>Ga0157372_10004587_pt1 | contig 14689 bp, 9 predicted proteins | sample C55metaG_FD_115307 | JGI IMG/M metagenome (GOLD analysis project Ga0157372, IMG submission 115307) | Corn rhizosphere microbial communities from Kellogg Biological Station, Michigan, USA - C5-5 metaG | ecosystem: Host-associated > Plants > Roots > Rhizosphere > Soil | place: USA: Michigan... | reverse complement strand
TCGCGGCAGATGAGCTTTGGCTAAGTCCCAACAAAGACCAGGATTCCGTCGCCCTCCACTTCACCTGGCGTCCGGACTGGCCCGCGGTCAGCAGACTGCTCCCCCTCATCGAAAAAGAGCTGGCCCCTTTCCGGGCGCGGCCACACTGGGGCAAGCTGTTCACTATGTCCCCGGCCATACTCCGGCGGCACTATGAGAAGCTGGGTGACTTTAAAAACCTGGCCGCGGAGATGGACCCGCAGGAGAAATTCCGGAATGCATTCCTATCGACCCTCCTGTATTGATATGGTGACACCGGCTGTATCAAATTCGAACATCGGCCAGGACAATAAACCCATAACCCCATCATTTTTAATGCCCTGCACGCATGGCACCCTTCTTGTTCAAAAATTGTCATGCTAAAAAATTATTGGAAGATAGCCGTCCGCGTGCTATTGAAAAACAAGGCCTACAGCGCCATCAATATATTGGGTCTCGCTCTTAGCATGACCTGTGGTATCCTCATCTTCACCCTGGTGAAGTACCATCTGAGCTTTGATAATTTCCATAAGGACTCTGACCGTATCTATCGCTTTGTGACGGAGCAGCACCGCGACGAGATCCATTACTCCAGCAGCGTTCCCCCTGCCTTTGGCAAAGCCTTCCGTGACGACTATGCTTTCGGCGAACAGACAGCCCGTATCGCCGGCCATGGCGATGTCATGATCGCCCTTCGCACGCCCACCGAAGTAAAAAAGTTCAAGGAGAAAGATGGAGCCTTCTTCGCCGAGCCCGCTTACTTCGATATTTTCAACTTCCCTTTATTACGCGGCGATAAGAATACGGCGCTTGCTGAGCCCAATACCGCCATTGTCACCCAACGGATAGCCCATAAATATTTTGGCAACGAAGATCCCATCGGCAAGACCATCTGGTTTGACAACAGGGTGGAATGCCATATCACGGGCGTGCTAAAAGATCTTCCGGTGAATTCAGAACAACAGGCGAATATCTTTATTTCCTGGCCTACCTTGCGCGAAGTCAACAGCTGGCTGGCCGCAGATGACTCATGGAATGGCCTGGAGTCCGAGCTCCAATGCTATACCCGCCTGCGTCCCGGCGTCAATCCCGCAGCGGTGGAAAAATTGCTCGTAAACTATGTAAAAAAATATCGCCCGAAGAGCACGAATGTGCATGTCTACAAATTGCAGCCCTTGTCCGAAGTTCATTTCGACGCGCGCTACGGAGGAGTCATGGAAAAACGTAATCTCTGGATCATTTCCATCATCGGCATCTTCCTCATCATCACAGCCTGTGTGAATTTTGTCAACCTGGCAACGGCACAGGCGCTGCGCAGAAGCAAAGAAGTGGGCATACGAAGAGTCCTTGGCAGTCTGAAAGGGCAGCTGTTCTGGCAATTCATTGCTGAGACGGGGCTTATCACTATACTGGCCGCCACCCTGGCCATTGTTCTGGCCACGCTGATCCTGCCCACTTTCAACGACTGGTTTCACGCCAGCATGACCATCGATCTGGCAAAAGACGGCCTGTTGCTCCTGTTCGTCCCCCTCCTCATCGTCCTGGTCACGTTTTTGGCCGGCGCCTACCCGGGCCTTATCCTTTCCGGGTTCCGTCCCGCTACAGCACTGAAAGGCCGGCTATCGATACAGCACATCGGAAGCTTTAATATCCGGCGCGCGCTCATCGTCACGCAATTCACCATCTCCTTCCTGCTCATTATGGGCATGCTCGTCATCACCCGGCAAATGCAATACACCCGGCATGCCGACCTGGGATTCGATAAAGATGCCATCGTAATGCTTCCCAGAGGGGCCGACTCCGTTGGACTGGCTGTAACTACTACCGCCCGGCGGCTGGCCGCCATTCCGGGAGTAGAGAATGTCACCCGGTGCTATGCCGCACCCTCTTCCGACGATACATGGGGCACCATCACCACCTATGACACCCGGTCCGAGCCGGAGGTATTCCGCACCAGCATCAAGGCGGGTGATGACCAGTATATCCCTACCTTCGGCCTCCACCTCGTGGCAGGCAGAAATTTCTTCTCCGGGGACGGTACCAGGGAATGCGTCGTCAATGAGACCATGATCAAAAAGCTACAGCTCAAGTCCCCTCAGGAAGCCCTGGGAAAAAAGATCAACTTCAATCAGGAAGTCACCGTTACCATCACCGGCGTAGTAAAAGACTTTCATGATCGCAGTCTCCACGAGGACATCAGCCCCATTTTGATCACCAATTACACGAGTCAATACCAGGCCTATGCGGTAAAATTGAACATGAAAAACATACGCACCGTAATGCCCGCCCTGGAAAAGACCTGGAACAGCGCATTCCCCGATAAGCTATATGAATATCAATTCCTGGATGAATCCATCGCCGGATTTTATGAGCTGGAATCTACCATGCTGAAGCTCGTCCGCGTCTTCTCCTTTATCGCCATATTCATCGGCTGTCTGGGTCTCTATGGTCTCGTTGCTTTTATGGTCGCCAACAAAACAAAAGAGATCGGTATTCGAAAAGTACTGGGCAGCAGCGTCACGGAGATACTTTGGATCTTCGGCAAAGAATTCTCGCGCCTCATCGTGATCGCCTTTCTGATAGCGGTGCCCATGACCTGGTTCCTGATGGACAGATGGCTGCAGAATTTCAAATACCATATTTCCCTGGGCCCCTGGCTCTTCGTGCTGGGACTGCTCATTATCGCCGGGATTGCCGCCTGCACCATTGGATACCAAAGTATCCGGGCTGCGCTCGCTAATCCTGTGAAAAGCCTGAGAACGGAGTGATCAGGCTTTTCGGCCGAAGGCCCATCATTAGCCGTTTTACGGGGAGGGCGCACATTTACCATAGGCCCGACCCGTAAAACAAAAAGCCTGAGAACGGAGTGATCAGGCTTTTCGGCCGAAGGCCCATCATTAGCCGTTTTACGGGGAGGGCGCACATTTACCATAGGCCCGACCCGTAAAACAAAAAGCCTGAGAACGGAATAACACCTCAGTTTACCTGTACCGTTACCTCTTTCACGCTGCGCTTGGAATCATATACCGTCGTATTCGTACCCACAAAAGTAGCCGTATAGGTACCGGGCGTTTTATAGATATATGGATAGGTAGCAACGGCGTTGTTCGTTATATTTTTTAGTGAAACCCCAATGTCCGGGATGGCCCTCGTGAGCATCAATGGCCGTGATATCACCCAGGTCTCCGCAGTATCACTGTTGGCCGCGCCGCCCTTCACCTGCAGCTGCGTAGAGGACACCGTCCATTTTACGGCCCTATTCTTCATATTCACTACCTGCCAGGCGCCATCCGCCACAGTACCCACAGAGAACGTATTATTACCATCCGTGACCACATTGTTGATCGTAATGGCAGTAACGGTCCAGGTAGTCTGCGAACCCGTATGGGTAGTGCCGACATACCGGTAGGCCAGGTAAACAGCCTGCGTATCCTTTACAAAATCCGTCAGGTCTACGATGCCGGAAGGTTTAGACGAAGAGGTGGCCAGCACCGCCCGCGAAGTGATGTCCGTCCAGGTGGCCTGGTAAAGATGTGCACTGTCATACACAGCTTTAAAGTCCGTCGACATCAATATCTGGAGGGTATCTGCGGCATTCCCGCTGGCTCTTGTAGTGGAGAACTGCAGCTGAGGGTCTCCGGTAGCCGTGGTGCGCGCACGGAACCTGTATTCATGTCCCGGCTCGCCTGAATAAAAAGAGAGGTTATAGGGATCGCCGGTGAAAGAAAACCAGGTGGTATCGCCTGCTGTATAGCTGACGCTGTCGCTGGTCACCTTAAAATCAGCCGATGGCACCTCTTTTTTCGTACAGGAGAGGACCATCAATAAAAATATAATGGGAGGGGTAATTCTTTTCATAAAATGTTTTTTAAGGTTGGCTACCAACCGGGATTTTGCGTCATCGACTTGTTCAGTGACATTTCCTTGGTGGGAATGGGATATAGTAAATGCCGCGCGCTCACCCTGGATGCTGCCTGGGCGGCATATTGCAAGGAGCTGGATGCATGCGTAGATATCTCGTTAACCTGATCCTGCATGGCAGTGAGGAACAGGCCCCATCGGATGAGGTCGGGTTTGCGAAGCCCTTCAAAACACAGCTCTCTCGCCCGCTCGTCCTGCAGCTCCTTCCGAAAATCATCCTTACTGAGCCCGGCGGGCAGGTCGGCTATGACACTGGCAGTGTCCAGCCCAAAAGCATGGCCCCTTCTCCGTACCTGGTTGATGGCGTCATAGGCTGTCTGTGTAGGCCCGTTGACTTCGTTCTCCGCCTCGGCCAGCATCAGCAGCACGTCCGAATACCGTAGCATGGGAAAATTGGTGGGGGTATAGTTCTTGTTCATAGGCCTGTCCAGCTCATATTCCCTTCTCCATTTGGCACAGTTGCGCGTATAGAAAGTGGAGGCCGAAATGGCCGACTTCACCCCGGATGCATTCAACGTATAGTTGGAGATGGCCCAATCCCTTCTCTTGTCCGCGGTATCATACAGGTGATACAGCTTGTAGGTAGCGCTGATAAAGCCATACGCATATCCTACATTGGCCGGATCGCTGCTGCTGCATTTAACGCCATTCTCATTCCCGATGCGTCCTCCCAGCCGATTGGCATCGTTGTTATTTCCCCATAGTCCAATTTCCCAGATACATTCCTTCCAGTCGTCGACATCCTGGCATTCGTTAATGAACACCTGTGAATAGGAGGTATCCAGCTGATGCAGACCGGAGGTAACGACCTTCTTCGCCCAGCCCAGTGCATCATTGTATTTGGAGGCGTCGTTCAGGGGCTGTCCGGCCATTGTCAGACATACCCGCGCCAGAATGCCCTGCACGGTGGATTTGGAGATACGCTCCGTATTACCGTTGACATCCGAGGTCTGTACCAGCCCCTCTGCCGTCTGCATATCCTTCAATACCTGCGCATATACATCCTTGACAGGCGTTCGCGTCCGATTCACGTTGTTGACGGAGATCGACGGTGTCAGCTTCAACGGCACATCTCCAAAATACTGTGCCAGCGTAAAATAGTAGAAGGCGCGCAGGAATAAGGTCTCGCCGCGTACCACCGACTTGCTGGTGCTATCCATCGCCGCACCATCCAGGTGGGCCAGCAGGACATTAGCCCTTTCAATGCCCGCATAACAATTGGTCCACATGTTCAGCACATAGGGGTCGGAAGGATCGTAATTGTACCAGAAGGGGCCTGAGGTGAAATTTGTATAAGAGAACCAGCTCTCGTCCGTACTGGCATTCTGCCGGACCTCGATCTGGCTGCCCCACATGGTTTCCAGCGCCAGGATATTGTATACGCCGACCAGGGCAGTATTGACCTCGGCGGCGTCAGAGTAATAATTATCCGGCGACAAAGTGCTGGTGGGCTGTTTGTCCAGGAATTTGTTGCAGCCGCACATCATCAGTAGCGCTGCGAGACAGGTGAAATATATTTTCATATGCTATGTTGCGTAGTTAATGTATTAGAATGTCAGGCTCAATCCTGCCGTCATCGTTCTGGCCCTTGGATAGGATGAATAATCGAAGCCGGGCGTCAGCGCCGAATAATTGATGGATACTTCGGGGTCGGATCCGGTGTATTTTGTCCAGGTCACCAGGTTCTGCGCCGACACGAAGATCCTGCCACTCCTCACCGATACCTTCTTCAGCCATACAGCGGGTAGATTGTATCCCAGGGACAGTGTCTTCAGCCGCAGGTAAGAACCATCCTCCAGCACCCGCGAAGAATACATATAGCCATACTGGCCACCCGCCCTGGGTATGTTGGTGCTGGTATGGTCCGGCGTCCACCTGTTCTCAAAGGAAGCATATTGGTTCAGCCAGGATTTGTTACCCGTCTCGAAGTTCTGTCTGTTGGCATTGTAGATGTCATTGCCGTAAGACCATTGAAAGAATATATTCAGATCAAAATTCTTATACCGGAAGTTGTTGGAAAAACCTCCGAAATGAATGGGGAAGCCTCGTCCAATAAAGGTGCGGTCATTGGCATTTACGACGCCGTCACCATCCAGGTCCTTGTATTTGATATCACCCGGCCGGATATTCGCCCTTGTGTTACCATTTGTTGGCCGATCGTCCTTCAGCACATAAGCGCCGTTGGGTTGCAAGTTGAAGTCGGAATACTGGTAGACGCCATCAAAGATATAGCCATAGAACTGACCCAGAGGCTGCCCCACCTTGGCAAGATATAAGGGATCGCCAAAGAAGGAATCCCAGCCCATCGTGGAGGTCAGCGTCTCCTGGTTTTGGGTAAGCCCCAGCACCTTACTCCGATTGAAGGAGATGTTAATGCTGCTGCTCCAGGAAAAAACCTTCGTCTGCACGTTGGTCGTAGTCAGGGCCAGCTCCAATCCCTCATTGCTGGTTTTACCAATGTTCTTATACGCCTTGCTATAGCCCGAGGTGGGAGGAAGGTCCGCATACAACAGCAGCTTGGATGTGATCTTCTTATAATAGTCGGCGGTAAAGGATATCCTGTTCTTCAAAAAAGACAGATCCAATCCTACATCCGTCTGGGCCGTACTCTCCCACTGCAGATCTTCGCTGGCAAGGCCGGAGGGATAACCGCCAATCTCCAGGCCGTTGCCATAGGAATAATAACCAGAGACGGGAAAATTCATGGTGGAATAAGTGGCATATTCAGATACCCTGTTGTTGCCAGTCTTGCCCCAGCCGACCCGCAGTTTCGCATCCGTGAGGAAATGCAGGTCTTCCATAAAAGGCTCGTTGATCACCCGCCAGGCAAAGGCGCCCGAAGGAAAAAGACTCCATCGTTTGCCTGCCTTGAACTTGGAAGACCCATCATCGCGGAGTGACATCGTCAGCAGGTATTTGTCCTTATAGCTGTAAAATGCCCGCGCCAGGAAGGAAGCCGCGGACCATTCCAAAGAGCTGGATACCACCGGTTGCGGCACCCCGAGGTTGAGGCCGTTCAACCCCAGCTGTTCATTGGGCAGTTGGTTGGCCGACATGCCATGCGTCTCATAGCGGTTTTGCTGATCCGAAAAACCCAACATCACCGTCAGCTTGTGTACTTTATTGAATGTATTGTCATAGGTCAGCGTGTTCTCATTTAAAAAGTTCGATGTCTCGTAATAGGTGATGGACCCATTAACGCCATAAACCGTGCTGGGGTTACCGCTCCTGGTCTTTGAGTTATTGAAGGCGTCGTTGTGCTGAATGGTCTTGTTAAAGATCCCTGTCACCCGCAGCCGTAAATTTTTCAGGATGTTGTAATCCATATAGGAATTGGCGAGCAGGTTGTTCGCATAGCTTTTACGGTATTCATTCTGAGCCACGATGATGGGATTGAGGCGATAGTCTGTCCCCGAGTTGACGATGTCATCTGTCAACTCATCTTCATAGTTGTCTCCCAGCGCACTGGCGGCAGGATGAAGGGGCGCTGCCGGACGGTAGCCCCAAACACTGTACAGCAGATTGTTCATAGAGGACAGCGAGGAGGCCGACACCTGTGTACCATACGTTTGCGTCATGGTGTAGACGGCATTGACTCCTACCTTCATCTTGTCATTCACCGTCTGGTCCAGACTCATCTTCCCCTGGTAACGTTTAAAGCCGGAATTGATAACGATGCCATTCTGGTTAAACAAATTGCCGGAAAGAAGGTACCGGGTCTTTTCCGTACCGCCCGTTAGCGAAAGGTTATGAGTCATCATGGGTGCATTTCTGTACAGCTGCCCCTGCCAGTCGACTCCCTTCACATTTTTATAATCATCTATCGTCACGCCGTTGGCCAGGTAGGTGGAGTCCATATTCACGCCTATCTCTTTCTCCAGTTTCACGAATTCATAGGGGCTCATCAACGGAATAGTTTTAATATTCTTCTGAGTGCCGTAATATCCGGAATAGCTGAGGGTGGGAACGCCGATTTTGCCGCGTTTGGTAGTGATGATAATGACGCCATTGGCGCCGCGTGCTCCATAGATGGCGGTTGCAGAGGCATCCTTCAATACGCTGATGGACTCGATGTCCGCGGGGTTGAGCAACCCGTTATTTGGATTTTCCGCGGGGAATCCATCGATGACATACAGAGGGGAGTTGTCCTGTGTAATGGAGTTATTGCCACGGATGATAATGTTGATCGCACTGCCCGGCTGTCCTTCCGTGGAGCTCACCTGCACGCCGGCGAGCCTTCCTGCAAGCGCCTCGTCGAAACTTCGCACCGGAGCTTTGTCCAGGTCTGTCATGTTCACCGTGCCCACCGACCCCGTCAGGTCCTTTCTTTTTACGCTGCCATAGCCAATGACCACTACGTCGTTCATGCTGGCCTGTTCGGATGCCAGCGACACGTTGATCTTGCCGGGGCCACTGACCAGCACTTTCCTTTGTTTGTAGCCCACATAGGTAAAACTGAGCTCGTCGCCTATTTTGACAACGATCTCAAAATTGCCCTGCGCATTGGTCATGGCAGCTTTGTGAGTCAGTTTCGATTGAACGGTCACGCCTTCCAGATCGGCGCCCGACTGGTCGGAGACATGACCCTTGATCACCTCCTGGGCATATACAGTATGCCCTGTCAGCATGCCTATCGCAAATAGGAATAGGATTAACGCTGAAAATTTTAAGCTCATAATTGTTAGTGTTGGTAATTAGGGTTCAAAATGCAACTAAAAGAAACAAAACGAAATCAAACGTATTTAAAAAGGGAATATTTACAAAATAAAATCACGGATTATAAAGTGAATTAAAGAAAAGTTAACCCACAGTCTAATATAATTAAAACAGATTACAACACTTCTGTTATGTTTACGCACTATGAATCAATCGTATGAGATTTACAGGCGCCTGGACAAGCATCATATTAATTTTAGTTTCATTTTGTTTTTTATCCTTCCCTGCCTGGATTGTTTGATTTTTACAATTATTGGTTTGAAGCGAACAATGATCCCACCTCCTGCCCAGCCTAACTTTGTCCTCCAAAACCACCGATCAAATATGCACTACAATCAGAACCATTATCCAAAAGTCTGGTTTATCACAGGCGCCTCTGCGGGACTGGGACTGTCCCTGGTAAAGCAGCTGCTGGTACGAGGCGATCAGGTGGCCGCCACCACCCGGTATCCACAACGACTGACGGATCAGATCCACAACGCCATCCCTACAGCACTGATCAGGAATTTCCTGCCGCTGCAGGTGGACCTCACGAACGAATACGCCATCGAACGATCCATCGCCGCCGCACACAGCGCCTTCGGCCACATCGACGTCGTCGTCAACAACGCAGGCTATGCCCCTGAAGGAAGAATGGAAGAGCTGTCACCTTCCGATGTCCTCCAATGTTTTGCGATCAATACGACGGCATCCATGACGGTGATGCATAAAGTAATGCCTTATCTCCGGCAGCGACGCTCAGGATATATTCTCAACATATCCTCCATGGCAGCCTGCGGCGCCGCCACTGACAGCTGTCTGTATGCCGCTACCAAATATGCCACCCTGGGATTGTCGGAAATATTCAAGGAAGAGGCCCATAAGTTCAACATATCCATCACCGTTCTGGCTCCGGCATCCTTTCAGGCCCGGCTGCATGCCAGGGATTACGATATGTGGGAGAACATCCGTGACAGGGATCAGGCAGCCACCAATCTTATTCTGCTGGCCGAACAGGCGGCGCCGCCACCTGTCTTGCTGGTAGGCGACAACCATACCATCACCCATCAAAAACAAACAGACAATGAGGTACAATTTATTAGGTAATACAGGTCTTAAAGTATCGGAACTTTGTCTCGGCACCATGACCTTCGGCGGCAAGGGTTTCTGGACGGCCATCGGCACCCTGCCCCAGGACGAAGTGGATGCGCTGGTCAAACGCTCCGTGGAAGCAGGGATCAATTTTATAGACACGGCAAATGTATACAGCGAAGGCGTCAGCGAACAGATGACGGGCACGGCCATACGCAATCTCGGACTCCAGCGTGACGATCTCATCATCGCCACCAAGGTCCGTGGCAAAGTGGGTGAAGGACCCAACCAGGTAGGTCTCACCCGCAAACATATTCTCCACCAGGCGGAAGAAAGCCTGCGGCGTCTGCGGACGGATTATATCGACCTGTACCAGATACATGTATACGACGCCCTCACTCCGCTGGAAGAGACCCTCTATGCGCTGGATCAGCTGGTATCCTCCGGAAAAGTACGTTACATCGGATGCAGCAATCTCGCTGCCTGGCATATCATGAAGGCGCTGTCCATCTCGGAAATAAAAGGTTACTCCAAATTTGTTTCGCTACAGGCCTACTATACCATCGCCGGCAGGGACATAGAAAGGGAAATCGTACCTTTATTGCTGAGCCAGAAACTGGGTCTGATGGTATGGAGCCCCCTGGCGGGAGGTTTGCTCAGCGGCAAGTACAGCCGCAACACCAGTCCGGAAGAAGGCCGCCGTATCAATTTCGACTTTCCTCCTGTAAATAGGGAGAAAGCTTACGACATCATCGATGTCATGCAGGAGATGGCCCGGGCCAGGAACGTATCCGTAGCACAGGTTGCGCTTTCCTGGGTTTTGCATCAACCCGCCGTCAGCACGGTCATCATAGGGGCTAAGAACCCACAGCAGCTGGAAGACAATCTAAAAGCCACCGACCTGTCATTGGATGCGGCCGAACTACAGAAGCTGGACGCCGTCAGCAAGCTGTCGCCCGAATACCCCGGCTGGATGATCGAGCGGTTCGGAGGAGAATGGGACAGGAAATAGAACAACTAAAAACAAGACGGTCCCTGGTCAAAACAGCCGGCCGGACAATCCATCTGCCGATAGCAGGCCAGGGCCAACAAACAAACGAAGAGCAATGCCGAATATCGAAACCATAGCGGACTTTTATCGCAATAAATGTCTCGGCCAGCCGGAAGACCAGGGCAGCGAACCCGGTCATTTCAATGTGTTCAGGATCGGGGACCTGACCGTAGTCCCGCATCAGCCCATGCGCTACACCCGCAGGGATTATTATAAGATCTCGCTGCTGCATGGACACAACATCTATCATTATGCCGATAAAAGCCTGGAAGTGTCCTCACCGGCATTGCTCTTCTTCAATCCCCGTGTACCCTATACAGTGGAAAATGTCGTCCCGGGCAGGATCGGGGAAGGATATTTCTGCATCTTCAAGGAAGAATTTTTTAGCGACCACACCCGGGCCAGTCTCCATGAGCTGCCTATGTATGTCCCCGGCGGCAAGCCGGCTTTTATGCTCGACAACGAGCAGCATAAGAATTTGAGCAATGTGTTTGAAAAGATGCTGACGGAGCTGCGGTCCGACTACAGATTCAAGTACGACCTCATCCGTAATTATATCATGGAGCTGGTGCATGCCGCCCTGAAGATCGGCCCTACGGAATCCCTCTACCAGCACGTGGACGCCAACGCCAGGATCGCCGGCGTATTCAGGGAGCTGCTGGAGCGTCAGTTCCCTATCGAAAGTCCTTCACAACAGTTTGTCCTGCGCAGCGCCAGCGACTATGCCGACAGACTGAATGTACACGTCAACCACCTGAACAGGGCCATCAAGCTCAGCACTGGCAGGACGACGACAGCACATATCCTCGAAAGACTCCTCAGCGAAGCCAAGGCCCTTCTAAAACATACGGATTGGAATATTTCCGAGATCAGCTATTGTCTTGGCTTTGAGGAGCCGGCGCATTTTAATCATTTCTTTAAAAAGGGGACACGCATGACGCCGTCGGCATTTAGGGGGTGATCACCCGCCTCGCCAGGTCAGTGGCCATCGAACAGTCCATCCACCAGTTGCTTCAGCTCCCTAAAGCGTTGTTCCGCATCTCTCTTTTTAATATAGAATGTCATCAGAAAGGCGCAATACCCGCGATCATTATCCACCCAGGGGATGCTGCCAAAAAGACCAGGGCTGGTCACCGTCCTGTCATCGGGTCTCAGCACCCACTCGCCATATCCATAGCCGATACTATCCATGGATACGGGTGAATATCCAATTTTTACATCCGGCGGGATCCTGTCCACCTGCATTTCGGCTACACTGTTTTCACTTAGTATCCTTTTACCATCGAACACGCCCTTGTGCAGGATCATAATAAGGAAATTCAGATAGTCCCCGGGCGTACTGTAAGCTCCACCCGCAGGGAGCGCTACCCTACCCTTCCCGGGTCCAAAGTCTGTGTGCTGCATACCCAGCGGCTGCGCGATCCGCTGCGCAAACAAGGTTTCAAAGCTCTCGCCGCTGACCTTCTCGATGACAGCTCCTGCTATTTGCAGCCCCGCATTACTATAATGGAAGACGGTTCCGGGGGCGCCCTCCATGGGCATGTCCGCGATATACTGTATAGCCTCATCCATGTCGCCGATTTTTTTCATCTCCCGGATACTTTCCTTTAGCGGTGGTTCTTTGATGCCGGTGAGATGAGAGAGACACTGACGAAGCGTAATATTCCCCTTACCATGCTGCGACAGCACCGGCAAATATTTTCCTACCGTGTCCGACAGGCTTATCTTTCCCTCATCCACAAAGGTCATCACAAGGGCAGCGCTGAACCATTTACTACAGCTGGCGATGGGTTGACGATAAGACATCGTATAGTCGTCAAAGTTCGCCTCGTTCTTTTGCCGGCGGGCGATATACCTGCCTGCCATCTTTTGCCTCCTGGTCATGTCGTTGACACTCCGGCTATAGAGCAGCTTTCCATCCTTCCATACCACCAGCATGGCCCTTCCTCCCATGTCTTTCGTGTTGTTGTCCAGCCACTGGTCGAGATTGGCTTTCGAAGATTGCGCCCGCCCCGCGCCTGCCAGAAGGACGAATAATACTATCGGGGTTATATTTTTTATGGACATGGTGCTATAGACCTCAAAATACAAGCCGGGTTTAATATCTTTATTATCATGAGAAAAAGTCTGCTCCTCAGCCTCCTCGCATCCACTATGCTAAGCTCCGTCCATGCGCAGCTCGACGCTGCGGAAAAAAAGGCCATGACCTATGTCACCGACCACATGGACGCCACTATGCAGCTGCTTATCCGCTCGGTGAATATCAACAGCGGCACTCTTAATATCGCCGGTGTCCATCAGGTGGGCGACCTGTATGCGATGGAATTGCAGAAACTGGATTTCATCATTGAATGGGTAGCCGAACCCGACTCGCTCCACCGGGCGGGACACCTGGTGGCGACGCATAAGGGAAAGAAGGGTAAGAAGCTGTTTCTGATCGGTCATTTAGACACCGTCTTCGAACCCGATATGCCCGCCGGTCCCTACACCGTGCTCGACGACTCTACTGCCACGGGACAGGGAGTCAACGACATGAAAGGCGGAGATGTAGCCATGATCGCGGCGTTACAAGCCCTTCAGGCGGCAGGGCAGCTAAAGGACATGAATATCATCGCTTATTTTACGGGTGATGAGGAACGGTCCGGCTTCCCACACCAGGTGGCGCGCAAGGATTTTATCGGGCGTGCGCGAACCTGCGATATCGCGCTGGGTTTCGAATCCGCCATGGGATTGCATACCGTAGCCGCCGCCCGCCGGGGCGTCAGCGGCTGGTCGCTGGATGTGACAGCCAGGACAGGGCATTCTTCTCAGGTATTCACCGACAGCGCCGGCTATGGAGCTATTTATGAGGTGGCCCGCATCCTCGATGCATTCAGAGAGCAGCTGGGTCATGAGCAGTATCTCACGTTCAACCCCGGCCTCATCGTCGGCGGCTCCGATATAAAAGTGACCAACCAGGGTGCAAGAGGCGAGGCCCTGGGCAAGACGAATATTATTGCTCCTGCAGCACATGTCACGGGCGATCTGCGATTTCTTTCCGAAGCACAAAAGAACAATGCCCGCGAAAGAATGAAGACCATCGTCGCCGCCAGTTTGCCCGGCGCTCAGGCCGCTATCAGCTTTACCGACGGACTCCCTGCCATGGAACCTACTCCCGGCAATCTCCGGCTGGTAGCCCAGCTGGACAAGGTCACCCGCGATATGAGTATTGGAGAGACCGTAGCCGGCGATCCCGGCGCCAGAGGTGCAGGCGATATCTCGGACATTGCGCTATACCTGGATTGTCTCGATGGTCTGGGAGCTTCCGGTAATGGTGCACATCGGGCGGGAGAGACCATCAATCTGAAAGAATATCCCATTTTGATACAACGAGCGGCTTTGCTGATGTATAGGTTGACACGATGACCCGCCCTTACAGGCTGGTTGAAAAGTGAAAAGACGGCCCTTATCCCGATTTGGCACTTTTAAGGACAATCAGACCGGTGCTTTCGATGCATGCCGATCCAATCTAATACAAAAAGGGCTCTTTGTCATCCGTCGTATAGATATCCTCCACGGAGGTAGGATGAACACCTGGCTGTTACAGCAGTATTCATCGGCCAGGGCTGCCGGTGAAATGTCCCCGGTCAGCCGCGCATAGGCAAGGGCGTCCGGTATACCCCGATCGAAAAACACCGGCAGATCCGTATCTATCCGCAAATAACCTTCGATCGAACGTCGAAGCATCAATTCCTTGTATTGTACTGCATCGTCCCAGGGCAATGCCCGGCCTCCCTGCTCCACCTGCTCCCGACATAGTAGGTATCATGCAAATGTATATCCAGCGTTGAATTGCCCATCAGCACATTCCATCCGATGGACCACCAGACCCAGCTCGAACATCCCACCGCAAACAGCTCCCACACCGGCCAT
>Ga0157372_10004586_pt1 | contig 14690 bp, 8 predicted proteins | sample C55metaG_FD_115307 | JGI IMG/M metagenome (GOLD analysis project Ga0157372, IMG submission 115307) | Corn rhizosphere microbial communities from Kellogg Biological Station, Michigan, USA - C5-5 metaG | ecosystem: Host-associated > Plants > Roots > Rhizosphere > Soil | place: USA: Michigan... | reverse complement strand
CCCTTGTCGATGCAGGCGGACGGCATCACGAACACTCGCGCCACTCGATCCAATGATGAGATAACCGTCTGCGAACGCGTACCCGATTTCCATTGGTTTGACCTGCGAGGGTACGATCAAATTGCGGTACGTGATTCCGTCTTCCTGCGAGACCTGAAGCTGCATTGGAGCCATTGCCAGCAGCTTGGCAAATGTCTGCTGCACGCGCGTTTCGTCATTGACTTGCAGGATGGCCCTCCAGGCCGGCTGGTCCTTTTCTACGCTGTCCACCTCGAGCGTGATCTCTCCTCCCAATTGGCTGAGCAGATCGTCCTTCAAGTTGAAACCGAGCCCCCGTTGCATTTGATCCATCTGCGCGAGTGCGTTTGGGTTCGCAGCGGTGGCGAAAGCCTGGATCTCGTCGAAGATGCTGCCCAGGTTCTTTAGCCCGATGCTGGCGACGAGAATTGCTTGCGGTGAGGCAAAATCCAGGCTGCGGAGATCGCGAGGTGCCGCCAGCCACGAGGCCAGACCTCGCCGCGGACGCGTGAAACTCAGTTCGCCTTCGCTGCTGGGCTGTCCGGGAAGGCTACGGTGTTCCCACACCGCGTACTTCATGTCCGCAAAGCCAGTCTGCTGGAGCATTTGGCTCTGTTGCGGAGGAATCGGCGCTTGGCTCAGGATGGTTTGCAGGTCAGCACCGGCAAGGACTGCGACCCCGCCGCTATACCCTTGCTGCATGCGCTGTCCGAATGCAGTCGCAGCAAATTGGCGGTTGCCCGTGTCCAGTTGATAACTGAAAGTGCGTACCGTTTCCAAGTCCGGACCCGCAATCACGAAATCAGGCCTTACGAGTACGGTCAGCTGTCGCGGCGTCGATTCAGTTGCCGACGACAACTCTGATTTGTCGAGGACCCGCACCGAAGGCTTTGAACCAGCGGACGCGACTTGAATTGCGAAGTCCAGTGCTGGTTTCAGTCCGGGTTTGCGAATTTCGGCTAGCAACACCACATTGGGCGATTTCGATTGGTTCAACGATCCCGCAATGACAATTTCGTCGCCAATGTATTGCGCAAGATTGCTGGCGGCTTCGATCCCCATTTCAAACTGGGGACCTTTCTTCGCCATCTCGGGAGTGTGCCACCACTTGCGAAGCTCCGGACGCGCTTCCCGCTCCTCGCGAAAGATCTTTAAAGCCTGTTTGGCAGCATCGCCGTAGTTGGGGAAGGCCGCGTAGAAAATTGTGGAGCCGGGCAACAGAGGCAGTAAGCGGCTTTCTTGGCGCGCGGCTGGAAGCGTGACGTCTTTTTGCAGCCGGATAAACACTTCCCCCAAGTCATTCATCGGGTACGTATTTAGATTTTGAATTTGGGCAGGATTGTTTGCTGCGCGGTTTTGTGCAAAGGCTGCTGTCGTTAAAAGAAAGATAACTGCCACTGCACGGCTGACAAGTCTACGAACTAGTGCTGATTGCATCCGTTGCCCCTGCGCTGAGATAAAACTCAAGATAGCGACATGCTACGCGGAGGGGATTATTCGTGATAGTAACCTCCGGTACATCAAAGGCTGATATCGCGCTTGACCTTCGAGCAATTGGTTAGGCCGCGAGCTTATTGCCAATGATGCATTTTGCATCACTTGATATCCATCAAAAGCATTGCTTGCCGAGCCCCGCAGTGATAATGTAGCGGCGTCCGATTTCGACCTCCCCCGGCTTCGATCCGAAGCGTTGCGCACCGCAATGGCAGCAAAGTTTGCTATGCCTATTCCCTGGGTACCCCGCTCGTTGGCAGTTCTCGTATTTGGCGCATTGTGGGCCTCAGGTCAAATCAGCCAAAGCTCCAGTGATCGCGCACTTCTCAGTCCCGGTGTCGCAACGGCGATGAACCGCGGGTCGTACGACAATTCGACTGCAGTCTACATTCGACCTACTCTAATCGGCGTGTACGGACCGGATGGCATTTTCAGAAAAGGTTCAGGATCGATTCCCGTCATTGCAAAGCAGAAACCAGGACTGAGGCCGGCGGAGGTTCCGCCCTGGATCAATCTCGGATCGGTTGAGCGAGTCATCGAAGACTACGAACCCCCGGCGCACGCGACGAAAGCTGCCAAGGGACAGTCGTTGCTCGGGACCTTGCGTGATCGAGCCGCTGCTCTCGCGTATGGCCGCGAATCAGTGCTGTTGGCTCCTACGCATATCGCCACAGACGCTCGGCAGCGCCTCATTATCAGCGATCCCGAAATCCCGGCGGTGCACGTGCTTGACGCAGCAGGCAAGAAGTCTTTCCGCATTGTGGGAGGAGCGCAACATCGCTTACGCGAGCCGAATGGTGTCGCCGTCGATGCTGCTGGAAATATCTATGTGGCCGACCGGAAGAGAGGAATGATTCTGGTCTACGATCCCGGCGGCTCTTTCCTCCGCTACATCGGAAACTTTAGAGGCGAGAGCCTGTTCGCAGCCCCGACGGGGATCGCGATCGACCGAAGAGCGGGACATCTGTTTGTTGTCGACTCGCCGGCGAATGAACTCATTGTGCTCGATCTCGAGGGCAATGTTCTCAAGCGACTGGGGAATGGGCGCACCGGGAGTATTGCATTTATCCAGCCCACCGAAATTGCGCTTGGAAATGAGGAACTCGTAGTGCTGGATGGTGGTGGAAGGCGGATTCAAGTCTTCGACCTGAAGTGCAATTTGCTGAGATCGTTCAACATTGGGAACCCCGTTGGCGCGCCTGTCCTGCGAGAAATCGGCCTTTCTGTAGACCGCAGCTCAAATATTTATGTGAGCAATCTGAATGGATCCCACGTCTCAATCTATGACCGCGATGGCGTCTTGATCAGTGGAGGGCCAAGGAGTCCTTTTGAACGTGCGGGATTGAATGGCCCTGGTGGCACTTGGATCGATTCCGCGGACCACATCTACATCGCGGATACCAGAAACAGACGTATCCAAGTGTTTCTAGCATCGATTACGGAGGACCGAGCGAATGCCAAGATCGCCGTCGCGCCTGTAGGGATACAGTGAATCAGTGCGGCTCCGCCCGACCGCGAATTTCCCCTCAAAAGGATCGGATCTACGCGCTGGCCTTGTCAGTCAGTGGCAGTGCATCACTGGCCGCGGAATCAAGCTCCAGTTGCTCCTGTCCGCTCAACGCGCTCACGCGGCCGCGGTAAGTTTTCAGGTGCTTCGAAGCCGTGTCGAATGCTTCCTGCGCCTTGTTCAGGTTCTTTCCAACGTTTTCAAATTGATTCTGGAAGTGGTCGAACGACTTCTGCGCCTTAGCAAGCTCCTGGCGGCTCTTCTCGAAACGACTGGCAACTTCGTACCACTTGTGCACGAGTGCGATCGTCTGCAAGGTCATGAGCAATGTGTTCGGCGAGACAGGGAACACATGCTGCGCGTTCAGCCAGTCGGCTAGTTCACGATTGCGCACAGCTTCCATGTAGAGCGTTTCGCTCGGCAGGTACATCAGCGCAATTTCCGTGGTGCCGTGCTCCGGCTGAATGTAGGCCTTGATGCGCTTGGCCTCGGCCTTCATGACTCGCACGAATTCAATACGTGCGATATCCAACTGCTCTTCGGTGCTCTCTTCAAAAAATGCCAGCACCTGCTCACGCGGAAATTTCGCGTCAATGGGTAGTCGACGATCGGGAAAGTTGATCATTGCATCCACGCGCCCACCACCATCCACCGAGCACTGCATTTCGAACATATGAGCGGGCAAAAAGTCAGAAAGCAAGCGTTCCAGGCTGGCCTCGCCGAACTGTCCACGTAGATGCGGAAGCTTCAGCAGGTTGTTGAGGTCGTTGATCGAGTGTCCCAGCGCACCCACTTCGCGCAACTGTTCTTCTGCAGCGCGCAAGTGCTGTTGCACTTTTTCAAACTGTGCAAATCCTTCCTTGATGTTCTGATCGAGCTTCGACTGAACTTGCTCGGTGATTGCCAGCAGCTTGGCATCAACCCGTTCGCGAATCGCTTCCAGGCTCTCTCCGGTCTGCTGATTGAGGCGTGCAAACTCGGATTTCAGAGATTCGGTGGTCAAAGCCAGAGAATTGGTCAGTTCTGACCGGGTTTCGCCGAGTCTTTCCGATTGTTCCCGGCGTCCCGCGGCCATCTGATTTTCCACAGCCTGGCGAATTTCGCCAAAGCCGCCATTCAGCCGGTCCGAAACTGCCTGACGCAAATCGCCCTTCGTCTGCTCGAGGCGCGAGGCGATGTCAGCCGTAGCCGATGAAAACTGCTGGGTCAGGGCCTGTTGTAACCCTGCCGACTGCTCAGCAAGCCCTTTGAGCGCAGTCGCTTGCGGGCTTCCGGAACGTTGGTACACCACCAGCCACAATAGTAGGACTAGGTTGACGGCAAGAAGCAGGCCAAGCAGCAGCGGGAAAGGGGACAATCGGTAATATCTCCGGTGTAATCGTGCTCAGCCCGATTGTAGAGACTATTCTTTTTGAAGCAAAGCAGTTTCTCCCGGGGGCATCTGGAACGTAGGCATGGGCATCTGAAACGCCCGCTGGATGGGCATTTCAGCTACTCACAAGCGCAATGTTCCTGGTCTTCATCACCGCGATCTCCCTTCATCTGGCACCTGGCGCAGCTCTGCCCAGTGCGGCCCCGGATACGGCTCCGCAAAGCTCGTGGCAGCAGGTCGCACCCGATTCCGCTCCAGCTTTTGAGATTGATGCCGAGCGCCAGTTGCTAGAGCTTGCCAATGCCGATCGTGCCCGCGCCGGACTCACGCCTCTGAAGATGGACGATGGCCTGGTTCGAGCAGCCCGCGCGCATGCAGCAAAGATGGCCGCGCAAGATCAGTTGTCACACCAGTTTTCAGGAGAGCCTGCTCTCGGTGAGCGCATTTCGGCGAACTCATCGCTTCACTTGGATCGGGAAGGAGAGAACGTCGCCTCGGCTCCCGATCCCGAAGACGCGCACCGCGCCCTGATGTCTTCGCCCCCGCACCGCGATAACCTGCTCAGTCCGAAATTCAACGTGGCGGGAATCGGCGTGGTCCGGAAGGGTGTAAAGATATATGTCGCGCAAGACTTTGGCGACAGCATCGCAACGGTTTCGATTCAGAAGGCGGAAGAGTTGGTGGCCGAGAGCGTCGAGCAGTTGCGGTCGCAAGCGCACATGCCGCGTTTGGCTCGAGTAAGCAATGGTTCAACCCAGGCCAGTGCCTGTGCGATGGCGCAGGCGGATTCGCTCAGTGCCGCCGTCCCCCCGTCCGGAGCGTACACCTTGCGCTACACCAGCATGCAGCCGGAACAACTGCCGTCCAACATCTCCAAAGTGATCGCCCAGCGCGGACTGAAGACCTACTCAGCCGGGACCTGCTATGCCCGCACGCAGAAATATCCCAACGGCGCCTACTGGGTCGTGCTGATCTTCTATTAAATTCTTCTGCAATTTGCTAGTGCGGTGCGGCTTGGGTTTGGCCGTTCGCCGCCGGTGCGATGGTAGCAACGGGAGCGCCCTGTTCCAGCTTGATTCCGACTGAGCCCAGCCTGCCGCTGGCAAGATCTTTTACCAGCAGGCGCACCGCAGCGGGTTCCGGACCCGGAATTGAGACGGTGTGTGGTAAACCGTTCGCCAGTAGCGACTGGTATTCCGCTTTGGTGAATTCGTGATGGATCTCTTCGCTGACTAACTGCTGCGCTCCGCCCTTGTTGTTAAAGGTGCAAGCGGCAATGGTGAAGTTCAGGTCGCGTGCGCCGGTGCTTGTTTCCGGAGCCGTGAGCGCAGAAGTGTTAATCGTCATATAGAGCTTGAGCTTGTCTGGCGAGTCGGGCGGCAAGCGCTTGGCCGCGATAAAAATCGAAGTTGCATCCAGGTAATCCTCACATGCAGCTTGCCGCAATTCGGTTTTCTGATCCTGAGGTCCTTCCGAAGTGGCGTAATAGCCCTGCCGATAAGCCAAGTGCAGGCCATCGCGAGATTTGAGAGTTACTTTCCGATACTCGCCGTTCCAGTTCTGCGAATCAGGATAGTAGGCAATCTCATAGAAGGAACTGCTGTCGTCCATCGCCTTTTGCACGCAGTCGCCTAAATCGTTGTCCCCGGTGCAAACTCTGCCTCCGGTCCCATCTGCTATTACCTCCATAGTGTCCTGTTCGCTGCTGCGCATGTTGACCTCGCGTTGGATTGCCCCTTGGGCTCCCGCCGCGGACGGATTGCGAGGACGAGTTCCAGCCTCGAAGAATGAAAAGGCCTGTACCCCGGCTGGATTAATGGGGTACACAGCGATTTTGGCCTCGCTCAGAGCACTCGCCATTCTTTTCAGCACGGTCCAGTAGTCACGAGGCACGTTGTCTGCGTCGTTAATCGCAATGGGAAAGCCTGTTGAGATCCAGAGCAGATTCTTGCGACCGGGATATCCAGCCAGCCGACGCGCCAAAGTCGTCAGGGCCTCGATCGTCTCCCGGATTCGCAGGTCCATATCTGAGGCGTAGAGTTCTCGCTCAAAATGCGAAACAGCCGCCAGCAACTGTGGTGATACCTGCACGTTGCCCGCATTCATCGACTCTAATTGTGCAGACATACTGTCCGGATCATCGGCGGGATCTAAGGTTGCTAAATTTTGCCCTGCCAAGTTATTGACGTTTGCCAGAGCAGCCTGTAATAGCTTGGGGTTACTCGTGAAATCCTGGACAATGCGGAGTTTGTGTCCAAACAGGAACACCGCGACTGGAACATTCGTCGGCAGCGATCGCAACATCTTTAACATTTGTACGTGAACCTGCATTTGGTGCTTAACGTCGGTATTCAGCCCGTCGACTAAGAAAATAGTCGGCGGCACAGGTTCTTGCGGAACGGTAATAACGTTCGTATAAATGCCGGCCGGAATCTGCAGTTTGGATGGAAGCTGGCCTGCCAGTTCCGACATGCGAATCTCTCGAAATGCCGCGATCTTTTGTTCGTATTTCTGCTTTCCTCGGCTGCGCGACTGCTCGAAAATCTGAAAATCGCTAGCCTTCAGTCCGTTCACATGATTGCCTTTTCGGTCTTTTGCCACGACCTCAAGCGTCACCATGCGCGTCGACGCCTTGAAGGTGGGGACGGGCTCGGAGTTACTATTCTCCAACGGTGTCGGTGATTGCGATTGTCCAGGTAATCGCGAAGCGCTAAGCAACGTGAGAAGAACCGTGCCGCCAATCAGGCAGGGAGTAAGTTTGGGGTGACTCATTGAGACCTCGTGAGGACAGCAAACAAACTGCGACTTATCACGTTACTAACGGCGCTTAACTATACTACGAATGTTTGACTTGAACCCTAAAACGCGGCCGCTAAGTATCCGACGCGACAAGATCGACGACGGCGGGGGCGCTGCTCGGTCTCTCTCCTTCTCCTCCATTCACGGGATGGGTGCTACGGGCGCGAAAGATTTTATATCTGTCACCGGGTGAACGCTATCGTGGTCGAAAAGCTGCGGTCGAGGTTGCGGCCTACTCCGCGGTTGTCGGATCAATAATCGTCTTGACCTCGGAGATGCGGTTCGCGGGGAATCCGCCTTGCTGCGCATGCTCGCGCACCATAGCTTCGTTGGGAGCGCGATAGACGCAATAGATCTTGTCCTCGGTTACGAAGCTTTCAATCCACTGGATCTGTGGCCCAAGACTGTTGAGCACTCCGCAAGACTTTTGCGAGATCGCGTGCAGTTGGTCTTTCGAGAGTTTGCCTGCTCCGGGTATTTCACGTTCGATGACGTATTTCGGCATAAAGCCCTCCGAGACGGTTGTTCACGGAGCACAAGGCTAACAACGAGGGTGGGAATCTGCAAGTCGAGGCTAGCTTTTGCCGGCGACATGGTAGGCGAAGCGGTGAATCTGTTCGTCGATGCCCTTGCGGAGGTCGTCCCAGATGTTTTCGGGCATTTGCAGGAACGTGGCGACAACCTGCGGATCGAACTGGCGTCCCGACCAGCGTTGAATCTCGTCCCGCGCAACTTCGAAGGGTAGCTTCGCCCGGTAGGGGCGGTCGGAGGTCATGGCATCCAGCGTGTCGGCCACGGAGAAGATTCGCGCCCCGAGCGGGATTTGGTCGCCTTTAAGTCCCCGCGGATAACCGGTGCCGTCGTATTTCTCCTGGTGCGCGTAAACAATTTCCGACGCCTCGGTGAGGAATGGAATGCGCTTCAAAATCTGATAGCCACGGTAGCAGTGCTCCTGCATAATCGCAATTTCTTCGGGATCCAGCGCCCCTGGCTTCCGCAGAATAGCGTCGGGAATCGCCATCTTGCCGATATCGTGCAGGAACGCACCGCGGGCAATCACGCGGATCTGGTCGGCCGATAGGCCCATGGCGCGCGCAATAGCGATGGTGAAAGCGGTAACGCGTTTGGAGTGGCCTTCGGTCTCGGCATCCTTCAGGTCTAGGGCGTTTCCCAGTGCTTCCAGCGTAATGTCGTAGGAACGTTCCAGCGTGGTGATTGCCTGACGTAATTGCTCAGTTCGGGCAGTGACGAGTGCCTCAAGATTCGTCTGATACGCGCGATTCTCAAGCTTCAGGCGCCGGTTTTCCAGCGCGCGGCGGACCGTGGCCAGCAGTTGTTCTCGATCAAACGGCTTAAGCAGGTAATCGTAGGCGCCGTTGCGGATGGCATTCAGCGCGATCGAGATGTCGTGCATGGCGGTAACCATCACCACCGGCATATCGGGAAACCGCTCTTTGGTGGCCGCCAGCAGGGCTTCGCCGTCCATGACCGGCATCATCATGTCGGAAAGCATCAGCTCGAATTCTTCACCGGATTGCAGCAGGGCCAGAGCTTCCTTGCCGGATTGCGCCTGAGTGCAAACAAAACTCGAGGACGTCAGCATGGACGAGACGACTTCTCGAATTGAGTCTTCGTCGTCGACGATAAGAATTCGTTCGGCGGACATGGGCTGGCGTCACTAAGTGTATGGCGATTGTACCTTAAAGGCTTGATACCGAAAGTAACCAAAAGTGGGGGATTCCTGCCTGGTTACCCGTCGTCGTCATGCTAAAACCTTAGGAAACTAGCTGGTTTACGCATGAACTCGATCCTTTGGCGTGCATGGGAGGGCCTGGCCGGCCTTGCTATGCCTAAACTGATGGCCCGCGAAATGGCTGTGCTGCTCATCCTGGCAGCCAGCCTCTTGGTGTTTCGCACCCTACGCGAGCGGTGTCTGATGGTCTGGATCGTCGGTTGGGTCGCCTATTTCGCTTCGCGTCACGCACTCGCTAATCCAACAACTCCATTCGCAGCGCCTATCGGTCAAACCGAGTTTGTAATCGCGGTCAGTCTCTTCGTTGTCGGTGCGATGATCTACGCGAGAGCGCGCAGCATTCTGGGGCCGCTGCTTGCGATTTGTGCGGCGGTTGTGATTTTCGCTGGATTACAAGCTGTCTATTGGCCTGGATCGCTGACGTTACGCTTTGCTCTGGAACTCTCCTATCGCATTCTGACCTGGGGGGCAGCGATTGGCTTGCTGCGCTACAGACGCATGCGCCGGGAGATTGGCACCTGGGTGCTCGCTGGCGGACTGATGCTGCTGCACTTGGACTGGGCGCCGCTGACCTTCCGTATCCCGGGTGAAACCGGGATTCTGCTCGACGTTCTCCTTGGGCTCGGTATGCTGCTGGTCATCCTTGACGAGGCGCGGCTCAAAAATCACCGTCTGGCCACCTTGAACCAGTTGTCGACCGCGATCGCCGACGCTGCACACGCAGGCTCGATGAACACGGCGACGGCGTTGCACCACCTGCGCAAGCTCATGGGTGCTGATGCGGCGTGGTTTCGTTTCATCAACGGACAGCGGCTTACGATCTTCCAGCATGTTGGTTTATCGAACGAATTCCTTCAGGACCGCGCCGCGGTGAACACGAATGATGCGCTGGAAAAGATTCCCGCAGAAACAGCACCGGTCCTGCTGCCTAAGTCGAAATTTGGCGATCAGGCACCTGCGTTTCGCCGTGAGCGGCTGCAACAGCTTGTCGTTACAACGGTGCCTGGGCGAAAAGCGCTGGCTGGAACGCTAGTCTTGGGCAATCGCCGCAACCGGTCTTACTCGCCCGATGAAAAAGAATTCCTGGTTACGTGCGCGCAGCAGCTCGGACTTGCGCTGGAAAATCTGCACCTGGTCGAAGAGATCCTCCGTTCGCATCGGCAGTGGAGTAATACGTTCGAGTCGATTCAGGATATTGTGCTGCTGCACGACTCGGACTTCCGCATCCTGAAAGCCAACCCCTCGCTACTCAGCCGCCTGGGCAAGTCGCAGGCGGACGTTGTTGGAAAGCTTTGCGAGGCGGTTCTTCCGAAGCAAGACACGGGGTGGGCCAATTGCCCTTACTGCCGCGGCCAGGAAGACGGTTTCTATGAGGGACCGGATCCCTTCGGCGGATTCTCCGTCGCGTCGACTTCCACGTATGTGGACCAGGGCACGAAGCAGAAAGCCACGATTCACGTGGTTCGCGACATCACGGAACGACGCGCGGCAGAAGAGAAATATCGATCGCTCTTCGAGCAGGTACAAGAAGGCGTATTTGTCACCACGCCGGAAGGCAAGTTGCTCGATTGCAACGATGCCTTCGTTCGGATGCTCGGTTACGGAAGCCGCGAGGCCCTATTGGGGCACAACGTCGACACGGATTTTTATACTTCACAGCAGCAGCGCAAGACTTTCCGCCACGAGCTCGAAACTCATAACTTCGTGCGGGACTTCGAGGTCACCCTGCGCCGCAGAGATGGATCGATCCTGACTGCAGTGGAGAGCAGTTTCGCCTTTCGGGACGAAGCGGGCAAAATCGAGCGGTACCAGGGTTTCCTTCTCGACATCACAGAGAAAAAGCATGCTGAAGACGAGATTCGCCGCCGTAATCGCGAGCTGAATGCCTTAAATGCGATGGCGGTCATTGCGACCCAGAGTTTCGATCTTGACGAGATTCTGAACCTCACACTTCGCCAGGTGATTTCATTGCTGGGAGCCGAGGCCGGAGCGGTTTACCTGGCCGAGCCGGACCAGCGGTACCGCCGTCGCGCCAACTGGGGCCAACGAATCACCGACCGTAAGCGGCTCGGTGAAGTTGTCTTCTCCGATGGGCTGGGCGAACTAGTCACGCGCTCGCGCGCTGAGGTGCTGACGGCCGAGTATCTGCCGCACCTGCCGGAAAGTGTCAGGCAATTTATCGCCGCCGCGAATTCGGGTTCGTCGATCTGGGTTGTGCTTTGGGGAAAAGACGATCCGGTCGGCTTGATGGGCATTACCCGTGCCCAGCAGCAGGAATACACGCTGAATGACGAGAATCTCCTGGTCGCCATTGGCCGCCAGTTGTCGACCACCGTCGAAAAGGTCCGACTCTACGAGGAAACCTGCAAAGCGTACGACGATTTGCGGCGTGCACAGGAACAGCTCCTGCAGAGCGAGAAGATGTCGGCAATCGGCCAGCTTATCGCGGGCGTAGCGCACGAGCTGAACAACCCGCTGACTGCCATTCTGGGATACGCGCAACTCCTCGAGGCTGAACCATTGGATTCCAAGGCGAAAGAATTCACCAGCAAGATCTTCAAGCAGGGACAGCGTACTCACCGTGTGGTCCAGAACCTGCTCTCCTTCGCACGCCAACGTGCGCCAGAAAAGGAAGAGTTCAACGTGGTTGAAGTGCTGGAAGAGGCGCTGCTGCTTCGCGATTACGATCTCAAAGTCGGCAACATCACCCTGGAGCGCGATTTCGAGGCTGGCCTGCCAGCTGTCCTGGGAGATCGTCACCAGTTGGAGCAGGTGTTCCTTAATATCGTGAACAACGGCCTCGACGCAATTACCGAGGACGAAGACAACCAGAATCAGCGTGAGCGCCGGTTCCGGGTACGCGGATTTACCCAGGACAACTGGGTGCACCTGGAATTCCAGGATTCAGGGCCCGGAATCAAAGAGCCGACGCGTATTTTCGAACCCTTCTATACGACCAAGAGCGTGGGAAAAGGCACCGGACTGGGCTTGAGCATATGCTACGGAATCGTGAAGGAGCATGGCGGAGAAATCTCGGCACGCAACGCCGAAGGCGGCGGGGCGATCATCGAGGTCAAGCTGCCCTCCGTAGGACGCGCGGTAGCAGCTTCCCAGCCTCGCGTATCCAACCCGGTTCGGGAAGCGGTGCTTAAGGGAAGAGTTCTTCTGGTCGAGGATGAAGAGAGTGTCTTGGATTTCGAGCGCGACGTGCTCTCAGGGGCTGGCGCCCAGGTGATCGCCGTCGCGAGCCTGGATGCAATGAAGACTGCGCTTGGCGCTCAAAGTTGTGATGCCATCGTTATGAACGGTAAGATGCCCGGCGCGTCCAGCGTTCAGGACACCCGCAAGTGGGTTGCAGAAAGCTGGCCAGAACTGGCCCGCCGTTTGATGTTTACTTTCTCCAGTCTTGCGGAACCCGAAGTGCGCAGCTTCCTCGAGCAGAATGATGTTCAATACCTGGTGAAGCCATTTGAAATTGGCGACCTGATCGCCTCCGCGCGCAAATTGCTGGAGAAGCCCCGTGCCGCCGCCGCAAAAGCAGGAGAGTGAAGCGAGTTGCTAGTTTTCAGTTCCCAGTTCCTAGTCTGAATGCTGAGGACTGGGATTCAGTGGAACCCCACAACTGACAACTGACAACTGACAACTGACAACTGACAACTGACAACTGACAACTGACAACTGACAACTGACAACTGACAACTGACAACTATTCCCCTCCTTGCACGCTCTTCCACGCACAGCTATCCTTCTCCGTTATGCAGACCCTGGTCGAATGTGTCCCGAATTTCTCCGAAGGACGCGATAAATCCAAGGTAGACGCGATTGTCGAAACTATGAAGCTCGACGGCGTTTATCTGCTCGACCGCGAAATGGATGCTGACCACAATCGCTGTGTCATCACCATCGCTGGTGACCGTGATGCCGTGCAGGAAGCTGCGATTCGCGGTGTCGGTAAAGCGGCGGAACTGATCGATCTGAATCAGCATCAGGGCGCGCACCCGCGGCTCGGCGCCGCCGACGTTGTGCCGTTCATTCCAATCGAGGGCGTCACGCTGGAAGATTGCGTTGCCATGGCGCGGCACGTCGGCGAGCAGGTATGGAAGCGTCACAAGATCCCGGTGTATCTCTACGAAGCTGCCGCGACCTCGCCTGAACGTCAGAACCTGGAGAATATTCGCCGGGGACAATTCGAAGGCATTCGCGCGGAGATCGCGACCAACCCAGCGCGCAAGCCGGATTTCGGAGAGGCTGCACTGCATCCTACGGCGGGAGCGTGCGTCGTCGGGGCACGCAAGTTCCTGATTGCTTACAACATTTTTCTGAACACTGCGGACGTCGAGATCGCCAAGAAAGTCGCTAAGGCGGTGCGCTTTTCCAGCGGCGGCCTCCGCTTCGTGAAGGCAGCCGGATTCCTGGTGCGCGGACAGGCGCAGGTTTCCATGAACCTCACCGATTTTGAACAGACGCCCATCCATCGCGTGTTTGAGGCGGTTCGCGCCGAGGCAGCCCGATATGGCGCGCTGCCGCAAAGCAGTGAAATCGTTGGCCTGATTCCGAAGAAAGCGCTCGAACAGACCGCCGAGTGGTTCTTACAGATTGAGAACTTCGATTCCTCGCTGATCCTGGAGAATCGCCTCGCTGGAGTAATGGGCGGGAAGATGGCGGTCGGAGGAATTCGCGCGGGCGTCGAGCCTTTCATCGAGCAACTGGCCGCACCGACGGCGACTCCAGGCGGGGGCAGCGCCGCTGCCGCAGCCGGCGCCATGGCGGCGGGATTGGGAGCGATGGTCGCGGGCATGTCGCGCGGGAAGAAAGCCTACTCGCAATATGAATTGCAATTGAGCGATGCGATCTCTCGTCTCTCGCAACTACGCGAAGACTTAAAGGCGTCCATCGACGCTGATGCCGAGTCCTTTAAGGAAGTGATGACGGCTTACAAGAAGGCGAAGGAGAGCGCCTCGGCGGACGGCATTGCTGAATCCGCACTTAAGCAAGCCACCAACGTACCTTTGACTGTCGCCGAGAAGGCGAGGGAAGTGTTGCGCATCCTCGACAGCCTCGGCCCCATGACCAGCCCTAATATGAAATCCGACCTTTCTACCGGCGCCGCGTTGGCGCGTGCGACGATCGAAGGCGCGCTCTCGAATGTCGAGGTCAATTTGGAGTCGCTGAAAGACGCGGAATTTGCAAATCAGGCGAGAACCCGGGCAAAAGCTATCAAGCTGTAATCCTGCGCAAGAAGGCGCGTTTCCTTCCGTTCTCACCTTGGGACACGCTGCACTTTGGTAAGCCGGATTCCTCCCACTGCTCGTCTACAATGGGACTTACGAACTGGGTGACTGCTGGATCAGCCTCTGCATCCAATACTGTATTCCGAGGTTCCTATGACGAATTCCGTGCGCAAGATATTGATCGTTATCTGCATTGCCGCGCTGGTGGGTAGCGCCTTTGCTGCGCCTCTGCCAGGGTCGATCCGCCCGGCAATCCCCTCTGAGGTGCAGCAGATCATCTGTGTCGATTACCGCGCACTGAAGGATTCCAGTACGGCCCAGGCGCTCAAGGCGCAGGTGCTGCCGGAGAACCTCAAAGAGTTCGAGTCCGCCCTGAAGAGTGAAGGCATCAATGTCGAACGCGATGTGGATGAGTTGACCTTCATCAGCTATCGTCACCCGAAGCAGGGCATCAAGATCGTTGGCGCTGCGCAAGGGGTTTTTCAGACCAAGGCAGTCCTGCACAAACTCCAGGTG
>Ga0157372_10004585_pt1 | contig 14694 bp, 10 predicted proteins | sample C55metaG_FD_115307 | JGI IMG/M metagenome (GOLD analysis project Ga0157372, IMG submission 115307) | Corn rhizosphere microbial communities from Kellogg Biological Station, Michigan, USA - C5-5 metaG | ecosystem: Host-associated > Plants > Roots > Rhizosphere > Soil | place: USA: Michigan... | reverse complement strand
CCACGTTGCCGCCGTGGGAAGCGTCGACGCATAGTGACGGACGTCGATCGACGTACCGGAGGCGTTGATGACACGCAGAGCCACGCTCTGGCCGGGGTCGGCGACTGACTCGTCGATCACGGTCAAACGCATCTTGTCAGAACCGCTCGAGCGGGCGTTGCCCCAAAGGAGGAACGTGTAGTTGTGTCCGGCCGCAAGGTCCACCGTCGAATCCTTGAGAGCCGTCGAGGCGACCGCCTGGAGCGTGTCGTCGAGGAAGACGCGGAAATGCCGTGAGCCGGCCTTGGCCGCCTTGTACTGAATCTGCGCCGACGCGGTGACGGTGTCGCCGGCCCGAATAACGGTGTTCTGTGGACCGTTCCGGAACGGGATGCGGAACGCCCCGCTGTTCTCGACAATGTCCACGAAGCGGAAGTCGAGTCCGAACGCGGCGCCGGTATCCGGGACCGCGTTGATGAACCGGACACCCGCCGTCGGACCGACCGGCGAATCGACGACGTCTTCGGGACTACAGGCACTCACGACGCCAGCGGCAATGACGAGCGTCGAAAGTAGGAAAAGCCTTCGCATGTTGGTGCTCCCTCGAGGTTGAACGCCAAACCGGCTTACGGCCGCCGGCGTCGAATTGAAGTCCCAGAGCTATCAGGCCCCATCGGTTGATTGATCGAGCCCGACGGGAAAATCGACCGAGTTGCAATGAGAGCGACCGCTCCTATTCCCACTGCCGCCAGCGCAGCCGAGCGACTCGGTGAAAACCGGCGCTGGTACACTGACGACACGTACTCCTTCTTGATTTGAACCTGTTCACCGTGCCACACCTGTTCGCCGCCTCGCAGGAGATGCAGCGAGGTGACGCCAACCAGATATCCGGTGGTGTCCTTCGCGATCAGCTTGCCCTCCACCTGATCGATCTCCGGACCCATCGCACCGCCAAGCGCGACACGACCTGCATCAGTGATGTCGAGTCCGATCACGGTGCCCGGATCGGGCACCGGCCCTCCGGTGGGTTGCAACGTGTAGCAACCCACCAGAGTCGTTGCGACTACGACACTCGCTAATCGAGCTGCTGCTGAAAGCACGATTCGACCGTTACCAGCCGTACGTGCCCTTTGCCGCCGCCGAGTTGGGCGCATTGCCCGCGCCCGGACCGGCGCCGTAGATCTCATTCGCCGCGTATCCGCGCGCCTGCAGTTCCTGGTACGGCACCGCCCAGAAGAGCGGCATGTTCTCGGCGAGGTCTCCCCAGCCGCGTCCATTGAAGTACCAGTTGCCGAACTGAATGAACGCGTTCTCGAGTCGCGCTTCCCACTTCATGGCTTCCATGATGTCGCCACAAGTGACAGTTGCACCGGCCCCGTTGCCGAACGGCTTTTTCGGAACGCAGTTGGCGCCACCAGGCACCGGCGCGTTGGCCGTGAAGTCCGTGATTGCCGGCAGGCCGTTCTTGGTGCGCGAAACGTTGATGAGCGCTGCGGCCGCGGAGATGTTGCCCTTGCGGATCAAACCCTCGGCCTGAAGCATGTCGAGCGCCGTCTTCGGGTAGTACACGATCGTGCCGTTGTACGACGAGCCGGCGTCGCCCTTCGTGGCCCACCAATGGAAGCGGTTGAAGTCGTAGTTGGACCATCCCCAGCCGTTACCGGTGTACTGGTCGGAGCCAGTCGGGCGATTCGTGAAGTAGCGGCGGCAGGAGAAGTTGACCTGGCCACCCGCAACCTCGCAGCTCGTCTTGTCGAAATCCGCCTGCTGCGCGGCGCGCGACGAGCCCTGCGGGAAGCGCAGGTCGGGCGTCACCATGAAGAAGCTGACGTTGCCGTTGCCGCGATCGCCCACCGGCTGCTGCAACCACGTGAGGTAGTTGCCCGAGACGTCGCCCATGCCGATGATGAAAGGCGGCATCTGGTGCCACGTGCTGCCACCATCGTAAATACGCCGCCAGCCACCACCGGGGCCGTTCGTCGTGCTGGTCACGATGTTGTGATCGGCCGTGATGCCGGCCTGCGCATCAGCGATGACCAGATCCCAGTTCACCGCGGCACGCTCAGCGGGCGTGCGAGCGATCTGCGCGCGGAACATCGCGCGGTACGAGCGAATCAGCTTGATGAATTCGGTCGCGTTGAGCGGCGTGGGCGTCGGAATCCAGGTATTCGGAATCGGGAAGCCCTGGTCACCGGCCGCGGAGCCCGACGCGTTCGTGAAGTCAATCGCGCGTTGGAACGCGGTCAATGCCGAGTCCATCACTTCTTTGTATCCCTGAAGCTTGCCTGGATCGTCGCCGGCCGAACCGGTTGTGACGACGGCGGCCGAATCATAGATGACCGACAGATAGCCGAGCGCCAGACCGCGCAAGAACTCGGCGAACGCTTGATCGCGAGCCTGACGTGTAGGGCTCGTGAACACCAGGTCGCCGCTCTCCAGATTCGTGAGGAAGTTCGATGCGACGCGAACGACCTCTTCTTCGATCTGGAAGGTGTTCGAGTTGTCGCTCGCGCAGTTGTTGCCAACTGCGTTGCCGTTCGCGGCGCCGGAGAACGGATACCGCGAGTTCTGGCACTCGTTGTTCAAACTCGAGTAGTTCTGGAACGACATGATGTTGGCCATGCCTTCCAGAGTTCCCGGAGGCGCCGGATTGGCGCCTCCGTACATACCTGCGTTCCAACGCTTGTAGTAGCTGCCGAGCAGCTTCTCAGCGTCGTCCGGGGTGCCGAGTACGCGCTGCGTTTCGCCGGAGTTCGGGTTCGTTACCTCGAGCGATTTGTCGTCACACGCTCCGAGGCCGAACGCCGCCAGCAGCGCGACGTAGGGAAGGAAATTCCGTCTCATTTATCTACAGCTCCTAGAAGCGCGTGGAGAGAGAGAACGTGAAGCGACGAAGCGTCGGATAGCCAAACGCGTCGGTCTGGTTGATGAGGCCAGAGCCCGTCGTGCCCGCGCCAGCGCCAGTTTCCGGATCGTAGCCGCTGTAGTTCGTGAAGGTGTACAGGTTGCGACCCACGACGCCGGCGGTCCAATCGCCGAACAGGCCCTTGAGCGCGCCGACGTGGTAGGTGATGCTCGCCTCGCGGATCTTCGTAAACGTGCCCTTCTCAACGCTGTAGTTCGTCGGCCCAAGCACGTCGTAGAATCCGCCGATGCCGCTCGACTCGGGCGGACCGACGCGCCAGCTGTAGCCAGTCGGCTTCGCCGTCTCGACCGTGTTGTCACCCTGGTCGAAGTTGTGCGAGCTGAAGTCGAGCAAGCCCCACTGCTCGCCCTGGTTGTTGAGGACGTGACCGAACGTTCCGTCGAACAGGACGTAGCCGGTCAGGCGCTTGAACTGGATCGTGTTGTTCCAGGTCAGGCGGAAGTCGGGAAGCGCGCTGCCAAGGATGTGCAGGGCACCGAAGCCTTCGCCTGGGCAGGCAAGGGGTGCGATCGCCGAGCAGGACGTTCCGGCGAGCGGCCGATCCACGATCGGCATGCCGAAGTTGAGCGGCACGTTCCACGGCGACTGCGATGCCGGGAGCCTGGTCTGCCAGAGGTTCTTCGTGATGCCGTCGCGCCAGCTATTGCCCTGACCGACCCACACGACCCAACCCTTGTCGTTGACCTGGAAGGCCTTGCCATCGCCGCACTGCGCCTGGAGGGCCGAGGGCATCATGCCGCAGCCCTTGTAGAACTCACGGCCCCAGACCAAGCCGAACTGGTTGCGCTGGAAGCCGTCCATCTTGGTCTTGTCCGACGTCATGAAGAAGAAGTTGCCGGTGCCCTGGCCCGTGCCGCCGTTCGTGAAGAACTCGGGCTCGAACAGCTCCGTGACAAACGACTTCGACTTGTCCCACGTGCCGCGCATCGTCCAGCTGAAGTTGCGCTTGTTCAGCACAGGCAGCGTCGCCGCCAGTTCCCACGTGGTGCTCTCGAGCGTACCGGCGTTCTGCCACTGGGTCGAGAAGCCGAGCGAAGCCTGCGTCGGGACCGGCAGAATCTGATTGTTCGTCTTGGCGTTGACGTGCGTGAACTCGAGGCCGAGGCGATCGAATAGCGTCAGGTCAGCGCCTGCCTCGAGCTCGCGCGTGGTCTCGGGCTTGAGCTTCGAGTTGCCGGCCTGGCCGAGCGAGCAGCCCGTGGCCGAGCAGCTATAGGTCTCGTACTGCGCGATGAACTGCGGCGAGTTACCGGCGGTACCGTCCGACGCACGGAGGCGGAAGTCGCTCACGTGCGGCAGGTGGAACCACGGCTCCTCGGACAGACGCCACACGCCCGACACGCGGCCGAACGGCGCCCAGCGGTTGCCGGAGCCGAACAGCGACGAGCCGTCGTAACGGTACGTACCGTCGATGATGTAGCGGTTCTTGTACTCGAAGTTCGTACCGGCGAAGAAGCCCATCCGCTTGATGGTCTGTTCTTGCGAGCGAACCGTGAACTGCGTGCTGGTGTTCGACAGCGTGAACACGTCCTTGACCACGAACTGCTGTCCGGTTCCGCCATCGCTATGGAAGACGTCCTGCTCATACGTGCCGCGGGTCTGCAGCTTGGCGTTGAGGTCCGCCGTGAACTGGTGGCGGAAGGTGGCGCCGATCGCGGTGTTCACGGCCTCTTCACGGGTGTTGCCAACGGAGGCGTTACCAAAGTTCGTCGACGTGCTGACCGTCGTCGTGCGATAACCCTTCGGGATGAAATCCTTGTCGACGCGCGTGCGGTTGTCGTAGCCGAGCGTGCCGTCGAAGGTGACCCAATCAGCCGGGAAGTAGTTGGCCGTGGCGCTGCTCAGGAAGCGATCCGCGACCCGATACCAGATCTCGTTTTCCTGATTGTAGAGGAAGCCGCCGTTGCCGTTGCCCGTCGGACGCGACGTCGGACCGAAACCGTTGAGGATCGGGCGGCCCAGGGTGTCGCGGGCGAGATAGTTCGTGCCCGGCGTGGCGCCGCGAAGTAGCTGACCGAAGTTCGCGGTGTGGAGGTCCAGCGTCGAACGGTCGTACATCGTGCTGATGGAGACGTTGGCGTTGCTGCGAACATCGTAGTCGAGGTTCACGCGAGCGCGGCGGTTCTGCTGGCCGGTGAACTCGCGAATGGCGCCCTTGTCGTCCGTGTAAGCGCCGCTCGCGTAGTAGCGAACGCCGCCAACGCGGCCGGTCGCATCGACCGAGTGGAGGGCGACGACACCGGGCGACGACATCTGGGCCATCGTGTTGTAGTACTGGCCCGGCCAGATGCTCGCCTGGAAGACATTGGTGAGGTCCGTGCCGCTCGGCTGGCCGAACTGCAGACCGAACCCGGTACGGACCGTGTCCGTCGCGATGCTGTTGATACGATAGACTTCCGACATCCAGTTGACCGAACGAGAGCAGGACGCGACGGCACCGGCGCCGTTGGTGCAGAAGCGCGTGCCGGTTTCGTCCAGCTGCATCGTGTGGTTGAGCGGCATGCCGTAGTCGAAGCTATTCAGGTCGCTGAACCCGTATTCGGTGCGACCAGTGAGGGTCACGCCGTCGCGGTTCGCGCCGCGCTTCGTCTTGATGACGATGACGCCGTGGGCGGCTGTCGCGCCGTAGATTGAGGCGCCGGCGGCACCCTTCACGACTTCGACGGACTCGATATCGAGGCCGCCAAGCTCGTCGAAGCTGCCGACGTTGAGCACTACGCCGTCAACGACGAAGAGCGGGCCCTGACCGCGGCCGGCCGCGTTGATCGACGTTGGCGCGCGGAGCATGATCTCGGGCGTGGAGCCCGGGGCGCCGCCCGTCTGGCCGATGCGGACGCCGGCAACCTTACCGGCGAGCGCCTGGACCGGATCGAGCGCCGGGACAGGGAGGTCCTCGGAGGTGATGCGGCCGATGGCAAACGGCACCTTGGCACGCTCGACGCCTTCACCGACGACGCCGGTGACGACGACTTCGTTCAGTCGGTTGACGTCCTGCTTCAGCTGGAAGTCGTGGGTCTGGCTCCCGGCGGTGAGGCGGATCGGAATGACCGCCGGCTGGTAGCCGATGGCGCGAACTCGGAGGTTCACCGCCTGGCCCTGCACTCGCACGGCCGCGACGGTGATCGTGTACACGCCCTGCGCGTTGGTCGGCACAGAGATCGATATGTCATTGATGTACACGTTGGCTTGATCAATCGGCTGACCAAACTCACTGGTCACTTTGCCGGTGATCACCGCGCTCTGTCCCTGGGCCTGCGCCGCCGCGGGCAACGCGAACAGCGCCCCTAACAGCGCTGACGCGAAGACACGAGCACGATTAGTCGTGATCCTGGTGGTCATCTCGCTCCCTCGAGAAGGAAAGAATTGCAGCCTGCACCTGCGCTTCGAAACGAACACGAAACAGCTCGGGCACCGCTCCCCCCCTCCCAACCCCTCCCAGTACCATCTGGCCACGCCGAGAACGCAGCTCTATACAGAACATCAGGACCGCTACTCCCTTCCGGGGCAGCGTCCCGTGGTACTCAAAGCGAGCAAAAAACAATCGGATCGCGCCGGCGAGACAGAAAGGCGCGAATCGAACGTGAAACTCTGGGGTGATGACAAAAGGTCACATGTGCGCGCTTGAGCGGCTTTGAGGCGGGACGAGCAGCCTGGAGCAAGCGCGGCCAAAGAACGTAGTGAGCCGTATCACAGGACCGCAAGACCCCCTTATCTGTCTATCCCGCCTACCTTTCCCGCGTGTCTCGGTCCCCGCAAGCGCCCGTCGACGTCGCCCGCATTTCCGCGAAAGGAGCTCGCCGCGTAGCAGCCGGTCATCCATGGATCTATCGAAGTGATGTGGCGGCACGGCCCGCCGGGCCTCCGGGAGCCGTCCGCGTCCTCGATCATCGGGGAAAGCCACTTGGCGTCGCGCTGTGGAGTCCCGCCTCCGAGATCTCCCTCAGGATGTTGGATGCCGACGAAACCGTCTCGCTCGATGGGGCGTGGTGGCACTCACGCATCGCATCCGCCGCGGCGCGACGTCTGTCAATCCGGGAACAGGCCAATGCGTTCCGGATCGTTCACGGCGAGGGAGACGCCTGCCCCTCCCTGATCTGCGACCGGTACGACCGGTGGCTGGTCGTCCAGCTCATGAGCGCCGGTCTCGAGGCCTTCCGCGACGTCATCGTCGAGGTGCTTCAGGAGCTGTTTCAGCCTGAGGGCATCCTCGCCCGAAACGACGTCGCGCTCCGCGGCAAAGAGAAGCTGCCGGTCGGCGTCGAGCTGTTGCGCGGCGCGGTACCCGAGTGGATCGAGATCGAGGAGCACGGCGTGCGATACCTCGCGGCTCCATGGACCGGACAGAAGACGGGGGCCTTTCTCGACCAGCGCGAGAATCGGCGACTCGTCGGCGAGATCGCACGCGGGCGCGCGCTGGACTGCTTCAGCTATCACGGCTCGTTCGCGCTCCACCTCGCCCGGCGTGCCGAATCGGTAACGGCGGTGGACGTCTCCGGCGATGCGCTGCACCGGGCGAAAGCGAACGCGGAGCGCAATGGTCTCACGAACATCACGCTCGTCGAAGCCGACACGTTCGACTATCTCCGCGATCTCGAGCGTCGTCGCGAGACCTTCGACACGATCGTCCTCGACCCGCCGGCCTTCGCCAAGAACCGCGCCGCAATCGACGCCGCACTCCGCGGCTACAAGGACATCAACCTGCGCGCGATGCGACTCCTTGCGCCGGGCGGAATGCTGTTCACGGCGAGCTGCAGCTTTCACGTCGGCAAGGCGTTGTTCTTGGAGATGCTGTCGGCTGCCGCCGCGGACTCGGGGCGACGCCTTGCCTTGCGCGCCATCACCGGCCAGCCGCTGGACCATCCGGAAGTGTTGACGATTCCTGAAACAGGGTATTTGAAGGGTGCGCTCGTCGAGTGCCTTGAGTGATCAGTGAAACGGCGTAACGTCGCTGCCGGGAAACGGCGTAACGTCGCTGCCGGGAAACGGCGTAACGTCGCTGGCGGCTATGGTCGGCGGCGGCGGCGGTCGGCTGGCTTGCAGCTGGCAGCGGTGCGCACGGCTGTCGGCTTGTTGCTAGCGGCCGCGGCTTGCGGTGGTGCTTCGGCTCTCGGCCAAGACCGGTGTCATCCTGAGGAGCGAAGCGACGAAGGTCCTACTGTCCCGAGTTAGTTACAACAACGGGACAACAGGTCCTTCGCTTCGCTCAGGATGACAGCAACTTTCGTTGAGCAGCCGAGAGCCGGCCGCATCGCCCGAAGCCGCAGCCGGCCGCTCAAAAGCCGCCAGCCGTGCGCACCGCTGGGAGCCGCCAGCCAGCAGACAGCCGCCGCCGCCGACCATAGCCGACAGCGACGTTCGCCGTTCCTGCTCTCGTATCTATCCGATCTGACATTTCGGACAGAAGTAAGTCGATCGCCCGGCCTGCACGATTCGCTCGATGCGCGAGCCGCAGCGGCGGCATCGCTTCCCTTCCCGATCGTAGACGGCGAGTCGCGACACCGATGAATCGGTGTAGCGCGCGCCGGTCGCCTTGGCGATCACGGCGCGGATAGCGCGCAGCAAGACTCCAACCTGCTTCGTCGAGAGCGACGACGCCGGTGTCGTCGGAGCGAGGCGGGCGTGCCAGAGCGACTCGGCCGCGTAGATGTTGCCGAGTCCCGCGATCACACGCTGGTCGAGCAGCACCGGCTTGATCGGGCCGCGGCGTTTGGCGAATGCCTCGTGAAGTGTCACCGCCGTGAGCGCAGGGTCCGACGGCTCGGGCCCTAGGCCCAGCGCAGGCGCGGCGTTCGCCAGGTGCACGTCGAGCGTACTCAACGCGCGCGGGTCGTCGAGCACGACACGCGTGCCGTCGTCGAGCGAGATCGCGGCGCGGGCGAAGCGCGGCAAGTCGTCCGACACATTATCGATCGTCCAGTCGCCCGTCATCCGGAAGTGCGCGTGTACCACGCGGCCGTCGTCGAGGTGGACGAGCTGATGCTTGCCGTGGCGTTCGACGCGCGCCACCGTCGAGCCGCGCAGCGACCGCGCACGGGCCGGTGACAGACGCCGGCGCAACGCCGGATGCAGCAGTTTCACGGCGACGATCTTGCGCCCAACGAGCGCGCGCCGGAGTCGGCGTACAGCGGATTCAACCTCGGGCAGCTCGGGCACGCGCGTCCTCGTTCGGGTTGTGGTTGACCGCGAGTCTCGGGAACCGGCAACTTGCAGTGGTGACTCGCTCCTCCTCCCCCACACGCTCTACAATTTCGCCACCCCGCGGCGCCGACGCTGCCCGGTCACGCGGCGACGTCGTCCGATCGCCGGCCGTGCGCCGAACGCTGATCGTCGTTCTCATCCTCAACGCGTTGGTCGCGTTCGTAAAAGTCGTCGTCGGGATTCGCACCGGTGCGCTCACCGTGCTCGGCGCCGCGCTCGAGTCGAGCCTCGACATGTTCAACAACGTGATCGGCATCCTGCTCGTGCGCGTCGCCGGCCGAGGCCCGGACGAAGACCACCCGTACGGCCACGACAAGTTCGAGACGCTCGGCACGCTCGGCATCGTCGGATTTCTGTCGATTTCGTGCTTCGAGCTGTTGAGGGAAGGCGTGTCGTCGCTGATGGGGCGACGCGCTCCGGTGTCCGTCGGAGGGATCGACCTCGCGGTGATCGTCTTCACGCTCATCGTCAACGTCCTCGTCGTTGTCTACGAGCGACGGCGCGGCCGGGAGTTGGGCAGCGCGTTCTTGCTGGCCGACGCGGCGCATACGAGCAGCGACATCCTCGTCACGCTGCTCGCGCTTGGCTCGCTCGTCTTGTCGCGCGCGGGTTGGGCGCACCTCGACGCGCTATTGGCGATCGCGGTGGCGCTGATCATCGCCTGGAGCGGCTACCGCATCCTTCGCCAGTCGATCCCCATTCTCGTCGACGAGCGCGCCATCGCCGCCCATGAGCTGAGGAGCGTCGTGCTCGCCGTGCCGGAGATTCGAGACGTGCGGAAGGTGCGGTCGCGCTCGACGGCATCGGGCCAACTCTTCGCGGAGGTGACGATCGCGGTATCCGGATCGACGTCAGTCGACGAAGCGCATCGCCTTGCCGACGCCGTGGAGGCGGCGATCGAGCGCGAGTTCGGCACGTCGGAGGTCACAGTGCATGTAGAACCGGCATGAGCACTTGCGAATGTGACCATGACTTCTACTTTACTGCCCAACGCCCCTTTCCTCGCTCCCTGTGACGGCATGGCCACAGTTCAGCGGCTGACGCGCTCGCTCAAGTACGAGTACGAGCGGTTCGTCGAGCAGGAAATCGAGAACTACAAGGAGTCGGTGTCGAGGAGCGTCCTCCTCACAATCGGCGACGAAGCGGTGTCGTCGCTCTCCGCCCAGCCACAGTTCGCACTCACGGAGCTGCTGCTGTGCGACGAGGTGGACCGAATCATCTTCAAGCGCCTCCGCCTTCCGGCGTACGACACCTGGCGACGCAAGCGACTCAAATTGATCGACGAGCTTCGGCGACCCGAGCACTGGGGCCTCCGGCCCGACGATGTTCTCGTCCGCGCTCTTCAGCCGTCGACCGAAGGGCGCGTTCTGGTTGCGGGAGCCTTGGATGAGGTCTCGGCGCTCTACTTCGCGGCGAACGGGTGCGACGTTACGACCCTCGCACCGGAGATGGATGCGCTCGACCGGGTGATGCAGGCGGCGATCGGCGCCGGGCTGGCCGGCCGCGTTCACGCGGAAATCGGCGATTTGGCGTCGTGGACACCGTCCTCCGAGCTTCCCCTCAACGCCGTCATCGTGAACCCATCGGCCCTCGAAGGCCTGTCGCAGACCGAGCGCGCCCGGGTGATTCGCGTGCTGCAGAGCGCGACGATGGACGGTGGCGTTCATCTCGTCCAGACCATCACGGCTTCGGGCAAGTCGAACGGGGCGGTCTCGCTAGAGGAGCTCCGCAGCCGGTACAAGGGCTGGGAGGTCACCGTCGAGAAGACCGACGGGAGAGCCAAAACCTTTTTTGCGCGGAAGTCGGTGGCTTAGGCGGCGTGGAAAGGCGCAACGTCGCTATCGGCGATGGTCGGCGGCGGCGGCCGACGGCTGGCTTGCGGCTCGCGGCGGTGCGCTCGGCTTTCGGCTAGCGCCCGTGTCTCTTTTTGACGTTCCGTGTCACAATGCCCTGTGTCACCGCGACACGAACGCGGACGTCCCCAGTGGGCCTCGTTCTGCAAGCCAATGCAATACAATAACTTGCGTTATCACACGAGTTTGGCATTGGGGGTGCTTAACGTCGTCGGCGGCCGGTCACGGTTGTGATCGACTGCTGTTCGCGACCGGGCCCGAGCGGCGAACCGTTCTCGCCGCCGGGCCCGTAAGACCCTCAACTCGCTCGCCCACATCCTATATATGATTGCAGAACAGACTCCCGTGCTGGACGAGGAGCCGATGGGGATCGTGATCTCGTGCGGCCCCGAGGGCGAAGAAGCTCCAGCCGTGTTCGAGTACGTTTGGGGCCCCGCCCCAGAGCCCTCTGACGACGCGCTCGAGAGCAAGGTCGCCTAGGCATTTCCGGCCGGCAAAAGTTTGACGGGCGAAGGAATTTCCTCTCCTTCGCCCGTCGCTTTTTTGGTACCTTAGCTCGGTATGGCCTTTGCCCCCTTGTCAGCCGTGGACGATAAAACCTCTTGGGAGGAAGAGCGCTCCGCTCTCCTCGGACGCAGAATTTCGGAGCTGGGCCTTTCGATTCGAGGCTCGCGCATAGAGCGCTTGACGAACGAGCTCTATGCGGAGCTTGCCGCGCGCAACATCGCGTTTCGACCGACGGTCTATCTGAGCGACCAGTGGGGCTGCCCCGACGGGACCCCCCTCATCGGCGTCCCGTTCTATCTCGTCGACCCGCGCCTCGAGCGAATCGAGGCGGAGATGTCGGCGGGCATCGAGGACGACGGTGAAGCAATGCGCTACCTGCGTCACGAATGCGGGCATGCGCTCAACTACGCCTTCAAACTTTACGAACGTCCCGAATGGCGCGGGCTGTTCGGACCGTTCTCGCGACCGTACCGGGACCGTTATCGCGCCGATCCGTTCTCGCGGAATTTCGTGCGACATATCCTCGGCTGGTACGCGCAAAAGCACCCCGACGAAGACTTCGCCGAGACGTTCGCCGTGTGGCTGACGCCGGGCCTGAGCTGGCAGCGCGAGTACGACGGGTGGCCGGCGCTCCAAAAGCTCGAGTATGTCGACCGCATCATGCACGAGATCGCGGGCGTCGTTCCCGACGCGCCCGAACCGACCGAAGACGATCTGCCCGTCGAGGCGATGCGGTACACGATCGCCGAACACTATGCGGATCAAGATGGGACGGTTCCGATCGCCGATCGTCGTCAGTTCGACACCGATCTGCGACGGATCTTCATGGCGGCACACGACGCACCGGGTGGCGAGCATGGGCAGTGGTTTATTCATCGCCACTACCGTGAAATCGTCTCGCGTATATCCTATTGGACAGGCGAAGCGCCGAGCGTGGTGCGTTCGCTGATCGATCATCTCGGTCAGCGCGCGGCCGATCTCGGGCTTCGTGTGGGAGGATTCGAGGCGTCGACGCTGATCGAGCTCACCGCGTTCGGAACGGCGGTCGTCATGAACTATCGGTACACCCGCACTCTAGGTTCAACGTCGCACGGTTCGCGCCGGTCACGCAGCGCCGAATCCGTGCACGACGAATGAAGATCACTCTCCTCCACACCGCGGATGCACTAGAGCCACCGGAGGATCCGGTGCTCGGACAACTGACGTCGGCGCTCGAATCGCTCGGACACGAGGCGACGCGCCTGGCCGTCGACTCCGACGTCGAGCCGCTCGTCCACACGCTGAAAGACGACGCGCCCGATCTCGTCTTCAACCTCGCCGAGTCGTTCGGCGGCAAGAGCGCGCTGGAATCGAACGTCGCGGCGCTGCTCAATCTGCTCGATCTCCGCTATACGGGATCGAGTCCGGCCGGCCTTCTCGTCGCCGGCGACAAGAGCCTGACCAAGAAGATCCTCGGCTTTCACAGCATTCGCACCCCCCAGTTCGCGACGGTGTATCGCGGCGCGGTCGACTGGGCGGGCGACATCTCCTTTCCGGTGATCGTGAAGCCGCCGCAGGAAGACGCGTCGCTCGGCATCACGGCGACGTCGGTCGTGCGAGAGATCAAGGACCTGCTGTCGCGCATCCACGAGCTCCAGGACGAGTATCAACAGCCGGTGCTCGTCGAGGAATTCATCGACGGCCGCGAGTTCTACGTCGGAGTCCTCGGCAACGAGCAAGCGCAGGCGCTGCCGGTGATCGAGCTGGATTTCACCGGTTTCCCGGAAGACCGCCCACGCATCGCCAGCTGGGAAGCGAAGTGGGGCGAAGATGGCGAAGGTTCGGGCGCGGAATACGCGGGAACGAAGTCGGTCTTCCCGGCGAATCTGGACGATGATCTGCGTGAGAAGATGCAAAATGTCGCGGTCGAAGCGTTCAACGCGCTACGGCTGCGCGATTACGGGCGCATCGATATCCGGGTCTCGGACGAAGGGGAGATCTACGTGATCGAGGTGAACCCGAACTGTTATCTCGAGCAGGCAGCGGAGTTCGCTCGCGCGGCGAAGGAAGGCGGGCTAGAGTACGAGGCGCTCGTTGGCAGAATTTTGGAGCTGGCGACGGCGAGATACTCGCGCTAGTAGCGGGGACTGCGTAACGGCGAGCGCGAACCGCGCGACCGCCAAAGGGCGCGACTGCCGAAAGGCGCACCTGCCAGAAGGCGCGACTGCCAAGAGGCGCATGGGCGCTTCGCGCCATTTGCTAGCGTGGCCGGTTTTGTGACTGGGCACGCAAAGCCTCCTCACCGACGGACTCGTATCAGCATTGCACCCAACGTCGCGCGTCCCTCGGCCGAAGGCCGCTTGCGCCTCTCGGCAGTCGCGCCGTTCGGCAGCCGCGCCCCTTGGCAGGTGCGCCCTTCGGCAGCCGCGCGGTTCGCGCTCGCCCTTCCGCCGCCCGCAAAAACAAAGAGGCCGGCTTTCGCCGGCCTCCCTGTTCTCTAAATAACCGCGAAACTAGCGGCGCTTCTTCGCGCCTTTTCTTCCGCCCTTCTTCGCCGCTTTACGTCCGCCTTTCTTCGCGGCCTTTTTTCCCTTACGTGCAGCCATGGTCATCTCTCCGAAATGGAGGTTCTTGCTCTCGACCGATCCCCCGGTGGATCGGCGAGACGACGGCCGGCTCGAGTGAACTCGCGTTCGCTCGCGTCGGTCGCCGCTACCCGCGACTCCGCGGAGTCGCGTGAAGTCCCAGCCGCTGCTTCATCATATGGCATCACTCAAGCTCGTAAAGCTGAAATCGCGCACCTTGATCGGCGGCACGGCGATCGCCTGACCCGGCTCACCGCCCTCGCTCGCGCTCACCCGCACCGGCGCGCCCATCGCTTCGAGGTTGTTGAGCATGAAGATCGGCGAATCGTTGAAGCGCATGTTCTTCACCGGTTTCGTGACCTTGCCGTTCTCGATCAGGAACGTCCCGTCGCGCGTGAGGCCGGTATAGAGGATCGTTCGTTGATCGACGGGGCGAAGATACCAGAAGCGCGTGACGAGCAGGCCGCGCTCCGTGGAGCGAATCAAATCGTCCATCGACGACGTGCCGCCCGTCATACCGATCGAACCGCCGGCACCGGTCGGCGCGCGTTGTTGTTTCTGCGCCCAATACCGGTCGTAGTCGAGATTCTTCAGAACGCCGTTCTCGATCCAGACGACGGGTTTCGTCGGCAAACCGTCGCCGCTGAACGGTCCACTCGCGAGGTTT
>Ga0157372_10004584_pt1 | contig 14695 bp, 10 predicted proteins | sample C55metaG_FD_115307 | JGI IMG/M metagenome (GOLD analysis project Ga0157372, IMG submission 115307) | Corn rhizosphere microbial communities from Kellogg Biological Station, Michigan, USA - C5-5 metaG | ecosystem: Host-associated > Plants > Roots > Rhizosphere > Soil | place: USA: Michigan... | reverse complement strand
GTGCGGGACGCCCGGGAGATGCTGATGGCGGCAGCCGACCTGGCCACCGACCCGAACGAGGAGACGGTCATCCTCGCCGACGCCGCCCATGCGAACTTCTACCTGGCCGGGGCGACCACCGCGCTGTCCCTGGCGCGGCGGCTCGCCGAGCTGGCACCCGCGGTGACCGACGACCGGGCCCGGGCGCTCGGCCTGATCGCGATGGGGTCGGCGCGCATCCTGGGCGGGGAGCCGGGAGGCGCCGACGACCTGCGGGCGGCGGTCCCGCTGCTCCGAGCGACGCCGGCGCTCTACGCGGACCCGCTCCGGCTGGCACTCGTGATGCAGGTGCCGCTGTACCTGCGGGACACCACGGGCGGCAGCGGCGCCGTCCGCGACCTCGTCGAGGTGGTGCGCGACCGCGCGGGGATCGGAGCCATGCCCGCGGTGCTGTGGCACCTGGCGCGCGAGCAGGCCACCACCACGGCGTGGACGGAGGCGGAGGCCAACTACACCGCCGTGGTGCGGCTCGCGGAGGAGACGGGTCAGGTCACCGAGCAGGTGATGGCGCTGGCGGGGCTCTGCTGGCTCGAGTCGCGTCGAGGACGTGCCGAGCTGTGCCGCGGGCACGCCGCCGGGGTTCTCGGCACCCCCGCGACCAGCCAGCTGCACATGGCCGAGGCCTGGGTGCGCTACGCGCTGGGAGACCTGGAGCTGTCCCTGGGTGAGCCGGCTCGGGCGGCGAACACCCTCCGGGAGCTCGTCCACATGCTCGAGGTGCACGAGCTGGCGGACGCCGACCTGGTGCCGGCGGCGGAGCTCGTGGACGCTCTGCTGCGGCTGGGCGAGGTGCCCGAGGCGGCGGCGGTGGCGTCGTCGTACGAACGGGTGGCGCGCGGCAAGGGCCAGCCCTGGGCCCTGGCCAGGGCCGAGCGGGCGCGCGGGTTGCTGGCGGACGACGAGTCCGCACCCCGGTGCTTCGAGGCGGCGCTGGAGGCACACGCCGCCACGTTGGACCGGTTCGAGACCGCCCGCACGCGGCTGGCCTACGGAGAGCGCCTGCGACGAGCCGCGATGCGACTGCGTGCGCGCGACCAGCTGCGGGTCGCCCTCGACGACTTCGAGGACCTCGGGGCAGCACGCTGGGCCGAACGAGCCGCCGTGGAGCTGGCGGCGACGGGGGAGACGGTGCAGCGGCGCGGCGCCGATCCGCGCAGCTCGCTGACGCCGCAGGAGCTCCAGGTCAGCCTGCTGCTCGTCGACGGCCGCACGACGCGCGAGGCCGCCGCCGCCCTCTTCCTCAGCCCGAAGACGGTCGAGTACCACCTGCGCAAGGTCTACACGAAGCTCGGGATCGGCTCGCGGTCGGAGCTCACCGAGCTCCTGGCCCCGGACGGATCCGGCCAGCGACCACTCGCGTAGCGGGCCGACCGTCGGGGGCCACGGTCGCGCCGTGGCATGCTCGACCGGTGGGCGACTACCTGGACTCCTCGAGGCGACCCGACCGCATCGCCGGAGGTGTGCGGATGCTGCCGGTGTCCACGGCGGCGGGTGACTTCCGGGTGTGGACCAAGCGGTTCGGGAACAACCCCGACCTCCGGGTCCTGCTCCTCCACGGTGGCCCCGGGGCGACGCACGAGTACCTCGAGTCGGTCGACGGGTACCTACCGGCCGCCGGCGTCGAGTACTACCTCTACGACCAGCTCGGGTCGCACTACAGCGACCAGCCCGAGGACCCCTCCCTGTGGCAAGTGGAGCGGTTCGTCGACGAGGTGGAGCAGGTCCGGGTCGCACTCGGGCTCGGTCCGGAGAGCTTCGTGCTCTACGGACAGTCGTGGGGCGGCATCCTCGCGATCGAGTACGCGCTCGCTCACCCGCAGCACCTCAAGGGGCTGGTGATCTCGAACATGATGGCCAGCATCCCCGCGTACAACCGGTACGCCGAGGAGGTGCTGATGCCGGGCATGGACCAGGGGGCCCTGGCCGAGATCAAGCGGCTGGAGGCGGCCGGCGGCACCGAGGGCCCGGAGTACGAGCAGCTGCTGAAGGAGCACCACGACGTGGTCCACGTCTGCCGGCTGCCGGCCGACGAGTGGCCCGAGCCCGTGACGCGGGCGTTCGGGCACACCAATCGGTCGATCTACGTGCCCATGCAGGGCCCCAGCGAGCTCGGCGCCAGCGGCACCCTCGGCGACTGGGACCGCACCGCCGACCTGCACCGGATCGAGGTGCCGACCCTGGTCATGGGCGCCGAGCACGACACCATGGACCCGGCCCACCTCCGCTGGATGGCCGCCGAGCTGCCCCAGGGGCGCTACCACCACTCGCCGCACGGCAGCCACCTCGCGCTCGTCGACGACGCCGACACCTACTTCGCCGGGCTGGTGGAGTTCCTGCACGGGCTGTAGCCCGCGAGCGCCCTCGGGGGCTCCTCGGCCGTGCGCAGCCGGACCGACGGTCGACCATCGGGTCGCCGCAGAGGACCGCGGGCGGTACCCTGGGCGCACCATGTGGATCGCACGCTGAACCGACTCGCGCCCGTGGCCACGCCCGGCGAGTCTCCCTGCGCACCGGCGAAGGCTCCCGCATGTCAGCGACCACTCTCCCCACGCTCCACATCTCCGACCTCGACGTCCGGTTCGGCACCCGGCAGGTGCTCCACGGCCTCGACCTGACCGCCCAGCCCGGGCGTCGGATCGGCCTGGTCGGTGAGAACGGGTCCGGCAAGTCCACGCTGCTCCGGGCGATCGCCGGGACCCTGCCCGCCCGGGCCCTGGTCACGGGCCGGATCGACCGGCCCGACGATGTCGCGATGCTGGGCCAGGAGCCGCCGTTCGGCGACGACCAGACCATCGGCGAGGTGCTCGCCGGTGCGCTGACCCCGCTGCGCGCGATGGTCGTCGACGTCGAGCGCCTCTCGCTCGAGCTGACCGACGACTCCGACGACCTCACCCAGACCGCGTACGCCGCGGCGCTGGACCGCGCGATCGCGCACGACGCCTGGGACGCCGACCGTCGGGCCGAGGAGGCCGCGGAGCGGCTCGGGCTCGGAACGCTCGACCCCGAACGGCGTATCGGCAGCCTGTCCGGCGGCCAGCGCACCCGTCTGGCACTGGCCACGCTGATGACCACGCGGCCGGCGTGCCTGCTGCTCGACGAGCCGACCAACCACCTCGACGACGACGCGATCGAGCTCGTCTCGTCGTTCCTCCACGACCTGCCCGGGGTCGTGCTGCTCGCGAGCCACGACCGGGTGCTGCTGGACGACGTGGCCACCGACCTGTTCGACCTGGACCCCTCGGAGCTCGGCACCGACGGACGTGGTGGGCGACGCTTCGGCGGCGGCTGGACGGCGTACGAGGAGCACCGCGCCGACGCCCGCCGCCGGTGGGAGGCGACGTACGCCGAGCAGCAGGAGGAGCTGAGCCGGCTCCGTGCGGCGACCAGGATCGGCACCTCGGCCATCGCCCACAACCGGCCGCCCCGGGACAACGACAGGTTCATCTACGGCTTCAAGGGCGCACGCGTCGAGCGGACCCTCTCGAGACGGAAGAAGGACGCCGAGCGGAGGCTCGAGGCCGCCGAGCGCGAGCAGGTGCGGAAGCCCCGGCCGCCGCTGCGCCTACGCGCGTCCCTGACCAGCCACGGCGCGGTGGGGAGGGTGGTGCAGGTCCGCGAGCTGGAGGTGGCCGGCCGGCTCGGCCTCGGCCGGCTGGACGTGGATGAGGGGGAGCACCTGCTGGTCTCCGGCCCGAACGGGTCGGGCAAGTCCACCCTGCTCGGCGTGCTGTCCGGGCGGCTCGCTCCCACGACAGGGTCGGTCGTCGTGACCGCGCATCGGGTGGCCGAGCTCGTGCAGGACGTGCACTTCCGCCACCCGGAGCGCAGCGCAGGGGCGACGTACGACGCGCTGGTCGGGGAGGACCGGGCGGCCCGGGTGCCGCTGCGCGAGCTCGGCCTCGTGCCACCCGACCGGCACGCCACCCCGGTAGCGCTGCTCTCGGTCGGCCAGCGCCGCCGTCTGGGCCTCGCGGTGGCGATCGCGTCCGAGCCCGACCTGCTCCTGCTCGACGAGCCGACCAACCACCTGTCCCTGGCCCTGGCGAGCGAGATCGAGGACGCCTTGGCCACGGCCCCGGGCACCGTGGTCGTCGCGTCGCACGACCGGTGGTTGCGCCGGCGTTGGGACGGCGCCGAGCTGCGGCTCGTCGCCGCGGGTCAGGACCCGGGCGCCGTGTAGGTCAGCGAGGACGCCTTCGCCAGGATCGCGCCGAGGTCACCGGACTCGACCAGCTCGTGGCTCTCGAGGTGGCTGAACGCACCGGTGCTGGTGACCGCGAGACTGATCGACGCGACGGAGGCCGAGTCGGGCAGGTCGACGACGGTGAAGCCGTCGTACCGGCTGCCGAGCATCAGGTAGTAGCTCTCCATCGAGCCGCCCGCGGACTCGCACAGGGAGCGGACCACCGCGGCCCGGTCGCTGGGCGTGGCCATCAGCGCCTTGATCGCCTCGGGACGGAACGTGAAGAACACGGCGTACTTGGACATGGGCTGACCCCCCGGGTGAACGGCCGGGCGGGGCGTCCGGCCTCGGGATCAGCGTGTGCCCCACTGCGGATCTGCGCAAGGGCCGGCGGCGCGCGGCGGGCGCGGTCAGCGATCGAGGGCGAGGCCGAGCCACTCCGCAAGCGCGCTGATCTCGGCCTCGACGGCCTCGGTCATCGACCGGGTGAACGGCACGTCCTCATGGACGGCGTCGACGAAGAAGCGACCGGCCTTCCGATCGGCTGTGGCGTCGAGCTTCCCGACGAGTCGGTCGCCGTGCAGGATCGGCAGCGCGAAGTACCCCCAGCGGCGCTTCGCCGCCGGCTTGTACATCTCGAGGACGTACTCGAACTCGAACAGGTCCTCCATGCGCACCCGGTCTCGGGTGACCGGGTCGAACGGCGAGAGCAGCGCCGTACGCCCCTCGAACGGCAGCCCGAGCTGAGCCGCGTCGACCCGCCACTCGCCGTCGGTGCCCTCGACCACCGCCCGCTCGCCGGCCCCGCCCACGTGGACCGGCTCTCCGGGGATCACGGTGCCCTTCGCCCGCGCGATCCCGAGCCCGCGGAGCCGCGCCTCGTCGCGCAGCCGGAGGGCTTCGGTGCGCGGCACCGCCTCGACACCAGGTGGGTAGACCCGCTCGGCCAGGTCGTACTTCCGCTGGGTGCCGGCGCGTCCGTTCACGGCCACCTCGCCGCGCGACAGCAGGCAGGAGAGCATCATCCGGACGTTGCGGTCGACGTTCCACCCCGACGACCGCCAGGGCACCTGAGCGGTCGCGCGGACACCGCGGGACGGCAGCGGCCCGTCGGCGTCGAGCACGTCTAGCACCTCGTTGCGGAACAGCTCGTTGGCCTCGAGCCACTCGCGCGTGCCGTCCCAGGGCGGCCAGGCCTCCATGTCGGCGAGGTGCAGTGCCAGGTCCGACATCGGCCGGATGCCGTCGGCGTCCTCGTACAGCTCACGGGCGGCCAGCAGGTCGTCGAGGTCGTCGGGGTCGTACGCCGCGCCCAGCCGCGACCAGCAGACCAGGTCGTAGCTCGGGGCGATCGCCCTGGTCGGCTCGACCGGCAGGGCCCTGAGGCGCTCGACCACGGTCATCAGGTTGGTCGGACGCGCGGCGTCCAGCATCGTGGCCCGGACCACGATCTGCCGCGCGTCGGCCCGGGTCAGCTCGTGCACCGGGTGGTCGGACGGCGGCATGGCGGCGACGCTAGTGGACCCCACGGACGGTCCGGGGCCGGTAATCCGGTTGTGCGGCGGGACCGGACGCCGATTCACTGACCGCGATGCAGATCACCTCAGGAGCCGCGCAGATCGCCGCGGAGGAGTACGGGAGGGGCGAGCCGGCCATCCTCTTCATGCACGCCGGCGTGACGGACCAGCGCAGCTGGCAGCACGTCGTCGAGCGGCTGCCGGACCATCGGTGCCTGACCTACGACCAGCGCGGCTACGGCCGGACGACGTACCAGCGCGAGGACGGCTGGTCCAGCGTGGCCGACGCGGTCGCGGTGCTCGATGCGTACGACGTCGGGTCCGCCGTGGTCGTCGGTTGCTCGATGGGCGGACGGGGCTCGCTCCACCTCGCGCTCAGGCACCCCGAGCGGGTGCGCGCCCTGGTCCTGATCGCGCCCGCGGTCAACGGCGGACCGGCGGAGGTGTACGAGCCCGAGGTGGACGCGCTGGGCGAGGCCCAGGACGCCGCCTTCGAGCGCGGTGACCTCGCCGAGGTCAACGAGATCGACGCCCAGGTCTGGCTGGACGGGCCGCTGGCGCCGCGCGGACGGGTCGGCGGGGCCGCGCGCGAGCTCTTCCTGGACATGAACCGGATCGCGCTGGCGGCCGAGGACCCGGGCGAGAGGGGCGACGACGAGGAGGCCTGGGACCGGCTCGGCGAGATCGCCGTCCCGACCCTGCTGATGATCGGCGAGCTCGACCTGCAGTACCTCAAGGACGCGGCGGCGCACGCGGCCGCGCACATCCCCGGCGCCCGTCTCGTCGAGCTCCCGGGCGTGGCCCATCTGCCCCAGCTCGAGGGCGACGAGCGGATGATCGCCGAGGTCGCGGCCTTCGTGGCGGGGCTCGGCTAACCGGGTCGCCCGGCGCCCCGGCGCGGAGTCCGACGTACGGACTCTCCCCTGCTAGGGTCGGCAGCGCTCGACATCCTTTAACGATCCGTCCCGTGAGGCGGAGAAGGAGGTACGGCGTGCCGCTGCATGGTCTCGACCAGGCTCGACCACCCACAGCCCTGCTGGTCCTCGAGGACGGTCGGTCGTTCCGGGGTGACTCGTTCGGGGCCGAGGGGGAGACCTTCGGCGAGGCGGTGTTCGCCACCGGGATGACGGGCTACCAGGAGACGCTCACCGATCCGTCGTACCACCGCCAGGTCGTGGTGATGACCGCTCCACACGTCGGCAACACCGGCCTCAACGACGAGGACCCCGAGTCCGCACGCATCTGGGTGGCCGGGTACGTCGTGCGTGACCCGGCCCGGGTGCCGTCCAGCTGGCGCGCGCGGCGGCCGCTCGACGCGTCGCTGCGCGAGCAGGGTGTGGTCGGCATCTCGGGCATCGACACCCGTGCCCTGACCCGCCACCTCCGCGAGCGGGGCGCGATGCGGGTCGGGATCTCTTCGTCCGAGACCGACCCGGCGGCGCTGCTCGAGCGGGTCCGGGCGTCGGCGGAGATGGCGGGCGCGAACCTCTCCGGCGAGGTCTCCACGATCGAGCCCTACGTCGTGCCCGCGGTCGGCGAGCGACGCTTCACGGTGGCCGCGCTCGACCTGGGGATCAAGGCGAACACCCCGCGGATGCTGGCCGAGCGCGGCGTCGAGACCCATGTGCTGCCGGCCACCGCGACCCTCGACGACGTGCGCGCGGTCCGGGCCGACGGGCTGTTCTTCTCCAACGGCCCCGGTGACCCGGCGGCCACGACCGGCCAGGTCGAGCTGCTGCGCGGTGCGTTGGCCGAGGGGATCCCCTACTTCGGCATCTGCTTCGGCAACCAGCTGTTCGGCCGGGCGCTCGGCTTCGACACCTACAAGCTCACCTACGGCCACCGCGGGATCAACCAGCCGGTGCTGGACCGCACCACGGGCAGGGTCGAGGTGACCGCGCACAACCACGGGTTCGCCGTGCGCGCGCCCCTCGACGCCGCGACCCCGACGCCGTACGGGCCGGCGACGGTGAGCCACGTCTGCCTCAACGACGACGTGGTCGAGGGGATCGAGCTCCGCGACGACACCGGCCGGCTGACCGCGTTCTCCGTGCAGTACCACCCCGAGGCCGCCGCCGGCCCGCACGACGCGGCGTACCTCTTCGACCGCTTCTGCACCCTCATGGAGGTTGAGCCGTCCCAAATCCTCCCTCGAGCCGTCCAATTCTCGGACGGCTCAACGGAGGATTTGGGACGGCTCAACGGAGAGGGGGCCTGATGCCGAAGCGCAGCGACATCACGAGCGTGCTGGTCATCGGCAGTGGGCCGATCGTGATCGGGCAGGCCTGCGAGTTCGACTACTCCGGGACCCAGGCGTGCCGGGTGCTCCGGCAGGAGGGCGTCCGGGTGATCCTGGTGAACTCCAACCCGGCCACGATCATGACCGACCCGGAGTTCGCCGACGCGACGTACGTCGAGCCGATCACGCCCGAGTTCGTCGAGCAGGTGATCGCCCACGAGCGGCCGGACGCCCTGCTCGCCACGCTCGGCGGCCAGACCGCACTGAACTGCGCGATGAGCCTGGCCGCGGCCGGCGTCCTCGAGAGGTACGGCGTCGAGCTCATCGGAGCGAGCATCGAGGCGATCGAGAAGGGTGAGAACCGCGAGTCGTTCAAGCGGGTCGTCGAGGGGCTGCCGGCCGAGTGGGGTGCCGAGGTCGCGGCCTCGGCGATCTGCCACACGATGGAGGACTGCCTGGGCGCGGTCGCGGACCTCGGCTACCCGGTCGTGGTCCGGCCCAGCTTCACCATGGGCGGCGCCGGCTCCGGCCTGGCCTACGACGAGGAGGACCTGCGCCGGATCGCCGGGCTCGGTCTCTCGTTGAGCCCGACCACCGAGGTGCTCCTGGAGGAGTCGATCCTCGGCTGGAAGGAGTACGAGCTCGAGGTGATGCGTGACCGCAAGGACAACGTCGTCATCGTCTGCTCGATCGAGAACGTCGACCCGATGGGCGTGCACACCGGCGACTCCATCACGGTCGCGCCGGCGCTGACCCTGACCGACCGGGAGTACCAGCGGCTCCGCGACATCGCCATCGGGGTGATCCGCGAGGTCGGGGTCGACACCGGCGGCTGCAACATCCAGTTCGCGGTCAACCCCGACGACGGCCGAGTCGTCGTGATCGAGATGAACCCCCGGGTCTCCCGCTCGAGCGCTCTGGCCTCCAAGGCGACGGGCTTCCCGATCGCGAAGATCGCCGCCAAGGTGGCGATCGGCTACACCCTCGACGAGATCCCCAACGACATCACCACCCGTCCCGACGGTCGGAGCACGCCGGCGTCCTTCGAGCCCACCCTCGACTACGTCGTGGTGAAGGTGCCGCGGTTCGCGTTCGAGAAGTTCCCCGGCGCCGACCCGACCCTCACCACCCACATGAAGTCGGTGGGCGAGGCGATGGCGATCGGCCGCAACTTCACCGAGGCCCTGCAGAAGGCCCTGCGTTCCCTGGAGAAGCCCGAGGCGGTCTTCGACTGGCACCGCGAGTGGGTCGAGCTGGACAAGGAGACGCTCCTCGAGCGGGCGCGCATCCCGCACGACGGGCGGCTCAAGGTGGTCATGGACGCGATCCGGGCCGGCGCGTCACCGGAGGAGATCTTCGAGGTGACCCGGATCGACCCGTGGTTCGTCGACCAGCTGGCGCTGATCAACGAGGTCGCGGCCGAGGTCACCACGGCCCCCGAGCTCACCCCGGACCTGCTCCGACTGGCCAAGCGGCACGGGTTCTCCGACGCCCAGCTCGGCAAGATCCGCGGGATGACCGCCGATGTCGTCCGCGGCGTCCGGCACGCGCTGGGCATCCGGCCCGTGTACAAGACCGTCGACACCTGTGCCGCCGAGTTCGCCGCCGCCACGCCGTACCACTACTCCTCGTACGACGAGGAGACCGAGGTCGAGCCCCGCGAGCGGCCGGCGGTGATCATCCTCGGCTCGGGGCCGAACCGGATCGGCCAGGGGATCGAGTTCGACTACTCCTGCGTCCACGCCTCGATGGCGCTGCGACATGGGACCGGGCAGGGCGAGGATGGCGCGGGCTTCGAGACGATCATGGTCAACTGCAACCCCGAGACCGTCTCCACCGACTACGACACGTCCGACCGCCTCTACTTCGAGCCGCTGACCCTCGAGGACGTCCTCGAGGTCGTCCACGCCGAGCAGCAGGCCGGCCCGGTCGCGGGCGTCATCTGCCAGCTCGGCGGCCAGACCCCGCTCGGCCTGGCGCAGGGTCTCGCCGACGCCGGGGTGCCGATCGTCGGCACCACGCCCGAGGCGATCCACCTGGCGGAGGAGCGCGGGGCGTTCGGCAGGGTGCTCCACGAGGCGGGGCTGGTCGCGCCCCTGCACGGCATGGCGTCGTCGTACGACGAGGCCGCCGCGATCGCCGCCGACATCGGCTACCCGGTGCTGGTGCGCCCGTCGTACGTGCTCGGCGGCCGCGGCATGGAGATCGTGTACGACGACGGGGCGCTCGAGGGATATATCGCCCGGGCGACCGCGATCAGCCCGGAGCACCCGGTGCTGGTCGACCGGTTCATCGACGACGCGGTCGAGATCGACGTCGACGCGATCTTCGACGGGGACGAGCTGTTCCTCGGCGGCGTGATGGAGCACATCGAGGAGGCCGGGATCCACTCCGGCGACTCCTCCTGCGCGCTGCCGCCGATCACGCTGGGCGACCGCGAGATCGACCGGATCCGGCAGGCGACCGAGGCGATCGCACGCGGGGTCGGGGTGCTGGGGCTGATCAACATCCAGTTCGCGCTCGGCTCCGACGTGCTCTACGTGCTCGAGGCCAACCCGCGGGCGAGCCGCACCGTCCCGTTCGTCTCCAAGGCGACCGCGACCCCGCTCGCCAAGGCCGCGGCCCGGGTGATGATGGGCGACTCGATCAAGCAGCTGCGCGCGGAGGGCCTGCTGCCCGCGGCCGGCGACGGCGGCACCCTGCCCGGCGACTCGCCGATCGCGGTCAAGGAGGCGGTGATGCCGTTCAACCGGTTCCGTCAGCCCGACGGCCGCTACGTCGACACCGTGCTCGGTCCGGAGATGAAGTCCACCGGGGAGGTGATGGGCTTCGACGCCGACTTCGGGCGCGCGTTCGCCAAAGCACAGGCCGCGGCGTTCGGCCCGCTGCCGACGTCCGGCAAGGTGTTCGTCTCGATGGCCAACCGCGACAAGCGGTCGATGATCTTCCCGATCAAGGTGTTGGCCGACCTCGGGTTCGAGATCCTGGCGACGCAGGGAACGGCCGACGTGCTGCGCCGCAACGGCGTGCGGGCCGAGGTGGTGCGCAAGCACTTCGACGGCACCGGCCCGCACGGCGAGCCGACGACCGTGCAGCTGATCGCCGACGGCGATGTCGCCCTCGTGGTCAACACGCCCCACGGCTCGGCCGGCAGCGGCGGGTCACCTCGAGACGCCTCGTCCGCGGGCTCCTCGGTGCAGGCGGTGCGCGTCGACGGCTACGAGATCCGCACCGCCGCGGTCCGCGCGAACGTCCCGTGCATCACCACGGTGCAGGGCCTGGGAGCGGCGGTGCAGGGGATCGAGGCACGCATCCGGGGCGAGATCGGGGTCCGCTCGCTGCAGGACTGGGCCGCCCGGTGAGCCCGCCGTGACGACGTACGACGTGCTGTTCCGGTCGGTCCTCGCCCGGATGGACCCGGAGCGGGCGCACCGCCTCGGGTTCCGAGCGATCCGCGCGGGTCGTGGCGTGGCTCGGGCTGTGGTCACGGTGCCCGCGTCGCCCGTGGAGGCGATGGGCCTGATCTTTCGCAACCCTCTCGGCCTGGCCGCGGGCTTCGACAAGAACGCCGTGGGCATCGACGCCCTCGCGGCGCTCGGGTTCGGCTTCGTCGAGATCGGCACCGTGACCGCCCTGCCCCAGCCCGGCAACGCGCGACCGCGGCTGTTCCGGCTGCCCGAGGACCGCGCCGTGGTCAACCGGATGGGGTTCAACAACGACGGCGCCGAGGCCCTGGCCCGGCGGCTCGCGAAGCGCGCGCGGCGGCTGGACCGTCGCGACCGTCGGGCGAGCGTCAACGTCCGTCACATCGCGAGCCGCACCACCCGACCGGTGCTCGGCATCAACGTCGGCAGGTCCAAGGTCGTGCCCGAGGACGACGAGGCCGCCGTGCTCGCCGACTACGCGACCAGCGCGCGCCTGCTCGCGCCGTTCGCCGACTATCTCGTGGTGAACGTGTCCTCCCCGAACACCCCCGGCCTCCGATCGCTCCAGGCGGTCGACCGGCTGGGGCCGCTCCTCGACGAGGTACGCCGTACCGCCGACGAGGCCGCGCGGCGCCCGGTGCCCCTCCTGGTGAAGATCGCCCCCGATCTGGCCGACGAGGACGTGCTCGCCATCGGCGAGCTCGCTCGCGACCGCTCCCTCGAGGGGCTGATCGCCACCAACACCACGATCTCGCGCGACGGACTCCGATCGCCTCCCGCCCAGGTCGAGGCGATCGGTGCCGGCGGGCTGTCCGGGCCGGTCCTGCGGGACCGGTCCGTGCAGGTCACCCGCCTCCTCCGCTCCCAGGACCCGAGGATCACGCTCATCTCGGTGGGCGGCATCTCCAGCGGCCAGGACGTACGCGAGCGACTGAAGGCCGGTGCGACCCTGGTCCAGGCCTACACCGGTTTCGTCTACGGGGGTCCGCTCTGGCCGCGGCGTGTCCTGCGCGAGCTCGCCGGATGACCACCGCGACGCGCACGGCCCCGGGGCCGGTCCACGTGACCGCCGAGGTGCTCGCGACGAAGTCGGTCGGGGCGTTCCACCATCTCAGCCTGGTCGCACCGGACGTCGGGGAGCGCTCGCGTCCGGGAAGCTTCCTGGCCCTCTCGGTCGGCGACGGCCACCTGGCCCGCCGGGCGTTCTGGATCCACCGGGTCGGCCCGATGGGCGGGCATCGGGCCGTGGTCGAGATCGTCGTCGAGGAGCGGGGCGCAGGCAGCCGGGCCCTGGCCGCGCTGCCGGCCGGCGCGCCGGTGGCGGTGACCGGGCCGTTGGGGCGACCGTTCGCGCTGCCCCGCGAGCCGGTCCGTTGCCTGCTCATCGGGGACGGGTACGCCGCGGCCGCCCTGACCGGTCTCGCCGAACGGCTCCGCGAACGCGGCTGCGGGGTCCACCTGGTCCTCGGTGGCTCCGACGACGCCCACGTGCTCGAGCCGCTGGCGGCCCGGCGCAGCGTCGGACACGTCGAGGTCGCCGTCGGTGACCTCACCGCCGCGGTGCTGCGGGCCCTCCCCGAGGTCGACGTCGCGTACGCCGCGGCCTCACCGGAGACGCAACGGTTCGTCGCCGACGCCGTGGCGGGCACAGGGGTCACCTGCCAGGTGGCGCTCGAGCGACCGCTGACCTGCGCGACCGGGCTCTGCCACGGCTGCCCGGTCCCGGTCCTCGACGACCAGGGTGATCCGCACGTCGTCCGGGCGTGCGTGGACGGACCCGTGTTCCGCGCCGGCCGCGTCGACTGGGAGGCGCTCGGGTGAGCGACTGGCCCTTCACCAACCCGGTGCTCACCGCGTCCGGCTGCGGCGGCACCGGCCGCGAGCTCGCGGCGTACGGCGACCTGACCGAGCTGGGCGGGTTCGTGACCAGGTCGGTGACGCTCCTGGAGCGTCCGGGCGGCGGCGAGCCGCGCATCGTCGAGTCCCCCAGCGGGCTGGTCAACGCCATCGGCCTGCAGAACCCCGGAGTCGTCGGGTTCCTCCGCGACGAGCTGCCGCCCCTGGTGGATCTCGGCGCCCCGGTCGTGGTGAGCATCGCCGGTCACTCGCTGGGGGAGTACGCCGAGCTGGCCCGGACCGTGGGGCGCACCGACGGTGTGATCGCGCTCGAGGTGAACCTGTCCGCCCCCGACCCCCTCGGCAGCGGGCTCCTCGACGCGCGGGAGCCGTTCCAGGCCGGGAGCGTGGTCGGGTCGTGCCGGCGAGACCTCCGCGCTGACCTGCTGCTGCTGGTCAAGCTGCGCAGCGACGTGAGTCGAGTGGCCGAGACGGCGCGGGCGGTCGTCGAGGCCGGCGCCGATGCGGTGGTCGTCGGCAACGCCCAGCCGGCCGCGCTGCCCGACGGCCGCGCCGGGGGACTGAGCGGCCCGGCGATCCGGCCCCAGTCGCTGCGGTGCGTCGCGGAGGTGGCCCGGGCCCTGCCCGACACCCCGCTGATCGGCTGTGGCGGGATCATGGACGCCGACGACGCCCGGGAGTACCTGGCGGCCGGGGCCCGCGCGGTGCAGGTCGGCACGGCGCTCTTCCACGACCCGACGACGGCGTTCCGGATCGCCCGGGAGATCGGGCCGCAGACCGAGCCACCTGCTGGAGAGGACGACAGATGACCACGTTCGGAGCACGGCTCCACGACCTCATGCACGCCCGTGGGCCGCTGTGCGCCGGGATCGACCCCCACGCGGGACTGCTCCGGGAGTGGGGGCTCACCGACGACCTCGCCGGGCTCGAGCGGTTCGCGCTGAGCGCCGCCGATGCGCTGGCCCCTCGGGTGGCCGTGGTCAAGCCGCAGTCGGCGTTCTACGAGCGCTTCGGCAGCCGGGGCATCGCCGTGCTGGAGCGCCTGATCGGCGTCTGCCGGGACGCCGGTGCGCTGGTGCTGCTCGACGTGAAGCGGGGTGACATCGGCTCGACCAGCCAGGCGTACGCCGACGCCTACCTCGACCCCTCCTCGTCCCTCGCGGTCGACGCCGTGACGGCCAGTCCGTATCTCGGCTTCGGCTCGTTGACCCCGATGGTGGAGACCGCGCAGAAGCACGACGCCGGCCTGTTCGTGCTCGCCCTCACCTCCAACCCCGAGGGCCCGGAGGTCCAGGAGGCGCGGGTGGGCGACGCGACGGTCGCCGACGTGGTCCTCGACCACCTGCGAGCCCTCAACGACGGCGCCGATCCGCTCGGCTCCTTCGGCGCGGTGGTCGGCGCGACCATCGACGGGGCCGGCCACCGGCTCGACATC
>Ga0157372_10004583_pt1 | contig 14695 bp, 20 predicted proteins | sample C55metaG_FD_115307 | JGI IMG/M metagenome (GOLD analysis project Ga0157372, IMG submission 115307) | Corn rhizosphere microbial communities from Kellogg Biological Station, Michigan, USA - C5-5 metaG | ecosystem: Host-associated > Plants > Roots > Rhizosphere > Soil | place: USA: Michigan... | reverse complement strand
GACGGGTGGACGGGTGGACGGGTGGACGGGTGGACGGGTGGACGGGTGGACGGGTGGACGGGCCGTTCGCGATCGGTCTACCGGCCCCCCGCCAACCGGATTATCTCCTCGGAGCGTTCCCACCGCTGAGAGGTATTCGTGGAAGCCGGCCCAATCGCGGCACCCGAGCAACCTGCGCTCACGCACTTCGAGCCACCGAAACCTGTCTCGTCGCCCCCGCCCGACTCGGAGGCGACACCGGCTGCGCCGAGTGTCTGGCCGCTGTGGCAGCGGATCCTGTTCCGGTTCTTCTTCGTCTATCTCGCACTCCAGGTCTCGCCGTGGGGGTTCTTTTCCCGGTGGATCCCGCCGGTGGCTTGGGTCAACGGCTACTACTACCGAGGGCTCGACCGGCTCGTGCGGTGGAGCAACGCGAACCTGTTTCACGGGTGGACGACGCTCGTGCAGCCGAACGGCAGCGGCGACACGTCGTGGGTGTACACGGAACTCAAGCTCTTCCTCGTCGTCGCGGTCGCGGCGTGCGTCGTATGGTCGATCGCCGACCGCAAGCGAGCCAACTATACACGACTGTTGTTCTGGCTGCGCATGAGCGTGCGCTACTATGTGGCCGCGGCGGCGCTCAGCTACGGCGTCATAAAGCTGTTCTTACTCCAGATGCCGTTCCCGACGCTCAGCCAGCTCTCGACGCCGCTCGGCGACCTGTTGCCGATGCGCTTCTCGTGGCTCTTCATCGGCTACTCGGCCAAGTACCAGTTCTTCTCCGGCGCGATGGAGACGTTCGCCGGACTGCTGCTGCTGTACCGTCGCACGATTACGGCCGGACTGTTCGCGGCCACGGGCGCGTTCGCCAACGTCGTGATGATCAACATGGCGTACGACGTTCCGGTGAAGCTGTACTCGTCGCACCTGCTCTTCTGCTCACTCTTTTTGCTGGCGCTCGATGCGCCGCGGTTGATCAAGTTCCTCGTCTTGAATCAGCCGGCGCCGGCGACGACGGCGTGGGACTGGAACTTCACACGGCCGTGGCAGATCTGGGGAAGTCGAGCGGTCAAGGCGTACTTGGTGGCGACCCTGCTGGTGATGCAGGTCAACTACGGGTGGAAAGGATTTCAGTCGTTACGACATCCGCCCAAGCCCGGCCCGTTCGCCGCCGGCGTGTACGAGGTGCGGCAGTACGTCGTGAATCACGACACGATTCCAGCGGGGCGCGGCGACACGCTGCGATGGAAGGACGTGATCATCGACAACAATGCCGCCGGGAGCGTGAACACGAGCGACCGAGTGTTCTGGCACCGCTACGGGCGCGGATATTTCCGCTATCGGCCGGATACCGCGGCGCACACCCTCGCGGTGTGGAAGACGTCAACCGTCCCGCGTGACAGCACGTTCCTCTTCGTGATGCGCTACGAGATGCCGGATACGACGACGATCCGGTTCCACACGGTCGTGCGCGGAGATTCTGTTCATGTCGAGCTGGTGAGGACGACCCGGCATTTTCAGCTGGCGGAAGGACAGTTCCACTGGCTCTCGGAATACAACCGCTAAGGCAACCGTCTGTCTGGTCATTGTCCGCCCATCGCCGCGCGCAATTCCACAAGAGCGCGGTCGAAGGGATCCACGCGGACCAATCCCAGACGCGGATACTCGATCTGAACGATGACGTAAATCACGAGCGAGACGATCGCCGCGACGGCGACGTCGAGTAGCCACTTGTGCGTGCCGCTGTTGGCCATCGTGAACCCAGCGACCAGCGCGGCAAGAAGCGACATGAGCGCGAGCATCACGGAGATCACCGCAGGTGGATGAATCCGTCGTGCGAGCCGCTCGCGCTCGACGGCGGCGAACATCTCGTTGAGCGAAGGCAACACCAACATGCGCGCGCGCTCACCGTCGGGAGCGACGCACGCCGCAACCGATCGCGACCACACCTCCTCCTGCGCGCGAGTGATCGCCGCCGCCGGTGCGGAGCCCGCGGAATCTTCGTACGACGCCAACAGAGCATCGACGAATCGGCGGAAGTTCGTCCGGATCTCAGCCTGCGCATCGGGCGGAAGAGAGTCGACTCGTTGCCACGCCGTGCGGATCGCAATCGCCTGCTGAACGATCAGTTGGCGCCGTTGGTCGAAGCGCGCCATTGCGCCTGAAAAGACGAAGCCCAACAGGAGCGCGAGAACCGCCGACACCACGCCGTCGACCACGCCGACGCCCGCTCGAGATTCGGACGTCTGCATGGCGCCGATTTCACGCCCGAGCTCGAGGCTGAGCATCATGGCCAGAAAGAGGGCGATGACGGCGGCGGCCGAGGCCACGGCGAAACGGGCGCGCATTGTCTTTGAACGCGCTCAACGCCACGCCGGCTGCGTGAACGGCATACCAGTCACCGATCGACTCCGCGGAACGCACGTGCGGATCGTTCTCGACGGCTACTTCGAGAGCCCTCCCGTACTCGCGAATCTCCTGCTCCGTACCGGGCTTGACCTTCGCGATGATCGTGAACCCGTGGCAGGTAGGCGTTCTCGGAAACGTTGGACCGTACCGTCCACGTTCGACCGTGAAGTAGCCTTCCGGAGGAATGGCCATCGCGCGCGGATTCGCCACTCGGGCCGGTGACCATTCGTTTTTTCTTCCAGCGTCGGGGCGTCGGTCATGGGATTGATCGGCAGAGGTCGGACGTGGGATCCGGATAATCGTCAACGCAACGACCGCCGAACCATTGGACGTACGGCCAAGAACCGAACACATCGCCCCTGGCAATGGCGCCTGGTGGCCTAGTGCCTGGCGAGCGCGTGTACGACGTACTCTCCGGGGCCGGCCGACGGCGGTTGTGTCGAAAAAAGTCGCACGGCGAAGCGCCGTTCGCCCGACAGCGCTCGTCGCAATGTTGCCCCGACATCGAGCCGCCAAGGCCGGAGGCAGCATGCGATCCGTGATTCGACGACATCCGGCGGCGTTCTATTTCGCGCCAGTCTCACGCCGCGAGACCGCGCAAGTCTCCCCAGTGCGCTCGGTTTTTGCGTAACGACGGGTGCAGAAGGAAGGAAAGTCCGAATCAGGGAGGCGTCCCATGATTCATGCACCCGACGACTCGCGCCGTCCGTCTGCGCTAGAACAGGGCGAAGAGGCCCGCGAGAACGCGCGCGCCGCTCGCGCGCAGGTCGAGTGCCTGATCTCGCAGTGCGCGCGATTGATGGCGGAGCTCGAGGTGAGCCTTCTCGGTCACGAGGCGCGTCGGTCAGAGATCAACGACTCTCGAGGTGCGGTCAAGGAGGGCGTCTGCGAGCTCGCGCAATCCCTTCGCGGACTTGGGGCACCGCCCGAGCGAGCGCTCGCGATCGTGAAAGAGATTGCTGAAAACGCGATGCGAGGGGTCGACGCCAAGCCTCACTTCATCTACGCCGTCGAGGCGCGCGAGCTGCGGGCCGACGTCGTGCGCTGGACGATCAAGGCCTACTACGGATCCTTGTCGAGAACGAAGCCCACTCGGTAGGCGCCGGGGCCTTTGGGATGCTCAATTCCGCTCACAAGCTTCACGCCGCATGTGACGACGAGTCTGTAGCCGCAAGGTCGTCGAGCAATCGGCAGACGCGTGCACAGCCCTCGACACTCAGTCGAGCCACGGCCAGCGGCGCGACACCGTCGAACAGGCCGTTCGGTTTCAACAGCCAATTTCCTGCCTGGTCGCCGCACCCGAACGCCTGAATCGCCATTCGCACGACAAGCAGCGCGCGTTCGTGCGCGGTGCATTCACCGAGATCGTCGTCTCGAATCATCGCGATCGTGGCGTCCGGAAGAGGCCCCACATTACTGCCGCGAGCGCGGCGCTCAAGACCACCACGAACGCCCGGCCCTCGAGGAACGGCATGGACTCGGAGAGTCGGAACTGCGAGACCGCCGGGCCGCCCGTGATCAGGCGTTTTTGGGGGGAGAGCTCGACAACCGCCCACGCACAGGCACCGCCAAGGCCGAGGCAGACCACGCCGAACCATCGAGCACTCAACCCGGAAGATCGCGAGATCTTCACTCTCGCCATGGTTACCGTTCGATTCGCGTCGCTCATGCGAACTCCTTGTGAGCGATTCAGACGAGCCCCAAACCCACGTCGGTTTGGGCTGCTGGTCAATCTTTAGGTTCGGTTGTCGGCCGCGGCGCTTTGCGCGAATGGAATACACTTTTGCTTGCTACGAGTGTGATCAGACTCACACGCGCGGAGCCTTGCCGCGGAGATGCTCGTGTCGCGCGAGGTCCGCGCGCAGCGCCTGCCCGTCGGCCGCGAACGCGATGGTCACTTCGATCTCCGCACGAACGCACCGGCCGCGCAGAATCTGAGTCAATGCACTACGGCGGCGTCGCTCGCGGTCTGCTGATGTGACGGACGACGCAAGAAAAACGTATCAGATGACCCATGCGTTTTTTACAAAGGTATAACGAGAGAACAGCGGAGCGGGCGGATTCTTGCATCTCGCGGGGCCGGGCATGGGGCTCCGTTCCAAACGCGGGAGGTGAGATGAGTCACGACGCGCTGCAATTGGCCGGCGACCTGCGGGCGACGCTGAGTGGTGTCAGGTTCCCGGTAACACGTTCGGCAGCGATCGAGCTGCGAAAATGCGTCTCTGAGTACGCCGCGGCCATGAAGTCAGCTGGCGTCCCCCCAGAAGACGCGGTCGTGGCGGTGAAGGACGTCCTTCAAGAGGCCGGGTTCGAGCCGACCACGCACAGCGAGAGTACCAAGGCGGCGCTGACCCCGCAGGATCGTCTTCGCGGCCACGTCATTCTGTGGTGCATCGAGGGGTATTATCCGCGCGACCAGTCGCCCGTACACGATTCGCACGTTCAGGCGGTCGCCGGTTCACGCAGTGCGCAGAGCTCGTCGCGAACTACCGGTCGCTAATCGTCTCCGGCGTAGTACCGCTCGATGCACCACTCAATCATGCGGACGAGCAACCTGTCCGTCTCCGTGACCAGGTCGCCGTTGAAGAGGACTGCTCGCGATGGGTGCAAGCCGGCGTCGTCGGCAATCCGCTTCACGGCGACAATAACGCGCTCCGGCGGCCAGCCAGCCGACTTTAGATGATCGACGACAGCGCACACTTCGCCGCGAAGCGCCTCGTTGTACAGGCTCGGTCCGCGCGCAATGTCGTCGCGGAGAGCTACCACAGCGGGGATGTCGTACATGCGTCTGACGGTTCGGTCAGCGGCAAAATATTTCCCCGCCCGGGCAGACGCAAATAACGATAGCGTAAAGCCCGACGGACTCCATTTTCCTGCCTACCCTGCTTTCTATCGATTGCACCATGGGGGTCCATATTTTGCTGCAGTCGGATTGAATTGGCCCTGTTCCCGCCCTCGAGGCCGGCTCCCAACAATGTCCGAATCCGCCGTCTCTGCGCTGCTCGACGCCATGCTGGCACTCGCCGACGAGTTGCCCGCGCTACCCCCAAGCGAGCGCGCCCGGCTACTCCGAGATTCCGTCTGCGCCGCTGTCGATGAATTGCGCGCCAGTGGGCGAAGCTCGGCCCGTGCGGTCCAGATCCTTCGAGAGCTGGCAACGGACGCCGGGATCGCCGCGAACAATGAAGACGTGATGAACGACTTCGCGACATGGTGCACGGATCGGTACTACGCGCCCACAAACCTCGAGCGCCGGCCGAAAGGTCGGCCGTAGCGACGACTCAGCGCGCGAGCTCGGCCCACCGAACATTGCTGAACCGCTCGTCGAGCGCGACATGAAAGCGCTTGCCGTCGGTCGTGAAGCCCGGGCCGTTCGCGCGTCCCGATGGATCGTCGAAGTCGATTCGCAAACGCGCATCGCCGCCTCGCGCCGGAACCGACCAGATCCCGCTGCGCCCGCGCCAGTCGCTTCCGATGAACCAGATCGTCGATTGATCTTTCCATACCAACTGGTTCGCAGTCGGATCGCCGCTGGCCGGCCGAGGACGATAGACGACTCGCACTGCGCCCGAATCCGCCGGGATGGTCGCGATGCCGCCGTGCGGCGCGATGAACGCGATCGCGCGCCCGTCGGGGGACCACCCGGGAAGCCGCCCGCCGTGCATCCTCCACGCGGCCGGCTGCCACGCGTCGCGCGCGTCGCGGTGCATGACGAAGACGTCGCCCACGCGCACGGCGCGCGTGTGCTCCTTCGAAGCATGGCATCGTGGCGCTCACGAGGCTACCTTTAGAAAACTGGCGAGCGGTCGTAGCACCGCTCCCTCCCGCGTCTTCTGCCGGCATCAGGGCACCGGACTCTCGAGAGCCGTCCCGGTCAGCATCCTCCATTGGCTGTTTGGAGGCACGATGCACTGGCAATCCGACGGACGCGAGGACACTCGCGAGATCCTCGTGGTGTCGAGCCACGCACTGTTCGCCGACATCGTCGGTGACATGGTGACTCGGTGTGGTTTTACGCCGACGTATCCGGTGAGGCTGGGTGCACCGTGGCTCGGGTTGGCGGTAAGGCCGCCGTGCGCCATCATCTGTGATTGCGCGGCGCCGGCCGACGGCATTCAGCGTTTGATCGTCGAGGCGTCGGCGCGCCACATCCCGCTCGTGCTGTCGGACGCGCGGATGCAACAGCGTGTGGAAGACGGATCGATGATCCTGCCGCAGAGGGTCGCATGGCTGACTTTTCCCATGTCGCGCGATGCGTTTGCCGCGATGCTCGAGGCGCTATTGCCACCGCCGGCTGAGGTGGTGCACCGCGTCACCGCGAGCCTGGTCGGTGTCAGGATCGACGCCGGAGTCCGCGTGCGGCCACTGTTGCCAACGGCCGACGCCTCTACTCCAGACCCATCGGAGAGCATGGTGGATCGCCCTCGCCGTGATCGACCGGTGATCCACGACACGCCGAAGCTAGACGATATGCTCGATCTTCGGTCGGCGATCGTCGCCGCTCTCGCGGCGAAACCGGTCTACGACCAGTCGCTGCGGCGTTTCATCTGGACCTACGTGACTGCCGAGCGAGACGCGGGCACGCCGCCCGGACGTGTCATCATGTCACTCACGGAGCTCGTCGACGCGGCGAGAATAACGCCGGTTGCCCTTGGGGAAGCCCTGACACATCGCGTGATTCTGTGGTGCGTCGAGGCATACTTCGGTCAACTCGGTGGCACCGATGTCTCGCTGTACGACAGCGCCGCGTCCCATGCCCTGCCGAGGCTCGTGTCGCGTCGATGACCGGCGGCTGCGGCTAGACCGCGTGGAAGCCGGTCGCGCCCTTTGGTTTCTCGTTCTCGTCGCGCGCGGGGAGATGCGCCTCGCTGCGTACCGCTCCATCTCGCGGATCGATGATCCGGATGGTTCCGTCGCGTAAGTAGAGCGCGTGTTCGTTTTCCTTCACCGGAACGATGAAGATGACGTCATCGAGCGGGGACATGTCGCCCCTCCATGGAACCCGCATTGAATCTCCGGTCACGGCGTTACGGTCAAAAGTCCGGTCCGCCGTCGAACCTCAACGAAATCCCCGAATCGCTCGCGGAATTGCGCAACGATCTCGTGTTCTTGCAGGGGGGTCGGTCGGACGTCCGTCGTTACGAAATCCCGGAGCTCAGCTGGACCGTTTGGCTTTCCTGTCGGCCGGGTCCACGCCTCCAATCTCCACCGCACGGACGGCGTCGGTTGGTTTTCGCGCTTCGTGTCACGCATCGTCGCAGCCCTCCTCTGGTCGCGCGGCGCACCCCTTAAGCTTAGCGGTCCGAGGGCGGATAGCCATGACGCCCTTGGCCGCTGGGAAGAACTCAGCTATGTCAATGAGGAGCCTGGCATGAAGCAGCCATCGAGCGAGTATCGGGACACGCGCCTGTGGGAGACCCTCGAAGCAATCTTCGCGGAGTTGAACGCGACGGGTGAGGTGACGGTCAACACGGCGCCGGATTATGCGATCGCCCACATCTGTCGCGAACTCGCTGCGAAGAAACTGATCACCACCGAGGCGCTATCTACGAATCATTAGCGCAGATCCGTCGCGGTTCTTGGCCGCAGCGCAGAAGCCTCACCTCGCCACAGTGATTGCGGCGCCGCAATGGTCGCGTGGTGCATCGAGCGTTGCTACGCACGCCCCGAGAGTGCCGACGCCTACCGGCGAGAGTCGCGGTAATACTCGCAGATGCACTGGGACACGAGGCGCGCGACGAGTATGTCACGGCCCGGTCCATAGGATAGGCGTCCCACGGCCGGAAGGATCTCCAACGTTGCCTTAAAGGCGATGAGGAGCCGCTCGGGCGGCCAATTCTTCCGTTTCGCCTCACCGCAGATCTGGCACAGCGCGTCGCTTACTGCCGGCGACGATATCGGATCGCGGTCGTCGCAGCCATCCCTCAGGGCAGCGTGGAGTGCCGACACAGCGTCGGCGCTAATCTGGAGCGTTCCGGGCGACGCGGCCCCACCATCATTGCCGGAGTGAACCGATTCCATGTTCGTGACTCCGCAGGCCCTGAGACCAACCATTTGTGCGCACTCAGGATTTGACATTACGCGTTGACGCTGAGCGAGGCAACTCTATAGCCGCCATCTGTTTAGGCCATATTTTCGTACGAAACCGTACAAAATGACGGGGTAGGTGCCATTGCGCACCAGTTGCTCGGCGAGCGATTAGCTTGCGTCAGCGCGACGAACCAAGGCCGTCACGACGCGCTCGTCAGCTTTCGACATTAGGCTCGGGTTATCGTGAGTCCCTCCTCCTGCCGTCAGACTGGATTTCCAGTTCACGGGATGGCGGCCCGAGGAAACTCACAGTGGAGCCCGGCTCATCCGCAGCGGTGAAGCCAGCGCGCAATGCGCTGCTCAGCGCCTTACCTGCCTCGGAATACGGGGGCCTGCTCGAAGGCGCCGAGACGCTCCAGTTGAGTCTTCGCGCTGTGCTCTACGAAGCCAACGCCCCCATCACGCACGCGTACTTCTTAGATCGCGGCGTCGCGTCGATCATCGCACCAGTCGGCGATGGCGCCAGCGTCGAAGTCGGCACCGTGGGCAACGAGGGGTTTGTCGGCCTCCCTCTTCTTTTCGCGGTGGACCGTGAGCCCGCGAAGGCGTTCATGCAGGTAGCCGACGGCGGAGTACGCGTGACGGCAGCCGCTTTTCAGCGCGCCGTGGCCGAGAGTGCCCCATTGCGCAGCCTCTTGCTCCGATACGCACAGAGTTATATGAGCCAAGTGTCTCAGTCGTCGGCGTGCAATCGCGCGCACTCGATCGAGGAGCGATGCGCGCGTTGGCTATTGATGACGCACGACCGCGTGGCGTCTGATCGGTTCCCGCTCACGCATGAATTCCTCTCGCTCATGCTCGGCGTCCGTCGTGCGGGCGTCACGGTTGCGGCGGGCATGCTGCAGAAGGCCGGGTTCATCGACTATTCGCATGGCCGCATCACGATCATCGATCGGGTAGGTCTCGAACACGCTTCGTGCCTCTGCTACCGAATCATTCGCGACAGCTATGACGGTCTGTCTGCGCCCCCAAAAAACCGCTAGCCGACGACGGAAGTATCCTCGACGCAGCCGGAATTGGGGCCAGTGATACCTCCGAGCACCAATCGACTCCGTCTCTGATTTGTAAGAAAAGGTCGCCGAGTCGTGTAGGGCTTCCGAGGCCCTCTCGCCACGGTTCACATTTTGAACTTGCGACCGGCATGCACTGCTCGCACCTTCGGTCCACGACCCTCTATGGCCAGTTCTGCCCCGTCGCGATGGGAGCGGAGATCTTCGCCGAGCGTTGGACGCCGCTCATCCTGCGCGAGTTGCTGCACGGCGAGCTTGGCTTCAACGACATCCACCGCGGCGTGCCGAGGATTTCGAAGAACCTTCTCGCCCAGCGTCTCGAGTCGCTGCGCGGAAGTGGGCTCGTCGAGCAGTTTCACGGCGCCGGCGGGCGGAAGCACGTTTATCGTCTGACCGAAGCGGGGCGCGCGCTCGGTCCCGTCGTCGAAGCGCTCGGACGGTGGGGTATGACTGGGCGAGCAAGGATCTCGAGGACGATCATCTCGATCCCGATTTTTTGATGTGGACGCTCCGGAAATTGATACGCGTCGGCAACCTCCCCGATGAACGGATCGTCATTCTCTTCCGTTTTCGGCGATACGAAGATCGATCCTACTGGCTCGTCCTGACGCGGCCCGAGGTCGATCTGTGCATGGAGGATCCCGGCTACGAGGTGAATCTCGAGATCGAGGGAATGGTCGCGGCACTCGCTCGTGTCTGCCTCGGGCGCGTGGATCTTCCACGAGCCGTGAAATGCGGAGACGTCGAGCTACGCGGCGCGCCGCGATATCGGACGGCCTTGTCGAGCTGGCTCGGCGTGACGCACTTCGCCGCCGCGGCGCATGCCCCGACCCATGCGTAACGGTTCACTTCCTGGGATGTCCTGATATTTCGTTGTTCCCAATATTGGCCGTCAACCAAGACACGGTCATCATTGGGAGGCAAGTATGAGGATAATGCAAAAGATGTTACGGCCCGCGATCGGAATACTGCTGATCGCTGGATGCTCGCAAGAGATCGTACCGACCGCTGCACCTGACCGCGACCGAACGCTCGAATCCGCCCGACCTTCCGGAAGCAGCGGGCGCGAATCCTTCGGGTTGGCTACCCCGGCGAGTCTCGACTGGCAGCAAACGGCCCGTTCACTCATCGCGGCGAACAAACTGAGTCCCCTTGCCGCGGCGCGCGTCCTCGCGGCACTCGGCGTCGCGGAGTATCGGGCCGTGGTCGCGGCGGATGACGCGCACGCGAACGATGGTCGCAGCGAGTTCGAGGCCGAGCGTGGCGGCGTCGCCGCCGCGTCGCAGACGGTGCTCGCGTTCTTCTTTCCGGCTTCGACGGCGACCCTGCAACAGGTCTTCGATCAGCAGTCGGACGCGTATCCGTGGTTTGCGCGCGGGACATCGATCGGGCAGGCTGTCGGCGCCGCGATCGTCACGCGCACGATGAACGATGGTTTCACGCGACCGTTTACCGGCACGATTCCCGTCGGGCCCGGGCTGTGGATTCCGAACGGTTCGCCGGTCGGTCCGACATTCGGCCAGATGACGCCGTGGCTGCTCGCGTCGAATTCGCAGTTCCGCCCCGGCCCGCCGCCGCTGTTCGGATCACCCACGTATCTCGGGGCACTCCAGGAGATCCGCGCGATCTCCGACACGCGCACGCCGGAGCAGATCGCGACCGCGAACTTCTGGAATTTCCCAGGCGGAACGTTCACGCCGCCCGGCTACTGGAACTCCGTCGCCACCAACTACGCCGCCACGTACGGTCTGGATGAACGAAACGCGACACACACGTTCGCCCTCACACAGGTCGCCTGTATGGACGGGCTGATTGGGTGCTGGGACGCGAAGTACACGTATTGGTTCATCCGCCCGCCACAGGCTGATCTCGCCATTACGACGGTCTTTCCGCTACCGAATCATCCGTCCTATCCCTCCGGCCATTCGTGCGGATCGTCGGCGGCCGTCACGGTCCTCGAGCACCTGTTTCCGCAACGCGCGTCGGAGTTGCACGGGTGGCTGACCGAGCTCGGATTGTCGCGCATGTACGCGGGCATTCACTACCGCTTCGATATCGATACCGGCGGACAGCTTGGCACAGCGGTGGGCGAGTGGGCGATCGCGCGCGATGCGGAAGGAAAGTTGGCCGCTGAGAATCGTTGATAGTCGATCAGCTCCCGCCACGATGTCGGCTTTTGCGTTCGACAATCGTGCATACCGGCGGGCACACGGACAGGCGCACGACCTACTGTGGACCTCATGACTCGCTCGCGTCCGGCCTCTGGGCGCGGTTTCCCGCACGGGAGAAGAGATGTTCTACTTAGCCTGGAAGTGGTGCTTGAGACTGACGGCGTGGCTGTGCGCTTTGCCGAATGCGGCGGAGGCCAATACCATCGCTTCCTCGAAGCGTCTGTTGTGAATCGCAGAAGCGATCATTCCAAGATCCTGCTCGATGATTTCCGCGCTTTCGACAAGCGCGGTCTCGCCGGCTCGAGCGAGCGGCATGTCTTGGGACTTGGTTAAGAGTCTCAGGCTCGGTCGTACAATTTGCGGATCCTCATGCTCGTCCCCGCGAGATTATTCTACGCGAATGGGTATAATAGCCAGGGTTCTGCGCGGCGGGTCTGGCTCGGCGATCTCGAGCCGCAGCGTCCCAGGGTTCGACGGGGCATAGGCGAAGTCGTACGTCTCGCCCATCGCGATACGCTGCCGCGCAAGCCGGGGTGTTTGCGCGCCGGCGGGCAACGAAAAACCGTCCTTTGCCAGCACGCGCCACTGCTCCGGGGTGGACCCCTTGCCACCGGTCGTGAGCACGACGGCCATGGCAATCGTGTTGTGGTGAAGCGCCGCGAGGTTCATGATCCGAAACCGCGCGACATGTTGGGCTCGTAGCACGATCGTGTCGGGGGTCATCGTGCCGTTGATTTGGAGCGGGAACTTGACGTCATCGGTAAGCCGCGACGACTGGATGAAGAGCACGTGGTCATCGGCGGGAGCCTCGGCGCCCGGCTCGCGGACGATGAGCGCTCCCATGAGTCCGGCCATTTGCTCACGCATCTCGTCGACGTGCGCGTGGTACATGAACGTGCCGGCGCGTGGTGGCGTGAATCGCGCCACGAACGAGTCACCGGGCGCGATCGCCGGCGAGAGATGCTGTCCTTCCCCGCTGAACCCGGGCACACCGTCCATGTAGCTGTCCTGCACCTCGATCGCGTGCCAGTGCACGCTCGTCGGCTCGCGAAGATGATTGACGATCGTGACGGCGACCGGCTCGCCGCGCACGAGGTCGAGCTCGGGGCTGATGTCGCGGGCCGCATCGACGCGTCGTCCGCCATCGTCGAGCACGAATCGCATCGACGGGACACGGACTCGCTCGCCCGTCGTCGCGCTGTCTTCGACGGCGACCAACCGGAGGTTCCGCGCCACCATGGCCGGCGATCCGGCCGCGTGCACGCCTGGACGAGGCGCGACGATTGTCCCCACGACCAATCCGGTCATGTCGCGCATAGCGGGGTCGTTCGAAACGGCTTCGAGACCGTCCGGCTGGAGATGGAGCGCGTAGTGGCAGTGAAAAAGCCAATTGCCAGGCCGATCGGCAACCCATGTCATCGACATCGTCGAGTATCGAAGCAGGAGTTGCGTGGCGACCAACTGCCCCGGGACCAACGGGGCATCTCCGCCGGCCGTCGAAAACGCGTCGACCCGAAAGAACGACCCGTGAAGATGCATCGGGTGTCGGTCGCCCGACGCGTTGAGTACCCGCCAGTGCAGCGTGTCGCCAACGGTGGCGTGCAGCCGTTCGGTGTTCGGCCATGATCGGCCGTTGATGGTGAACGTGAAACGGCCGACGCCCCCGACGATCGCGAGCGGCTGGCGTGCAGTGTCCGCGGCGGCGTCCCAGACGGAATCCGGTGGCTCCATGATCACCAACACCCGGTCATTCGGAGTCGTCGTCGTCCCTGCCGAATCGACGACGAAGGCACCGCCGAGCAAACCTTGAATGGCGAAGGCCCGACTCTGACCGGTGGGCACCGTCGCGTGATAGACATAGTTGCCGGGCACTGTCGCATGGATCGTGAACACCCCGGTCGTGCCTGGCGCGACGAGCTCGGAATCGTTGGCAGGGCCCGGCGGTCCACCGTTGACTGCTGCGGGTATGAATAGCGTGAGGGGTTTCGACAGCGAATTTCGGATCGAGATATGAACCGTCGTGCCGGCGGGCACGCGGAGGAGCGGCCCGGGCATGAGCGGCGCCTTGCCCGATTCCGCGAATGCCTCAATGGTCATCGGCGGGCGGTCAGGCCCATCGAGATACCACAGACTCTGCGTAGCCTCGAGCGTGATTGTCAACACACCGTTTCGGAGAACGCCCGCGCGGTCCGCATTCGCGTTTGACTGCACGACCGGCGGCGCCGAACGACGTGCCGAGGCAATGGGGCCGGAGCTCGCGAGCGCGATGATTCCGACAAACGAGAGAGCGGGCCGTACTCGCACGCGAACCTCCAGCCGTCTAACTCGGTTTTTGGGTCGAATCCGAAGAAACTACTTTGACACGCTGTGCGTCAACGTCTGTAGTGTGCGACGGGGACCGCTGAGGGCAAAAAAAGCCCCGCGCATCGATAAGACGCGTCGGGGATTCGAGTTGGAAATGAGGCTGGATAGAGTTGAACTACCGACCTCACGCTTATCAGGCCCACAACGGCACTTCAAGAGTCCGGCACCATGCCGGTTTTCAGAGAGACAGAAGCCCGATCCGCCGATTTTCGTCTCCTTTCCATGCCGGACTCTTGACATCCAACGGGCACACGAACGGGCACAAGCGTACTTCACGCAACTGCACTCCCTTCCCTCCGACGGCCGCCAGGAAGAGGCACCGGTCAGTCCTCCCTGAGCGTAGCCACCGGATCTAGCGACGTTGCCCGCCACGTGGGAAGCGCCGCCGCCAACAGTGCGATCCCACAGAGCAGACCCGCCGATCCGACGAGGGTGCGAATGTCGTTAGCCGCGATACCGTAGAGGAACCCGACGACGAGCTTCCGCGCGCTGAACGAGATCGCCAGCCCGATCACAACGCCGATCGTGACGATGCGTCCGACATCGCCGAGCACCATCCGCACGATTCGCGACTTGCCCGCGCCGAGCGCAATTCGCACGCCGATTTCGTTACGCCGGCGCGCGACGCTGTAGGCCATCAACCCGTAGAGCCCGATCGCCGCGAGCAGAACT
>Ga0157372_10004581_pt1 | contig 14701 bp, 12 predicted proteins | sample C55metaG_FD_115307 | JGI IMG/M metagenome (GOLD analysis project Ga0157372, IMG submission 115307) | Corn rhizosphere microbial communities from Kellogg Biological Station, Michigan, USA - C5-5 metaG | ecosystem: Host-associated > Plants > Roots > Rhizosphere > Soil | place: USA: Michigan... | reverse complement strand
TGAATTTAAAATATACGTACAATTCCGTCCAACAATAGAATGCAAAAGATTCACAATTTGAATAAGCTAAGTTATACCCTAATTGTTTTTTCTCTAAAAATTTGTAAGCTCTCTCCAAGACCTTATTTCTGATACTTGGCGTGTTATATATTGGAGGATAACAGAATCGAGCAAAAGATAGTTGATTTCCACAAAAAGATTTGAAAGTTTGCAATTGAAATTCACCTGGAACAGTAACCGGAATTATAGAGGTTGATGAGTTTTCTTTTCTCTCCACAGGTCCAAAGTCAATTACATACGGTTCACCGTCTACTTCTGAATGGCCGACAAATATTCCGTGATGAAGAGCATTGGGTATTTGAGGAATGGCTACCGCAATATGGTCTCCTTTTTCTAGCTTGAACAAGTCACTTCGGTCAAGGACTTCATAATGCTTTTTTAAAAATACTGATAGTTCAATGAGATTAACATTTTGGTTGCTGGCGGTCATTTTTATTTAGAATTTATTGATTAGTTAGTAAGTTTAGAAAAAATTTCTAAGTCAATAAACTGACGACTTTTTTATTCATTTTTTGAAATCTATGATACACTTATTCTTTTTTTCGTTACTGGTCAAGCCAAACATTAAAATAAAATTTAACCAATCAGATCAACCTTTTTGACCTCCTGAACTCCTATTTTCCTGCCTAGTCTCATTTACTCTGTCCTGCACACTATGTTCTCTTCTCATTTGGACAGATTGATCAAACGAGAAATAAAGAAAAAAATTTCGGAGACCACAAAAACGGAAGCTTGGATACAAAACAATTTTTTCCTCAAAGTACAATAAAGAAAGTGACGAAAAATGAGTTACACATACATTTCGGAAATGAATGGAAATCAAAAAACCTTGTATGCTGGTATAATTATAACTTCCATTTTCTTTTTCACTCAAATTCAAGAAATAAAAATTGGACATTTTTTTGCTATTCTTATTGCTACCAGTTTAATTTATTACCTCAATGATAGAGAACTCAATGATACATCAACCTTTAATCAGACATTAATGAATAAACTAAATGCTCTCGGAAATAATTATAATTATCTTTATCTAGATCCAGATATGATTCAATTATTTTATTCTATTAAAGATGATTTCGGTCAATTGAATGCAGATACGTATAATTCGGCCTTAAGGTCTGTTGATAATTTACTTCGAATTCGATCTGATTTTGAAACTGTAAATATTTTAGATAATTCCTATGAAACATTTCAAATTGCTGAAGCTCAAGGAAAAGCCGCCATGAATTATACCCATTCATTTATTCATTCTATTTCTGATAATAAAGTGCTATACAATAAACATCAACACCTGCTAAAACGACTTCAATTATTGATTCAACGAAATTTAGATTATATGAAAACAAAATTAAATAACGAGCCATTAAGTGTGAAATCAAGATTTGTGACAGATTACAATGGTCCTGTCGCTCTAGATAAAGCAAAAGGAACAGGTTTAGCAGACGAATTGTTTAATTTCTACTAAGCTAGAACTAAACCAAATAAAAACTCGCTTTACACGATAATGATACCTTTGAGTAATGGTATTCCTTGAGTAATCCAACAAGACGTAAAAAAATTATTTGTTGTTGGTTTAGACATTTCACCACCATCACCACCATTCTCGTTGCAAATCTTTGAATGCGAAAATCGTTTTATCGAGAATAATGCATCAATACTCGATTTATGATGATAAAAACTTTTTAGTATTAATCTAGATTCTAATAGTGTTGTTGATGTCAATATTGCAATATGTTTATGATCAATCGTATGATAATCGTGAAGGTATTTTAATACTGTTCCTATACGTCTATTATCAAATTGGGGTACATGAATAATCAGATCAGCTTCGTCGCGATTTTGTGTTGATTCAAATCCTTTTTCAATAAAAAAACTTGATACCCCTTGATGTTCGCCTTCATCAATGAATAATGTTTTAAACGATGTCATGTAAGGAATAAGTAAATCTAGACTAAGTGGACTTAAAACGTAATTGGATGTAGTAGATCTACCTGAACCATTAAAGGTGTACGTATAAGATCCTTCATCTTCAGCAGGTGCAACGACTATGTTATTCGGCGGAGCCGAAACCAAAGGTGTAACCGAAACCAAAGGCGAAGGCGTTAAAGGAATTCGATGAAGTAACCAAAAGCTCATAAAATAACATTTACCTGAATTATCTCCATTTGGCGTAAAATAGGTCACTACTTTTGTTAAAAATAAATATCTGACGGTATCTTTATGTTGTTTCAAAAGCTTTTTGATATTACTATTATCTAAAATACGAGTTGTGATCAAAATGGCAAATGGTACGTCTAAATCAAAGAATCGCTTCAGTAATGGCACTTTGATTGAATATGGTACATTAGTGATAATCATATCAATTGCTTCTTTTGGATAATATGTTAATGCATCAAATTCTTTACCTTGACTAATATCGGTACCTATAACCTTATGACCTTTATTTTGTAGGTATCTCACCATATTTCCAGATCCACAACATGGCTCCCATATGACAGCTTTTGATTTAAATTGAGATAAAACTGGATCTATAAAATCCATTGCATAATCAGGTGTATAATACTCATCTGAAGATCCGTGTGAATCTTGGATACATTGCGCTAAAGACTTCATATTATTTGCTTTAGTTTGTAAGTAACATAATATTTGTTTTTGATAAGTATAGCCGCATGAAAATTAATTTTTCTTCTTCTTTACTCGAAAGGAATTGTAGTAATTATAAACTTCTTGAAATGGAGGGCTTGTGACTATATTATGAGGAATAGATTTACCTTCTTTGATGAACTGTTGAGCTTTTAACTTTTTATTTACGAGATCTTTTATAGAATATAGCCAATAGACAAGATCTCTTCTTGATGCAAGGTATTCATCTATAGGTAAATGCCGTGTTAACGTACAATAAGATTCACGGCAATGTTTACAAGGTAACATTTGACGAAATGACATGAAAAATTTTTTATACCTTTTACTTATCAGTTTATCTTCTTTTTTGGCCTTATTGATTTTTATAGGATAATTCATAGCAATCATAAACATAGATGTCCAAAGAGGAGGACCGAAATCCTTAGTGTTCATTTTACCTTATCCTTATAAAATATCACGAAGAAAAATATATTTTAATAGGTCTCACTAAATTACTTTTAGTTTCCTGAGAGGAAAAAATAAATAGAAAAAGACTAAATACGAGAACAAAAATTCCAAGAGAAAAACTTCGTGTGCCTGAAGTAAACATATCCGCGGACCATTGAAAGGTAAGTAGATCCGTTATTAAATTTAATATATCAAATGCTATACGTTGAAATAGTTCATTCACAGTTAAATTTTTCAATGATTTTTTACTCTGGATCTGATCTTCTTCCTTTCTTGGATCCACTTTAGATTTTGGTGGACTAATAGTAAACACTTTATAAAAAAGTGGTGTTTTATTACTATCTAGTAGATCAGGAAACCAATTTTCATTATTAGCAACTATATCAAAATCGCTCGATCCATAATCACGATTCATTTTTTTCTCAATTCGTCTTTACTTTACTTACTATAACCAATTGAAAAAAAAGAAGAAACAACATAGAGTTTAAATAGGTGCACGAGGAACAAGGACCGATGCGAACCCATTATCACCTTTACTGAATAATGGACTTGTAGTGACCATTTCAATACATTGCTCATACGTTCCATATTTATTAAATGGATCCGATTCAATACTTTTTTTAATACGTTCCTTTCGTTCACGTTCCATTCGTACTCGATGTTTTTTTGTTTCTAATAAACTTTTCATTGCAAATTCAAATTCTCTCTCAGCATAGTGGTCATCATCGTCATCGGTATGAACGTATTCCTCATCTTGATTTTTTTCTTCCTCTTCCTGTTGTTCTTTTGATTCCTCTATGGCTTTTTCTTTCTTGTCTTCTTCGCCTTCTGTTTTGTTTTCTTCTTTTTTCGTTGTTGGAGCAAACCATCGCATGGCTAATGGACTAAATAAACTCATTTTTTTTGTTTATTTTTTCAGTTGGATAAAAAAAATAGGATTTTAGCCGACTCAAAAAAAATTAGTAAATAGGTACATCTTTTCGTTGAGGAGGACTAAACGCTAATGAAGCTAATCCGTTACTACCGGATCCAAATGGTGTTGGTCCGTCACTACTACTGCTGTAACAATTTCCACCACCAAAGAGAGGACTATGGTTAACTTCAGTTTCTTGTAGGTATTGTAAATGACTTTCTTTACTTCTAATATTTCTATCATTTATTGGCACTGGTATATGACTAAATCCGCTTCCGTCTCCACCGAAAAGAGGCGAATTATCTAATCTATCTTGAATTGCTTTAATTGGTTCGCTCGGTAATGTCCGTCCTTCTTTAAAAAGAGGACTTTTATCTAATAAGTCTTTATGGAGATTTTGATCATCGTGATCAATACTCACTGGTGAATGTTGCATAAGTTTTGTTCCATAGTCATCAAATTTTCTTCTCTTCTCCTCTGCTCTTTTTTTTTCTTCATTTTCTCTTCTTCTCCTCTCCGGTGGTGGTTCTTTGTTTCTTGGGTCTGGATATAGTAAATCATCAATGAATCTTTCTTGCTGACATTGAGAAACAAGAGATGGGTCTCTTTTTACATAAACATCTTGCGCTAATTCTCCTGTCGATTTGTTCATGGTTACATTTGTATTATTAGTAATTTCATCCTCTTTTTTTTGTTCTATTAATTGTTGTCCATCGTTGTTAACAATTAAACGTCCAGTACGTGTCGAAGTGCTATCGTTTTCTTCTTTTTCTTCGTCTTCTTTTTCAGCTTCGTCGTCGCTGTAACCACCTTCAGGAACTTGCTCACCTCGGTCACTTCCGTTTTCCGAAATTCCTGATGATTCTGAATACAAGGCTCTTTTCTCTTTGTTGCGATTCAACAGAATTTCAAATAAGTCAGGATCAGTGACAGAATGAGAAAAACATAATTGAGCTAAATCTGCATAGGATAGCATCCATTTCTCTTTTGAATAAGTTTTGAATTTATCAATCATGTCTTTACCCACTGGAGCCTCAAAAAAGAATTCAAGGTATTTAATAATTTCATCTGCCTTCGGAAATTCGAAATGTGCAATCACATCTATACGTCCACCTCGAAGTAACGCTCGATCTAATCGTTCAGGATAATTAGACGTCATAATTACAGTTCTTCCAGGGCATTCATTGTTACCATCAAAAATGGTTAATATATCTCCAAGTTGTAATTCTCCTGGAATGGCTGCCGACGAAGCACTTCCTGCATAACTAGAAGATTTAAAAGCACGATCAAGAACAATATCTCCAAATGCATCTACTTCTTCAAGGACATATACACGATTTTCAATAGGAACCTTAATTTGTTCAGGAACTCCATTGGTCATGACTGTGAGATATTCACTAGTAAATAAATTCACAAATTGTAATTTTGTTTTAATAGCAGAACAATTGACATTGATAATATGTCTTTTTAAAGTACTCACAGTAGCTTTAATAGTGGTCGTTTTGCCGAGTCCAGGTGCACCTTCAAGAAGGAATGTTAGATGGTAAGGTAAACCTTTCTTTGCATACCATGTTTGATTATTGATGAAAAACTGTAGTCTTTGATAAATCTTAGCTGCAGCTGCACCATGTACATTATCAAAATTACGATTACTTTTAAATACAGATTTTTCAAAACTTAAATGTGGACGTTGAGATTGAATTTCAATTTCGCGTTGACGTCTTGGATCTGCTGAAGGACCTCCAGGCATGCCACGAGGATCTAACATTTTATTCACTTGTGTCTCCACCACATCAAAAATGAAAATACTATTATCTAATGTTTTGGATTTATCTGAATCGTAGACCTCATACAATTTAGCAATAAAACTTAATATTTCGCTGGATGTTTTTGTAGTGGAATAAAGATCAATTGAACATTCAGTTAGTTGATTTGTTTCACGATCTATATAAATACTTTTAATAACACAATTAATATCATCGGCAATTTCAAAAGGATGGCCTATCAATTTAGGAACGACTTTATCAGTACAAACATGTAAATAAGGAATATTATACAATTTTCCAAAATGATGAAGGATGGCTTGCAAATACATGTAATCTTTATCTTTATCGACTCCTCTTTGATTCTTTTTATCGGTTTCAATGTATGACATACTGACAGTGTATTTATCATGGATTTTGTTTTTCTTATATACACGGGGGTCGGACTCTTTAGCGTTCAAGTCAATACCCAAGGCTTCTTTGGTGCTATTTTCCAGTTCTGTTATTTTAGCACTTGTTTCACGTTCAATAAACCTAGTAAATGATTGCATTCCTTTATCCACAATCACTTCAACATTTTTAATAGACGAAATTAAAATGATTTGGATAAAAGTGAAAATAATAGAATAAATAAATGCTAAAAGGTCTGCTGAACCAGTGACACCACTACCATTACGTCCTTGGCCGCCTGTTAAGAGACTCATTTGTAATACGTCTTTCAATTCCATTTTCTTTTTCGCAGTTGTTTTTGGTGTATCGTGTGCTTAATTTAGAGCGTTAAGTTCGTGCTTACTTTTTAAAATTGAATTAAATTGAATTAATTACTGTAGATATTTCTCAAATTAAAAGTAAAAAAACCTTGTAATTCAGGTTTTGTTTATTGTATTTAAGGTAAATGTCTTTAAATTGTTTTTTGACGAATTGAAAAAAAAAGATTAAAGTAGAACCACTAATTTTTTTTTAAAAAATTTTATTCAATTATTTTTTTTGTAGAATAATAAAAAATAAAATAAAAGAAAAATGAAAGAAAAGATAAAAAAATGAAAGATATAAAAATGAAAGATAAAAAGATAAATGAAAAGAAAATGATAACTAAACATCAGCAACTAGTGAATTATCCACATTAGTGTACTCATTTGAAAAATATCCATTCTAAATAACTTTTAAATTTACATTCAAAGCGGAAATTACCCTCTCTGCCAGGATCATAACGACGTTGTCCAGGAACTGGTTTGCATTTTGCTGCAACTTCCCACTGGTTTCCATGATGTCCATGTTCAAGTGTGTTGTCATGGAAGTTGTATCTAAGCGTTACTGTTTTATAGTTTTTTTCTATGATACCGTTACCCGAGCCACACCATCTTTCAAAACACAAATCTCCATAACACATCTGTATGTTCATTGAAGTAGTAATCAATCCTTGGTGACGATCTGCTCTAGCCTTAACAGGTTGAGGAGCTGCACGTATGCCTATAACGGCAATAAATACAACGAAACAAAACAATAACTGTAGAAAAAATTAATTAGTCTAAAAGATTAATAGATTGTATTTTTGTTTAAATTAAAAATAGTTCTATTTTATCAACTACTAATAATACTAACTAATACATACCTTTCTGTGTATCGAAGAAAACATTGTAATTAAGTTAAGAGAAGTTAATAGAAGATATTGTAAGATAAAAATAAAGATATGGTTATTTTTTATGAGGTTCTAATTTACTGTTAAAATTCTATAGTACTAATTGAGACTGAAAAAAGGTGAAGAGAAAAAAAGTGAAGAGAAAAAAAAGTAAAAGAAGAAAATCAAGTGAGTACTTTGTTTTATAGTCGAATAGTCGATTTTTTCTGTCCATGTTTTTTTTTCAGTGAACTTAACGAAAAGAAAACAAAGACAAAAAAAAAGAAGAAAAAAAATAGGTTTATGCAAATCTAGAGAGTGGTAAAGTAAAAAAGTAAATGCAATTTACCTAAAAGAGAAAGTGGATTCAAACAAAAATGAATAAGAAAACAAAGTCAATACCAATACTACTATAAAAATTTTATGCAAATCTAGAGAGTGGAAAGAAGTTGAATAACCTTAATTATCACCTGTTTCTTTTTAATTAAGAAATAGGAGAAGTTGCACCAATGAAGAAGAAGGGGTTTTAATTTTGTTTTTACAGAAACTAAAAATTTAATAATTAATAATACAAAAATAATACGTTAAATACCCACTCTCTTCTTCTTTTTCTTCTTTTCTTTTTCTTCTTTTCTTTTTTCAAAATTCAAATTCCATTAAAAATAGCTACTTATACAAACTTTATCATTCTACTTTTTATATTCTATTTTCTATATTCTAATCACTAATATTGGTTTCAATGATGTCCCCAAAAAGTTCTAGTACCTCATACATTTGTATTTGTCTTCTTGTTGTATTGGTGTTTATTAATTCAGTTGTTGTTGCTTCAGAAGAAAAAAATAATGAACTTGACTATGAACTGTTCAAAAATAACAAATCTATGCGTCCTATGGCACCTTATCCAGCCGAACGTATTGAAGCATTTATTACAGGTGATTACAAAGGTGTTTTTATTTGGTTAAATTCTTCACCACAAAGCAGAGTTACTCTCTCGTCTCGTGATTCTTCTGGTAAAAAATATGGACCTCATATATCAGGCGGCATATATAAATTTTATCATCATTTTATCTATAATTTTCAAAACAACAAACTCTACATGCGTCACACTGCTGGTACTACTATAGAAGATGAATGGTTAGCTGATTGTATTCGTAATTATGATTTTGAACCTGTTCGTTTTTCTGTTGATATTGATTTAAAACCTATTAGTTTTACACGTAATGATCCTATTAATGGATATTGGTACAGTTGCTTCTTTCCTTATGATAAAACATTAATTTTACGCATTTAGTTTTATTACATTTTCAATTTTGTTTTATTTTCTTAATAAAGATTTCTTTTGTTTCTTATTTACTTTTTGCGTGTTTAATTTATTTTTTCTTTTATTTTACTTTACTTTACATTTACATTTGCATCATACATTTCTTTTTGAGACTTTTTTGAACAACTTAATAGAAATTCACAATTTCTACTTGAGCACTACCATTTAATTTCGTACACTTATCTAATAATGAATTAAGAGTTTTAGTATAAAATTGGTCCTGAGTAGGGCTGTCATCATAAAAAATAATTCGAGTGACACTTTGATGAAAATGAAATCCTGATACTTTGATATCAAATTGTGAGAGTACATGTACGATGGGGGAGTCACTTTCTTGGCGATGATCGTCGTCTTCATCAAAAGAAACAGTACACTCAATTCCTTGTTCTATTAATACTTGTTTTAATAATCGAAGAATAGATTCACTGTATTTAGAAAAAATCACTGTTGGTTCTCTAGGTTTTTCTTTAATGTACTTGATCATGGCTTTCACTTTAGAATTGTATTTATCCAAAGGATCATTCAATTTACAAAAAAATGGGGTATGAGAAATATCTTTACGGCAGGTCGGACACCTTTCACAACGACATTGAATTAAATCTAATCTACAATTAGGACAAATCGTAGAATAATTTATAAGTAATTCAATTGTATCATTGGAAAGTGTGCTTGCGCTTGTTGTTCTCGTTTGTGGTGGTGGTCGAATAGGTCTTGATTTTTTATCTATATTTTCACACCATTGAAGGATACAATGAGTACAAAATCGATGACCACAAATCGTCGATACAAATGTTTTACATTCATTTTGTAAACAAATAGGACAATGAATACCTTGGCTTTCGTCGTTTGGGCTGTCACCTTCAATGAATTCTTTGGATTTTTTTAAATCATTCCATACCATCGTCATTTCAGATTGATTTAATCTTGCTTGATCAAGTCGTTGCTGTGATAATTCCGATGGAAATGTCGTCACATATCTTTCTCGAGTCCTAACAATTCTATTTAACTTAAATAACCGTGTACCCGTAGTATCAATTTGATGACTGACATACCTTGTTAATTGACGTTTCAGATCTTCAAGAGTATAAGCATAAATCACATCCAGGTTTTGAAAAAGGTATGGATATGGAGTCACTGAATTGTGGTCGTTGTCGTTGTCTTCGATTGGAATAGAGATCTCTTTGATTTTTGGTACAGGAATTCCACATTGGTTTTTTAAATTTCGCCGGAAACTTTTCTGAATGAGAGGTACCATTTCATCCGGAACTTTCGAGTTATTAGATCTAAAATTTGAAATCCCTCTTAGAAATGTAGTCATCATTTTATCCGAGAAACATGGATTTGAGGATATAAACCACCGATGTTCAAAGGATAAATAGGCTAAAATATCTGATGGAAGTATCTCTTGATATTCATCAAAAACAACACGGTGGTACCTGAATAAGAGCAAACAGGGACTTGTAGTATGAATAAAAGCATTCGACCTAAATTTTTCAATAGCCATCGTTTGCAATGTGGAATTTGTTAATATTCCGTAAGTGGATATGTCACAATCAAAATGACATGAATCGGCTAAAAAATTGTAACTCATTAAAATAAAATCACTATACATGATATCATTATAAGTGACTCGTTGCCACTCATAAGGATTAGAAAGAATAATTACCACACTATGCATATCACGATGACGAATTTCAGATCTCCAATGATATATTAGATGATCCGGACATAAGACTAAAGTAGCTCTACTTTTTAGTTTGTACCGAAGGCTGAGGCTGTTATTTTGTTGTTCCATTTTGTTTTTTAATGCTAATTCAATCACACATCGTGTTTTTCCTAATCCAGATTCATCAAATAATCCACCTCCTTGAACCCAAAAAGTATCTGTATTTAATGAAAAAAGATCACTGTTAGTTTCATAATCAAGAATTCGATTTTTAATGAAATCAAATACTAGACCGTCAATACAGTAATACTGACTATTTGGCACTTCAAATGTCAACACTCCACGATGTTCTACTTCCAACATCCATTTCACATTTTTTTCTTGGAAGGGAAACAACTTGTTGTTCTTCTTTTTTCTTTTTTTCTTACCGCCACTTGCTTGACTGGTTTCAGCGTTGTGACTGCCTTCGGCTTCGTGACTTCCTTCAGCGTTGTGACCGCCTACAGCTTCCACAAGGAGAATATCTTTTAAAGAATTAGAAGCACGGCTAGGGGATAATTTATTTTCATATAAAATATTAAATAAAAACGTACGATGAGTAATAGGTTGACCAAAATCTAATTTACGTTTTAATTCAGACACATTTAATTCAAAATGAAGTTGAAATCCAGAATGAGAAATGTACTTGAAAATGCTTTCATCAAAATCTAATTCACTTCTACAATACCTTCCAACATAGACTATTACTTTTCCATAGCGAATATATTCCACGAATACTTCTTCTTGGCTGTCGTCGTCTTCAACACCTCGTACTTGTCGATGAGCATGAATGTTATGAGTATAATTCAATTGTAGTACAACGTCTTCGTTTTCCATTTTTTTTACTTTTTCTCTTTTTATACTTTCCTTTTTTTTACTTATGATTTGAATCATTTCTTTAAATTACTTTCTCGTTCATTTTCCGTTTTTTTGTGTAATAAGTCGCAAAATTATATTCTTCATTTAGATTTAAATCGGTCAAGATGTCCACTCTCCTAGATGACAATGACATTATTCAAGATGAACCTGTTTTACATCCAAATCCTCCAATTGATTTAGCGACAAAAATCATGAATGAATTAAATGAAGAGCCAACAGCACCGTTAAGAAAAAAGAAAAAATCAGTGACTTTTGCTCATGGTAGCGGTGATAGAATAGAAAATTTGCAGAAAAAACTAATCACAATTGCCTTACTAGTTATATTATTTCTAATTATTACAGATCAACATATTATGAGAATGATTATTCGTATAGTATCATCTCAAGGAATTTATCGTAGCATCACCATAAGGTCCATCCAAGGATTCATCTTAGCTATATCCTTTATCATGACTCAACATTTATTCGTTTAATGGATACCTAAATGTAAGATCGACGGTGCAGTCAGGACTTTTCGTTAAATAGGAAGAAAAGTAATCCAATTCCATTAATTCTTCTGGTGTGTACAGAGTCAATCCATCAGATAATACATTGTTAAGTTTCAGTCGTCCATATTTCAAATATTTGGTTTCAGGATATTTTTTATGATCTATGGTACTAGAGGAACTACCTGCCTTTAATTGATCAATTAACAGCAGGTCGTCATGATAGAGATTTTTGATAAATTGTTTTGTTTCCTCTGGAAGGTTGTCCACTGTAAGTAATTCACGTAAAAAGAAATGAATATCAGTATAGGGATTAAACGGTTTTTTTCTCTTTCTTATAATTACGCCTTCGGCGTCACTTCGTTCGCTTTCGGTGTCACCGTCGGTTTCATTTTGATCGCTACCGCCTTCGGACTCACTTCGTTCGATTTCGCCTTCGGCTTCGGTTTCGGAGACAGATACAGATCCATACTCGAAATCCCATATTTTTGGTATAACTCCTTCATTTTTCACATAATAACGCTTGCCTTTGTAAATAAATTCTAAAATAGATCCTTTATTTGCAGCCACTTCATCAATTAAAACATTGCCTGGATGAAAATCATGGTGAACAAATCGGTATTTATCTTGAAGTACAGCTAATGTATATATCAATTGAAATAAAATAGATTTCCATGTTTCACTGGTAATATTTAATTTAGTCATAGAAACCCAATAGTCTATATCTCGAAAATGAAGGTATTCACAAAGTAATACATTAAATCCTGATGAGATATGGTAAGTTTTATACATTTTTCTTAATGGAAATGATTTAAATGATTTCTGTGAATAATGAATACCTGAAAAAGAGTCATAACACATAACAAAATTTGGTGAAATCCCCGTCATTAATAATTCATTACTGAAAGTACTCATAAAATAAGATTCAGAATCCATATATACTACTGCTTTCTCTTTTTCACTTTTTTCACTTTTTTCACTTGAAGCGTCCACACGAGGAGATACAGTGGCTGGAATAATTTTAATAGCAACTTTTAAGTCGTCATCAATGTTACTACTTATTCCATAACATAAAAACCCTTTTAATTCATCAGTGACCTCTGGAGGTTTTAAAAATCTAAATGAGGAAAGACCAAAATGCCGTTTTGAGAAATCAATTAATGACGATTCATGGTGACTTTTATATTTACTTTTAGCCAAATTTAATTTACCTCTTGCATCTAAGTATTCTCCTCTTCTATCTTTCTTTTTTGGAATTCTAAATTTCATAGCAACTGAAAAAAAACAAAGTTAAGTCAATTTAAAAATAAAAAGAACTTTTATTTACCATTTACACCGCAATTTTTCTCAAAAGAACTGAAAGAACTGAAAAAGAACTGAAAGAAAAGAAAGTCATGAAATATGAATAAAGGTAAAAGAAATGGTGACAATATATACGCACTCCAGCCCCTCCATTCGTGTTCTATGTGTTCTTCATGGGTAAAAGGATATCGAGGAGGACCATAGAGATACCAGATAAGAAGAAAATATGTAAATGTTGACATCTTGTTATCTTGTTACCTGTGCTTACTTTAGGTTCTCCTTGAAAATTTTTTTTATCTTATCTTTTTAATACCACCCCTACCCCTTGCAAAAAAAGGATGAGAAATTTTCTAAAAAAGGCACTTTCTTCTTCCTTTTTTTCTTTTGTTTCCCTTTCAGTCAAAACTCAATGAAAAGACATAAAAATGGTGTCTATACTCTCAGCTACATTTGTAGAACAACCTACTGAAATTATCATTGGCATTTTCAAGTGTCTTCCAGAATGGGATGCCGTTCGTCTTGCTTTAAGTCATTCGAAGTTATATTCTATTTATTTGACATTTTGTATTAAATTAGTAACTTATAAAGAATTTGAAATGACTGCTGCTAATGGCTATTTAGATATTTTGAAATTTATTCATCGCCATGTAAAAAAATGCTTTTATACTAATCAATATCCAGTTTCTTATGCAATTTCCTTGGCGGCAAGGTATGGTCATATAGACGTTGTAAAGTGGCTCCATTATAATGGATATGAATTGACAGGTCTAGATCGACCTCACTTTAGTTATCGTTTACCATTGGATGCTGCCGTAAATGGAGGTCATCTTGAAATTACAAAATGGCTTCATAAGAAAGGATATCAATGGACTTTTCATGCGAGTATCACTGCTCTAGTGGGTGCTGATATAGAAATGATTAAATACTTATATGAAAATAATATGATGAATGAATTTTTGCATACACCCGTTGGAAAACTGGAATTGCAAATTAGTTTAAATCAAGCTATTAAATGTGGAAGCTTAAAATTGGTGGAATATTTATATCAAATCAGTAGAGTTCATCGAGCTAGAATACGTGAACATGAATGTATGCGATTCGCACTATTACGTGGAAATTTTGATATTATTCATTTTTTCTACAAAATAAAACTGAAACAAAGAAAAGATAAATTATTTGATTTCAACGATGTTGTTATGGCCGCCAGATATGGACATCTGCATATACTTGAATGGTTTCAAGAATTAGGAGTATTAGAACGTTATTTTAGGACATCCTTATTAAAACGGTCTTTTGATAAAGATATAAAAGACTATCTGCAGTTCATTCATAAAAACAAAAGACCTATTGATGTAACTATAACGGAGACATTCCTTTATAATTTATTTGAAAGGATGGAATAACTTAAAAGGAGACGGAGACTGTAAAGGGGTTCTAATTAAAATTTAATACAGTAGTAATAATAATGCTAATAAACCTCCTGTAATAATAAAAATTTAACTCCTGTTTACCCCCTTATAAAACTTTAATTTTTTTTGCTGTTGACTCGTTTTTTCTTTTTTTTC
>Ga0157372_10004579_pt1 | contig 14702 bp, 12 predicted proteins | sample C55metaG_FD_115307 | JGI IMG/M metagenome (GOLD analysis project Ga0157372, IMG submission 115307) | Corn rhizosphere microbial communities from Kellogg Biological Station, Michigan, USA - C5-5 metaG | ecosystem: Host-associated > Plants > Roots > Rhizosphere > Soil | place: USA: Michigan... | reverse complement strand
TGCCGCAGCTCGTGTCCTTGGGTGCCCAGGCACGTGCCGCCAATCTCGCGCTCACCATCGATGCTGAAGAAGCCGAGCGGTTGGACCTGATGCTCGATGTGTATGAGGGGATGAGCGAAGCGCCCGAGTTGCATGGCTGGAGCGGGTTGGGGCTCGTCGTGCAGGGGTATCAGAAGCGTGCCCTGCCGGTGATTGCCTGGTTGGCTGATCTCGCCAGGAAGCAGGCTCGCCGCATTCCGGTACGGCTGGTGAAGGGGGCGTATTGGGACACTGAGATCAAGCGCGCGCAGGAATTGGGCCTATCGGACTATCCTGTATTCACGCGGAAGGTTTCAACCGACACATCGTATCTCGCGGCGGCGCGGGCGCTGCTGGCGGCGAACAGTGCGATCTATCCGCAGTTCGCCACCCACAACGCCCATACGCTTTCTGCTGTGCAGGTGTTCGCGGACAGCCGGACCGATTTCGAATATCAGCGTCTGCACGGCATGGGCGAAGCGTTGCATGACCTGTACCGGGATGTCAGAAAATCGCAGGTTGGCGCCGGCACGCGAATCTATGCGCCGGTCGGCACGCACGAAGATTTGCTCGCCTATCTGGTACGGCGGCTACTCGAAAACGGCGCCAACACCTCTTTCGTCAATCGGCTCGCGGACGAAGACGCGCCGATCGAGGACATTATCGCCGATCCGGTAGAGCGGTTGCTCGCCAAGCATCCATATCGCAACCCGAATATTCCAAAGCCCATCGAACTTCTGCCAGACCGGAAGAATTCTTCGGGTTTCCTGTGGAGCGATCCGGCGGTAGCCGCGCCGATGCTGAATGCGATGCGTTCAGCGCTGCAGCGGCCGCAAACAGCGGGACCGATCATCTCCGGCAAGGAGCCGGCGCACCCGAGGCATCCGGTATTTGATCCCGCGGATCGCACGCGCCAGATCGGTGAAGTATCCGAAGTCGCCGATGATGACGTGAAGTCTGCGCTCGACGCGGCATACCGCTCCCACCGCGAATGGGACGCGGTTGGTGGCGACGCACGAGCGAAAATCCTCGAACGCGCCGCCGATCTGTTCGAAGAGAACCGCGCGCATCTCATGGCAATCGCGGTGCGCGAAGGCGGTAAAACGCTGCCAAATGCGCTCGGCGAAGTGCGCGAAGCCGCAGACCTGCTCCGCTATTATGCGCACCAGGCGCGCGCAAAATTCGAGCAACCGATCCAGTTACCCGGCCCTACCGGTGAGTCCAACGAGCTGATGCTGCACGGCCGCGGGCCCTTCTTCTGTGTAGCTCCGTGGAATTTCCCGCTGGCAATTTTCAGCGGCCAGGTGGCGGGGGCGCTTGCTGCCGGCTGCACCGTGATCGCCAAGCCCGCAGAGCGCACGCCGCTGATCGCAGCCGCCGCCATCCGGCTGATGCATCGGGCGGGCGTGCCGGACGAGGTGCTGCATCTGTTGCCGGGCCGCGGGTCGAAAATCGGCCGCATCGTATTGTCCGACAGTCGTTTGGCCGGGGTGGCGTTCACCGGTTCGACCGAAACCGCAGTCACGATTAACCGCGCGCTGGCGGCGCGCGATGGTGCGCTGCCTGCCATTGTCGCCGAAACCGGCGGTATGAACGCCATGATCGTGGATTCGACCGCGCTGCCGGAGCAGGTGGCACGGGATGTAAATGCCTCGGCATTCGACAGCGCAGGCCAGCGCTGCAGCGCCCAGCGCGTGCTGTTCCTGCAGGAAGACACCGCCGATAAAATGCAGGAGATGATCCTGGGCGCAATGGACGAGCTGAAGCTCGGCGACCCGTTCGAGCTCTCCACCGACATCGGCCCGGTGATCGATGAAGATGCGCGCGATGGATTGCAGGCGCACGCAGACAAGATGACCCGCGAAACCAAGCTGCTGCGCAAGCTGCCGGTGGATGCTTCGCTGACCAACGGCGTGTTCTTCCCACCGCATGTCTTCGCCATCGATTCCATCGGTCAGCTGAAACGGGAGGTGTTCGGGCCGATCCTGCACATCGTGCGCTATTCGGCGGACCGGCTCGGCGAGGTATGCGATGCTATCAATGCGACCGGTTATGGGCTCACGCTAGGCATTCACAGCCGTATCGACGAGACGGCCAAATTCATCCGCGACCGCGTGCAGGTAGGAAATGTGTATGTGAACCGCAATCAGATCGGCGCGGTGGTGGGCGTGCAGCCCTTCGGTGGCGAGGGACTTTCCGGCACCGGTCCCAAGGCGGGCGGGCCGAATTACCTGCTGCGATTCGTGCTCGAGCGCACGTACACCGTCAATACCACCGCCGCCGGCGGCAACGCCTCTCTGCTGGCTGGCGGCGCGGGAGATGGAATCTGAGTCTGATGTCGTGCGGCCTGGTGAGGGGTTATCATATGCTTCGAGTCGCATACGGGGGTAAGCGGTAGCGATGGCCCACGTTGTTGTTTTCGGGAATGAGAAGGGCGGGTCGGGGAAGACGACCGCGGCCATTCACGTGGCGGTTGCGCTGGCGCGGGAAGGCCGCCGCGTTGGCGCCATCGATCTCGACATCCGTCAGCGCAGCTTCAGCCGTCATCTGGAGAACCGTGCGGAATGGCGCATCAAAACCAGCCGCGATCTACCGATGCCGGAGTTGCTGAAGTTCAACAGCAACCTTGCCATCGAAGATCGGGCGTCGGCATTTTCTGAGTTGGTCGCCAGTGCCGTGCCGCGTTTCGAATTCCTTGTGATCGACACGCCAGGCGCCGATACGCCACTGTCTCGCGCGGGCCACACTGCCGCTGACACGCTCGTCACACCGCTCAACGACAGCTTTGTGGATTTCGACCTGCTCGGTCGTCTTGACCCTGCCACTTTCGAGATCAAGGGCCCGAGCGTGTACAGCGACCTCGTCTGGGAGTGCCGCAAGAAGCGTCTGATGGCGCGGAAGCCCGCGCTGGATTGGGTGGTGATGCGCAATCGCGTCGCCTCAACCGAAGCGCGCAACAAAAAGCGGCTGGCGGATGCTGTCGCCACCTTGGCGCAACGCATCGGCTTTCGCGTGACAAAGGGCTTCGGCGAGCGGGTGATCTTCCGCGAACTGTTCCCTATGGGACTTACCATGCTTGATCTGCCGCAACCTGGCCTGAGTGTCTCGCTTTCAATGTCCACGCTTGCCGCCCGCCAGGAGGTGCGCGAGTTGATCTACGCTCTCAGCCTACCTCAGCGAGCGCGCGAGCCGGTCGCCTTGGCTGGGTAGGCTTGGAATTGCTCCTCAGAATCCCAAAATTGGGATGAGCGGAGGAACTATGGCCAATCTGCCCGTAAAGCGCTCATCATCCAAAGACATCACCGCGTTTCTCGATGCGGCATCGAAAACACCCACACTGGCGCAAGTGAAGGGCCGCCTGATCTTTGCCGTGGACGCCACCATGAGCCGACAGCCCACTTGGGATGCTGCCACCGAAATCCAGGGCGACATGTTTGAGGTGGCCCAATCTGTCGGTGGGCTGGGCGTGCAGCTTGTCTACTTCCGCGGCCGCGGGGAATTTGAAGCCAGTGAGTGGACCACCACACCCGCCGCCCTTGCTGCCCGCATGCGTCGCGTCTCTACTCGCAGCGGGTTCACGCAATTGCGTCGGGTGTTGATGCACGCAACGGAAGAAGCGCGGCGCACCAGAGTCGGCGCGCTGGTCTATGTCGGCGACTGCTTCGAAGAGAATCCGGACGTAGTGGCGAAAGAAGCGGGCGCACTCGCGCTACTTGGCGTGCCGGCGTTCATGTTTCACGAAGGCGATGATCCCCATGCCGCGGCCATGTTCCGCGAGGTCTCGCGCCTGACCCATGGCGTGTATGCCCGTTTCGATTCGGGCTCGGCGCGGCAGTTACGAGATCTGCTGCGGGCGGCGGCAGTGTATGCTACGGGCGGCGGGTCCGCACTCAACCGTTTTGCCGAATTGACAGGCGGCGAGGTGTTGCGGCTCGCGCGTTCCATCGGCACAAAAGCCGAATGATCGATCTCCTGATCGGCTCCTTCGCGCTGGTCTTCATTCTTATCCTGCTGCACGGCTTCACACGGGCCGATCCTAGGACGATGGTGAAAGGCCTGCGCTATCTGGGCGCCGGCGCTCTGGGGCTCGCCGCAGCATACTTTCTGGTGCGGGGAATCGTGCCGGCGGCGGTGCTGCTCGGCAGCATGGCGTACGGTGCATTCACTGGCGGACGTGTTTGGCCGGGCGGCTGGCCGAACTGGCATTTCCCCCATTCCGGCGGTGGTGCGCGCCCGCAAACTGGCCGGATAACCCGCGTTGCCACCGATTGGGTGGACATGGAACTCGATCACGATACCGGCGAGATGCGCGGTCGCCTCCTGAAGGGCAGGTTCAGCGGCCAGTCCCTGAATCAACTCAGCAACGAAAACGTAATGCGCTTCTATGCCGAAGCCGGCGCAGCAGATCCCGAAACCGCGCGGTTGCTCGAAGCCTATCTCGATCGCCGCCTCGGCACCGATTGGCGCACAAAGGCAAACGAGAAAACATCATCGTCACAACGACCCCCACCCAACAGCTCCGCCATGACGCGCGAGGAAGCTTATCGCGTACTGGGGGTTGTTCCCGGTGCACGCGAAGAGGAAATCCGAGACGCGTACAAACGACTGATAATGAATTTGCATCCGGACCGGGGCGGTACCGACTATCTCGCCGCAAAGATCAACGAAGCCAAGGATGTGCTTCTCGGCTAGCGCGCCAAGGTTGATGCGAAGCAGCTGTGTCCCTGATGGGTGAGCGCTACGCAGATCGCGCGCGCTTCCTGCTCAGCAAAATTACCGAACCGTGCACGATACATCGTTTTGCCATCTGAACCGGTGTAGGGAACGATGATCTTTTCCGCCTCTCGCAGCTTATCGGCTGATTTTTGTGCGTACGCAGCAAGTTCCGCGCGCGCCGTCGGCACATCGTTGAAGGCGCCGATCTGCACGGTCCAACCGCTTTCGAGGCCGCCCGCAGAAGCCGCTTTGGCAAAACCGGCATTGATCGAATTTGCTTCGCGAGAAGCGGTGGTCTTAAGCGCGCGTGAGTCGTCGGCGACACTGCCCCGCGGCGTCGGGGCAATCTGCGGAATAGTCTGGGGCTGCAGGGACGCAAGCGACACCGGAACTGCGTTATCGCGCGGCATCGGCGTAATGCTCGGCATCTTCGCCTGCGACGGCGCTGGTTGCGCCTTGGGGAAACTCACTTGCGCCGGCGCTGTAATCATCGCGACATTGGTTTGCGGCTTCGGTGTCGGCGAGACCGATGGATGCTGAGGCTGTGGCTGCACACCAATCTGCGGCTTGGGCGGCGAGGTGATGATCTTCGCGATCTCGTCGTCATCCGCTCGCGATTCTGCAGAGTCTTCGTCCATTTCGACCCCGTTGGGCGTGAGTGCCGCATAGGATCGCATATTGGATGCCGGCGGAGCGGTGCCGAACTGGAATCCTGCAACCACAGGCGCCGCGTTCGAGCTCTGGGCAATCGTCTGCCATGGCACTTCTGCGCGGGCGACGAGCGTCGGTTGCGCGTTGATCCGCGCGAAGGTCCAGTCGAGCAGCCGCATCATTTCCATGTCGCGCCGATGGGCGCTGTAACCGCCCATCACCACGCCGATGACGTGTACGCCACCGCGCACCACTGACGAAACGAGATTGAAGCCGGAGGCGTTCGTGTAGCCGGTCTTGATCCCATCGGCGCCGGCGTATCGCCCCAGCAGATTGTCGTGTCCCATGCGGACCCGTCCACGGAACTCGAATCCTGGGAGCGAGAAATAGTGGAAATATTGCGGGAAATCGTACGCGAGATGACGTGCAAGAATGCCAAGGTCGGAGGCGGTGGTGATTTGCCGGTTGTCAGGCAGACCGGAGGCATTGTGATAGAAAGTGTTACGCATACCAAGCTCATGCGCCTTCTGCGTCATCATCTCGGCAAAATGCGATTCTGTGCCGCCAAGTGCTTCGGAGATGGCCACGGCGATATCGTTGGCTGACAGCACCACAGCAGCACGGATAGCCATATCCACCGGCAGGGCATCGCCCGGTGGAAGGCCGAGCTTGGTTGGCTTTTGCAAGGCAGCGTGTTGCGAAATGTGGATCGGCGTATTCATGGTGACTTGGCCCTTCTTCAGGGCGTCGAACAGCATGTAGAGCGTCATCATTTTTGTGAGTGAAGCGGGATATCGCTGTGCATCGGCACTTCGGGCGAAGAGGATCCGTCCGGTGCGACCATCTTCGACCAATTCGGCATCTTTGGCCGGATCGGTGGGGCTGCCCCAGTTCGCAGACCGGACGAAGCCACGGGTCACGTGTCGGGCTGCGGCGTGTCCGCGCCCCCGCGGCTTGTGCCAGGCAGAGTGCGACCTATGTACGGCTGGATGGCCGGCCGAATGATGATGGGAACGGGCGAGGGCAGGCTGCCCGGCGGCAACGATCCCCAGGAGCAGGGGGATGGCCAGGAACAAGGCCATACCGCGCAGGCTGTCACTGGCCGCTCGCCTTCGCGTCATACGCACATCCGAACCAACTGATTTGCAAAGGCCCTCGTGAATCACAATGCGATCAAAATGGGGCACTTGCAACCCTTTCCGGCCGAAATTACCTTATCTTACGGGCGTTTACGGTTGGTTAACGATTTGGTGACTGGGTTACTCGCTCTGCTAGTGCGCCAAGGAAATGCACAAGCGAGGCCAAACGCTTCGTTCGACCCTTGACACCGGCCATGCTGCATCGCACATAAGTTATGTTGCACTGCAACAGGGTCGCATGGTGCCGGCCCGGCGGTGCTTTTGGAAAAGGACCATCCAATGGCAACGAAGACAAAGACGGCCGGCGATACCTTCAAGGACACGGCTGAAACGGTAGCGAAGAACGGGGCGGATGCCTTCAAGAACGGCTTCGAGAAGGCCGTGAAGGGTTACGACCAGGTGCTGGGCTTTGGCAAGGAAACTGTCGAGGCGTACGTGAAGGCGGCGAATGCGGCCGGCAAGGGCGTCGAGACGATCCAGAACGAGATGTACCTGTTTTCGAAGCAGTCGGTCGAAGAGACGATGGCTGCCACGAAGGCAGTGCTCGGTGCGAAATCCGTGCACGAGGCTTTCGAAATCCAGAGCGATTTCGCCAAAAGCGCATTTGACACCTATGTCGGCCAGATCAATCGGCTGAACGAAATCATGCTCTCTGCGTCGAAGGAGACGTTCGAGCCGATTCAGGGCCGCATTCAGGCTTGGGCCGAAGTCGTGCAGACCGGGCGCGCTGCCTAAGAAACACGAACAAGATCGTTCCGCGGCTCCTCCCCCAAAAGCGGAACGGTTCAGAAAGGGCTCGGGATTTTTCCCGGGCCCTTTCGTTTTGCGGCGCAGCGCATATATCGAAATCCGGCGAGCGGCGCCCCCGGCAATCACGTTTCTTAAACCTGTCAAGGTTGTGCGAGTGTCATGTCAACCTCTTGATCGCACTAGGGAGAGGCGCGTTTTCGTGCTTATACTGCATATCCGATGAGAGACAGGCGCGACGACAAAACGGGCCAGACCAACGGCACCGGCACGGGTGTCTCTACCAAAACGCGCCCCAAGACGAAGAAGCCGAGCCTCTACAAGGTCCTGCTCCTGAACGACGATTACACGCCGATGGAATTCGTCGTGCACATTCTGGAGCGCTTTTTCAACAAAGGGCGAGACGAGGCGGTGCAGATCATGCTGCATGTCCATCGCCACGGCGTGGGCATTTGCGGCGTCTTCACCTACGAAGTCGCAGAGACCAAAGTGGCGCAAGTCATTGAATTTGCCCGCCGCCATCAACATCCTTTGCAGTGTACCATGGAAAAAGAGTAGCGTTCGCTGATGCCATCTCTCTCGCGTAGCCTTGAACAAGCCCTGCATCGCGCCATAAAGCTGGCGAGCGATCGCCATCACGAATATGCGACTCTCGAGCACCTGCTGCTGGCGCTGATCGACGATGGCGATGCGCAGCAGGTGATGAAAGCCTGCAATGTCAATTTCGACGCGCTACGCACCTCTCTCCGAAAATATGTAGACGAGGAACTCGTCACCTTGGTGATTGAGGATGGCGAGGACGCCAAGCCAACCACCGGTTTTCAGCGTGTGGTGCAGCGAGCCGTTCTGCATGTGCAGAATTCCGGTCGCGACGAGGTAACCGGCGCCAACGTTCTGGTGGCGCTGTTCACCGAGCGGGAAAGCCACGCGGTGTTTTTCCTTCAGGAGCAGAACATGACGCGGCTGGATGCTGTGTCGTACATCAGCCATGGCATCGCCAAGCGACCCGGTATGACCCAGCAGAAAACCGTGCGCGGCGCCGACGAAGACGAAGACGCCGGCGACAAGCAGAACAAGCAGGGCACCGAGGCGCTGGAAGCCTATTGTGTTAATTTGAATGAGAAGGCCAAATCTGGCCGCATCGACCCGCTGATCGGGCGCGAGGCGGAAGTCCAGCGCACAATTCAGATTCTCTGCCGCCGTCAGAAGAACAATCCGCTGTTCGTGGGTGACCCCGGTGTCGGCAAGACCGCGATTGCTGAAGGCCTCGCGCGCAAGATCGTGAAGCACGAAGTGCCGGAAGTGCTGCGCGAGTCCACGATTTACTCTCTCGATATGGGCGCGCTGATTGCTGGTACGCGCTACCGTGGCGATTTCGAGGAGCGGCTGAAAACCGTCGTGAAGGAACTGGAGGGCATCAAGGGGGCCATCCTGTTCATCGACGAGATCCACACTGTGATTGGCGCCGGTGCCACCTCCGGCGGTGCAATGGACGCTTCCAATCTTCTCAAGCCCGCGTTGCAGGCGGGGTTACTGCGTTGCATCGGCTCGACGACCTACAAGGAATACCGGCAGTATTTCGAGAAGGATCGCGCGCTGGTGCGCCGCTTCCAGAACACCGATGTCGCAGAACCGACCATTCCGGACACCATCAAGATCCTCAAAGGGCTGAAGCCCTATTTCGAGGAGTATCACAAGGTCCGCTACACGGCCGAGGCGGTGAAAACCGCCGTCGAGCTGTCGGCCAAATACATCAACGACCGCAAGCTGCCGGACAAGGCCATTGATGTCATCGACGAAACCGGCGCCTCGCAGATGCTGCTTCCGGAATCGCGGCGCAAGAAGGTCATTGGCGTCAAAGAGGTGGAAGATGTCATCGCGAAGATGGCGCGCATTCCGGCCAAATCCGTCTCCAAATCCGATGCCGAGCAGTTGCGCAATCTGGAAGGTGACCTCAAGCGCGTCGTGTTCGGACAGGATGACGCCATTCACGCGCTTGCCTCCGCCATCAAACTCGCACGCGCGGGGCTCAGGCAGGCGGAAAAGCCCATCGGCTGCTACCTGTTCTCGGGGCCAACCGGTGTCGGCAAAACGGAAGTGGCAAAACAGCTTGCCTCCATCATGGGCGTGGAGCTGCTGCGCTTCGATATGAGCGAATACATGGAGCGCCACACGGTCAGCCGGCTGATCGGCGCGCCGCCGGGTTACGTTGGCTTCGATCAAGGTGGGCTCCTCACGGACGGTGTCGACCAGCACCCGCACTGCGTGCTGCTGCTCGACGAAATTGAGAAGGCGCATCAGGATCTGTTCAACATCCTGTTGCAGGTTATGGACCACGGCAAGCTCACCGACCACAACGGCAAGAAAATCGACTTCCGCAATGTGGTCCTGATCATGACCACGAATGCGGGCGCCTCCGATGCAGCGAAGGAGGCTATCGGGTTCGGTCGCGGCAAGCGCACCGGTGAAGATGAAGAGGCAATCAAGAAGCTGTTCACGCCGGAATTCCGCAATCGGCTGGACGCCACCATCGCTTTCGCGCCTTTGGGACGAGACACTATCGACCGGGTGGTGGAGAAATTTGTGCTGGAGCTGGAAGCGCAACTAAACGATCGGGATGTCACCTTCGATCTTACACCGGAAGCCACACGCTGGCTGGGCGAGAAGGGCTATGACGATGCGTTCGGCGCGCGGCCGCTGGCCCGGGTGATCCAGGACTACATCAAGAAGCCGCTGGCAGATGAAATCCTGTTCGGAAAGCTGAAGAACGGCGGCACCGTACGCGTGTTGCTTGATCGCGATGCCGATAAGCTGGTCTTCGAATTTGTGACCGACGCAGACGCCGCCGCCCGCCGCGCACCCAAAGCGCTCCCGCCCCCGAAAAAACCCAAGGCGGAAGAAAGCGTTTAGTGGAACCAGGAGGGGTTGGCGGTGTTAACCCTCTGGGCGTAGGGTGTTTTTCCATGCTTGAGTCTACGACATCGGCCGAAGCGGTCCTCGATCAAGCGCTTGCTGCGCTCAGAAGCGGCGGTGATGCGCTGTTCTCGGCTTTGAACACGCTGCCCGCACCGATCTACGTGACTGACGGCAACGGTGTCATTCAATATTTCAACTCTGCGTGCATCGATTTTGCAGGACGCACGCCGGTGGTGGGGCAAGACCGCTGGTGCGTTACCTGGAAGCTGTACACTGAGCTTGGTGATTTTTTGCCGCATGACGAATGCCCGATGGCCGAGGCGATCAAAACGCAGCAATCGGTACGCGGAGTGATCGCCATGGCAGAGCGGCCGGACGGTACGCGAGTGACCTTCCAGCCCTATCCGACACCGCTATTTGAGCCTGACGGGTCATTCCGCGGTGCTGTCAACATGCTCATCGACATCACCGACAAACGACAAGCTGATTCATTACGCGCGCAAGCTGAGCGCTGCCGGCGCCTTGCGCGCTCGGTGAACGATCGTAAGACAACCGATGCGCTCGGGCGCCTGGCTCAGGAATATGAGACAAAGGCCCAGCTGCTCGACAGAAAGAGCAGCTGAGCCCTTCGCCTTCCAAACAGGTGCGTTAACTGCGTACGAAAGGCTTCTGCTGCTTTCCACGCGCCGCGTTGTTCGGGTTCTTGTATCGAAGCACCGTCGACAGGTCTGTTCCACGGATAATGTTCTGGGAGTGGTAGAGAAGTCCCCAAGAATCGATCGACGACAGATCCGGAAAAATACAAGTCTCCAGCACGTCGTTGGGATCGCTTTCCAGCACCCAGCCGCCGCCAGCCGCATTGATCCCGCCAAATAGATCCGTGCCTCCGAGCAGCGTGCAATAACATGATCCGGGATTGCCTTGGCAGCTACCGGGCTGCACCTGCGCGTAATAGGCAAGCGCCGCAAGCGTCGGCTGCTTCGTTTTCAGAGTTTTGAGCAGCACGTTGATGTTGCTGCCGTCATCCTGCGATGTGTATTGGCAAAAATCGGCATGCCCGGAAAGGATGAGCGGATTTCCGCCGTTCGTGCCGTATTCCGGGATGCGGGTTTGAACGACGCCGCCCGTCTTCACGCAATAGTCGGCGCCATTAAGGGCATTCGCGGCGTAAGTGGGCGCCTGCATGCCAAGCGCGACGGCAAGCGCGAAAAGCGAGCTGCAAAATAGTCTGAACATTAATTCAATCCCCTTCGTTTCACCAGCAGCTAATCAGGAACCCGAACCTCTGCAAAGGGTGCCGGCTATGTTCCAGGTGAAAGCGCCGCGCGGATCTTGGCAGCGATGGGCTCGAGCTCCTCGGGCTTTCTCATAGTACGCCCGTGCAGTTGCAGCTCGAGGCCTTCTTCCCGCGGAAGGATGTGAAAGTGCACATGCGGAATGCTCTGGCCTGCACCGGCACCGTTCAGTTGCACAAGCATCACACCCGGGCAGCTGAGCCCCCGTTTTATAGCCCGCCCAACTTTTTGGGTGGCGCGCATCAGCGCAGAGGCGCCTTCGGCAGAAAGGTCAAAAATCTCTTTTGCCGGAGCCTTGGGGATGACCAGGGTATGGCCTTCCACGCTGGGCATGACGTCCATGAAGGCGAGCGTGTGCTCGTCTTCGTAAACGTCTACGCATGGCAGATCCCCGCGCAAGATCTTCGCAAAAACATTATTCGCGTCATACGGCATTGATAGTTTCCTTTTTGCGAAAGAATTGGCACGCGGAGACGCGGAGACGCGAGAACATACGGGCTCGCCTTAACTTTTGGAAGCGAGACTCCGCACCTCTCGTAAGATCTAAGTCTTCCGGTACGGCCCGTGTTCGGCGAGTACTTCCATGTTCTCGGCAACAACGGCCCGTTCGGTTTTCAGATACTCGGACACAGCGCGGCGTAGCCCCGCATGCTCGATATAATGAGCGGAATATGTCGACACGGGCATGTACCCGCGCAACAGCTTGTGTTCCCCCTGAGCGCCGGCTTCAACACGCTTCAGGCCCTGCACAATGGCGTATTCGATCGCCTGGTAGTAGCACGTTTCGAAATGCAGGAAGGGGATGAACTCGTCTGCGCCCCAGTTGCGCCCGAACAGCGCGCCTTCGCCAGAGAAATTCAGCGCGCCGGCGACATACCGTCCGGCGCGCTTTGCCAGTATCAGAATGATCTGATCGCCCATGCTTTCGCCGACTCGGGAGAAGAATTCGCGGGTGAGATACGGCCGGCCCCACTTACGGCCCCCGGTATCCATGTAGAAGGCGAAGAACCGGTCCCAATGTGCTTCAGTGATGTCACGGCCGCTCAACCACTCGAAGTTCACGCCCTCAGCGAATACGGCCGCCCGTTCCTTGCGCAGTGTCTTGCGCTTGGATGAAGACAGATCGCCGAGAAAGTCATCGAAGCTGGCGTAGCCACGGTTCTGCCAGTGGAATTGCTGATCGGTGCGCTGCAGAAAACCGACCGCTCCCGCTGACCGCCATTCCTCTTCTGTGAGGAACGTGATGTGCAGTGACGACGCGCCGAGCTTCGAAGCAGCAGAGGCACCCGCCGACAGCAACGCGCGCCGGATTTCCTTTGCATCCTCCACACCATCGGATGAGATCAGCAATCGCCTTCCAGTCACGGGCGTAAACGGCACGCTGGCCTGCAGCTTCGGATAATACGCGCCGCCAGCGCGTTCGAACGCGTCCGCCCAGCCCCAGTCGAACACATACTCTCCCTGCGAGTGGCTCTTGAGATAAAGCGGCATCAGGCCGCGAACGTCACTGTCGTGCTCGATGAGTAGATGGCATGGTTGCCAGCCGGTGCCCCTGGTCGCTGACCCGGATTGCTCTACCGCCTCGAAGAATTCGTAGCGGGTGAAGGGGTGCGGATCGGATGCGCCATCCGGATTGGCGCAGGCATTCCATGCTGCCTTGCCAATCGAGGCGGCCGGTCCTGCAATGCGCGCGAGAACCTGGTGTTTCGTCACGCCAACTCGAAAACGGCGTCCACTTCGACCGCGACATTGCGCGGCAGCGAGCCGGCGCCGACCGCTGCGCGCGAATGCCGCCCGGCATCGCCGAACACTTCCACAATCAGATCGGAGGCGCCATTCGCGACTTCCGGATGCTGCGCGTATCCGGGCACGGCATTCACGAAGACGCCGAGCCGCACGCAGCGCCTTACGCGGTCAAGGTCGCCGGCTGCCGCGCGCAATTGCGCCAGCACATTGATGGCGCAGAGCCGCGCCGCCGACTTGCCGTCTTCCAGCGAGAGTTCCTTGCCAACGATGCCCACATATTGCAGGCCGCCATCGGCCATCGTCACCTGGCCCGAAATGAACACCATATTGCCGCTCACCACATAGGGCACGTAGCTTGCCACCGGCGCCGGCGGCTCGGGCAGCTTGATGTTGAGTTCGGCAAGTCGGCTGTCGATTGTTCCGGCCATTCGGCTCTCCAGTGGTGCAGAATGCAGGGATGACAATCACGTTTTCCGCGGCGAAGCAAATCGCTATATCTGGGCGATGACCGAGTGGCTGGACGCCGAAAGTTCGTATCCCGCGCGGGACGGATATGTCATGCCTGCGGAATGGGCGGCGCATGTTCGCACCTGGATGTGCTGGCCGTGCCGGGACGAAGCCTGGGGTGGCCCGGAAGCGATGCTGCGTGCTAAACAGGCCTACGCGCGTGTGGCGCGCGCCATTTCGACATTCGAGCCGGTTGTGATGGCGGTGCGGCCACACGATCACGCGGAAGCGAAACTTGCCTGCGCCGGTAAGGTGGAATTTTTCGAAACGCCGCTGGACGATTCCTGGTCCCGCGACATTGGCCCGTCATTTCTGGTGCAGTCTGGCGGCGCCCGTGCGGGCGTGCAGTGGGGGTTCAATGCCTGGGGCAACAAGTATCGTCCCTGGGATGATGACGCGGAATTCGCCACGCGCGTTCTGAACGATCGGGAGTTACCGGTCTATCGCGCACCATTCATTTGTGAAGGCGGCGCCATTCACGTGGACGGCGAAGGCACCCTGATCACGACCGAACAGTGCCTGCTGAATCCGAACCGCAATCCTGACCTCACGCAGCGGCAGATCGAAGAGTGGCTGGTGCAGTTCACCGGCGCGCGGAAGGTGATTTGGCTGGGCGAAGGTTTTTCGGATCATGAAACCGATGGTCACGTGGACAACATCGCGTGCTTCGTGGCACCCGGGCGTGTGCTGATCGGCGTGCCGGTTTCAAGATCGCATCCGGACTACGCTCCGGCTATGGAAGCCATCCGCCGGCTGAAGGACGCGCGCGATGCCGATGGTCGCACCCTCGAAGTGATCGAGATGGCACAACCTCGGAAACTGGGCGGCGACTGGCGTGGCCGTCCGCTTGCGGCGAGCTATATCAATTTTTATCTACCCACAGGCGGCGTGGTGATGCCCGCATTCGACGATCCGAAAGATGAAAGCGCACGCGCCGTGCTGGCCGATTGTTTTCCCGGCCGGGATA
>Ga0157372_10004570_pt1 | contig 14731 bp, 8 predicted proteins | sample C55metaG_FD_115307 | JGI IMG/M metagenome (GOLD analysis project Ga0157372, IMG submission 115307) | Corn rhizosphere microbial communities from Kellogg Biological Station, Michigan, USA - C5-5 metaG | ecosystem: Host-associated > Plants > Roots > Rhizosphere > Soil | place: USA: Michigan... | reverse complement strand
TCGAACGGCGGATCGCACCGCATGTGCATTTGGAAGTGGGCGTCCGCCGGCCGCGCGTAGCGCTTGAGCCACTTGATGGCGCGATCCCTGTCTCCAAGCGCGGCGTACGGTTGTGACAGGTAGATCGCCGTGTGCGCCACGGTCGGTGAGAACGTCGTCGCGATCGACTCTGCCTGAATCAACAACCGGCGCGCCTCGGGGCGCCGGCCGGCGCGCGCCGAGACCAGTGCTTGTTCCGCGAACGCGTGCGCGCGCTCGATGTCGGTGGTGACGAGCTTCGCGGCCTCGAAGGCCGCCGCACCGTGCGCGAATTCGCCTCGTTCGACCGCGATGTAGCCTTCTGCCTGTCGCGCGAGCAGGTAGCTGCCGTCGACGTTGACCGCGCTGTCGGCCCAGTGCGAGGCGCTGTCGTATTGTCGCCGCCAGTAGTGCGCGAGCGCCATGAATGACACGCCCTCCGTGTAGCCGGGGTCGACGGCGACGGATCTCCTGAACGCCGCGAGCGCGTCATCGGACCGCCCCATTTCCATGAGAGCGCCGCCGAGCCGCTGCCACGCTTGCGCCAACGTCGAGTCCATTTTTACGGCTTGCTGAAACGAACGGAGCATCGGCGCCGGATTGGTGGGGTCGATTTCCCGGAGGACGATGCCCTTCGCGACCCACAGGTCCGCGTTCCGCGGATCCGCGTCGATTGAATGATCGAGCGCGGAGAGCGCTAAGCGCGGAATCCCGTCGCGTGTTACGCCTGGAAGGACGAAGCCGCGGCTATACGCCTGAATGTAGGCCTTCGCGAGCGCGGCCCACGCCTCACCATACGTCGAATCCAGGCCGATGGCGGCGTTGAACGATGCTACGGCGTCGCTCGCGCCGATCGGCGTGCGTTTCGCGTAGCTCTGCATCCCGCGTCGATAGGCCGCTTGCGCCTCAGGGCTCGGCGTGTGCGTCGTGCGCAGTCCTCGCGCGACCAACAGACTCGCGGCGGCCACCGCGACGATGAGCAGCGCCGCGATCACCCCGCGCCAGCCGAGCGTCGCACGTCGTGGTGTTGTCGCGTGTGAAGCAGTGGAGCTGCGCAGCGCAGCCGCGAAATCCGAGACGCTGGCGAATCGGTCCGCCGGAACGCGCTCGAGCGCGCGCAGCACCGCCGCCTCGAGTGGCAGCGGAACGGTAGCCCGTACCGACCGAATCGGCCGAGCCGTTTCGGCGAGCCGGCGCCCGATGATCGCCTGCGCGTTCGCGCCCGTGAACGGCGGTTCGCCGGCGAGCATCTCGTACATCACCGTCGCCAGCGCGTATTGGTCGCTTCGCTGGCCCACGACGTCGTTGCTCGCCTGCTCGGGGCTCATGTAGGCGGGCGTCCCGATGACGATGCCAGTGCTCGTCAGACGCTCGCTTCCCGTGTCGAGCACCGCCTTGGCGATGCCAAAGTCGGCGACGTATGTGTGATCGCCGGCGAGCAGGATGTTCTCGGGCTTGATGTCCCGGTGCACGATTCCACCGGCGTGCGCGGCCTGCAGTGCCGCGGCGACCGACTCGGCGATCCGCGTCGCGTCTTCGATCGGAAGCTGACGTTCGCGGTCGATGCGCTGCCGCAGTGATTCGCCGTCGACGTACGTCATCGTGAACCAGGGCAGCGCTTCGCCGTCGGGGCCGGGGCACACGCCTGAGTCCAGCACGGGAATGATGTTCGGATGCTGGACTCGGGTGGTGAGACGAATCTCACGCACGAAGCGTTCGACGCCGATCGCGCCGGCAAGCTCAGGGTCGATGACCTTGAGCGCCACCTCGCGATCGTGGCGCACGTCTCTGGCGAGCCACACCGTCGCCATTCCGCCGCGGCCAAGCTCGCGCTCCAGAGAATAGCGATCGGCGAGAACAGACTCGAGATGAGCGCGCACGCGAGAGTGGTGTGGGGTGGGGCATCATGGCGACGGTGGGCGATTGTGGCAAGGGAACGGGTGCGGCGGCGGCGTGCGGAGACCTGGAACGAGAACCGTGGCGGTGTGCGGGGACCTCGAACGAGGGCCGACGAAAATCAGCGTGGCCACGCCGGCTTGGGCGACGGTGGAACTCCGCGGCTCGTCGCACTCCTTGACGTCTCGCCGACGGCGAGCAATTTAGAGATCCCCGTTCGACGTTCCCTCCTGTAGAATCTTTGGCCTACAATTCCACGATGATCGCGCGCACTCCCGCTCCCAGCCGGCGCCGTGCACTCCTCACCGTGCTCCTCCCCCTCCCCCTCGCTCTCGCCGCGTACGGCTGCGGAGCCGCGGGCGCAACTGATGGCGGATCGGACGGCGGCACCATCACGTTGACCAGCCCAACCACCTCGGTAAGCCTGCTGCAAGGGGCCACCCAGAGCGTCGCGCTGAGCGTGACGCGCACGGGATACAGCGCGCCGTTGACGCTGAGCGTCGACGGGTTGCCCACCGGGGTGACCGCCGCGTTCAACCCGGCGACGCTGACCGGGGCCGTGCTCACGAGCACGCTCACGCTGACCGCGGCGATGGACGCGCCGGCGTCCCTGTTCTTGATCCGCGTCTTGGCCAGCGGTGCCGACAGCACCAGGTCGGAGATCCCGATCTCGCTGCAGGTGTTTCGCCCGCAGGTGATCGTGTCGCGGAACGGGACGGGCACCGGAACGGTCACCTCCAACCCGGCCGGCATCAACTGCGGCAGCGCGTGCAACACGACGTTCCAGGCCGGAACGAGCGTGACGTTGACTGCTACTCCAGCGAACGGCAACGCGTTCGCCGGTTGGGCCGGCGGGGTTTGCGCCGGCTCGGTCACGACCTGCGTGTTCACGCTCACGACGGCGGCCAACGTCACCGCGACGTTCAACAGCACGGCGCAGGCCTTCTCCATCGGGCTCGATCAGAGCACGGCCAGCGTCGCTCAGGGTGGTAACACGACGGCTACCGCGAACATCAACCGAGTCAATGGATACGCGGGCGCGGTGACTTTTGCGCTGACCGGCGCGCCGAGCGGCATCACAATCTCTACGAACCCAAACATCACGGGGAACACCGCGACGCTCAGCATCGCCGCGACGAGCGCCGTTCCCGTCGGGAACTTTCCGATCGGCATTTCGGCCACGGGCACCGGAGTCACAGGCACCCAAACGGCTACGCTCAATTTGCACGTCACGTCGGCGCCGGGCGGCAGCGGCGACGTCGCCTTCAGCTTCGCGAACTGTGATCCAGGTGCACTCCCGATCTGGTTTGCGGCCCAAAACGGAACTGGCGCGTGGACGAAGATCACGCCGTCGAACAACACGTTCACGTTCACCGTGGGTGCGACAGGCGCGTTTGCATGGGTGACGCCTGACGGAACGGGGTTCAGCACCACGACGTTCTACGGAAGCCACGATGAGATCGTGTCGCTCGCGCTCGGCAGTTTTTGCGGCGGTCTCATCCCGGCGGCCGGCACCAAGCGGCTCACGAGTTCGGCCACGGGGATTCTTACGACCGCCTTCGCGACGGTCACGATTGGCGGCGCATCCGTGCAAATTCACCAGCCGCAAATGAATTCATGGACGCTGGACAGCGTTCCACCGGGGCGTCGCGATCTGCTCGCGGTCATCACCGTCGTCAACGCAAACGGCTCGCTCGGATTTCCGCGGCTCATCCTCCGGCGGGACGTCAATTACGCGACCACCATCCCGCCGCTGGACTTCAACAGCGTCGAGGCCGCGGTCCCCGCCTTCACGCCGATCAGCACGACGAACGGCCTTCCGGATCAGATTTCACTCGGCGCGTCGTTCCTCACTTCGAACGGCATCTCGTCCCCATACATGAGTGGCCTCGGCGGCCCGAACGGGGGGGTCGGCTACGCGGGCGTACCCGATACACTCCTCCAGCCGAGCGACCTGCATGTCGTGGAGGTCGACGCCACGCCAACCGGTGGATCCTCCATTCGGACCGCCATTCTGATGCACCATTCCGTGGTTGGCGACAACGTGACCTTTGGCCCGAAGCTCAACCAGCCGACGGTTTCGTCAGTGGCTACGAGTCCTTACCTGCGGCTCCACGCTCAACTCGCGTCGCAGGCCGAATACAACGCTGCTGCGTTAGCGCAATTTGGTCAGGGTGCGAACGTGGTCGCGGTGTTCAAGACCGCCGCCTACCTGGGCGCGACCCCGGCCACCTGGGCGATCGACATTCCGGATTTTGCGGGTGCGGGCTACGACCCCGCATGGGCACTCAAGACCGGCACGGCGGTGGATTGGCAGGTGTACGCAGCCTCCGGAAGCTTTCTGCCGCTGCTGGGCGCGACCCCGGTAGATGGTCAGCGAATGCTCTTCGCCGGCGTGGGCAGCACGTCATCGAGCTTCGATCGGCTCCGGCCAATCACGTTGTGGACGCGCCGTCGGTGAGGCGAATCAGTTGAAGCGTTGGGTCTGGCGCGCCATCACTCGCGTGCGAACAAGGCCAGCGTCGCTCCGCCCGTTCTCGCATCGAAGAGCGGCGTAACGCTCTCGCCCTGACGCACCCGCTCCAACCCGCGCTCCGATTTGGCGTACGTCTCGACTGAATCTCGCCAGATCGCCAAAGCGCTCGGCGCATTCACGGGCACGGTCGACGCAAACGTCATTTCCGGCGCGAAGCGATCGCCGTCGCCGAACGATGACCCATCCCAAGCCCACGCCGCCTGAATTCTGCCATTCGGCGTGAACGACCACGTGACCGAGAACCCGGGAGCTCGACACCGAACCTCGAGACACTCACCACTCGAGACGATGTCCGTGTCGCACCGCGCGCGCGCCCACGACGCAACCGGGGCGAATCGCGCGGCCGAGTAGCTCTCCTGTGTAAGCCCAGCAGCCAGAACGCGAGCGACGCCGATCGCCCGATCGTCGAGATCCACCGGCGGAGGCGCTGAGAGTCCGAACCCCGACTCCAGATCGTGAATGCTCGCTACCGATCCAGCTGAGTGCTCTGATTGGTGCTCGTTCAGCGGCGGCAGATGATACGCCTCGCGACGCCGCGTGAGCACGTCCGCGTAGTTGATGCCGAGAGGAAAGTGAGAGTATTCGACGATCGCGCCGCCTCGCGCCGGCGCGACGATCGCCGAGAAAGACGAGCTGTGGACCCAAACCTCGTCAGCGCCGTCCTGGTCGAGGTCGAACATTTCGGCGTCCAATCGCTCGCCGCTGCGCAGCATTCCTTCCGCGATCGCGAGCTGGCGCCACAACGCACCGCGAAGATGCGGCAGATACAAACCACCGAACACGCCGTGCCAGTACGCGTCGTTGCACTGCGCTCGCCCCACGGCGCGTCGCGCCTCCAGCGGATCGCCGCGCTGTCTGCTCAAGGCACTCAACGCGACCATTTTCTTGTGCAGCCGATTCGCTTCCGTGTACTTCGCGAGAAAGTTGCGCCAGTGCGCGCCGCGAACCAGCGCTCCGTCGGGCCCCGCCATGCGCTGACCGCCAAGGTCGCGCTCGAGCGCCGTGAGCCTCCGCGAGGCCTCGGCTGGCAACGACCAGCCTTCCATCTCCTTGTACGACGCCGTCGGCAGGTACACGGGCCCACGCGACGGCACGTCGCGCACCGCGTGTCGGCCGCTCGCCATCTCCACGACGCCTTCGTCCCGCAGCCTGCCGATCATGTCGCAGAACCGATCGAACCATCCGCGCCCGTACACGAGGTCCTTCGTGCCCGGCCAGCCGCCGAACTTCTCGCCGTCGTCCGCATACACGGCGAGTGGCGCGCCGGAGTCGCGGAGCGATCGAAGCAGATCGGCGGTGGCGCTCGGGTCCTGGAAGGGAATGGAGTAGCGCAGCCGCTCGTCGATGGCGAGCACCGACACCGCGCGGCCGTCGGCTTCCGTGCGGAAGGGCACGTGCAACTCGTCGCGATCGTAGCCGCTGATCAGAAAATGCCGGTCGTCGACGAGCACGTACTCGACGCCCGCTTCGGCGAGATCGGCCGGCAAGTCGGGCTCCCAGACGCGCTCGGTCAGCCAGAGGCCCGTCGGATCGACACCGAACAGTCGTGTGAGAGACTCACGGTGCCACGCGATCTGCTCGACGCGGTCGCGTCGCGGGAGCGACGCGAGGATCGGTTCGTACATGCCGCCGAGCAGCGGCTCGATCGCTTGGTCGGCGACGAGGCGGGCGATGTCGTCGAGCAGCGCGTGGTCGTGCTGCTCGAGCCACTCGATGAGCGGGCCGGAGATGTGGAGCAGCACCGGTCGGAGCTCGTGCCGCGCGAGCTGTTTGACGAGCGGACGATAAACGTCGGCGGCGTGGGCCTCGAAGACGTGGTCGAAATTTCCCACGGGCTGGTGGAGGTGCAGGCCGAACACGAAACGCACCGGGCGTTTCTCGCTCATCGAGCGTGCGCTCCGCCTTCACGAAGCGGCATGACACGCGTGCGATAGACAGTTGCGGCGTCGCCGCCGCCGGGCATGCCGTCTTTCGCGAACGCGAGCCGCTCGATGAATTCGCGCTCGAGCGCGGAATCGTCACCGGCGATCGCGCCGATGGCGAAGGCGGCGAGGCGGAGCATCAACTCGGTCTCGTGGCCGGTGGCGCGGTCGAAGAACCAGGCGCACGAGCCGAACATTCCCAGGCGCGCACGAACACCGTCGAAGAGAGACACCGCCCCGTCGATGTTGGCCTTGTCGGCTATCGACTCCACGTACGCGCGGCGCTCGTCGAGCGAGAGCGCGGCGACGGCGCCATAGCCGTCGCGAATCTTCCACGGATCGCCCCCCACCCCCCCGAGCAGCGCGGCCTGTTCGGCGTAGCGGTCGTCGAGCTGGCGCGCCAGCCAGTTCAACGCCGACCGCAGCGGACGGCGCCACTCGTGCGATGGCTTGGCGTCCATGCCGCACGAACAATTGGATCGCCAGCGCTCGACGCCGTGCGAGCAGCTCCACGACGATTCCTCGACGAGTATGGCTTCGCCCGCCGCCGTCGCCGCGTTGCGCGCGAGGGCGGATCCGAAGTTCTCGATGCAAACGTCGCCCCGCGTCGTCAACTCGGACACGGCGCGCGCGAGGGCCATCTCGGCGAACTGCTTGTGATGGCCGAAGGTCTCGCCGTCGAGCGCGATGGCTCGCAGCGATGCGCCGGCTCCCTTGTTGGCGACGCTCGCGCGGTCCGGGCCGAGTCGGCGGGCGAGCTCTGTTCCGTCGTCGAGCACGCGCCCGAACGCGACGTCGTGCGAGAGGCCGCCATCATATATGAAGAGCGCGATCGTCCGCCCGCCGCCCGCCGAGAACTTGAGCGGCGCGCCGCCGGGGGGAACGTGCTCCACTTGGTGCGGCGCCAGAATGGTGAACTTGATCCCCGCTTCGGCGAGCGCGACGAGCGTCTGTTCGTCCACGGCCGTTTCCGGCAGCCAGAATCCTTCCGGTTCGCGTTGGAAGCGTCGGCGAAAATCGTCGATGCCCCAGCGAATCTCGGTCGCGCGGTCGCGTGGCGACGCCAACGGAAGAATCACGTGGTGATACGGCGCCGCGATGGCGTTGCCGTGCCCGAGGCGCGCCGCGGACGCGCGATCCGCGGCGAGAATTGCTTCGTACGTGTCGGTCGCGTTCAGCTCCAGCCAACGAGCCAGCGTCGTGCCGACGTCGAAGCTCACCCACTCGTACAGATTGATCCGGCGAACGACGTGGCCGGCCGCGTCGAGCAGCCGCGCCGCGCCGAACGGCTCGTAACACTGATGCGTGATTCGTGCGTTCCAATCATGAAAGGGAGCGGCCGACGGCTCCGCCTCAACCACGTCGAGCCAGGGATCCTCGCGCGGCGGCTGATAGAAGTGACAATGGACGATGGCGTCGGCCATCGAGCGCTACACAGCCACCGCGTGCGATTCGAGCACCTGCGCGACCGAGTCGAGCACGTTGGGAAATATGGCATCACGCTCGGACAGCACGTCGAGGAGACGTCCGACGGCCTCGAACCCCTCTCCGTGCTCCAGTGCTTCGACCAGCGACTCGGCGTCGCTCGCATGCATCGAGAAGCGAGTCTCGCCGTAGTCGGCAACCTCGCCGGCCGAGATCATGAATTCCCAGTCCGACGACTGCGCGAGGAGAAGAGATCGGGCGGCCTGTGCCAATACGACGCGCGTGTCTTCGCGCGCGAGGGCCTCCGGCGCGACGTTCCAGAAACGGTCTTCCAATGCCCACATGCGCCGCCACATTCCGGCCGTCGCGTCGTTGAGCCAGAAGCCGAAGTCGCCGTCGCGCCCCCACGAGCCGGCCGGAAGCTCGAGCGGCGTGGCGCTCGTCGAATCGATGTGATCGGACGCGGTCACAGGACGAATCGACGGCCGATCGCGGAGCGCGCGATACATCGCGCCGAGGAACTCCGGTCCCTCGAACCACCAATGCCCGAACAATTCGGCGTCGAATGGCGCCACGAGCACGCCGTCGACGGAACAGCTCTCACGCGCGACCGTGTCGAGGACGTGGGCGAAATGGCCGGCGTGAAAGCGAGCCGCTTCGGCCGCGGCGGCGGCGCTGTATGTCTGCTTGTCGCCCAGCGACACACCGGCACCGCTCACCGACCAGAGCTGCAGGCCGCCGGGAAAGCGCATCTTGTGAAACTCGAGATACGGCGCGGCGCCGGGGTATCCGCCGTCGCGACTCCAGACCTGCCGAGTCGTGACGGGATCGCGGACGAGCGCGCGAACCGCATTCTTGCCGGCGCCGATCGAGTAGTTGCCGTACGGGGACCGATCGATGCTCGGGCGAAATTCGCGTGACGACCGGCGACCGCCGTACGCGTCGAGGGGCTGGCCCGCGCTCGCCAAGTGCGAGTCTATGACGGTGAAACGATACCCGGCTTCTTCGAGGTACGTCTCGATCCCCGCGCGTGTGCGCGGCGCAACATCGGGAAGCGGCGACCAGAATCCTGACGGCCGGTAGGCGCACTCCGGCATCCAGCATCCGGCCGGCGCTCGGCCGAAGAAGCGCTCGTGCTCGCTCCGTCCGACGAGTAGTTGAAGACGGATGCTCTCGTCGCGCGCGAGCAACGGGAGAAATCCGTGCGTCGCACCGGAGCTCATGAGCTCGATGCGTCCGGCTCGTTGCAGGCGCGCAAGCGCGCCGATGATGTTCTCGCCGATCGCTTCGAACTGTGCCGCGCGCGCGGAAAACCACGAGCGCCAGTGGCGCACCACGTTTGCCAGCTCGGAGTCGCCTCGCGCGTCGAGATCCTGCTCGTCGGCGTCGCACGCCTCCAGGCGCTGCGCCAGAAATCGTCGCACCTCCGCGGGGAGCCGCGGATCGGCCAGCTGCGTCGCGACGATCGGCGTGACGTTCACGGTGAGCGGCGTATCGACGCCCTCTCGCGCCAGCCGCTCGACGACGTCGATCAGCGGGAGGTACGAGTCGACGATCGCTTCCATGAGCCAGTCGCTGCCGTGCGGCCAGCGGCCGTGCCTCATGACGTGCGGCACGTGCATGTGAAGCACGAGCACGAAGTCGAGGCTGCCACTTCTTCGAGCGGAGATCACCAGACCTCGCTGTGGCCCGCGGCGCGATTGTACACCGCGTCGTAGGCCGGAACGACGGCCGGCCACCCGAAGTCACGAGCCATGGCGCGTTGCCGCATGGCCGTCATCATCTCTTCGTCCTGGAACGCATGCTCGGCTTGCGTCAACGCGTCGCTCAATTGCGCTGGATCGTATTCGTCGAAGATGAAGCCGACGTCCGGGTCGACGGTATCGCTCAGGCCGCCTACCCGCCGCGCGACGACCAACACGCCGTACCGCTGCGCGCGCATCTGCGTGAGGCCGCAGGGCTCGAACAGCGACGGCATCAGTAGGAAGTCGGCCCCGGCGAGCAGCTTGTGCTCGCGCTCGTCGGTGAAGTCGAACTGCGCCGCGACATGCGTGGGACGCTCGCGCGCCAGCTGCCGCAGCGCGTCCTGATAGCGCCGCTCGCCGGTGCCGAGGAAAACGAACTGGGCGTTGGACGAACGGACGAAGTCGCTGGCGAGAACGATGTCGAAGCCTTTCTGCTCGGTGAGCCGGGCCGACATCGCGAAGAGAGGAATCCTGTCGTCCTCGTGCAGGCCGTATTCAATCTGCAGCGCGGATTTGCAAATCGCCTTTCCGCTCAGGTCGGCGGCCGAGTACGCCGCCGCGATGAACGGATCGTTGACCGGATTCCAGAGCCGCTGGTCGATCCCATTCGTGATGCCGACGAGCCGGTCGCCGAGCGCGCGAAAGGCGTCGTGCAGGCCGAATCCGCCGAGCTCGGACGTCAAATCGAACGCGTGTGTGGGGCTGACAGTGACGACGAAGTCGGCAAGCGTCAGCGCACCTTTGAGGAGATTCAGTCTCCCGAACGCCTCGAGCCCGCCGGTCTCTCGCAGCTCGCGTAGGGAGTGCATCTCCTCGAGCGCCGAGCGTTCGAACTGGCCCTGGAAGGCCGCATTATGCACGGAGACGACCGCGGACGCCGAGCTCGCCAATTCCGAGAAGCGCGGATCGGCTCGCAGAAATACGGGAGCCAGCGCGGCGTGCCAGTCGTGTGCGTGGATCACACTCACCCGCGAATCCAGGGTCGCGGCGTCCGTCAACGCGGCAAGACAGAAGAGCGCGAATCGTTGGTCGTTGTCGGCGTAGTCGCCCTGCTCGTCGCCGTACAATCCGGGCCGATCGAAGTAGGAGGGTGCGTCGACGAAACGGACTTCCGGCCCGAAGCGCGTCGATGGATCGCGCAGGACCTCGACTCGCTCCTGCTGCGATCCGATCTCGACGGTAAACGCGGCGCCGACCGGTACCAGCTCGACGTGGCGTTCCCGGATCGAGCGGTAGAGCGGCACGTAGACGATGACGCGCTGGCCGGCGCGCGACTGCGCCATTGCCAAGCCCGCCACCGCCTCGCCGAGCCCGCCCGTTCTCGCATATGGCCAATACTCGGCCGTGAGATGGACGACGGTCGATACCTCATGGACGGCGATCGGCCATGCCGGAGGCACGGACACGATCGGTTTCCGCCAAGGGCGCTGCGCATGCACGGGAGCCAGCTGTGCCGAGCTCCTCACGCTGTGTTTGGAATCAGTCACCATTTTCTCAAACTTCATCTAGAACGCCAACACGGGCTCTATGCGACGACGTACTACCCAAACTTCGTGGTGTTGTGCCGATCCGGCGTCGGGAGAATTCGTACAGGGAGTAAAGAAACCTCCCTGCAATTGGCTCGGCTCCGCGGTGTGCCGGTCTCAACCAACGAACGCTAGTCCGCGGGCGAACTCATCGCGGGGACGTAATAGTCACGCACGTATTCGGTAACCATTCGCGAGGCGGTGAAATACACACCGGCGGCGCAAATCGCATTCTTCATCACCGCCATCCACCGCGATGGGGCGTTGTTGCCTGTCGCGTCGTAGTACATCGGCACGATCTCGCGTTCGAGCAAATCGTAAACGTGCTCGGCGGCGTGAGCCACCGCGTCGTCATTGTCGGGTTCGTTGGGCAGCGTGTCGATGACCCAGCCGTTCTTGCCGTTGTACCCTTCGGCCCACCATCCGTCGAGCGTGCTGAGTTGCGGCACGCCGTTGAGCGCGGCCTTCATTCCGCTGGTTCCGGCCGCTTCGAGCGGAACGCGCGGCGTGTTCAGCCACAAATCCACGCCCTGCACCAACACGTGTGCGATATGCATATCATAATTCTCGAAAAACGCAATCCTTCCCTGGAATCGCGGATCGCACGTCGTGCGATAGACCTCCTCGAGCAGCTGCTTGCCGGGCACGTCGGCGGGATGCGCCTTGCCGGCGAACACGAGCTGGACCGGGCGCGAGCCGTCGGTGAGAATTCGAATCAGCCGCTCGACGTCGTGAAAGACGAGATTCGCACGCTTGTACGTCGCGAAGCGCCGCGCGAACCCGATCGTCAAGACGTCGGGATCGAGAAGGATGCCTGATCCGATGATCTGATCAGTGTCGCGTTGGCGTGACGCGAACGCGCGCCGTGATTCCTCGCGGGCCAACGGAAGCAGAGCCGCCTTCAATCGCCGGTGGACGTGCCACAACTCGGCGTCGTCGACGGAGAGCACCTGTTCCCACGTTTCGGGGCGGTCCGTACGCGCTCCCCAATCCGAGCCGAGATGCTTGTCGAGTAAACCGATCATCGGATTGGCCATCCACGTCGAGATGTGAACCCCGTTCGTCACATGCCCGATGGGAACGTCCGCTTCCGGCGTCGTCGGCCACAGCGGCGCCCAGATCCGCCGAGTGACCATTTCGTGGGCCCGTGAAACGGCGTTCACGCGCTCGCTCAATCGAATGGCCGACGCCGTCACGTCGAACACGTCCTGACCGCGCTCCGGGTTGAAGCCGAGCGCCATCACCCGGTCGAGATCCAACGGTCCCGACCCCGGCTCGACGCACTGGGCGAGCAGATCGCGGCCGAACGCGTCGTGACCGGCCGCCACCGGCGTGTGCGTCGCGAAACACGTCGTCGCGCGGATTCGAGCGACCGCGGCGTCGAACGACCCTTCGCCCAAGTTCTGCATCTCCTCGCACAGACGCTCGATCATCATGAACGCGGCGTGTCCTTCGTTGGCGTGCCACGCCGCCGGGTTGATACCCAACGCGCGCAATACGCGAACTCCGGCCACGCCGAGCAGCCACTCCTGGCGAACGCGCAGGTCGGCGCCGCCGGAATACAACTGGCTCAACAGCTGTCGGTCGTCCGGATGGTTCTCGTCGAGATTCGAGTCGAGCAGATACACCTCAATCCGCCCGACGCGAAGCCGCCACGCACTGACGTGGACGTCGCGCCCGGCGAGCCGAACAGTGGCGAGATTGGTATTGCCATCGGGTCCAGAGACTTTCTCGAGAGGTGTCGTCGCCAAGTCGAAATGATCGTTGGTCTCTTCTTGCCAACCGTCGCTCCGCAGACGCTGATTGAAGTAGCCGGCGCGATAGAGAATCCCGACGCCGACGAGCGGCACACCGAGGTCGGATGCTGCCTTGCAGTGATCGCCGGCGAGGACGCCCAAGCCGCCCGAATAGATCGGTACGGAGTGATGCAGACCAAACTCGGCGCAGAAGTACGCGGTCGTGCGGCCGCCGAACATGGGATAGCTCTTGGCGAACCACGTGTCCGTCGCCGATTGCTCGGACGCGAACCACGCCATGACACGGTCGTACCGGTCGACGAATGACGAGTCGGCGGCGCAGCGTTCGAGGCGAGCGGGACCAATCTCGCGCAGCAGCCGGATCGGATCGTAGCGACACCGCCGCCAGAGCCGTTCATCCATTTCCCGAAAGAGGGCCCGCGCGTCGCGATTCCAGCTCCACGCCAAATTGCTCACGACGTCGGCGAGGCCGGCGATTCGTGGCGGGAGCGGTGGCAAGCTCGAGTTCATACGTTGCCGTGAACGGTTCTGGATTGCATGAGGCTGACAACTTCAGACGACGAAGTTTAGCTACACATTCGGCTTACAGATTGCTGCGGAAGATCCTTCGGCGAACGGGCGTTTCCCTGATGGCAATCGCCAGACCGCGTCCAATGCTTTACTCTTGACCGGCAAACGACCGTGATGGTGTTGCGCGAGAGGACTGAGATGCAAGCGCGTGATGTGATGTGCCCAAACCCGTCCGTCGTGACGCGGAACGAGAGCGTAGCCCGAGCGGCCACGATGATGCGCGAACGGCATGTGGGCGTCCTCCCCGTGATCGACGATCTGCGGACGCGCCACCTCGTCGGCATCGTGACCGCCCGCGACATCGTCGTGAGAGGCGTGGCGGCGGATCGACAAGGCGACCGCTGTATCGCGGACCTGATGACTCAGCCGCCCCTGGCCGTCGTGCACGTCGATGACGACGTCGACGACGTCGTGGACGTGATGAATCGAGAGCGGGTTCGACGACTGCCCGTCGTCGACGACCGGCAACGCGTCGTTGGCATCGTCGCGATGAGCGACGTCACGAAGCGGCTCTACGGCCGTCTACGCGGCGCGTTCCATCCGGGAGCGATCGGCCACCGCGACGACTGAGCAAGCCGTTACGGAATGTCGGACGGGTCCACCAGATGGACCTGCACTTGATAGCGCGGAAACTCCGTCGCTTCCTCTTTGTGCGCGGCGGCGACGAGATCTTTGGCCTCGAACTCCGCCCTGATCTCCGCGATCTCGGCTTCCTGCTCCGGTGTGAGCTCCCAGTCTTCTTCGTCCGTGTCTACGTCGACGGGGATGGAGAGCAGATATTCGGTGTCGATGATCCCGACGTCGGTGGTCTCGATCAAGACGCCGTCCTCACGCCGCAGCTCGAGGGCGAGCGCCTCCTCTTGATCCGTCGCGGCGAGTACGTCCGCGTGTAGTGTGGGATCAGGACCAAGCATATACTCGGCGCGCATCGCCGGCGCGACCCCCGCGGCGATGGGGAGTAAGCGCTCCCCGATCGGCGTCGGATGGAGCCAGCCGCACCGGAAGCCGCGGGGACGGTAGATGAAGCCGAGGTCTGTGGTGCCCAACGCCCGGCCGCGACTGAAGATCGTATAGAGCAAAGAGCCGCCTGACGGTGACGGGCACAAGATGGCGAGCTACCATTGAAGGCCCGTCACCAAAACCCCCCGGGTCGTATCAAAACAATCCCGCCGATCCGAAGCCAACTGAATGGATCCCCTTTCAGACGTCCTTCGTGCCGTGCGCCTCACGGGCGCCTACTTCTATATGGTGGAGGCCACGCACCCGTGGTCCGTCCTCACGGTCGAGGCGAAGAAGCTCGTCCCGCGTATACATCCCGCCGCCGAGCATCTCATCT
>Ga0157372_10004568_pt1 | contig 14737 bp, 12 predicted proteins | sample C55metaG_FD_115307 | JGI IMG/M metagenome (GOLD analysis project Ga0157372, IMG submission 115307) | Corn rhizosphere microbial communities from Kellogg Biological Station, Michigan, USA - C5-5 metaG | ecosystem: Host-associated > Plants > Roots > Rhizosphere > Soil | place: USA: Michigan... | reverse complement strand
ATGTGGACTCTCACGTGCCAGGTCGCTCAGAGTGCGAAGATGATAGCGGGCCGCTGTCGATCGCGTCACCGCGATCGCGTAAGTGTTCTGAAATCCGAGCGGCGGAAGCCAGCGCACGTGGTACAGATTCGCGAAACGCACCGCAACATGCGCGAAAACCGCCCGCGGATCGGCCGCAACGGAATCAGGCAGCGTGTCATGGAGAATCGCGACGAGCCCCGTCCCTGTGTACTCCGGGTATACGTCGATTGCATCTCGACCGAGCGCACCAAACGCGATCTCTGTGGCGCCGAGTCCGGGTTTACGATCCACTTTGAATCCGCGAGACTCGAGAAGCTGCGAAAACATTTCCGCGAGCAGATACGATTCGCCGAACGGCTTCGACGCGACGACAACTGGCCGATCCTGGCGTTGTGCAACGAGCACGACAGGAATTGCGCCGCCGATCATCATCGCGGTGAACCCGATCATCACCATCGCCTTCATGCGCGAAGACCCTCGAGTCCCGCCCGTGCGCGCTCTATCAGCCGCGCGACGTATTCCGTCGCCGGTGCACTAACGAGATCTCGCATGCTTCCGCGCTGCTCGATCCTCCCCTTCCTCATCACCACTACTTCATCCGCCAGCCGTCCCGCCTCGGCAAGATCGTGAGTCACCAGTAGCGTGGTGACGGCGAGATCGCGGCGAAGATTGTCGAAGCTCTCCTGCAGCTCCGCGCGCGAGATTGCGTCGAGCGCGCCGAACGGCTCATCGAGGAGAATCACGCCCGGTTGCGCGGCCATGCTCCGCGCCAGGGCCACGCGCTGACGCTGGCCGCCCGACAGCTCGTGCGGAAATCGCGATCCGAATTGAGCGGATGGAAGACCGACAAGATCGAGCGCGCGCCGAGCGACCTCGGCTGGGTCAGGCATATGCTGAAGGGTCGGAACAAGCTCGACGTTGCGAAGCACCCGCCAGTGGGGAAGCAATCCGCCGTGTTGCTGTACGTATCCGATTCCACGGCGCAGAAGTACAGGCGATTGCGTTTGAACGTTGCTTTCGCCAACCATCACTTCCCCACGCTCCGGCTCTACAAGCCGGTTGAAGCAGCGGAGAAGTGTAGTCTTACCCGAGCCGCTTTCGCCGACGAGCGCAGTCGCCCGACCCGCCACAACCTCGATGCTCACATCGTCGAGGGCCACGACGTTGCCGAAGTGATGCGAGACGTTGCGCGCGGTGAGCGAGATTGACATGGCCTTAAGAGTGATGACAGCGCCTCGGAATCGCTATCACTAAGCGTTATTGGTTTCGCCGAGTCCGCCATTGCTTCTCCGGCCCCGACTCGACGAGGATGCTCGGCCGGGAGAGCGAGACCAGCTTGCGTTAGCGCCGTTTCGGCGTATCTGTTGCGGTGATCCTTTTTCTCTCGCAACTAAATTCAGGAATTCAAATGACTACCCCCATCTCGAAGAGGCGCGGCCTCGGCTCACAGGGCCTCGAGACTTCGCCCATTGGACTCGGTTGCATGGGCATGTCCGAGTTTTACGGCCCGAGCAACGAGAAGGAATCCACCGCGACTATCCATCGTGCGCTCGAGCTGGGCATCACAATGCTCGACACCGCCGACATGTACGGGCCGTATACGAACGAAGAGCTGGTCGGGCGGGCAATCAAAGGGAAACGCGACCGCGTGATCATCGCCACCAAGTTCGGCAACGTGCGAGACCCCAAAGATCCAACGAAACGCGGTATCAATGGGCGACCCGAGTACGTCCGCCAGTCGTGTGAAGGATCCCTCAAGCGGCTCGGCGTCGAAACGATCGATCTGTACTATCAGCACCGCGTCGACAAGAGCACGCCGATCGAGGAGACCGTCGGGGCGATGGCCGAGCTCGTTCGCGAGGGGAAAGTGCGCTACATCGGTCTGTCTGAGGCGTCGATCCAAACGATTCGGAGCGCGCACAAGGTTCACCCGATTAGTGCCGTTCAGACGGAGTACTCACTCTGGACGCGCGATCCCGAGGATGGATTGCTCGACGCGTTGCGGCTGCTGGATATCGGCTTTGTCGCCTACAGTCCCCTCGGCCGAGGATTTCTCACGGGCCAGATCAAGAAGATCGACGATCTCGCGCAGGACGATTTCAGGAGACAGAACCCGCGCTTTCAGGGAGATAACTTCAAAAAGAATCTCGAGCTGGTGGCGAGGGTCGAAGAAATCGCGAAGGAGCACAAGTGCACCCCGGCGCAGCTCGCGCTGGCGTGGGTGCTCGCGCAGGGAGACGACATCGTGCCGATTCCCGGCACCAGACATCCAGACCGACTCGAGGAGAATGTCGGTGCCCTGAACGTTGTGCTATCGGAATCCGATCTCAGGCGCATTGACGCGGCGGCACCAAAAGGAGCCGCCGCCGGCGAACGCTACGCTGAAGGGGGGATGAAGGTCGTCAACCTCTGATCAGGATCGGGCGGCGCGGGCGCGCTATCGCCCGCGCCGACTACGATAAGGACCGCTGCTGCGACGCGAATCGCTCGAGCCGCCCTGCCCTCGATGTCCCGCAGAACCGCCGGAGCCACCAGATCTCGCCGAGCCGCCAGAGCCACCAGAATGATTGGACCCGTGATGACCACCCGATCCGTTTGAGCTACCGGACCGATTCGCCTTCGCTTTCGAGCGCGCCCGCTCCTCGGCCTTCCTGCCCCGAATCGCCGCAATCCGCTCGCCGATCGGGATCTCGAGCCGACCCTCTGGCCGAGCATTGTAGTCGAAATCAGGAATCGTTATCTGCGGCAGCCGCTTTCCGATTGCTTTTTCGATCGCGCGTAGGTCGTTCTGTTCATCCGGGGCCACGAACGTGAACGCATCCCCAACCTCGCCCGCGCGAGCCGTTCGGCCAACGCGATGGATGTAATCGTCGGGCGCTTGCGGCACGTCGAAATTCACCACGTGTCCGAGTGCCTCGATGTCGATTCCACGCGCGGCAATGTCCGTCGCGACGAGAACCTTGTAATGGCCATTCTTGAATCCGGCCAACGCCGCAGTGCGCTGTCCCTGCGACCGGTTTCCGTGAATCCGTTCCGCCTTGACCCCGCGCTTCACCAGCTGCTCGGCCAGACGGTTCGCGCGGTGCTTGGTGCGCGTAAAGACCAGCGCTTGCTCCATCTCGCCGCGATCGAGCAGCGCCAGCAGCAGATCCTTTTTCAGATCCTGTTTCACCGGATACACAGCCTGCGTGATTCCAACTGCCGGCAGAGAGCGCCGGCCGAGGTCGATCATGAGAGGGTTGTGCAGCATTTCCCTCGTGAGTGCGGCAATTGGTGGCGGCATCGTCGCACTGAACAGAAGAGTCTGACGCTTGGCAGGCACGAGCTTGAGAATCCGCTTGATGTCGGGCAAAAATCCCATGTCGAGCATCCTGTCGGCCTCGTCGAGCACCAGGTACTCGATGTTCTTGAGACTTGCGTAGGGTGCGCTGAGATGATCCAGCAATCGGCCTGGCGTAGCGACAAGAACATCAACGCCAGCGCGCATGGCGTGTTCCTGCGGCGCCATCCCCACACCGCCATAAATCGCGGCTGCGGTGATTGGCGTGTGAACAGCCATCGAGTCGAGCGCGGTGAGGATCTGCGCGGCGAGCTCTCGCGTCGGCGTCACGACCAGCGCGCGAGTCTTACCGCGTGGCTTGGAGATGAGATGATGAAGAATCGGCAGCACGAACGCGGCGGTCTTGCCGCTTCCCGTCATCGCACAGGCGAGAATGTCTCGTCCTTCGAGTGCTGCTGGTATTGCCTCGGCTTGAATTGGAGTTGGTCGCTGAAAGCCCAGTTCCTTGAGGCCCTTATGGAGACTGGGGTGAAGCTTTAGTGAAGAAAACGGCAGAAAGACGCCCTGATAGATGAAGTGAAGTGGATTGCTATGTATGAAAGGTACCTAGAGCAGGGCTCCTGCTGTGGCCTATTTGAAGCCTTGGGATTGCGGACTCAGGACTAAGGGCCATTGAGGATCGGCGATTAAGTGAAGACCGCGGAGAGAGGGGCTCTACGCAAATCCTCAGTCCTCCCTTAATCGCCGATCCTAAATTGCTGTTAGTCCTGAGGCCGCAATCCCAATCAGTACCGTGACTGACCCACTAAAGCCTGAACAGATAGCTGATCTTGCCGAAGAATCCGTCGCGTGTTCGCCGCAGGTCCTGGAATCTGAATTCGCGCGGCTCTTCCAGCGTCGATCCATATCCGAGGTACACGAGGGTTCCGGGCACGGGCCGGTAGCTGAATAGCCAGTCAGTCGAGAATTCGTTCGTCGTTTCTCCAGCATCGAGAACGCCGTTGACGAGGATCGGGTTTCCGTTCCGATCCCGAAGCGCCGATCGTGATCGCGCCGCATACTGCCCGACCAGTCTCAGGAAGAGCGGCGGACTTATCTGATACTCCACCTTGATTCGCGGAATGGTCTCCGACGAGAATCGCGAGCCGTCAGATTTGCGCGCGATGGTGAGCCGCGAGAACTGAAGCGAACTTCTGACAGCGGTTGTGGGCCTCAAATCGAGCGCGGCGTCAATGCGTGAGCTGTTGCCCGGCGCGGCTTCGCGAAAGATCGGCACCTGACTTTCGGTAATTCCGGCCGTGCCGCTGAAAACGCGATAGGTGGGAGTCGTGATCCTGAATGACGCACCCAATTCGTTTTCCTCGGGCGGTGGAACGATGAACGACGCTGTGTCGATCACGACGATCGATGTTCCGACTGATCGCTGCACAGTCAATCCGGAATAGAGCGATGGATCAAATGCGAAGTAGCTGTGTGTCAGTGCGCCGCTCACCTGCCATCCGCCACGCAGCGTGGCAGTCGGCTGAATCGACTCGCTGCTCTCCGCAAGGCCGTGGCCTGCGCCTGCGTTGTTCCAGATGCGGTCGAGGCCGAAAAAAGCTCCGTAGGTTTGCACGAGTGCTGCCTGATCTCCGTAGAAGCTCAGTCTGTTGAACGCCCTCGTCTCGATGATCCCCGTGCGATTCACGAAACCGGCTGCGGCGTTGAAGCCGGGATCGAGTGATCTCAGCGTGTAGTGAAATCCCCACGCGCGGCCGGTCCGATCCCAGTCCGCTTGATAGAGAGATCCATTCCTCCGGTTACCCAGGCTGTCGGTCCACGAGCTGCCGACCTGGAACTGCGCGAAATAGAGTTTCGAGTGATAGAACCGGAAATCGCCAGCGGCGACACGCGAGTAGCTCCCTCCATCTTCCCGCGCGGTGAGCACCGCGCCGAGTGTGTTGCTGGATCCGAAGTCGTATCGGATTCTGGAGACTCCGAACAGCGGAGAGTGATTGCCGCCCCACGAGTATGCTTGATCGTCGGCGACCACCATCGATGCAATGTTGGTCCCGCCGAGTTTCCCCGCGAGCTTGACGCCGCCCAGTGGTGCGACGATCTGGCGAGTGTAGATCAGTTGATTGGGGGAATCGAACAGCTCGAGGCCGTCGAGGAAGAAGGGCCGCTTTTCCGGATAGAAGAGCGCGAATCGCTCGTTGAGCAGCACCTGACCGACATCGGCTTCGACCTGCGAGAAATCGGGATTGATCGTCCCGTTGAGTGTGAGGTTCTGTCTGATCCCCCACCGCGCATCACCACCCAGCTCGGCTTTTCGCTGATAGCTGCCGTCTCCTATCGCGACCGCGCGATCTGCTTTCGCGGTCACAGTGGGTGTCGCTTCGAGCACGAGCCCACGCTTCAGATCGTGGAGTCCGTCCAGCGTTCCGGACTGCGCGAGGAAGTTAGCATTGGCGCGAATTGCGGGCGCCCACGTGTCCTGGAACCCGGAGTGCTGTACGCGGCGCAGGATGTGAATCCCCCAACTTTGAACCTTCGCATCCTGGTACCGAAGGCTCTTGAACGGGATACGCATCTCGACCTCGTAACCGCCTTCGACGAGACGGCCCTTCGACTCGAAGAAATAATCAGGGTTGAGGTCAACGCTCCCTTCAAGCGGATTGATCGTTCGAAATCCGCCGCCCGTTGCTGACGGTCCGCCTGCGCCTCCCGCGAACTGCGCGCTTCGCGTTCCGTCCTGCTGGACGCCGTACGGATTGACGCCGAAGAGGAACGCGATCTGTCGCGCGTTGTCGGTGTCGAGAAGAATCTGGATTTGATCTTCGCTGTCGATGTTGTCGCGGTTTGCATGCGTCGCGCGCACGACATTGCCATGGATCTCGCGCGCACGAATACCGAAATAAATCGCGTCTGGTGCGTACCAAACGAGGACTTCCGTCGGTTCCGCGGACGGACGCCCGTCGACGGGCTGATACTGCGAGAAGTCCGTGAGCCGAGCGGCGCGTCGCCATACTGGCTCGTCGAGATTGCCATCGATGGTTGCAACGGTATCGATTCTCGGCACATCGACGTGCGTGCGGTTTGCTCGCCCCGCATAAACAAGCGTGGAATCCTGGAGCAGAGCGACTGCAGTCAGTAATGTCAGAATCATCGGCCTAGAATGTACCCTGACTCAACCGGTTGGGCTGAGATCGCTGACCAGCGGCAATTGAATTAGTTAAACCGCCGGTGCGCGTCTTAACGCGCCAAAGCGTGAACCAATGTGGCACTCGACTTGTACTAGGAGGTGTGTCTCTTAAAGTGAGTCCAAAACATGAAACTGTCTAATACACAGCGACTTCGGGCGCTTACGGCCCTGCTAGTGGTCGGCTCCGTTGGAGCGAGCGGTTGCGCGAGCATGAACAAGCAACAGGAAGGAGCCGTCATCGGCGCAGCAACTGGCGCCGCTGTAGGTGGCGTGGTCGGCAACCAGACCGGCTCGACAGCGAGAGGTGCGATCATCGGCGCCGTTGTTGGCGGAGCCGCCGGCGCAATCATCGGACACCAGATGGACCAGCAGGCAAAGGAGCTGAGTCAGGCCATCCCAGGTGCGACAGTCGCGCGTGTCGGTGAGGGAATAGAGGTAACCTTCGCGTCAGGGCTCCTGTTCGCGTTCGACTCGGACCAGATTCTGCCGACTGCGGGAACGAATCTCACCGAGCTCGCGAAGAGTTTGAACAAGTATCCCGACTCACAGCTGCTGATCGTCGGTCACACGGACAATGTTGGTGATGCCTCTTACAACCAGCGTCTGTCGGAGCGCCGCTCGAATTCGGCCGCGGCATACCTCGCCGCACAGGGCGTGGCGAGAACGCGCCTCGCGGCATCGGGCAAGGGAGAATCCGAGCCGGTCGCTACCAACGACACGGACGCGGGACGGCAGCTGAATCGTCGCGTCGAAGTCGCGATCTACGCGAGCGAGGCGTATCGTCAGCGCCTTTTGAAGAGCAACACCGGGGAGTAACGGCAGATTTCATCGACCGCCGTTCAATGCATAGGACCGGCGTGATCCGAATCAGCAACCCGATGGCGTCTCGAATCAATTGCCCCACCGACCGGTAGGTCGAGTGGGGCAATTTCTTACGCCGATCGCTTTCTGCCCGCGAATACCAGCACGCCACCAACTACGATCGCAGCTACGCCGAAAATCGGTGTCACCAGCCCGCGCTCCTGTGTCGTAACCTGGAGAGGGCCTACTTCAACTTGGTTGCTGCTCTTCGTGTACGGTATTCCACGCATCGCGACAATGATGACGCCGCAAATGATGAGAAGCACTCCAACCAAACCCAGTGGCCGCATGATCACTCCGCAAAGGGGATTGCAAATGCTGCCGCTCCTGGAGAATTCTGGCAAGTCTCGCGGCCTGCATCGTCGCGAGATCGCTCGCGGTGTTGCGACCCGTGTCCTGTCACGACATCGCCCTCTACTTGTGCACGAGCTTCCTGTACGCGATCCGGTGCGGACGGTCAGCGTCCGCCCCCTTACGCCTCTTGAAGTCCTCCGCGTAATCCCGGTACGAACCCTCGAACCACACCGTCTCCGAATTCCCCTCGAATGCGAGAATATGCGTCGCGATGCGATCCAGAAACCAGCGATCGTGCGAGATCACTACCGCGCATCCCGGGAATCCGATCAGAGCTTCCTCGAGCGCGCGCAGCGTATCGACGTCGAGATCGTTCGTGGGCTCGTCGAGAAGCAGGAGATTGCCGCCCGATTTCAGCAGCTTCGAGAGATGAAGCCGGTTTCTCTCTCCACCGGACAGATCCTTCACTTTCTTCTGTTGATCCGGACCCTTGAAGTTGAATTGCGCCAGATACGCTCTCGCCTGCATCTCGCGCTTCCCGACCATGATGACGTCGTTGCCCTCGCTCACTTCCTTGTAGACCGTGTTCGCGTCGTTGAACTCGCGCGTCTGATCCAGGTAAGCGAGCTGCACCGTGTCTCCAATCGTCAACGATCCGCCGTCCGCCTTTTCCTTGCCCGCGATCATCCTGAACAGCGTGGTCTTGCCGGCGCCGTTCGGACCGATGATCCCGACGATTCCTCCCCGCGGCAACGAAAAAGAGAGATCGTCGAACAACACCTTATCGCCGTACGCCTTTTTCAATCCCTTCGCGATCACGACATCGTTTCCAAGACGCGCCGGCGGTGGAATCACGATCTCGTTCTGCATGACTTTCTCGCCTTCGGCAGCGCTCGCCAGCTCCTCGTACTTCTGAATGCGCGCCTTGCTCTTCGACTGGCGGGCGCGCGGCGACATACGGACCCACTCGAGCTCGCGCTCCAGTGATCTCTGTCGCGCCGAGGCTTGCTTCTCCTCTGTCGCCAGTCTGGTGCGCTTCTGATCGAGCCACGAGCTGTAGTTCCCTTCGTACGGAATTCCCGCCCCGCGGTCCAGCTCGAGGATCCAGCCGGCAACGTTGTCGAGGAAATACCGGTCGTGCGTCACGGCGACGACGGTTCCCGGAAATTCCGCCAGATACCGCTCCAGCCACGCGACCGACTCGGCGTCGAGATGGTTGGTCGGCTCGTCGAGGAGCAACATGTCCGGCTCCTCCAGCAGTGTGCGACAAAGCGCCACGCGCCGCCGTTCACCTCCAGACAACGTGTTCACATCCGCCTCGGCGGGAGGAAGACGCAACGCATCCATTGCAATCTCGATCTTCCGGTCCAGCTCCCACGCGTTGGCAGCGTCGATCTTCTCCTGAACCTTCGCCTGCTGATCGAGCAGCTTTGTCATCTCGTCGTCCGACATCGGCTCGGCGAATTTGTTCGAGATCTGCTCGAACTTGACGAGCAAATCGCGCGTCGCTTTCACCGCGACGTCGACGTTCTCCCTCACGTTCTTGGACGTGTCGAGCTGAGGCTCCTGCGACAGGTAGCCTATCCGAGTTCCTTCATGGGGCCACGCTTCGCCCTGAAAATCGTGATCGACCCCCGCCATGATGCGGAGCAGTGAAGATTTTCCCGCGCCATTGGCGCCGAGCACGCCGATTTTTGCGCCGGGATAAAAAGACAACCAGATCCCGCGCAGAATCTCCCGCGATGGCGGGACGACCTTGCGCAGGTCTTTCATTACATAGATGAATTGTGGGGGCATCCGCCAAATTTAACTGCTGAAGATGACGGACCAACTGCTATTCCGAATCGCAGCCCGCAGCTTTTACTGTGGATCGCCGATCATGGCGTGATCGTGGTCCATGTGATCGTCGTGCCAGATCGACTTGAGATCGTTCCCGGCGAAGGTGTTGGCATGGAGCATCCACCCGAACGCCTGCGGAATAAAGCGGCCGTTCGCGGCATCGCATTCTTCTCTGGTCGCTACGCCCAACGGGCCAAACACCGGACGCCCATTTTTCGTCTCGGTCCAGCGCTCCTTTGCGTGACGCACGGGAATGCACCAGTTCACGTGGCGGTGCCAATGCGCGACACTGAGCGGAACACGCTTGTTGAGATCTTCTTCGGATGTGCCCCTGGACGCTGTGTACATCGCCCCAATCAGATGGAATTGCCCTTGTGCGTCTTTCTTGTAGAGGAGTGACGTCGGCCTCGCCGGATCGAACCCGAACTGGTTCCGAATCGCGTTCCACTTCTTCGTGAAGTGGTACTGCGGCTGATTCTTTACCTGGGGCGCGAACATCTTGTAGCCGTCCGCTTCGGCAACACTCACATCCTGGTATTTCGCGATCGCCTGCCTCAGCTCGTTGATGACGTGGGCGGACTGGATCGAGTCAGCGGCGGTCAGTGGTCGTGGACTGGAGTACGCCATGTGCTTCGCCATCGCGGCCATCTTCCAGTCGTCGCTCCCACTCATGTCCATTCCATCCATGTCGGTCGCGCCATTTGATGCGTGCGATGCAACCGCTGCGGTATCCGAATGACTGTGCGACTGCTGGGCGTACACAGAGGCAGGGATCGCGAATGCCAGCGTCGCGACTGGAATCAACCGCAGTTTGAGAGTCCGAAGCATATGCCGACGTCCAATGGTGAAGGGGCGCTGACTTCACGAAGTCATTACCCATTGTTAGACGATCAGCTTGAGCCTCGGTTAACCCCCGAAAGCAGCTAACAACCTTTCCAAAGCCTCGGCGACGCGCTCGTGGGGGAGCTGATGAATTTCGTCTTCGTGCCAGGCAATGATTTCCCCCGGCGTATTCCACGGAGCATATGGCTTGTGCTCACGCTTCAGCAACACCAGTGATGGCTTCCTGAAGGCCGACGCCGCGTGCGAGATGCTGGTGTCGGGAGTGAAAACCATATCGGCAGTTCCAACCAGCGCGAATGCTTCGCGAAGCGTCGGCGTTTCCACCGCCAATCCCTTCACCTCGCTCGCTACGCCGTTCACGCTCTCCCACTCGGCGGGGAGGCCGATGACGATGATCGGCATGTTAGGTGAGCGTGCACGAGCGGCCTGCAGCGTGACGATGAACTTGCCGTCGGGCCACCTGCGCTTCGCCTCGGAGGCGGACAGATTGACCAGCAGTCGCTTCGATCTGGTAGTGGGTGCTGAAGCGCCGGGCGAAGCAATTGATTCCGCCTCCTTCCACTTCTCCTCAGCCAGAGCGCGTTCGCCTGGTGAGAGAAAAATCTCGGGCTGCCAATCCACGGCCGCCGGGTCGACGCCGAACGGTACCGCCAACTGCTTCGATCCTTCGATGTAGTGGTCGGTGCGATTCCATTCCGGCACCGAGACATTGTAGATGCGGGGCTTCTTGTCTCCTCGTGCGCCAACTCTGAACCTTGCGCGCCCAGCGAACATGAGAAGCGGCGTCGAGGTGAAAATCGGCGGATTGTTGATTCGTCCGTCGACCATCACGGTGTGTCGCTCGCGGCGCAGCTGGCGCATCGTCTCGCTGTAGCTGCGCATTGACCGCCGGTCGAGTGTAAGAACCTTTTCGACGTACGGATTTCCCTCTAGAACCGGTGCCGTCGTCGGCGTCGCCAGCACATCTACCTTTTTGCCCGGAAGCGTCTGCGCAATGTTGCGGATAAGGGAGGTCGCCATGATCATGTCCCCGATTCGCTCGTAACGGATGACTAGAACGCGAAATCCGGGGGTCGCTGGGGATGGAAGCGTGACCTCTCTTGCACCGGGAAGCAGCGCACCCAGCAGGCGCATCCACATTCCGCGCCACGCGATTTCAACCTTTCTGAGATCCACCACTTAGAGGCAGCTCGAGGAGCTTCCGTGAAGGTTGCGGATCGCGGGTGTGATAAAGCTGGATTTCGTTGATCACGAAAGGCTCGGGAATCCGGATGTTGAGCAGCTCACGAATAGACTTTGCGTCGAGAGACTGATAAAGGCTCAGCGTGGCATGTGGGCTAAAAGTGTACCGCGCGCGCGTGAAGGGTAGTCCGCTCGCGACGATGCGGTCGTGAAGAATTCTGAGTGGGCCATGCGAATCAACAGGCAGAACGAGGATATTCGTCTGCATGAACCGTTGCGCGGCCTGAAACGAGAGCGTTATGGGCGCCGTATCCCGCGTAATCGGCTCCAGCTTCTCTCGCATCTCTTCGACAGTCGTCGACGGCGGGATGGGCCCCGCGCCCGATGACCCGGCAAGGGTCAGGTGAGGTGGCTTGTATCGCGAAAGCTTTGGGTCGTAGCGTTCATTGATCGCGCGGACCTGATCCGCGATCGCCGGCGGCAGCTCTGCCAGTATGAAGATTCCATTCAGCGCCAAGCATTACTCGCGGCTAAAGGGACGACGAACATCAGAACTGAATGGAGAAGAGCACCGGGTTGATCTGAATCGCTGACTTCTTTCCCTTTATCAGCGTCTGATCGAGGTGATTGCCGGGATGGGAGTGAGTGTACTTCACGACCTTGATTCCAACGAGCGTGCCAATTGCTGCTCCCGCCATCACGTCACTTGCCCAATGCTGGTTGTTGTAGATGCGTGAGAGACCCACCAGTGTCGCGCCTCCGTAGAACACGGTCCCCACGTAAAAGGCCGAACTTGGATGCCAGAACTGCGCCTCGCGAGCCACCGTTGAAGCGAACGCAAAAGCTGTGGTCGTATGACCCGACGGAAATGAGCGGAACTTGTCGCCCTGAAAGCCTCTCCAGAGCTGGAAGCTGTACGGATTCTTGGTGTCGACAAATGGGCGTTGTCTTCCTGCCATAAGCTTTATCCCGCCGCCAAGAACGTCAGCGATCAGGATTGATTCTACACTATGCAGTCCAAGGGATTGAATGCGCCGGTTCCCATCCGCACGACCGATCAGGTACACAACCGTACCCGTGACGAAGGAACCCGGGTCGCCCAGCAAACGAAAGCCTGTGGCGGCTCTGCCGAGCATCTTGCGGGACTGTTTTGCCGAATCCTGGGCCCAGGTCGCGACTTCAAGGTCCAGCGGTGCGACTGCCACCGTCCCAATGACGAAGGCGCCCAACAGCAGCGCATCTTTGCCGACAAAGAGCGGCGTTTTCTTGTTGATTGTGTCCTGCACCTGCGCTTGCACAGTACCGGCAAGGGTTGCCGAAAATAGTGCCGATACCAGCACGGCACGAATTGCTCTCGAGATCAAGTACGTCTCCTCGTCGAAACGTTAGTCAAACGCTGATCTCGTAGCCCAAATGCAAGTCTCTTACCCCTTGTCAATCACGCCTCCAATCGCGATATCACTCGAATGCTGAAAATCGACCTCACCGGCAAGCGCGCGCTGGTTGCGGGGGTCGCGGACGACGCCGGATTCGGGTTCGCGATCGCCAAATCCCTCGCCGAAGCAGGCGCCAGCGTGTCAGTTGGGACCTGGCCACCCGCTCTCAACATATTCATGAATCTGTTGGATCGCGGTAAGATGGACGAGTCGCGGATGTTATCCAGCGGACAGCTTCTGCAGTTCGAGAAGGTATATCCGCTCGACGCGGCGTACGACACTCTCGCCGATGCACCGGAAGACATCCGGACCAACAAACGCTACAAGGAGACCGGAGATTTCAGCATCGAAGGCATGACGCGCCGTATCGAGGCTGATTTTGGACGTGATTCGCTCGACATCGTGATTCACTCGCTCGCCAACGGCCCCGAGGTGAAGAAACCGTTGCTGGACACAAGTCGCTCCGGCTACCTCACGGCGATCAGCGTCAGCGCGTACTCGCTGATATCGATGGTCTCCCGTCTCGCTCCGTTGATGCGAAAAGGAGGATCATTTCTTTCGCTGACATATCTCGCCAGCGAGCGTGTGATTCCGGGGTACGGCGGCGGCATGTCCTCGGCGAAGGCGGCGCTCGAAAGTGATACACGCGTGCTGGCGTTCGAGGCTGGCCGCAAATACGGAATTCGCGTCAATGCCATCTCGGCCGGCCCATTGGCTTCGCGCGCGGCGAGCGCGATCGGCATTATCGAAAAGATGGTGGAGTACTGCGCCGAAAACTCGCCTCTCACTGATCCATTGCAGGCTCAGGAGGTTGGAACTGCTGCGGCGTTCCTTTCGAGCCCCCTGGCTAGCGGAATCACCGGTACCGTGCTCTACGTGGACAAAGGATATCACTCGATGGGAATGGCATTTCAGGGTCCGGCACCGCACGCCTGACGGCAATCGGCGCTTCGCGTGCCGCCTCCGACCCGATGCGGAGCTCAGGGCTTTTTCTTCGCTGCTTCCGCTGCTCTTTCCCGCTCGATTTGGGTTTTAACTTGTTGAAGCCGCGCCGGTGACATGCGCCCGGAGAGCTTCATCACATTGCGTGTGACTGAATCCGTCCAGCTGATTGTAGTCACACCATTTGCCACCTGCACATTTGCAGTTTTTGACGTAAGCACATTCCCTGTCCGTGCCTGAAGCGCTTGTGCAGCCGCGGGTGAGGCAATCCCCGCTGCACCTTGAGAATCTGATGCAGTGACGGTGGGCGCAACCGCGCTTTTCGTGGCCGGAGCAGGTGCCGACTTTTCCGTCGACTGAGCGGCGGGTGCAGCTACTCGCAATCCCGTAGCGACCGCACTCCCCAGCCGAGTACTCAGTACCTCGGTGAGAGTGACGGTGTCGCCAGGTGCAACTTCGTACAGCGTTGTCTTGGCACCGATTTGCCTGGCCGTACTGACAATCTTGAGCGCCTGCGGTTCGCTCGCCGCATCCAATGCGACGCTGCCCGCCGCCGCTGGCTGAAGTGCCCGGGGAGCCAGCGCTCCCGCTTCCGCAGTATTGGCTGAGCGAGTCTCTGCCCTCCCATACAAAGCGCCTGGGCGGTTGGCCTGCGGCGGAGCCGCGGCTGGCGCAGAGTAGCCGCCTGGCGGATTAACGGCTGCTGACGGATTTCCGTTTGCAGTCGACAAATCGGCCGCACCCATCTTCCCCACTTCTTTACCTGAAAAGTCATTTTGCGCGTTACCACCCGTCACCGCCCGCGGAGAATTTGCTGGCGACTTTATGGGAGCCACAGCTTTAGCCGTCGTCCTT
>Ga0157372_10004565_pt1 | contig 14741 bp, 14 predicted proteins | sample C55metaG_FD_115307 | JGI IMG/M metagenome (GOLD analysis project Ga0157372, IMG submission 115307) | Corn rhizosphere microbial communities from Kellogg Biological Station, Michigan, USA - C5-5 metaG | ecosystem: Host-associated > Plants > Roots > Rhizosphere > Soil | place: USA: Michigan... | reverse complement strand
TGCCGGTGGGATTTAACGTCAAGCGTCCGGAAAAGCGTATGAAATAAGTGGCGCGCCCTAGGGGAATCGAACCCCTGTTTCAGCCGTGAAAGGGCCGTGTCCTAACCGCTAGACGAAGGGCGCCAGCGCGAGTGCGCGTGTGGCCCTTATAAGGATGAGGCGAGGGCGGGACAAGCCGGAGCCGAGCGCCTTTTTCCTAAATTTCGCCGACAAAACTGGAAAATGCGGTGACCTGCTCTGGAGAGGTTCTTGCTGGCTGACCCATCCCAGAGACGCGCTCGAACGGCTAGCAGCGATAGAACACTCGCCGAACTTCGGTATTGCTCTGGCTCATTTTGCGGCCATCGCTGCTGAAGTCGTCGTAGATAAGGACAGCCTCGGGTTTGTTCGGCAGCAGCCAGTGCACTTTAATCGCCGTCTCCGTGAATTCGTATCTTGTCACGGTGTAGACGCTGCGATTCCCGTCCGAAGATCGGACAGCCGTGAGCGTGCGGTCTTCAAATTGCAGTATGCCGCCGCCGGTACACCACTTTCCATGAATGTCTTCGAATGTGAGAGCTCTTGCGTAAGCAAACTCCGGCCCCACGAGAACGGATAATATCAACGCAGTTATTGGCGCCCGCATTTCCAGCCCCCATCGCTTCGCTGGCTTCGGCCGAATTATAGCATCGGAGGTATAGTGACCGGCGGTAAGTTTCCTCCCTCGACCGACGTACATTACAAGAGCTTTCTGATTCTGCCGACCTCATCCCGCCTGCTACCAACGGTGTTCAAATACTTTGCATTCGTTCGGCATCGTCCGCTAACGGCCGCGCGGCTCGGGCCGAGAAGATCGGTTCTCGATTGCCGAAAAAGTAGAACCCAAATGCCAGCGTTATCTGAACGAATATTCAGATTGCAAGGCTCTTAACGCACGCAGCACAGCCGTGCGGCGAGCTGCGGCGTTTTTGTGCATCACATTTTGTTTTTTTCGCCGGAACGAACCGCGTTTGTCTTGTGAGGCGGCAAGGTGCGCGTTAGAAAAACCGCGGCCTTAATCAGGGGGCCTTATGGGATTACAAACATGATCAAAAAAATCGTTCTCACCGCCGCGGTCGCGGCGTTCGCCGTTTCTTTCGCCTCGGCTCCGGCCTTCGCGAAGAAGCACAGCAAGATGGCCAAGAAGTGCGTTGTCGGGCAGATGCACACCGGCAAGCCGAACAGCATGGGCTGGGCGCCTGTGATGGGCTGCGGCGCAGACGGCAAAATGTATGCGATGCCGGCCATGTGCTACGTCCCGAGCGGGATGTGCGCGAAGTAATCGGCTGACTTTAATTTATCGCAAACCCGCGCAGCGAAAACTGCGCGGGTTTTTCTTTGCCTTACCAGTGCCCGGTATTTTGCATCGAGCTCCAGGGTTCTTTCGGCGGTAGCGGGTTTCCCTTTTGCAGGAGCTCGATCGAATGCTTGTCGGGCGAGCGGATGAAGGCCATGCGTCCGTCGCGCGGCGGACGGTTGATGGTGACGCCCGCCTTCATCAGTTTTTCGCAAGTCGCGTAGATGTCGTCGACTTCATAGGCGAGGTGGCCGAAGTAGCGCGCCTCGCCGTAGTCCTCGTTGCCGTCCCAGTTATAAGTGAGCTCTACAAGCGGCGCTGGAAAACCGGTGGAAGCCGTCGCCGAAACGAGTTTCTGGTCGTCGGGGGCCGCGAGGAATACGAGCGTGAAGCGGCCTTGCTGACTCTCGGTCCGGCGCGTTTCTTGCAAGCCGAATTTGTTACAGTAGAAATCGAGCGCAGCGTCGAGATTGCGAACGCGGAGCATAGTGTGAAGAAAACGCATGATTACCTCGCGCGGAACGTTTGAACCGGACCTAGACCATGACCGCCATCAGCCGCAAGACCACCGCCGATAGCGAAACGATCGTTCGTGCCTGCGAAGAGTCCGACATGCGGGCGGTGACCGAGATCTATCACCACCACGTCCTGCATTCGCCCGCGACCTTCGAACTCGTACCCCCGCCCTTCGACGAAATGCTCGCGCGCTATCGCGCGATCCAGAAAGGCGGCTACATCTATCTCGTTGCGGAGCAGCAGGGCGATATCGCGGGCTATGCGTATGTCTCGACTTACCGTGCCCGGCCGGCGTACCGCTTCACGGTCGAGAACTCGGTCTATATCCGGCCTGGCTTCGAGCGCCGGGGCATCGGACGCCTGTTGCTGCAGTCGCTCTTGCAGGAATGCGAAAAAAGGCCCTTCCGGCAAGTAATTGCGGTGATCGGCGATAGCGCCAACGCCGCCTCCATCGAGCTTCATCGCGGTCTCGACTTTGAACTGATCGGCACCTTCCGCGCGGTCGGCTTCAAATTCGGCCGCTGGCTGGACAGCGTTTTGATGCAGAAGGAAATCGGCGAGGGCACCCGCACCAAGCCGCCGGGAGCATAGCGGTATGATTGTGAAGAACCGCGCCACGGCGATCGAACGCCTCGGCGAGATGCTGGCTTCATCCCGCAGCGCAGTGGCGTTTACGGGAGCGGGAATCTCCACGGAATCCGGCATACCAGATTTCCGTTCGCCCGGCGGTCTCTGGGATAACAACAAGCCGATCCCGTTCGACGACTTTCTCTTAAGTCAAGCGATACGCGACGAGGCCTGGCGGCGGAAGTTTGCGATGGAAGATCAATTCCGCGCGGCGAAACCCACGCGCGGCCATCGCGCGCTTGCACAATGGATCGAGCGCGGCAAGCTCAAGGCGATCATCACGCAGAACATCGACAACTTGCATCAAGTATCCGGCGTATCTTCCGAAAAAATTATCGAACTGCACGGCAACGGCAGCTATGCGACCTGCCTCGATTGTGCGGCGCGCTATGAAATCGATTGGGTACGCGAGCGTTTTGACGCGGCGCAAGGCGCTGCACCGGATTGTCCGCGATGCAGCGGACCGGTGAAGTCGGCGACGATCTCGTTCGGTCAGGCGATGCCTGAGGATGCGATGCAGCGTGCGGAGGAGGCGACGCTTGCAGCCGATCTTTTCATCGCGATCGGTTCCTCGCTGGTCGTCTGGCCCGCGGCGGGCTTTCCGTTGCGCGCAAAACAAAACGGCGCACAGCTCGTTATCCTCAATCGAGAGCCGACGGATCTGGATCGCGTGGCAGATTTAGTGGTTCGCGACGACATCGGCGACATTCTGGAGCCGTTCCTAGTAGCGTGATGTATTCTGGTGACAGTCTGGGGGAAACTTGGAAATCCACAGATTTAGGGGTTTTCGCCAGCGGAACCTCCGACTAGTCTTGAATTGTGCGAATCGGCGTTCATGGCGGACGCATCTGATCGCGACGTGGCGGCGTCATGGGGTCTGATCGGCTTGAATCGAAGCTCGGCGTAAACGAGCAAGAAGCGCGTATCAAAGATCTCACCGAAGAAGCACCGGTGGGACTGATTGAGGTCACGGGCTTCATCAAGTGGTTCGACGTATCGAAGGGCTTCGGCTTCATCGTTCCCGATAACGGCGGCGCGGATGTGCTCTTGCACGTCACCTGCCTGCGCCGCGACGGATTCCAGACAGCTTACGAAGGCGCGCGCATTGTCGTCGAGGCATTGCAGCGTGCGAAAGGCATGCAGGCTTTCCGCATCGTGTCGATGGACGAGTCGACGGCGGTGCATCCGTCGCAACTTCCGCCGCGCACGCATGTGAGCGTGACGCCGACGAGCGGGCTCGAGCGCGCTTGGGTGAAATGGTTCAACCGGCTGCGCGGCTTCGGCTTCCTCACGCGCGGCGAGGGCACGCCCGACATCTTCGTGCATATGGAAACGCTCCGCCGCTACGGCTTGACCGAACTGCGGCCGGGACAGGTGGTGCTTGTGCGCTATGGCGACAGCCCAAAAGGCCTTATGGCCGCCGAAGTCCGGCCCGATACCGGCCCCGGTAACGCACCGTCCTCGCACTGATATCCTCCCAGCAGAGGCCGTTTTCCGATGGTTTCTGGCCTAATCCAGCCCTTGAGCCTGCACCGCGTTTTGGCGGTTGTGGCCGGTCTTTGCCTGCTTGCAGGGGTTGCGAGCCATGGCCTTGCCGCCACCTTCGAAGAGGCCGAAATCGTCACGAAGAGCGGCATAAAGGTCTTTCAGGTGGAGATCGCGACGACCGATCAAGAGCGGGAACGGGGGCTGATGTACCGAAAGTCGGTGCCGGACGGCACCGGGATGCTCTTTGACTTCGGCAAGGAGCAGGAAGTCGTGATGTGGATGAAGAACACTTATGTCTCGCTCGACATGATCTTCATTCGCGCGAACGGCACGATCGCCCGGATCGCCGAAAATACGACGCCATTGTCCGAAGCGCGTATTTATTCAGGCCCGCCCGTGAAGGGCGTCCTCGAAGTCGCGGCCGGCACCGCCCGCAAATACGGGATCGCCGTCGGCGACAAGGTCGGCCATCGCTTCTTTAGCGGACGTTAGCAAAACCGCGCGAAACTTCTCGCCTTGCAGGCAGGGGCAAGGGGCGGTAATCGGGGGCCGCTGTTTGGCCGTTTGGAACGGAGCGTAGCGCAGTCCGGTAGCGCATCTGGTTTGGGACCAGAGGGTCGCAGGTTCAAATCCTGCCGCTCCGACCAGCCTTCGCTCTACGAGCGCGGGCTGGGCAGCTAAAGTGAGAGAAGAGGATGGTTGCACGTATTTACAAGCCGACCCGCACCGCCATGCAGTCGGGCGCCGCGAAGACGAAGCTCTGGCAGCTCGATTACGAGCCCGAAGAGCCGCGCCAGGTCGAGCCGTTGATGGGCTGGACGTCCTCCGGCGACATGAAGAGCCAGCTTCGTCTGCGCTTCGATACGAGAGAAGAGGCGATCGCCTATTGCGAGAAGCGCGGCATCCCTTACCAGGTGTTCGACGCGCAGGAACCCACGCGCAGAAAAATCGCCTATGCCGACAATTTCGCGTTCAATCGCGTCGGCCAGTGGACGCACTAAGCTCGACCCCGTAGCTCAGTTGGATAGAGCGCGAGCCTTCTAAGCTTGAGGTCGGAGGTTCGAATCCTCCCGGGGTCGCCAACCAAACAGGGAGTGAGCGATGACCAGGCACGGCGGATTAGGAAGTATGTGGGCGGGGTTGATCCTCGGACTTTTGTTTGTAGCGATTTATGTTTGGTACGTGCACTAGATTTTTTGCATTCAGGACGCGGCATAAATCATTGTCTGCCCGAAAATTTCGCAGCAGGACTATTTTGTGCATCCGCAAAATAAACTTTAGCGGCCCGCGCAAATGCTGACTTTGCGAATCTGTTTTCCGCGATCCTCAAATCACCACAATTGAACCGCATTTTTTTCAAATGTCGGCGTGTGACTTGCCAAAACATTGACCCCGCGTCGACTTAAGGCCGGAAACCGCATTGCGAATGACAATGAAAAAGATTTTTCTCGCCGTGCGGCAAGGACGAGTGACAGTAATGCGTAGCGGGGAACGTGTATGTCGGCGGTCGATGTTGGGGTGCTCGCCACCCTAGTCTTGTTTGCGCTTCCGGTTTTGGTAGGGGCTGCGATTTTCGCGCTGTTATTGAGCGGCGAAGTCCCGAGATTATTGCGAAGCCAGAAAATCCAATCGGCGCTCGAACTGAAGCTTGTCTCGCATCGGGCGAACTGGTCGCTCAGCGAAACGACGCTGCCGTGGCCGGCCCCTCAATTGGGCTGGGCGGCGATCGCGGCGGTCAGTGTGATCCTGTTCGGCGTGGGTTCGATCGCGAAAGACGAGGTTATGCGCCAGATCTGGTTCATAGCCGGGGCGGCGAGTTTCGTTCTGGTTACGGGCGCACCGCTTTATCTCCGGCTGGTATGGCGCCGCGGAATGCTGCGCCTGGTGCGCGGCGGGATCGTTTCGCGGCTTATGTCGGTGACGCGCGGCGAGGCCTTGTTGGTCCGGAAGCTAAGCGTGCTCGGTAAACGGATCGAGACTTCCTATGCGGAGGTGAGCCTCAAGACCTCGATCCAGGTCGCCGAAGTCGCAAAGCACATCTTGATCAATCGCGCCACTGGCGAGGCGCGGGACACGCGGTATCGTCTGACTCGCGCGATCAAAACGCTGCGCACATTCTCGGAAGAAGTGAGCGAGCACCTCGAGAGCTATCGCCAGGTGAAGCGCGATTTCGAGTTCACCAAAAACCAGGTGATCGACCGCGGCAGCCCCACGCTGCTCACGGAAATCGACCGCTTGAAGGCCGATCTCGATTCCGAAGATATCCGGGTCTTTTTCGACCGCGCACAGTGGCGAAACCTGCAATCGAAACTCGATCAGATCGCGTTCGACCTGAAAATGATCCGCAACATCGCCGAAGGCGGAAGCGATCTGCCGCTCTCGCTCGGTCAGGCTTGCCAGACGCTGAACGTCACCGCGACGACCTCGCTGAAAACCGCGAAGGTCGTGGTCGATGCGCTGCGGCGGGTCTGGCATCCCGATACGAGCATCAGCGAGGAGGACCGCGCGCGCCGGACGATCAAAACCACGCAGATCAATGTCGCGTGGGAAATTTTCACGGCCGCTTTTGCCGATGACGAGCCGCTGGTGAAAGTGAAGCGGACGCTGGAGCTGGCTTAATCAGTCTCGAAATAAGTTCTCTGGCCGGCGCGTCAGCGTGCCGACCAGCGCTGTCCCGCCCACCAGATCAGGATGCCGATTCCGCCGAGCGCGAGGATTCCGAGCAGGATGATGAGCGTGGACTCTTCGAGCCAGGCGATCGCCGGCACGCAGATCGCCATGATCAATCCGAGCGCGCAATAGTGCCACGCCATCGTATGCACGCCCGCGACGAATGTCCCGAGCGCGAGCAGAAGCAGGATCGCGATGCCGCTCGCGTTCGAGTTCAGAAGGTTCTGCACCGACGGCAGGAGCGCGATGTTCATCGCGACCAGAAACGCCGCCCAGTGCAAAACTTGCGTCCAGATCAGCCGCAGCCGCTCCTGCCGGTTATGCGTGCGGCGCCAGCCGGAGAGGATGCAGGCAACGCCAATGATCGGCGTGAGAATTTCCCAATAGGTGATGATTGGCTGCTTCGAAAAGCTCGTATAGGCGACACCCGCGAGCGTGAGCAGCATCACGAGCCCGTAGGGAAACTCGTGCAGCAATAAGTTTGCGATGAAGGAATGCGGTTTTTCGCCTGACGGGCCGCTCGAATTTGAAACCGGGCTGGTCATGGCCTATCCGCTGTCCGAGGATTCAGCGCAAGTGTGGCATGTGCAACAGGCGCCGTCGAATAAGCTCGTTTGCGCAGGAATTATTGACCGACAGCCGCCAGTTTCCGTAACGGAAACGATACCGCGATTCTGCTGGCACGTGCTGCGACTTTTCAAGGCACTGGCCCGCGCCCCCGGATGCTCTACATTCGTAAGCGACAGGAGAATCGTCGATGGCCGATGCCGGAAGTCCCGCTGATTCAGCCGCACCGAAAGGCGAGCTTTCCATCCGCACGCTGGCGATGCCCTCGGACACAAATCAGAACGGCGACATCTTCGGCGGCTGGCTGCTCGGGCAAATGGATATCGCCGGCAATATTTTTGCTTACAAAGTCGCAAAAGGCCGCAGCGTGACGGTCGCGGTCGACGGCATGGTATTTCACAAGCCGGTTTACGTCGGCGACGTCGTTTCCGTTTACTCCAATCTCATCAAGATCGGGCACACGTCGATCTCCGTTCACGTCGAGGCTTGGGTGATGCGCCGGAACGAGGACAGCTTGCTGCATGTCACCGACGGTAACTTCACATATGTCGCAATCGACGACAACAATCGTCCCCGGCAAATCCAGAAATAGCCGGGCTTCGGTTTAACTTCTTGTAATGTTGCAACTTTCAAATCAATTCGCCGTTATCCCGGAGTAGCGCAAATGATGTTAGCTTCCTTGACGCGTCCGAACCCTTCCAGCGAATTTATTTGAGGAGCGGTGCCGATGATCTCGCAGTCATGGCGGAGAGACACTCTCACGAAACCGATCTTCGGTATCGCGAAGAAAGCGCTGCCTTCGATGTCCGACACCGAGCGCGAGGCGCTCGAAGCGGGCGACACCTGGTGGGACGCGGACCTCTTCACCGGCAATCCCGACTGGCAGAAGCTCCTCGACATTCCGCAGGCGAAACTAACGCCCGAAGAGCAGGCGTTCCTCGACGGGCCGGTCGAGCAGCTCTGCGCGATGTGCGATGAATGGAAAATCTCCTGGGAGTTGAAAGACCTTCCGCCCGAGGTTTGGGACTTCATCAAGAAGAACAAATTCTGGGGCATGATCATCCCGAAGGAATTCGGCGGCCTTGGCTTCTCGCCTTTCGCGCATTCCGAAGTGATCCGCAAATTGTCGAGCCGCTCGATCACGGCGGCCGTCACCGTCATGGTGCCGAACTCGCTCGGACCGGGCGAACTTTTGATGCGCTTCGGCACCGACGAGCAACGAAAATACTGGCTGCCGCGCCTTGCCGACGGGCGCGAAATCCCATGCTTCGGCCTCACGAGCCCGCAGGCGGGCTCGGACGCAGCCGCCATGATCGACAAGGGCATCGTCTGCCGCAATCCCGACAACAACAACGAAGTCGGCATTCGCCTCAACTGGCACAAGCGCTACATCACGCTCGGGCCGATCGCGACCGTGCTTGGGCTCGCGTTCAAGCTGGAAGACCCCGAACACATTTTGAGCGAAGACGAAAAGCCCGGCATCACGCTCGCGCTCGTTCCGACCAAGACAAAGGGCGTCTCGATTGGGCACCGGCACTTGCCGGCGATGCAAGTCTTCGAGAACGGCCCGAACTGGGGCCACGACGTTTTCCTCCCGATTGACCACATCATCGGCGGCGCCGAGCGCGCGGGTCAGGGATGGAAGATGCTGATGAGCGCGCTCGCCGCGGGCCGCGGCATTTCGCTCCCCTCGCAATCGGCCGCGGGCACTGCTTACACCGCTCGCATGTCGGGCGCCTACGCGCGCATCCGCGAGCAGTTCAATATTCCGATCGGAAAATTCGAAGGCATCCAGGAAGCGCTCGCGCGACTTGCCGCGAATGCCTATCTCGTTGACGGCGCGCGGCGTTTTACCTGCGCGGGCCTTAACCTCGGCCATCACCCGGCGGTGATCTCCGGCATCATGAAATTGCATGCGACGGAGAAGATGCGCGCTTCCGTCACCGACGCGATGGATATTCACGGCGGCAAGGGCATCATCGACGGCCCGCACAATTATCTCGGCAGCCTCTACCGCTCCGTGCCGATCGGCATCACGGTCGAGGGCGCGAATATTTTGACGCGCAACCTGATCGTGTTCGGGCAAGGTGCGATCCGCTCGCATCCCTACATTTTGAAAGAGATGACGGCGCTGCAGGAGCCCGATCAGGCGAAAGCGCTCGACGAGTTCGACAAGGTATTCTGGCCGCATGTCGGCCATTCCTTCGCGACGCTATTCCGCGCCTGGATCAGGAACTGGACCGGCGGGTTGCTCGCGCCCGGTGCCGACGCGGGGCCGGCGTCGAAATTCTATCGCCAGCTTTCGCGCCATGCGTCGTCCTTCGCGCTCATGACCGATTTCGCTCTGCTCACCATGGGCGGCGCGCTGAAACGCAAGGAAATGATCTCCGCTCGTCTCGGCGATATCGTTTCGGAGCTGTATCTTCTCTCCGGCACGCTGAAGCGCTGGCAGGACGAGGGGAGGCAGGAAGCGGATTTCCCGCTGCTCGCATGGTGCGCGGAGGATAGCTTCCGCAAGATCCAGCAGCGCATCCAGGAAGTGCTGTCGAATTTCCCCAACCGGCCGGTGGCGTGGCTTTTGAAATTCCTCATCCAGCCGCTCGGCGTCACGCAACACGGCCCGAGCGATAGGCTTTCGCAGCAATGCGCCGAAATCCTGCTCGAGCCCTCCGCCGCGCGCGACCGGCTCACCGGCGGTCTTTATCTCGGCGACGATGGCGGCGGCATCGCGCAACTCGAGCGCGCGTTCAAGCTCGTCACGTCGACGGAGCCCATCAAGAAGAAAATGCACGACGCAAAAGTGCGCGACTGGAAGCTCGCGCTCGAAAAAGGGATCATCACCGACGCGGAAGCGAAGGAAATGGAAAAAGTCGCGGCGGCGGTTCTGGACGCCGTCGAGGTCGACGATTTCAAGCCCGAAGATCTCATTCCAGCATCCAGCCTGAAGACAAGAGGCGGCATCCGCCAGGATCGCGCCGCGAAAGCGAGTTAATGCATGCGTGACGTTTACATCATCGACGGCAGCCGCACTCCGTTCCTGAAAGCGCGCACGGGGCCGGGGCCGTTCACGCCCGTCGATCTCGCCGTCCAATGCGGGCGGCCGCTTTTGTCGCGCCAGCCGTTCAAGCCGCAGGATTTCAACCGCGTGATCCTCGGCTGCGTGAATGTCATCGCCGACGAGATGAATCCGGCGCGCGTCGCAGCGCTCCGCCTTGGCATGGGCGAGGCGATGCCGGCCTTCACCGTGCAGATCAACTGCGGCTCCGGCATGCAGTCGATCGACACGGCGTATCGCTACATCCAGAACGGCACCGACAATCTCGTGCTTGCCGGCGGCGCCGAGGCGCTGAGCTACGCGCCGCTCGTCTACAACAAGAGCGCGGTCAAATGGTTCGGCCGCATGTTCACGTCGAAGACGCTGATGCAGCGGATCGCCAATTTCTTCACGCTGCGGCCTTCGATGTTCGCGCCGGTGATCGGCTTGGAGCGCGGCCTCACGGACCCCATCGTCGAACTCAACATGGGTCAGACGGCGGAGGTGGTTGCCAAGCTCTTCAACATTACGCGCACGCAAGCCGACGCCTATGCCGCCGAAAGCCACCAGCGGCTCGCCAAGGCGCAGAAGGAAGGCCTGCTGAATGACGAAGTGATCCCGTCCTTCGCCAAGGACGGCAAGGTCTACACCTTCGACGACGGCGTGCGGCCCGACTCCACGGTCGAGACGCTCGCGAAGCTGCGCCCCGTGTTCGAGCGGCCATGGGGCAAGGTGACGGCGGGAAATTCCTCGCAGATCACTGACGGCGCTTCGTGGGTCATTCTCGCGTCAGAAGACGCCGTGAAGAAACACGGCTTGAAACCGAAGGCGAAAATCATCGACAGCGAATGGTCGGCGCTCGACCCGTCGATCATGGGCCTCGGCCCGGTGTTGTGTTCGACTGCGCTGTTGAAGCGCCAGAAGATGAGTTTGAAGGATGTCGATCTCTGGGAACTGAACGAAGCTTTCGCCGCGCAAGTGCTCGGCTGCCTGGCTGCCTTCGAGGACGAGAAATTCGGCAAGGAAGTGCTCGGCCTTCCGGGCGCCGCGGGAAAAATCGACCGCGCACGGCTGAACGTAGACGGCGGGGCGATCGCCATGGGCCATCCGGTCGGCACCAGCGGCAACCGCATCGTGCTCCACCTCGTGAACGCGATGAAGCGATTGGGCTTGAAGCGCGGCGTCGCCACCGAATGCATCGGCGGCGGGCAGGGCGGCGCGATGCTGATCGAGATGGTGTGAAGTCATGAAAAGCAAGGTTCTCTCCGTCCTCTCCGATCGCGTGCTCGAACTCGGGCCTAACCCGCCCGCGACGCCCGGCATCGATCACTGGCGTTACGGCAAGGACGAGGACGGCATCGGCTGGCTCCTGCTCGACAAGAAGGGCTCGAGCGCCAACACGCTGAACGCCGAGGTGATCGGCGAGCTGAACGAGATGCTCGGCAAGATCGAGGCCGATATGCCGAAAGGCCTCGTCATCCGCTCGGCGAAGAAATCCGGCTTCATTGCGGGCGCTGATATTGCCGAATTCGTCGGCGCATCCGATGCAGCCGCGGTCGAAGCGAATATCGGCAAGGGTCATGTCGTCATCAATCGGCTGGAGGCGTTTTCCATTCCGACGATTGCCGTCGTGCATGGCTTTTGTCTCGGCGGAGGCTTGGAAGTCGCGCTCGCCTGCAAGCGCCGGATTGCAATTTCGAACGCGAGTTTCGGCTTCCCCGAGGTGATGCTCGGGCTGCATCCTGGTCTCGGCGGCACGGTGCGCGCACCGCGTCTCATCAATCCCACGACTGCGATGACGATGATGCTGACGGGCAAGTCGCTCCACGCGCGCGCGGCGAAGGGCGTAGGCCTTGTCGATGCGGTGACGGAAGAGCGCCATGTGAAGAATGCGGCGAAGGCCGCCGTCTCCGGCGATCTCAAGGTTTCGCCTCCCGGAACGCTGGTCACGCTGTTGAACAGCGGCCTCGCGCGCCCGCTTCTAGCGCGCTACATGCGCTCGCAGGCGCGCGGCAAGGCTGATCCTTCGCAATATCCCGCGCCGTTCGCGCTGATCGATCTTTGGGAAAAGCACGGCGGCGACAGCAAGGACGCGGCGCTCCAGGCTGAGCTGAAATCTTTTTCGCAATTGATGGTCACGAAGACCGCGCAGAATCTGGTGCGTGTATTCTTCCTGCGCGACCGGCTGAAGAAGATCGCCGGCGACAAACAGAACATCGAACACATCCACGTCATCGGCGCCGGCGCCATGGGTGGCGACATCGCCGCCTGGTGCGCGCGGCAAGGCATCGTCGCGACGCTTGCCGACATGAAGCCGGAGCCCATCGGTGGCGCGATCAAGCGCGCGGCCGACCTTTATCGGAAGATTTTGAAGAAGCCGACCGACCAGCGCGATGCGCTCGACCGTCTCGCGCCGGATCTTTCCGGCGACGGCGTGAAATCCGCCGACATCGTGCTGGAGGCGGTGCCGGAGAAGCTCGAGATCAAGCACAGCGTCTATAAATCGGTCGAGCCGAAGATGAAACAGGGCGCGATCCTAGCGACCAATACGTCGAGCATTCCGTTAGAGCAGCTGCGCGAAGGCTTGCAAAAGCCGGAGCGGCTCGTGGGCCTCCACTTCTTCAATCCGGTTTCACGCATGATGACGGTCGAGGTGGTGAGCCACGACAAGGCCGATCAGGCCGTCTTGGCGACGGCAAGAAGCTTCGTCGGCATGATCGACCGCCTGCCGGTGCCGGTGAAGAGCGAGCCCGGCTTCCTCGTGAACCGCGCGCTGACGCCTTACATGATCGAAGCGATGGTGATGGTGGACGAGGGGATCGCCAAGGAAACCATCGACAAGGCCGCGGAGAAATTCGGCATGCCCATGGGCCCGATCGAACTCGCCGACCAGGTCGGCCTCGATATCTGCCTCGACGTTGCCGACATGCTGAAAAAGAGCCTGCCGCGCGAGCAGCCCGACGCGCCGCAATGGTTGCGCGACATGGTCGCGAAGAAGGAGCTTGGGAAGAAGACCGGCAAGGGTTTCTACACTTGGCGCGACGGCAAGGCCGACAAAGGCCCGGTCACAGCCGAGCCGACGCCGGAAATGACCGACCGGCTGATCCTGCCGCTCCTCGACGTGTGTGTCGGCGCGTTGCGCGAGGGCATCGTGGAGGATGCGGACGTGCTTGACGGTGCCATGATCTTTGGCACCGGCTTCGCGCCGTTCCGCGGCGGCCCGATTCATTACGCGCGCGACCGCGGCGTCGACGAAATCGTCGCCACGCTGAAAACGCTGGAAAGTAAGTACGGCAAGCGCTTCACGCCCGATCCCGGCTGGGACAAAATCAAACGCGCATGAGCGGCAAACCCGCGCTTTACGACAGCGCCGAGAAGGTCGCCGACGATATCGTCCGCGAGGTCGGCAAGAAGATCGTGCTCGCCTTGCCGCTGGGTTTGGGCAAGGGAAATAATATCGCGAACGCGCTTTATCGCCGGGCGGCGGCCGATCCTACGATTTCGCTGACGATCTTCACGGCGCTGACACTCGAGAAGCCGCACCCGAAGAACGAGATCGAGCGGCGCTTTATCGAGCCCGTGATCGAACGCCTGTTCGGCGGCTATCCGGATTTGTTGTACGCGAAAGCGATCCGCGACGGCTCGCTCCCGAAAAACATCACTGTCAACGAATTCTTCCTGCTCGCCGGCAAGTGGCTGCACGTGCCCTACATGCAGCAGAATTATATCGCGGCGAATTACACGCACGCGATGCGCTACGTGCTGGATCGCGGCGCGAATGTCGCGGTTCAGCTCGTCGCAAAACGCGGCGGCCGCTACAGCCTTTCCTGCAATCCCGACATCACGCTTGATTTGTTGCGCGAACGCGCGGCGGGCCGCGCGAATTTCAAGCTCGTCGCCGAGGTGAACGAAAATCTTCCCTTCATGCCGGGTGATGCCGAAGTGCTGGCGGAGACCTTTAGCCACATCCTGCAAAGTCCCGCGAGCAACTTCCCGCTGTTCGCGCCGCCTTACGAGCCGATCGATACCGCGGGCTACGCCATCGGCATGCATTGCGCGCGGCTCATTCCCGACGGCGGCACGCTGCAGATCGGCATCGGGCAGGAGGGGGACGCCGCGGCACACGGGTTGATCCTTCGCCAGCACGATAACGCCGTTTATCGCGAAGCGGTCACCAAGCTCGACGGCAACCGTCCGCCGCCCACAGGCCACGAAGAAGGCGGCTTCGCTATTGGCCTGCACGGCCTCTCCGAAATGTTCGTCTCGTCTTTCGTCGAGCTGATCCGGAAGGGCGTCGTGAAGCGCGAGGTCGACGGCATTTTGATGCAGGGCGGTTTCTTCGTCGGGCCGAAGGCTTTCTACGAAGCGCTGCGCGGCATGGACGACAAGCTGCTCGCCAAGATCAACATGACCGCGATCTCCTACATCAACGAGCTTTACGGCGACGAAGAGAAGAAGCGCCGCGCGCGCGTGAAGGCGCGTTTCGTCAACAACGCCATGATGGCGACGCTTCTTGGTGCGGTC
>Ga0157372_10004564_pt1 | contig 14742 bp, 11 predicted proteins | sample C55metaG_FD_115307 | JGI IMG/M metagenome (GOLD analysis project Ga0157372, IMG submission 115307) | Corn rhizosphere microbial communities from Kellogg Biological Station, Michigan, USA - C5-5 metaG | ecosystem: Host-associated > Plants > Roots > Rhizosphere > Soil | place: USA: Michigan... | reverse complement strand
GAGCGCCGAATGCGGCTTGTGACGCGCCCGCCGCATGATCACCTGCCCGGCGTGACGCTCCCGCTCCGACTGCCCACCGACCAGGACTGGCTGCAGCCTGAAATCGTGCCACAAGGCGTCGACGACCTCGGCCCAGCGTTCCGGCATCCAGTCCTTCTGGGGCTTGCTCGTCGCGACGACGATGGCCGCCGTTGGCCGATCGAACTGTGCGAAAAAATCCCGCTGCCACTCGCGCTCGGCTGGCCAGGGTCCGAGATCCCATTCGACCGGCTCGTGCGGAATGTTCAACGCCGTGAGAAACTCGAAATACTGATCCTGTACGTGCTGCTGAACGTGCGGCGGAATACGATGCGTCGTGAACAGCCAATTGAAATCGCGGGCGCGTGCGCGATCGAATCCCAGCTTGACCGGCGCGTGCGTGAACCGGGTGACGATTCCGGCCTTGAAGTAGACTTGGAGATTGATGACGAGATCGAACTGGCGCGATGCCAGCATCTGGCGCATGTCGGCAAACGCGCGGACGCCTTTGGCGCGATCGAAGATGAGGATATCGTCGACGGACCGGTGGCCGCGCACCAGGCTCGCGGGCCCGGGCTGCAGAATCCACGTGATGTGAACGCCGGGCGAATGCCGCTTGAGCGCATTGATCACCGGCAGCACATGTACGGCGTCGCCCACAGCGCTCATCATTACGATGCAGACGCGGCGGAGAGGAACTTGGACGTCGATCATTGCGCGGAAGATACGAGGAGCGCGTCGATCTCGTGCAGCATTCGTTCGGCATCGATCCCTGCGGGCGATGGGCTATAGAGCAGTCGCGACGGCCCGACACCCTGTGGAAACGTTCGCTCGGGTTGTCCGGGCGCGAAGATGCCCACGACCGGCGTGCCCAATGCGTTCGCCAAATGAAGCGGGCCGGAATCGTGACCGACGAAGATCCTCGCCAGGGACAGCGCGGTCGCCGTCGTGATCAAGGATCCATCACCGAGGGCGTCGATGAAGTACCCTGGAGCGCTGACGGCCTTCGCCCGAAGGCGATCGAGCTCGCCGGTCGTCCCAATCCAGAGTGGTGCGACTCCGCGAGCATCGAGCGCGCGCGCCACATGAATCCATTCATCGATTGCGACGCATCGGCGCAGGTCCCCCGCGAAGGGATGGAGCGCGACGAACCGCGGGAGTCGCTCGGCGAAGGCGCGTCGCGCCGTATCGAGTCGAGTTGAATCCAGCATGAATCGCGGATTGGGCGATTCAATCGATAACGGGGTCAGCAAACGCGCCTGCTCCTGCACGACGGGTTTCCGCTCATCCTCGGCGGAAAGCACATGCGTGAGGAAACGACGGTTGTGGCGCCGAGCCAGCCCGATGCGAATCGGAATTCGTGTTGCTGACACTGCGGCCGCCGTGCGCCATGGGGCGCCGGTGAGAATGGCGACGTCGTGGCGTCGTTGCCGGACCGCGCCAATGCTGCGTAAAAAGGAACTAATTGGCGGACGCGGTCGGTGCGGTGCGTTGGCCCAGAAAGGATCGGCCGCCATCACGTCGTTCACGAACGGAATGAGGGGTGCAATCGGCGACGTGTAATCTTTGCACCAAACGTCGATCGTCGCGTTGGGAAACGCCGCGTGCAGCGGTGGCATGAGCGCGGACGCGAAGACCAGGTCGCCCAAATTGTCGAGCGCCACGATGAGAATGCGCTGAACGGAGTCGCGAGCCTGCGTCAATCGATCGCTCATGCGCTCAGCACTGGCCTTGCGTGCGTTGATCGAACAGCGGAAGTTGCGCGCCGTGACTCTGCGCGTGCTGCATGTCGACACGGAGCGTGGCTGGCGGGGCGGAGAGCGTCAAACGCTCTGGCTCGCCCGCGAGTTGGCGCGCCGCGGACACGCGTCGATCGTGGCGGCCCGCTCCAGGGAACCGCTCGCGGCCCGGGCGGTCGATGCAGGGCTGACGGTCCTTGCCTGCAATCCGCTCAGCGAGCTCGATCCGCGCGCTGCCTGGCGACTTCGTCGCGCGATCGGAGAACATCATGTCGGCGTCGTGCACGCGCATACGGCGCACGCCGTCGCCATTGCCGGCCTGGCCACGCTCGGGACGAACGTTCCGCTCGTCGTCGCTCGGCGGGTCGATTTTCGGTTGCGCGCGAACGTCGGCACGCGGTGGAAATATGGACGCGCCGCGGTCATTGTCGCGGTCTCTCACGCGGTTGCGCGCGTCTTGACGGCGAGCGGCATCGCGACCGATCGTATCGTCGTCGTTCCGGACGGTGTCGACGTTCATCGCGACGTCACGCCGGCGAGCGACGACACGCTCGCGTCGCTCGGCATTCTCGGCCGCGGCCCGCTCATCGTGCAAGTCGCGCAGCTCGTCGGTCACAAGGATCCCTTGAACTTCGTCCGCGCCATGCAGAGAGTCGTTTCGCTCGTGCCAGATGCCAACGGGCTCCTTGTCGGTGACGGCGTGCTCCGCCCTGACGTCGAACGCGAGATCGCGACGCTGGGATTGGGATCGCGCGTGCATCTGGCGGGATATCGCACCGATGCCGACTCGTTGCTCGCCGCGGCTGATGTTGCCTGTCTCAGCTCTCGCGAAGAGGGAATGGGCTCTGTGCTGCTCGATGCGTTGGCATTCGGAAAGCCGATCGCCGCGACGAGAGCGGGCGGTATTCCCGAAGTGATCGTCGACGGAGAGTCTGGCCTTCTCGCCGATGTCGAAGACTCCGCGGCACTCGGCGATGCAATCGTGCGGCTCATTGGCGATGGTGTGCTCCGCGCTCGCGTGACTGCGAATGCCGCGGCGCGCGCCAGCGAGTTTTCGGTCGAGCGCATGACGGATCGCACAATCGCGGTTTATGAAAGCGTGCTGGCCAACCGCGGCCGGGCACGCACCGCGGACGCGAACGTCTCGAGCTCGTCGTCCGTGACGACGGCTCGATGAATCGTCTGCCACTTTTTCGCCGATCGCAGGAAGCGCGCGAGATTTGCCTCCCGCACGGTGTCCACATCATCGACAAACTCGACGCGATCCACGTCGAGCACCAGCGCCTCGATCAACCCTTCTGGTCCATCATGCAGGAGCACGTTCTTCACGTTGAGATCATGGTGTCGAGCGTTTGCGCCGATCAGCGCTGATACCAGCGCGGCGGTCGCCGCCAGCGCGCGTTCGCGATATGCGCGATCGGTCGACATCATTGCGTCGGAAAGATCACGACTGTTCTCGACTTCTCTCGTGACGACGTCTACGCGGCGCAGACCTGCCGGCGCAGGGTACAGCACATAGCCCAACATCGATGGCGTCGGCACCCCCGCGCGACGGAGTTGCTCAGAGATCTTTAATTCGGCTGGTGCGAACGTCGGTGGTCGAAACAGGTCGCGGGTAAGGGGCGCCAGCAGCCCGCCATGTCTATTGTGTCGAACGACGACGCGCTCGACGTCGCCCGGGAGTGGAACGGCGTACGCGACACCACGCCCCGTCAGCGGACGCGCCTGCGCATGCAGCCTGGCATACCGATAGACCGTGCCGGCACGAAGGGCCTCGAGAATGGCGTCGGCCACATGCTTGGCGCAGACCACCTCCACGCGATCGATGAGAAACCGAACGAAGCCAGCGGGCGGCAGCTCGCGGTACACCATTACTCGAGAACCACGCGGTAGACCGTGACGGGTTGCGTCTTGTTTTTGAGCTCCATCGGTGGGCACTCGATCAGCTTTGGCGGATTGCGCAACGCGCGGCGAAATTCGTCGGTGAGAAGAATCTCGCCCGGCCCGGCGGCAGAGCACAGGCGTTTGGCGGTGTTGACCGTATCGCCGATCACCGTGAACTCGAGTCGACGCTCGGACCCGATGTTGCCGGCGAACGCCTCACCAAAATTCAATCCTATCCCGATCTGAAGCTCTGGACGCCCCGCGTGCCGCCAACTCGCATTCAGCTTTTCGAGATCATGCATCATCTCGATCGCCGCGGACATCGTCCGGTCGACGTCGTCGAAGGTGCTGATTGGCGCGCCCCACTGCGCCATGATCTCGTCGCCGATGAACTTGTCGAGCGTTCCGTCATACCTGAACACGCAGTCGACCATCTCGGTGAAGTATTCCGTGAGGAGGCTCGCCATGTCGTCGGGGCGCATCGTCTCCGCAAGCGCCGTGAAGCCGCGGATGTCGCTGAACAACACGGCGACCGGGCACTTCTCGCCGCCCAATCGAATCGTCTCCGATGACTCGGCGATGCGCTTGGCGAGCTGCGGCGTGAAGAAGCGCTCGAAGTTGTTGCGCGTCAGAATCTCGCGCTGGATGCGCTGCGCGAATTGTCCGTTTTCGATCGCGACCGCCGCGATTCCGGCAAACGCGATGCAGAACTCGAAATCGTCGTCGCTGAAGCGATGTGCCGCGGTGACGTTGTCGATGTACAGCACGCCGAGCGCGCGGTCCTCGCTGCCGATGAGCGGGCAACAGATCGCGGAGCGAATTTGCTGCATCACGATCGACTGTCCGCCGAACCGTGTGTCTTCGCCGGCGTTGTCGGAGAGAATGGCGACCTTTTCGTTGACGGCGGTGCGGGCGATCGACTGCGGGACCGCACGCCCACTTTCGCCACCGCGCGAGTCGCGAGCGATCTTGGGAACGAGCTCGCCGTGATCGTCGATCAGTAGAATCGCGACGAAGTCCACCTCGAGGATCTGATACGCGTAGCCGACGATCTTCTCGAGCAGTGAATCGATGTCGGTCGCTTTGCCGAGTCCTTTGGAGACCTCCAGCAGGGTCGCGAGTTTCTGCCGGCTCTTGTCGGCGATCCCGGTCTGCTGATCGCCCGATACGGTCCCATCGTAGCGCGGCGTCTTGATGCTGTCGATCGATGCGCCGGGATCTCGAACCGGGAGTTGACGCACGATCGTCGCGCCGCCTGGACCACGTCCCTCTGCCGGCTCGCGCGGCGGCGCTATCGACGCAATCGACGCTATCGGCGCTTGCTGCAGCTTGAACGCGACCTTTCCGAAGGTGAGAGTGTCGCCAACCGCGACCACCGCTGAATCGACTCGCGTCCCGTTGAGGAACGTCCCGTTGCTCGAGCCGAGGTCGCGTACGATCACGCGATCGTCGCTGCATTCGAGCTCCGCGTGTCGCCGCGAGATCGTTGGATCGATGACCGCGATGTCGCTCGTCGGCGCACGCCCGACGACGAGCGGCGCTCTACCGCGCAGCTCGAACGAGAGACTGCCGTCGCTGGCCGTGAGCCTGTAGCGCACTATCCTCTGACCTGCCCGATTGCGGTCAGCAACGCGCGCGCCTTGTTCTGGTGCTCGAGGAATTCACGTTCCGGCACCGAATCGTACACGACCCCCGCAGCTGCTTGAACCGACGCGACGCCGTTCGCGATGACGCACGTGCGAATCGTGATTGCGAGATCCATGCGCTTGGCGCCGGCGCTGATGTAGCCGACTGCGCCACCGTACGGGCCGCGACGTTCCGGTTCCATTTCGTCGATGATCTCCATGGCGCGAACCTTTGGTGCACCCGTCAGCGTACCGGCGGGAAAGCTCGCCCGGAATGCGTCCATCGCCGAGAGCCCATCGCGCAGCTCGCCGTCGACCTGACTGACGAGATGAAGTACGTGCGAATATCGCTCGACGACCATGAGCTCGCTCACGCGCACAGTGCCGTATTTCGCGATACGGCCGACGTCGTTGCGCCCGAGATCGACCAGCATCAAATGCTCGGCGCGCTCTTTCTCGTCGCTCAAGAGCTCTTCGGTCATGAGCGCGTCGTCCTCCAGCGTGCGGCCGCGACGCCGGGTTCCGGCGATCGGCCGCAGCGTGACCGTTCCGCCGACACTCACGCGAACGAGCAGCTCGGGTGAGCTGCCGACGATCTCGACGCCGTCGAGCACGAGATGGTACATGTACGGCGACGGGTTGATCACTCGGAGCGCACGATACAAATCGGTCGACGAGAAGTCGAATGGAACGTCGATGCGACGCCCGAGCTGCACTTGGAACGCGTCGCCGGCGATGATGTACTCGCGAATGCGCTCGACGTCCGCGAGAAATTTCTCTTTCTCGTACTTGGAATGCCCCTCGGCGGGCGGGGCGGAAGTCTTGAGCTCCAATGGCGCGAGCACACTGGGGCCACGAAGGCGAGCGATCGTCGTGTCCACAGAACACATCGCCGCATCGTGCGCCGCTTTCAGGTCCGCGTCGGACGCAGTGGGCGCGACGCGTGCCGTTGCGACTACGCGCGCTTGCGATCGCAGGTTGTCGAAGATCACGAGCGCGTCCGTGAAGACGAACAGCGCATCGGGAACGTCGACGGCACGCGGCGGCGGCGCGGGGAGCCGCTCGATGACGCGCGCGACGTCGTAGCCGAAGTAGCCGACGGCACCACTCCAGAATTCGCCGATCTCGGGAACATCGACCGGCTCGCAGTCGACGAGAAGCGCCTCGAGATCAGCAAGTGGGTCGGCGGGACGCCGGTCATTGTGCCAGCCGCGCTCCGGAGTCCAGTCCTGAACGATGCCCTCGTCGAGCTTCCATGCCGCGCGAGGCGAGCTGCCCATGAACGTGTAGCGAGCCCAAGTCTCGCCGCCCGCGGGCGCCGATTCGAGCAAGAACGCAAAAGGCCCCTGTCGCAACTTTGCGAACGCCGCGACGGGTGTTTCGGCGTCGAGCAACACGTCGCGCCACACGGGAACGAGTCGAGTTGCAGTGCTCGCCGCTCGGCGCGCGCGATCGCGAAAATCTTCGAAGCTCATCGCGCCGCGTGGTGTACTGGAAAGCAAATGGATTGCTCCAAGTCTGGCATCCGACGATATTCGTCCATCATGCGTCGATTCCTCGTGGCGCGCGGTCTTGGTTTAGGCGGCGCCGCGTGCTCGTTATTGATAATTTTATGTCTTGCGCGTGCGGCGAGCGCTCAGACGTGGAATGATCCGCGAAGCCGGTCGATCGTCGAGCGGGCCACCGCGCGGCGCGCGCAGCAGCTCGCCGACACCGGGCTCACGGACTACCAAGCTAACGCGCACGGCTACGTCACCTTCCTAGCGCAGCTTGGCGAGGGGTTCCCCACGCCGCCCAAGATCATCAAGGCCGACGAGTTGGAGCTCGAAGTCTACTGGCACGCGCCCAACCTGAGCAAGCAGCGCATCGTCGGCCGACGTGACACGCTGCTGCTGCCCACCGACATTGCCTACCACCGAGACCATCTCGGGATCGTCCAGAACAACTTCCCGAACATCATTCGCATCGGCGAAGGAGACGAAGTCCGGGACGTTCCTCATCCGCTGTCACCCGTAGGATTGGCACAGTACGACTTCGCGCTGGCCGACAGCTTCGCCATCGGTTCCGGTGCGCAGCGCATCAACGTCTATGAGATCAAGGTTCGGCCGAAGAACGATCGCGGACCGGCGGTCGTTGGTGCGATCTACATCGATCCGGCCGAGGGACAGGTGGTGCGCATGAGCTTCAGCTTCACGCGCGCGGCCCTCCTCGATCCCGCGCTCGAAGACCTTTCGGTCGTGCTCGAGAATCGTCTCGTAGGCGGACGCTTTTGGCTTCCTAGCCGACAGGAGGTGGAGATTCGCCGCACGGGCACGTGGCTGGATTATCCCGTGCGCGGCATCATCCGCGGCCGATGGGAGATCGGCGACTATCGGTTCAACACGGCGGTCCCGACGTCCTTGTTCGCCGGTCCAGAATACGTTCAGGCGCCACCCGCGGAGCTCAAGCGGTACCCATGGAAGGGCAACGTGCTCGACTCGCTGCCGCCCGACGTTCGCGCGCCCACAGACGAGGATGTTCAGCGTGTGCAGGCGGGGGCGCGCCAGCTGGTTCGCGCGCAGGCGCTCGCGCGCGCGCAGCGAGTGACGCTGTCCGCACGAAATCTTTCCGATTTCGCGCGATTCAACCGCGTCGAGGGCTTTGCGATCGGCGACGGGTTGTCGAAGCAGTTCGGCAGCGGCATCGCCGCGAACGTTCGCGCGCGTTATGGGCTGGACGACCACCAAGCGAAGGGCTCCGTGGCAATCATCGCCGCGCGGCCGAGCGGGTCGGCGTTCCGAATCTTCGCGTCGCGAGACTTCCGCGACGTGGGCGATGTCGCCGAGCGCTCGACGATCGTCAACAGCCTCGCGGCGCAGGAGTTTGGAAGTGACTACACCGATCCGTTTCTCGTCCGCGCGGTCGGGGCCGGCGGGGACTACGTTGCCGCGAATGGGATTCGTTCGCGGCTGACGGCGTCGTACGAATGGCAATCGCCGTTGTCCGTGCGCGCCGGAACGGTGTCCGGCGTATTCGAGCCGACCGTTCCGGCGGAAGAGATGCACGCTGGTCGCGTCTCGCTCGAGATCGATCGGCCGCCGACGTTGTCGCTTCTCGGCACCGAATTGGAGATTCACGGCCAACTGCGTGCGACATTCCCATACGGGAATCGACCCGACGGTACCTCGGCAGCGCGGGAGGCGAGAACCCTGCGTGGCGCGCTGAGCGCCAACATCGAGAGGCCATTTGGCGCGAATCGCTTGGTGACAACGACGACGCTCGGGTTTGTCGTCTCCCCGTTCCGACCGAACACACCTCCGCAGGAGCTCATCTACCTCGGTGGCCCGACCACCGGTCCGGGGTATGACTACCACTCGATCGTATCGACGCGCGCGTTCAGCGAGCATATCGAGCTCCGCGTGCCTGCGCCGTTCATTCCGTTTTCGTTGGGACGCTTCGGTCGTGTGCCGGGCCGCGGCTCGTTCGCGCCGTTCGTGCACGTAATTGGCGCGACACGCGAAGGTGCAATCACCAATGGACTCTACCTCTACCCGTCTGTGGGTGCCGGCTTTCTCACTCCGTTCGATCTACTTCGAATCGACGTCGCGCGCGGTCTTCGCAATGGCCGTTGGACCTTTTCCATCGACGTCACCCGACAATTCTGGAGTGTGTTGTAGTTGCTGCGTCGGTCTGCGCCGACATGCAATGAGACAGTGATGGCTCGTGCGGGGCGTGGAACAATAGTGCTGCATGACCTCCCGCGCACCAATTCCACCGCCCGATACGATCGACCTGGACGCATTGGCTCGACGATTTCGTCTTCCGATCGCCGATCTCGATTCCGTTTCGTCGCATGCCGTCTCCTTGGTTCCCGAACGGTGGGCGCGCCGATTCCACATCGTGCCGCTGTCGGCGACGGAGCAAGAGCTTGTCGTGGCGACGGCCGATCCGCTCGACGTCGACTGTGAGCGAACGCTCGCGTTCGCGACTGGCCGGCACGTTCGCGTTGCTCTGGCGAACACCGACGACATCGCGCGACGCATCGACGAGCTCTATCGCGGCGAAGGCGCGATGCGTGAGCCTGCGTCGATGCTCGAGGTCCAGCATCTCAATAAAGAAGTAGAAGGGGCACCGCCCATTCCCGGCGAAGATGCGGCGTCGTCGGTCACGAATCTCGTCGACGAGCTACTTGCCGGCGGGATCGCGTGCCGGGCGAGCGACATTCACATCGAGCCCGAAGAGCAGGGCATTGCCGTTCGTCATCGCGTCGACGGACTGTTGACGCTCGCACGCACGCTGCCGCGCGCGGTCGGTCCAGCGCTCGTGTCGCGCATCAAGATTCTGTCTGGCCTCGACATCGCGGATCGTCTGCGTCCACAAGATGGCCGTGCTCGCGTTGCCATCAACGGCGTCGCCGTCGACCTGCGCGTGTCGACGCTGCCCGCGTCGCACGGCGAAAAGGTGGTGATTCGTGTGCTCGACGGACGATCGGCCGTGCTCACGCTCGAAGGGATGGGATTTCTTCCCGACGAGTTGGATCGTATCGAGCGCCTCCTGCAGTGTCGCGAAGGTTTGATTCTCGTCACCGGTCCGACTGGCTCCGGCAAGACGACGACGCTCTACGCGGCGCTGCGTCGTCTCAAGGATCGTGGCGTGAACATCGTCACGGTCGAGGATCCCATCGAGTATCGATTGCCAGGGATCGTGCAGGTTCAGGTGAATGAGAAGGCGGGGCTCACGTTCGCGACCGCGCTGCGATCGATCATGCGGCAGGATCCCGATGTGGTACTGATCGGCGAAATCCGCGACCGTGAGACCGCGGAGATCGCGATCCAGGCGTCGCTCACCGGGCACTTGGTGCTGTCGACGCTACACACCAATGACGCGCCAAGTGCGGTCACGCGTCTGATCGACATTGGTGTGGCGAGCTACAAGATCGCGACCGCCGTGAAAGGCGTGCTCGCGCAACGACTCGTGCGGCGCGTTTGTGGGGTCTGCAGTGGAACTCATGACGCTGCGTGTCCCGAGTGCGCCGGGATCGGATTTCGCGGGCGGCTGGCGCTGGTCGAAGTCATCATCGGATCGCCCGAGTTCGAGAATCGCGTCGCCGCCGGCGAGACAACTGAACGAATCGCCGAAGCCGCTCGGCTCGATGGCATGCGGTCGCTCTGGATGTCGGGAACGATTCACGCGGCGGCCGGCAGAACGACGATGGATGAAGTTCTGCGGGTCGCGACGCCCGACGAGCCAGCCCGGGTTTCCGAGTCGGCGCCGGACCGGCGTCATGTACCGGCTGCGGTGCCCCCGCTGACGGGGGACGCGTTTCGACTCCGCGAGGATCTCGACGTCGTGATCGCGCGAACCAGGTTTCGCCGCCGTAGGTTTCCGACCATGGCGCAAGTCCAGATTGGTACCGTCGACGTGTTGGTTATCCGTCCGCTCGCCGCAGGCTGGCGCGTGCTCGCTTTGCAGCGGCGTCTCGGGACGCGATGCCCTGGGGCCTGGGAGCCTGTGCACGGTCATATCGATCCCGGCGAGGAGCCGGAGGACGCCAGTCCGAGAGCTGCGTGAGGAGACCGGGCTCGAGCCCGATCGACTCTATAATGTGCGCGTACAGCCATTCTATTTGCACAAAACGCACACGGTGCAGCTCGCGATCGTGTTCGCGGCGTTCGTGTCGGAGCCTGCCGACGTCACAATTGCCGGCGAGCATCAGCGCGCCGAGTGGCTCAGTGTAGACGACGCGCTGACGCGCTACGCGTTTCCTGGTGAACGGGCGTCGCTGCGCGAGGCGGTCGAGTTGCTCGCGTCGGGCGACGCCGGCCCGGTCGACGACGTGATGCGCGTGCGATAGGGCCAAGCGCCACGACGTTATGTTTGCCGATCGCTGCTGGTTCGGAGGACGTTGCGGCTCGCCGGCGCATTCGGTTTGACTCGGACGCTCTTGGCCGGAATGCCGACGTACACGTGGTACGGTCTTACGTCCTTCGTTGCCACGGCCATCGCGCCGACCATGCCCTGTTCGTGGACGTGCACGCCAGCCAGAACGGTCGCGTGATATGTAATGCGCACACCGTCGTCGATCACCGTCGTGGCGTTGGTGACGTCGCGCTGATCGACGATACTGTGAGTATGGCTGTAAATGTTGGCGTAGTCACTTACCGAGACATTGTTCCCCAGTACGATGCACCCGCGGTCGTCGAGCAGGACGTGTCGGTGAATCACCACGTTGTCGCCGACGTCCAAGTTGTAGCCAAACGAAAACTCGACGTTCTGGAATGCTTTGAAGTTCTCGCCGCAACGCTTGAAGATGTATTTGGCGAGAAGGCGACGGAGCTCGACGCCGAGCCACACGTTCTGTCCGCCGACCGGCGTGCGGTCGAAAGAATACCAGAGCCAGAGCAGCGGCTTGACGCGCTGGAATCGCTCGTCGTCGCATTCGCCGTAATACTCCGGCTCGAGTGTCACGTTGCGCGGATCCATTGCCGCGAGGGCGAGTCGCGTCGCGTGATCGAGCGCGGAGTCCTCGACCGCTGTTTCCCAGTTGTCGGCGTATTGCGGGAAATACAACGGCGTAAGCGTTCGACGACAGAGATCCGCGCGGTCTGTCGAGGCGTCGGCGAGCGCGGCGCTCAGACCATCGAGCCATTCGGTCGCCAGGTTGCGCGTGGCGCGCTCTGGAATCTTTCGAAGTGGGAGAAAAGGCATGATGGTAGTCCGGAGAGCAGTGAGCAGTTACGGATGCGACCCAGCGCGCGCTCGGATGGCCGCGCGCTCCGGATCGATCGTCCTGAGGAGAATCGTTTCCCAGTCGGTATTGCGTTGCGAGCCCATCGTCACGACGAGCGGTTGCGACACGTCCAATCCTTCCTCGAATAAGAGCAGCGCGCTTTGCTGCTCGCGCGGCTGCAAGCGTTGTGAGCCAAACCCTGGAGAGAGTGGTATGATGTCGAACGGACGATACTCACGTCCGCCAGAGGTCACGGTGAAGTCCGTCGGAACGAATCGCGCGTCCGGTGCCAGCCCGACGAATCGAACGATCCACACGCGCGGGTCCCGAACGCCGTGCATGGCCGCACGCTGCATGATTTGCTGCCGCCTGCTCTCGAGCGTGGCGTGCAGCGATCGATACGAGTCGGGCGCCAACACACGAATCACCGATTCGTCGAGTGGAATCGCGGCGACGCGCACGCCTTCGGGTTGGAGTACGATCGAAATGCTGTCCTGACGAACCGTTCCCAATCCGGCGGGAATGAGTGTCGAGGACATCGAGTCGCGGGCGACGTGTCCTGCCGGCAGTGTCGCTGGACCTGCCTGCGTCGCTGACGTCGTACCCGGCGCCTGAGTCGTCGCGCATGCGCCGGCAAACGCAAGGAGAACGAGCGCGCTATGTCTCACGTCGCCACCTTCCACGACGGTTGCTCGAGCAACGACTCGATCGCGGCGCCCAGGTCATCGCGGCCCTCGCCCGTGGCGGCACTGAATGGAATCACTTGCTCGACGTCCAATCCCAACCGCAAAGGAAGCTCGGCGAGCTGTTTGCGACGCTCCGCTGACGTGAGCTTGTCGATCTTGGTGAGAACGACGATCGTCGGCACGCCGATCTCACTGAGAAAGTCGAGCATCAGCCTGTCGTCGTTCGTGGGATCGTGGCGAACGTCGAGGAGGTGAACGATGCCGCGCAGCTGAGGGCTGCGCCGAAGGTAGCTCTCGATCAACGGGCGCCACTCGGCGCGCCGATCCTTCGAGACGCGTGCATAGCCGTAGCCCGGAAGGTCGACGAGCACGAACGCGTCATTCACCTTGAAGAAGTTGATCTCTCGCGTACGTCCGGGCGTGTTGCTCACGCGCGCGAATTTCTTGCGATGCACGAGCCGATTGAGCAGCGATGATTTGCCGACGTTCGAGCGGCCGGCAAAGGCGACTTCCGGCAACACGGAGTCGGGACGCCAGCCGTCGACGCTCGCCATGCCTCCGAGGAACTCCAGAGAGCGGATGACCAGTGGTTCTTGCGCGGTCATGACGCTCAGTTCGGCGCGACCGCCGGAACGTCCGCGACGAAATCCGTGTGCGCCAGCGCCAAGGCGAGAACGTCCTCCATCGTCTTGACGGCGTGGAACGTCAGGCCGGTGCGCACTTCCTCCGGAAGCTCCTCGAGCTCGCGAAAATTCTGGTGCGGGATCAAGACGTGGCGAATCGAGTGGCGATGCGCCGCAACCGCTTTCTCTTTGAGTCCACCGATCGGGAGCACGCGTCCGCGCAACGTGATCTCGCCAGTCATCGCGACATCGCCGCGAATGGGAATGCCCGTGAGCGCGCTGACGATCGCCGTCGCGATTGCAATACCGGCGGACGGTCCATCCTTTGGCGTCGCGCCCGCGGGAATGTGCAAGTGCAAATCACGATTGCGATAAAAATCGCGATCGATGCCGAGCATTCCGGCGCGCGCGCGGGCATAGCTCAATGCGGCATTGGCCGACTCCTTCATCACGCTGCCGAGCGTTCCGGTGAGCTGCAGTTTCCCGCGGCCGCCGACGACGCTCACCTCGATCTCGAGCACATCGCCGCCGACGCTCGTGTACGCGAGCCCCGTCGCGACGCCGATCTTGTGCTCGAACGTCAGAGCTGGCGGATCGTAAACCGCGGTGCCAAGCAGACCCTTGAGGTCCGCGGACCGGACCACTGTCTTCGGTCGATGGCGATCGTCGTTCGCCGTCGTGCTCGACCTGGCGGCGTCAATCTTCTCGGCGCGGCGCCGAGCGAGCTTGCGCGAGACTCGGCCGATGCGACGTTCCAGCTCGCGCACGCCCGCTTCTCGCGTGTACGAGTCGACAATCGCGGGAATGACGTCGCTGTCCCATTCGACGTCGGCAGGATCGAGCCCATTGAGGCGTAGTTGTTTCGGCGCGAGGAACTGTCGCGCGATCGCGAACTTTTCCTGGTCGAGGTAGCCGGCGAGGCGAATGATCTCCATGCGGTCGCGCAGTGGCTCGGGTACCTGCGGCAGATAGTTCGCCGTGGTAAGGAAGAGCACCTGCGACAGATCGTAGTCGACCTCGAGATAGTGATCGTTGAAGGCGCGATTTTGCTCGGGATCGAGTACCTCCAGCAGCGCCGCCGCCGGATCGCCTCGATAGTCCTGGCCCAACTTGTCGATCTCGTCGAGCAAGATGACGGGATTCATCACTTCGGCGCGGCGCATTGCCTGAATCACGCGGCCCGGCATCGAGCCGATGTACGTCCGACGATGTCCGCGAATTTCCGCCTCGTCGCGAACTCCGCCGAGTGACATGCGAACGAATTTCCGACCGAGCGCGCGGGCAACTGAGCGGCCGAGGGATGTCTTGCCGACGCCGGGCGGACCAACGAGGCAGAGGATTGGGCCTTCCATACGTTCGACCAGCGAGAGCACGCCGATGTAGTCGAGGATCCGATCCTTCACTTCCTCGAGGCCATAGTGATCCTCGTCGAGGACGCGTCGTGCGTGCGCGACGTCG
>Ga0157372_10004563_pt1 | contig 14743 bp, 27 predicted proteins | sample C55metaG_FD_115307 | JGI IMG/M metagenome (GOLD analysis project Ga0157372, IMG submission 115307) | Corn rhizosphere microbial communities from Kellogg Biological Station, Michigan, USA - C5-5 metaG | ecosystem: Host-associated > Plants > Roots > Rhizosphere > Soil | place: USA: Michigan... | reverse complement strand
GAGTGCCGGCTGCCATCACCCGCAGCACCCAGCTCTCCAGCTCGGTCTTGGTCGGGTTGTGCACCACGATCTCGGTCGGGGCGTCCAGGCCGAACAGCTTGGCGTGCCGGTCGATCACCTCGCGGGCTCGCTGGACCGCAGCCAAGTGCTCTGGGTCGGTGGGGTCGATGGCCTTGTTCCAGATGCCGCGCAGCAACCGCTCCAGCCGAGCGCCGGCGAGCTGGCGCATCTTGGCCTTGTCCTCCTCGTCGAGCCGCTTCACCAGGGCGCGCTCGGTGGCGGTCAGCGCAGCCCGGGGGGTGGGGTAGCCGCAGACCTGCGCAATCTCGGGCCAGGTGGCACCGGCTAGCCGCATTGAGATGGCAGCGTCGGCCTTGCGAGCGCGGATGGCGCTGGTCTTCCCGCCAGGCTCGGTGTTGCGCTTGCGCCCGTCGTTCACCCCGGTCGGGTCACTTGGGTCCTGCCGACTCACCATGGGCGAAGGATACGACTACATCTCTCGACCTGACTAGGACTGTTACCCTGAGCCCGGATCGACGACCGCCTCGCGAAGGTGGAGCCGCAGCCCGGAGGAAGAGCCGGGGGAGAGCAGGGCCGACTCATTGCTAGGTGCTCCTGCGGTAATGCGACTTGTTCGTGCGTGATCAAGCCTGACCCCGCCAGCGGTGGGGTGACGATCACCGGCAGTGGTTCCCCGACCCGGCCCTACTTGATCGGCCTGGCGTCCGACGGCGACATCCGCAGTCAGATCGGGGTCAGCGACACCCCCACGCTGAACCTGGAGATGGGCGCTCCGGACAGCAACGGCAAGTCCACCATCTATGGCTACGCCACCCAGAGGATGACCGACCTGGCCGACGTGGCCGACCTGGAAGGTCCGCAAGAGGGCGACGTTCCGGTCTGGACCAACGGGCACTGGGAGTTCAAGCCGCAGGGCACGGTGAACCCTGGCGCGATCTCGGTCAGCAATGGCATCGGCGGCGACGGATCGATCGCCGACCCACTGAAGGCGCTGACCTCGGGAACCTGGCCACTACCGCTGTTCACACCCGGCACTCAGCAGGACACCGGCCAGCCGGTCTATATCGACAGCACCGGCCTGCTCCGCACTCGACCTCAGGTGATGCGCGGGCCGAAGCCCGCCACCGATCTTCCGGCGACCTACCCGTACGGGATGACCGTGATGGGGGTCGGATCTGCTGACGCGGCGACCTGGCCTCCCGGTTCGTCATGCATCGTGGTCACCTATAGCCGCGAGGACACCACCGCTGTCGCCCAGTGGTGCTACTTCAACAGCCTCATTGCCCCGAAAGTCTGGTATCGACTCGGAAACACGTCCTGGGGTCCGTGGTTGCTCGTCGCCTTCGACACCGGCTGGATTGACGGCGGCTCGGGGACGAGTGTCTGTGTCGGGGATGCAACCAACTTCACCGTGACGAACTCGCAGGTGCGCCAGGTCGGTAATCAGGTGTTCGTCTCGATCGCTGGGACGATGAAGGTCGCCATCACGCCGAATACCGCCGGAGACATCAGCAACTTCAACATCGCCCAGATGGCCTCGGCCTACCGCCCGACCGGAGCACCCAACCAGGGCCTCCCCACGCTCACCTCCGGGCGCCTGGTCTCTGCCTACATCCAGGCCAGCGGACAGATCGCCATTGGCGCGATCGGCGGCTCTACCAACCTGGCGATCGGCGAAGTGATCTCCATCGGCGGCTCGTACCTCATCTAGGAAGGACGGAACAGTGGCCTACTCAGACATCGCCCTTCTGGCGGAGGACTTCGACTTCAAACAGCGGGTCGCCGCTGCTTATGCGACCGAGACCCTCGACGACTCGTCGCACGAGATCGCGCCACGATGGGCGCAGGACCACGCCTGGGAGACGGCTGCCCAGCCGGGCTTCGGTGACGCCTACGCTTCGGCGCTGGCTGGCAACGTCGAGCGACCGGGCAACGACCCCTCGGTGATCAGCGACGAGCAGATCCTGGCCGCCGTCCAGGCGATCATGGGTGCTGAAGGGGGAGGTGAGTAAGACGCCAAGGTGTGGATGCCAAGATGCCTGTTCCTGCCTGATCGTCGCCGGCGACGGGATTGATGTCGACGGCCTGGGCACGATCGACCGGCCGTACGAGATCAGCGCCGAGTCGGGAGTGATGAGTGACTCGCTGATCTTCGACAACTCCGGCAATGTCGACTTCTCCACCTCCGGCTTCGGCACCCCCGCCTCACCGCTGCGAGTCTCGGCGAACGCCGACACGACAGCCTCCTTGAGTGTCCTCGGCTGGAAGTTCGCCAGGGACTATGGAATCGACCTGACTGGCAACACGACCCATACAGCCGCCCAGGTCCAGGTGTGGCTAGACGCCGGCGCGCCCTATGCGGCCGGGACGATCAAGTGCTCCGGCACGGTCACCATCAAGGACAACGCCGATCTTCACCTGCTCAAGTGGAACTACACCGGGACAACTGGCGTCGCCATCCAAGTTGGCGATCCGGCAGCGACTCTTACTCGCAAGACGATCCTGCTGCCAGACCTGACGGCCACCGCCAAGACCGCGAACGGTTGGAATCAGGTCGCCGGAACTATCGGCGTGCAGATCACCAACTGCTACACCTGTTCGATCACCTTCCCGCATATCACCAACTTCGAGACAGGCGTGCTTGTGACAGCTCGCCCAGTCGGTGCTGCTTATCAGGGCACTCAGCACTGCTCGTTCTACCCGCTACACCTGGACAACAACAAGGTCAACTTCGCCATCACCCCGCTCCAGGGGACCGCTCAGCTGGACTCGGGGTGGTCGAACCAGTGCACTGTCGTCGGGGGACGCTTCAGTCACAACTCCAACGAGGGTGTCCAGGTATCCGGCACCAGAAACCTGCTGATCTCGGACTGCTTCAACATCATCAACGGCTGGGTGTTCTATAACACCAGCCTGGAGACTCCTGACGTTGTCGAGTACCACGTCGAGTGCTTTGGGCAGTACATCATCCTCGATGGCTGTCGGTTCGAGAACACCGGCGGCGATACCCACCGCCGGGTCTGGTCGCGAGGGACAGCTAAGAGCAACTGGATCCGGGGTGGGTTCAACGCAGGACAGATCACCCAAGTGAAAGACGCGACGGCGCTGCCATTCCGGCGATCCGACGAAGTCAGCACCACCATGTCTGGCGGCGGCGCGACTGTCCCCACGCTGATCGTGGAGAACGCATTCTCCTCCACGGCTCCAGCGCTGACGATCATGGGTGGCGGCGCCTCCCTGGCTGGCGACTCTCCTGACACGGCATACGCAGTGAGGGCAACCGCGCAGAAGTGGTCCGGAAAACGGCCCACGGACACCAACGACCGGCTTCAGATGGACTACCTGAATGGTCGCGTCTACGTCGGTGACGCGACTGCTGCCCCGGTTGGGTATATCGGCGGGTCGCCCTCGGCCATGTTTATTGGAGGATCGGTGCCGCTGTGCCCGCTGGCAACCGGAACTCAGGATCTTGGCGTGTCTGGCCTGCAGTGGCGCGACCTGCGGCTGTCCCGTGGCATCGGAGCGTTCGGCACTGCGCCTCCAGCAGTCAAGCCGGCTGTCAGCGGCTCGCGTGGTGGCAACGCCGCGCTGGCATCGTTGCTGACTGCGCTCGCCAGCTTTGGTCTGATCACCGACAGCACGACGGCCTAAGGAAGAGAGGAGACTGCTGACATGGCACCTGAACGAGCAATCTCCATCGCGATCCTGGTGATCGTTCTGATCATCCTGGTCTTCGTGCTGATCGGAATCCTGAGCTAGCCGAACAGCAGCCGGATCCGGGTCCCGTCACTGGGGATGTCCTGTGCCCCAAAGGTGGCCACCCGGACGGCCGCGAAGGACCACAGGTCCTCACCGAGCAGCGCGGGTGAGGCGACGACGGTGTACTGCCGAAACGCGGTCACCGGGCCACCGGGGGAGTCCATCATCACCAGCGAGCTGCCGGGAACAATGCTGCCAAGGTTCTGCTCGGTGCCATCGGCGTCAGTGGTGCTGATCCCGATCTCTCGGTCGTTACCGTAGAGCACCTGGATGTTGAACTCACCGCCGTGAGCTTCGATCTCGTCGGTCCAGATCCATTCTGAAGACAATGCTTGCCCACCTACCTTGGTGTAGAGGTCCGCGATGGAGCCAAGCAGTCCGGCGTTGGTCTGTTGCTGAGTCTGCAGCATGTTCAGCAGCGCGGTCAGCCCGGTGGCAAGGTCCTCAAGGTCGGTCATGTCCGCACCCTATCGGCGATCCATCAGCCAGAGCAGCTTCTCTCGGTCGCCCTCACCGGGGATGTCGAACCACTGGACCATTGTCTCCCCTGTCAAGTACACCGTGACGGTATGAGCGGGCTCGATCTCTCTCAGCGGGGGTGGTGGCGGTGCTTCCTCGTAGCCGGTGCCGAGCAGCCGCAGTTCGGTGGCCAGCAGCTTGTCGATCTGAGGACCCAGTAAGCCAAGGTCGACAATGGCCCGCCTGGCCAGCTCGTTGTCGCCGAGCAGGATGCGGATCGCGGTCTCTTCGTCGACATCCAGCCAGACAATGGGGATCAAGTGTGCCCCGAGATCCAGGCAGGCGGCGTAGGTGGTGTTGCCGGCGAGGATGAAGCCGGTGCTCCGTTGTGCGTAGACCGGGCGGTACATCCCGGAGATCTCGATGCTTTGCCGGACCGCCTCCTCGTCGCCCGAGCTGGGGTTGTCAGGGTGTGGGCGGACATTGTTTATCGATTCCAGCAGATTCTGCAGCGCCGGGTGGTAGTTGACTCCCCCGGAGCGGATCATTTCTTGCCGCAGGCCCTGCACGGCTTCGCTTTCTTCGCTGCCGGGTGCTTTTTGGCCGGTGCTTTCTTCGCTTTCATGTGGGTGTGCTGCCCCTGGGCGTCCTGGGCAGCCTTCTTCGCCTTGGCATAGTTGGCAGCCTTGAGTTTCGTGCTCCGAGCGCTGCAGCAGGCGAGCTTTTTGGCCTTGACGGGCATGATCGGGGCTCCTAGACGGTGTCGTCGACGTGATCTGGACAGTAGTCCCGGCCGCCATTGCGAGATTTGTCCGGAACGGTGCGCCAACCCGTCCTCCGGGCCTCATTCCGGGCCTTGGCATACTGTGGCTGAGCCACTTCGACCATCCTGGGGCAGCCGGCGTGGTCGCAACGGATCAGAACCCTCCGGTAGACCGTCATCTGAGGTCCTCCTGGGCGTGATAGCGGTGATGACCGTCCACTCGTTCAACCACAGTTGCCAATGGGAGGTCAAGTGTCCAGCGAATCATCGTCTCCAGGGCCAGTTCGACGTAGGTGTGCTCCCCATCGCTCCGGGTGACGACCCGCTCCTCCACGCTGACCACCCGCTCGGGGTTGACGTAGAGGGTGTCGGTGATTTTGACCAGTCTCATGTCCGCTCCGCGTAGTCGACGATGGTCTTCAGCCAGGCCCTGGCTAGGTAGGGAGACAGTTCGTGGCTGGAGAGGGAGTCGATCACGCTGATCGCCACCTCCTCCCAGGGCTTCATCGTCCGGGCAGGGACCTTCAGCTCTCCAGTGCCCTGACACCTGGGGCAGATCACAGCTCCTCCTCCAGTCGGTCGAGCAGGAACTGCTCGGGGATCTTCCAGCTCAGCTCAGCGAACACCTCTTTCAGTCCCTTCTCCAGCCTGTCCATCGTGTCGGCGTAGACCGTGGCCACGACGAACTCACTGCCGAGGGCTGGGATCCTCAGCACGATCTCGGTCTTCACGACAGCCACCCCATGCAGGCCCGGCAGAGTGTCCGGCCACCGTGCTTCTCTCGTCGTGCCGATGGGTGGGGGCACTGGGCCTCCACGATCGGCTTCGGAGGGGGTGGTGGAGTCTGGGGAGGATTGGGGGCAGGCTGGGGCTTGGGCTGCGCCGGCGGCTTCTCGGGCACCGTCAGCCTGATCGGATCGTCGATGGGTGGTGGCCCTGTCAGCTCGGCTTCCACGAGGGTCCTGAGCCACCGCTCCCTTGGGATGTCCCCCCGCCTCTCGTCCACCTGCATTAGCAGCTCCTCCGGTAGTCGTAGGTTGATCTGCTTCATGTAACACATGGTAACGGTTGGTAACACAAGATGTAAGACATCTGGGGTCATCTGTTACCACTTGTTACCAGGGCAGAACCTTTTCAAAAATGCTGGATACCCACAAGGCCACATTGCGGAGTCAGGCCCCCGTGCGCGCCCAACTCCCCTGGGTGGGGGCCCCCGCGCCGGTCCCTACGTCATCCCTGGGCCCGGTTCCTCTCTCTGTCACGCACCCGCGAGCCCTTGCCCTGCCCTTTAGGCCTGACCTAACTGCCCTCTGACTAGGGGAGACAGACTCAACTCTCAACCTCTGGTCTAGACTTTCCTAGTCTGACTTGACCCAACCCTGTCAGCCATGGGACGATTCTCGTGTCGGCAAGTGAGGGACACAGACAGAGCAGGCAGTTGGGCAGGCTCACCCACCCCGACAGGAAGGGACACCATGTCCGAGATTGCACGTAACGACATCACTGTTGAGGGCAAGGTCCTTGACAGTGGTGCTCCACAGGAACAACGGGACCTACTGCTGTCAGACAGAGTCGTCAGCGCATACTCTCTGATCAGTCCTCACGGACTTGCGGAAGCTATCGCTGAGGGCGAGACTGGGGTAACCCAGCTGAAGACAGCGCTGCATGATGTAGCGGTCGGATCGAGTGACCTGATCCTCAAGCTGACCCATGCTAAGACGGTGGCATCCGCCTATACGGTGAGGCTCACAGACCTACTGGCGACTGATCCCTACCCGGGTAAGGGCGCATCCTTCACCGACATCAAGGCGGCTCTGAGGGAGACTGACCCCGATGCTGACGACGTGACCGACGCTCGGATCAGTCAGTACCGGAACGCAGCCAAGGTCCTCATCGACCTGGACTTCCCTCTCTCGAACATGGAAGTCGGGCCGCTGCTCTCCATCAATGGGATCAGTGCACCGCTGAAAGCGGCCATGGCCCTGGCGAACGAGGGCAAGCTTGAGGAAGCACGGGCTACGTTCCTCACCGAAGCGGGTGCTGCGCTTGAGAAGCAGCGTGCGATGAAGCGGGCACGGTCCGCTAAGAAACTGGACACGGGCACCGAGACCAAGGACGAGCCGACCGCTGACACTCCGGACGTAGTGACGAACCGCGAGGGTACGCCACCCAATGGCAACGGCAAAGACGACATCCTGATCCTGGTCAGCAAGATGCCACTCGCCACCCCTGAGGACATCGCCCGTCTACTGATGATCGCTCACGCCATCACGGTGCACGTTGCTACCGCTGACCCGGCGGTGAGGGAGGCCGGCGAGAAGATCGCAGCTGCCGACATCGCGGAAGCAGAAGCGGCTCAGGCAAGGCTCGCGGCACCGAAGCCTGCCCCTCGCAAGCGCTGAGCGTTGACTCTGGATCCCACGGGTGTGAGCCGTGGGATCCGGGGAGAGCACTCAGGCTCTAGGCAATACCTCATTTGACATAGTCTGCCAAGGTATGCTATGATAGACAGTGTCGGGCAACCATGCAAGACAACAACCGTAGGAGAGAGCATGAGCAAGATTCGTGGAGCTGCACAAGCTGGCCATGACACTGGACTCGCAGTGCTGGCGGGCACCATGACGGCCGAGCAGGCAGGTGACCGGTGGGTTATCTGGGCGGACCGGTCCCACACCTCAGGTATCGCGTTCCTCAAAGCTTACGAGGCGACGGGTGCGGCACGATGACCCAATGAAGCCTGACCCATGCACGTCAGGCTGCTTCGTGGGAGGAAGCAGCCTGGCCTGGACTGGTCAGTCCACACCAAATTAGGCCGAACCTAAACGGCCACAACCGTAGGAGAAAGAGCATGAACAACATCCGTCGAGCGATCATCGGCACGGCAGTCGTGGGACTGTCAGCAGCTGGGCTCGCAGTCACCGCAGCGCCGGCCAGTGCGCAGACAGTGCGCAGTCACGGCACGGTCACCAGGGCTGAGAGCAACCGAGTCCATCGGGCCATTGACAAGCAGCGATGCCTGACCCTCAGCGAGACCCGTCACATCGTGGGAGCCAAGGGCAAGACCTTCAAAGAGACCGAGGATGGCACGACCTACGTCACGGTCACCTTCAAGGGCAAGCGTGGAACCTCGGTCAAGAGTCTGTCGGTGTCCCTGGTGGACAACTGCGCGTACGTCGTTGAGAGCGAGCTGACCCACAACCGTTGGCAGTACACCTCGAACACCAGTTTCATCTGAGCCTGACCGATGCACGCTCACGTGAAGTAACCACAGTCTGACCCCGCCCACATCTCCCCGTGGGCGGGGTCGCTTCACCCCTTACGTAACCCGGGTTCGTGGGAACCCAAGAGAGAGAGCACAACCATGCCCGACACGATGGAGCGTCCGAAGACTGCTCGGATAGTGAAGACCAGATACTCAGCAGCCCAGGGTGATGATGACTGGGCTGTCGTTGCCAGTCAAGGCAAGAGACGCCTGGTCTTGATGACCGGACTGTCAAGGTCTCAAGCATCTAAGACCGCAGCCATGATGACCGGATCCCGGAACTGCGCTCACGACAGGGTCATCCATCAACGGAACCGGACCCGCTGCGTAGCGTGCGGCCACATCCACATCGTCGACCTCTCGCTGTGGATCACGGTGAGGATATGAGCGACGACTTCGTGGTCTACGACACGGTCATGACCACTGCCGAAGCTCAGGCTTGGGTGGAATGGATGTTGTTCAAGGGGATGACAGCTGCCGAGCGCACTGCTCTCCTCGTCAAGCTGCTGGCTCGCGCACTGAAGGCCTGACCCATGCACGTCCTGGTGAGAGACCGACACCCCTCTCACCAGGGCTTGGACTGGTCAGTCCACCCATCAAGGTCCGGCCTAAACGGACCGCAACCGAGGAGAAAGAGATGGCATACGTTTCGCCCAACTACAAGACGAAGAAAGCACTGCGTGAAGCGGTGAAGGATGGACAGGCGGTGTCTGTCTTTCAGCCTGGTGGGATGTTCCCGCTGACAGTGCCAGCCAATGGTCAGGTCAGCGTCGAGGGCCCGCACTACCCGGAGCCGCATCGTTGGTACGCCGTGGTCCTGGTGAACAGCGAGAACAACGTGGTCAAGGTGCTCCGATGACGAGCAAGAAGGACTACGAGACCATCGCTGCACTCTTGGCCGGCGAGCTGGCCATCTCAACGACCGAGGCCGAGCGACTCAGGGTGCGCAGCATCACGCTGTCACTGGCCGACTACTTCATGCGTACTAACCCGAGGTTCGTCCGGACCACGTTCTACGACGCGGTCGGCATCGAGACCTTGCGGCAGGTATGGAGTGAGTGATCCGGTAGCTGAGGGTGAGGTCGCCGAGCTGCGCGATCGAGTCAGGATGCTAGAGGCAACTCTGCTCCAGACCCGCGTGGCGATGGCGGTCATCGCCATCCTCTCCATCCTGACCATCATTGCCATCGGCTTCGCCGCTTGGTCCACAGTCAACGGGTATTGAAAGACTGCCCACCCCGGTCCCGCCGGGGTGGGCCCATCCCCACCGGAAAGGAAACCATGTCCACCAACTATGTGGTAATCGTGCTGAGACCTGACACCTTCAGTGGTGACGGCGTCAGACCTGACGTGCTCGGCATCTACCCCGACACCGATACTGCTGACCGAGCGATCGACATGTACGTCGAGACCGGCCGAGCACTGGAACGAGAGGCTGTCTGGTGTGTGCCAGTGTCGGACGACGACGTGCTCGGCTCGGTCCTGCACCACCAGACCTACGGCTACGCCGACCCACTGGGCGGCTGCTCGATGTGGGTCAACGACCGAGGGCAGAGCTACGTTGCTGCCCTGTTCAACGGCCAGTTCACCGTGGTGCCGGCCGAGGATGTCACCGTGTCGGCAGTCCGGTGATCGTCTTCGAGACCGGCATCTGTCCACTGTGTCAACGACGATCGGAGCTGGTGGTTGAGCCGGATCAGGCTCAGCGAATCTATGCCTGGCGCAGCGGCTTTCTGCCTGGCTCCATCCAAGAGTTGCTGCCGGACATGTCGCCGGGCGATCGAGAGCAGCTGATGAACGGAACCCACGAGGCATGCTTCGATAGAGCCTTCGGAAAGTAACCAGACCAGCGTGCCAGGTTTCTCGCCCTCCAAGGGGCGGCTCTTTCCTTGGCACGGAAGGGACGGTCGGCGACCTGCCCACGCCTGTCGCGATTGAAGACTGTCCCTGCAACCCCGAGTGCTCCTCTCCTTGAGAGAGTCGAGCCTCGGGGTTGTTCTGCTTGAGGGGGGTCAATGAAACCGGATCGTCAGCGTGACCTGGCCGATGCCTACTGGGTCGTGCTCAGTGGCATCGCTCTCGGCCTAGTGCTCGGCATCTGCATCCTCTACCTGACCTGACAAGGGTTGACAAAGGTAGGCTATGTATGGTAGAATAGACGTAGGAAGACAACCATGTCCAATGTCTGGTTAGGTCTGACCTAAACGAGGCACTCGCCTCAGCGCCACGGGGAACAAAGCCAGTTCGAGTCTGGCTTGGCGCGCGCCCACATTCCGGTGGGACCTACTGAAGGGGAAGAGCATGACGACTGGCGTCATCAACGGGGCAGCCATTGCCGAGGAGGATCCGATCGCCGTAGCGAGGGATGCGGTGGAGGAGATGAACAAGCTGAGGGAGGAGCTGACTGCTGCGCTTCAGCGTGCGGACTACATGGCGGAGCGGGTCAGCGAAGCAGACAAGCGGGCTGACAACTGGTACCGAGAGCTGGAGGAATTCAAGCAGCGGGTCAGCGATGTCGGTGAGGCAGCTGCTGAGAAGCATGACTGGTGCTCTGTCTACGACGACATCATGGAGGAGCTGGGTCTGCCCGGCCGGCTGCGTGAGTTCGAGGTGGACGTTGAGGTCACCTACACCACGACGGTCACCGTCGAAGCACGGAGCATGGACGACGCCGAGAGCGTGGTCAACGACGCCGACATCGAGAGCTACTGGAGCCCCGGGGTGCCGTTCGATCTGCAGACCAGCGGCTACGCCGGCAACGTGTCTGTGTCGGTGTGCTGATGAGTGAAGAGGACGACTTCCTGGCAGCAATCGCCGACGTGCCGGACACCTACCTGCAGTGCCGCTCACTTCTTCACGCCTGGCAGGAGGAAGGACCGGGCTTCATCGTCGTCGACTCGAAGCGGGAGACCGAGCGCCGAGCGAGGGGCGGACAGACGGTGTTCGCCGAGCGGAGGCTGGAGTGCACCCGGTGTGGTATGCGACGCAGCGATGCCTATCAGATCAGCTCATCGCATGGGCACACGGCACTACGCAAGGTGGCGACCAGCTACTTCGCACCCGATGGCTACTACGTCAAGGGCTCGGGACGACTGGGCCGTGAGCTGATCCTCGGGATGAAGTTCGAGCGGGACACCGCCGGCACCGTCATCCCGATCAAGCGGGGGCGGAAGCGGTGAACACCCAGAGCTCAACGGATGAGCGGCTGCAGAAGGCACTCAGGTCATTGCCCTCCACGGTGAGTGGGATCACCAACTACCTGATCAGCGAGGGGATCCAAGGCAGTGTCGCCGACGCGGCGTGCTGCCCACTAGCGATCTGGCTGAGCAGCAAGGTCGGCTTCGCGGTGAGGGTTGGTACCCGCAAGGCGTGGGTCCCGCCTTCGGAGGGAGTCGCGCTGCCGTTGGCGGTGGCCATGTTCGCTGAGCAGTTCGACCTCAACCCAGAGATGCCAAGGAGAGGGGCGCTGATCCTTTAGATCCGGCCTAAACAATGTTCGGGTAGGTACAGCAAGGGTAGGTATGACAAGACAAAGGGAGAAAGCTAGTGGCTGACAGCATCAAGGACATCGTCAATGACTTCCTTGACAACAGTGGGATGGGTGGCTACGCCGCTCAGGCAGAGCCGGTGGTCAAGCAACTGATGGAACGAGAGCGAAGACTCAGCGCAAGGCTGATCGAGTACGGAGCAGAGCTGGGTGCCCACGCCGATGACATCCGCTCCTTCATGGAGCAGATCGGGATGACCGTCCCGGTGTTGATGAGTGGCGAGAGTGTCGAGGACATCCCGCTGACCTGGAACGACCCAGTGCTGAGCAAGCTCAACGACATCGAGGAGAAGCTCGACGAGCTGACGATGTTCACCCGCACGGTGCAGTTGTGACTGAGCCAGGTTCGACTGGCTATAGCGAAGACACAGACAACCAAAGAGGGGCAATGATGAACGACCAACGCAAGCTTGCTAGTGCAGTGGCTCTTGGTTACGTCCTGGGCAGGACGAAGAAGGGTGGGGCGGCACTGCGGATGTACATGTGGGCAACCGGCAACACCGGTGGACCACAGGCCATCGAGATGGCCAAGGGTGTGGTCAAGGGTGACGCCGTGCAGGGCCTGGTGGGTCAGGTCTCCGGCCCGTTGCGCCAGGCACTGACCGATCTGGCGATGGCTCAGGCCACCTCGCGGATGTCCGGACTGACCAAGAGCCTGACCGACCGGACCGAGAAGCTGACCGGCACCATCTCCAGCACTGCCGAGGATGTCACCGAGACCACGACCGACACCGTGAAGGACACCACCAAGGGAGTGGGTGACACGGTGAAGGGGGTGGCCTCCAAGCTGAAGCCGAAGCGCAAGCCAAGGGCTGACAAGGAAGAGCCGAAGGAGGAGGACTCAGCCGGCGGCGATGACGAACAGACTGATCAGCCCGCCGAGGACAGCGGAGATGACAGCACCGACCACGCCGACGACAACGAAGGCGAGGGTGAGCAGGGCGAGCAGGACCAGGGAGGGTCGGAGAATGGCTGACCGTGGGTTCATGAAGTCTCTTATCTCCAATCCGGCGACGGCTGAACTGGGCAAGGCGTTCGCAGGTTTCGCGGTGGCTCAGGCAGGCAACGTTGCCGGACGAATGGGGTCCAAGGATAAGGAAGACGACGAGCCTGACAAGTCCGACCAGGTCAAGGGCGGTGCCCTACAGGGTGTAGGGGAGGCGACCTCAGAGGGCAAGTCGAAGATCTTCGGCGGCATCAAGGGTGCACTGAAGGGACTGTTCAAGAGGGGCGGCTCAGCGAAGCGGCCGACCAACATCTACGAACAGCTGTTCATCGGTGTGCCGGTGGCTCAGGCGTACGAGAACTGGACCGAGTACTCCAAGTTCCCCGAGTTCATGAAGGGACCGGAGTCGGTCAAGGTCAGCGAGGACGAGGAGGGTAAGCAGACCCACCAGTGGACAGCCAAGATCTTCCTCAACCGACGGAGCTGGAAGGCCACGGTCGAGGAGGACGTGGAGAACAGCCGGATCCGGTGGACCACCGAGGCACACAAGGGCACCATCGACGGAGCGATCAGCTTCACCCCGATCGGGGACAATGCCACGCTGATGGTCTACACCCTCGAGTACCGACCGAAGGGCTTCTTCGAGTGGTGGGGTAACCGCTGGCGCACGGTTGGTCGGCGTGCTCGGTTGGATGTCAAGCACTTCGGTCGCTACGTGATGATGCAGGACCAGTCCGAAGACCAGGCCGACGAGGAGGACGACGACGAGGAGCCGACCGAGGATGAGACTCAGGACGACAATGGTGACGATGTTAGGCCTGAACTAAACGAGGACACCGACGATGCAGATGACAGCGATGTCAACCTGGATGAGGAGTCTGACGATCCAGGTAATGCTGCATCTGAGCCCGAGTGGGAGGAACCGGGGCCTCGTCGTCCGAGCAAGCCGAAGCCACCACGCAAGCGGGGCGAGTCGAGTGAGTGAGAACGACACCGAAGAGGGAGAGCAGCGGGTCAAGACCGAGGACGCGATCGAGACCTGGAAGGAGATCCAGGACTCATCGGATCACCCGGACACCACGGCCACCCTCGCACCACTGCTGAACGCAACGGCACAGGACTGGCTGGGTTCCAATCAGGACCCGGACGTACTGCTGGCCGTGCCCAACCTGGGAGTGGACCACATCGGCTTGAACGTGGACAACCTGCGGGCACACGTCGAGCTGCATGCCAAGGTGCTGGACCTGCTGGAGTTGCACGTCGGGGCTGACGTGAGCATCGACAAGGTCGAGCTGGAGATCGACAACGTCCGGGTGCAGGCCATGCTCAAGGTCAAGCTGGAGAAGGTGGTCGAGGTGGTCGGCCGGGTGATGGACACCATCGACAAGAACCCGGAGATCCTGACCAACCTGACCGGCGGGCTGGGCAAGGGGCTGGAGAATGCGCTGGCCTCAGGCAGCAGCAACGACGGCGACGGTGGCCCTGGTTCGGGCTGGTCGCAGTCACCCGAGCTATCCAGCGGTGAGTCGGTGAAGCCTCCGAAGGGAGTCGACGACACAGATGAGGACGAGGAAGAGTGACGCCGTGGGAGGAGGTAGCTGACGCCATTCTCCGGGGGTTGGCTGCCAAGGTACTCAAGGCTGACCTGGCTGTGCCGTGGTTGAAGGCACTGGTTGACTATGCTGAGTTGGAAGGGGGCAATGGTGCCCCTGCTTTGCCAACACACAGCAAGGAGGGGGCATGACGATGGTCGAGCAGCCCGTCTGGGAAGCTCCGCCAGTGGGGACTCGGAGTGGCTACGACTGGGTAGACATCGCGGCTCAGCTGGTATCCAGGCCGAACCAGTGGATGCGGGTCTTCGAACTAGGACCGACATCGCTGGCGAACAGCATCAGACAGGGTGAGGTACGGGCGTTGACACCAGTGCATCGGGCGGGCAGGACCAAGGGTGGATTCGAGGTGCGGACTCGGAACAACCAGCGAGGT
>Ga0157372_10004562_pt1 | contig 14747 bp, 14 predicted proteins | sample C55metaG_FD_115307 | JGI IMG/M metagenome (GOLD analysis project Ga0157372, IMG submission 115307) | Corn rhizosphere microbial communities from Kellogg Biological Station, Michigan, USA - C5-5 metaG | ecosystem: Host-associated > Plants > Roots > Rhizosphere > Soil | place: USA: Michigan... | reverse complement strand
CTGTCGCCGTGGCGGCATTCAGTCATCGCCTGCCGGACGCATTCATCGCGCGCGTGCTCGGCGTGCTCGGCTTCATCAGCCTGGGCTTTCTGCTGTTCACCGTGCTCACGTCGAACCCGTTCGAACGCGCGTTGCCGATGCCGTTCGACGGCAACGATCTGAATCCGGTGCTGCAGGATCCCGGGCTCATCATGCATCCGCCAATGCTCTACACGGGCTACGTCGGATTCTCGGTCGCGTTTTCGTTCGCGCTCGCCGCGCTGATCGGCGGCGAGCTCGACGTGCGATGGGTGCGCTGGGCGCGTCCTTGGACCAATGTCGCGTGGGGATTTCTTACACTCGGCATCGCGCTCGGATCGTGGTGGGCGTACTACACGCTCGGCTGGGGCGGCTGGTGGTTCTGGGATCCCGTTGAAAACGCATCGTTCATGCCGTGGCTGGTCGGCACCGCACTGATTCATTCGCAAGCCGTCACCGAAAAACGCGGATCGTTCCGCGCATGGACGCTGCTGCTCGCGATCTTCGCGTTCTCGCTGTCGCTGCTCGGCACGTTTCTCGTGCGCTCGGGCGTGCTCACCAGCGTGCACGCGTTTGCGAGCGATCCGAAGCGCGGGCTTTTCATTCTTGCGTTTCTCGCCATCGTGATCGGCGGTTCGCTGTTGATATATGCGTTGCGCGCACCGAAAGTCGCGGGCGGCGAACCGTTCGCCGCGATCTCGCGCGAAACGCTGCTGCTCGTCAACAATCTGATGTTCGTGTGCGCGGCGGCGATGGTGCTGCTCGGCACGTTGTATCCGCTGCTCGGCGAAGCGTTGAACCTCGGACGCATTTCCGTCGGGCCGCCGTACTTCGGTTTCATGTTTGTGTTGCTGATGCTGCCGGTGGCCATTCTCATTCCGTTCGGCCCGTTTCTGCGTTGGTCGAGCGGCGATTGGCGAGCGGCACTTCGCGCGTTGAAGCCGGCGCTCGTCGCGGCGATCGGGCTCGCCGTTCTTGCCGCTATTGCCGCACGCGTCGTCGCTGACGGATTGCCGTTTCGCGCGATGGCGGGCGCCGCCGCGTCGATCTGGGTTGGCCTTGGCATCGCGTCGTACGCGCTCGCCCGCTGGCGCAACGCGCCGCGCGGCCGTCGCTACACGCCGGAAATGCTCGGCATGATCTTCGCGCACTTCGGCTTCGCGATCTTCCTGGCCGGCGTGCTGATCGTCGAAGCGACGAACATCGAGAAAGACATCAAGCTCACGCCGAACGAAAGCGTCGAGATCGGCGGCTTCGCATTCCGTTTCGACGGCGTCGCGACCGCGGCGGGCCCGAATTTCAAGGCCGATCAGGGCACGCTGACCGTTCTCAAAAACGACGCCGTCGTCGCGACGCTGAAACCGCAGAAGCGCCAGTATTCGCGCGGCACGCAGGTGCAGACGCAATCGGCGATCGATCCCGGGCTGTTTCGCGATATCTATGTCGCGCTCGGCGAACCGATCGGCACCGACGGCGCGTGGGCCGTGCGCATCTATATCAAACCGTTCGTGCGCTGGATCTGGCTTGGCGCGCTCTTCATGATGCTGGGCGGGTTCGTCGCAGCGGCGGACAGACGCTTCCGCGCGTTGCCCGAGCGCAGCGTCCAAGCCGCTCGCAATCCGCTTGTCTCCTCGCCCTTCAAGGGAGATCCGCTCATCCCCGGGGAGGTCCGGAGCGGGATGGTGTTCGCCGCCGCCGCCACTCCGCAAACACCATTCCCAGCCAACCCTTCCCTGGAAGGGCAGGGCTAGGAGCGATGTCGCCGCGCCTTCTGCCGTTTCTCGGCTTCGTGCTGGTGCTCGCGCTGCTAGGCTTCGGCATCCGCTGGAGCCAGCGCCACGATCCGCGCGAAGTGCCCTCGCCTCTGATCGGAAAGCCCGCGCCGCAATTTTCGCTGCCGCTGCTCGATGATCCATCGAAAAAAATCGGTAGCACCGATCTCGCGGGCCAGCCTTATCTTCTCAATGTGTTCGCGAGCTGGTGCTTCGCATGCCGTGACGAACATCCGATCCTGATGAGCGACGGCAAGCGCCTCGGCATCAAGCTCGTCGGCTTCAACTACAAAGACGAACCCGACGACGCGAAACGCTGGATCGCGCAGTTCGGCAATCCCTACGATGTGATCGTCGCTGATTTTCCCGGTAACGTCGCCATCGATTTCGGCGTGACCGGAGCGCCGGAAACGTTTCTGGTCGATGCGAGCGGCGTGATCCGCTACAAGTACATCAGCCCGATCACACCGGAAGTGATCGCGACGGAGCTGTTGCCGCGCATCGCGGAACTCAGGAAGCAGGCGGCGCGCTGATGATCCGCCTGCGTTTGCCCATGAATGCGAGTCGCGCTGGGCGCAGACCTTCCCTGCCCGTTCTGGTGCTCGTCACCATACTCTGTTTCATTGTCGCGTCGTTTGCGTTCGCCATCGACCCGCTCCCGTTCAAGGACCACGCTCAGGAGCTGCGTTTCCAAGCATTGACGAAACAGTTGCGTTGCCTCGTCTGCCAGAACGAAAGCCTCGCCGATTCCAACGCGCCGCTCGCGGCCGATTTGCGCCGCGACGTGTTCCAGCAGATGCAAGCCGGCAAGACCGACGACGAGATCAAGGCGTGGCTCACGGCGCGCTACAGCGATTTCGTTCTGTACGATCCGCCGCTGAGCGGCGGCACGTGGCTGCTGTGGTTCGGCCCAGCGATCGTGTTGCTTGCCGGCGCCGCCGTCATCCTCGTTGTCGTGCGCCGGCGTACGCGGGTGGCGCCGCAGTCTTCGAACGTCACGCGTTCCGCCTCCGCCGCCGAGGACGACTGGTGATGACCTTCTTCCTGGCATTCGCGGCGCTGATGATCGCTGCCGCGCTCGCTTTCGTGCTCGTCCCGTTGCTCAGGGACAAGAGCGGCGCGTCGACAGGAACCGACACCGCGCGGCGTCTTCGCGTGCTCGACGAAGCGCTCGCATCCGGTGTCCTCGACGAGAACGAGTACGCCGCCAAGCGTGCGCTGCTCGAAAAGGCACCCGCGCCGCAGCCGTTGCCGACGACCGGTCGGCGTTCGCGCGCGACGTTTGCCGCGTTGCTTGTCGTCGCGCTGCTGCTGCCCGCGTCCGCGCTGCTACTTTATCGGCTGGTTGGAACGCCGCAAGCGCTCGATCCGGCCAACCTCGTGCCACCGCCCGGCGCGGAGCACACCGCCGCCGAGATGGAGCAGGCCATCGCCGGCCTCGCCGCGAAGCTCAGGCAGAAACCCGACGATGCACAGGGCTGGGCGCTGCTTGGCCGCGCCTATCAGGCGACCAATCGTGCCGACGAATCGCGCGATGCGTTCAAGCAAGCGCACGAGCACGCTCCGGGCGATGCCGATATCGCCGTCGAATACGCGCAGGCTCTCGCGGTCGCCGCGCCCGATCACCGTCTCCAGGGCGAGTCGCGTGAGCTCCTCGAAAGCGTGCTGAAGAACGACCCGAAGAATCAGCGCGCACTATGGCTAATCGGCATCAGCGACTATCAATCCGCGAATTACGCAAGCGCGATCGCGACGTGGAAAACGCTGCTGCCGATGCTCGCGCCCGATTCGGATGTCGCACGCAGCGTCAGGAATGAGATCGCGGACGCAGAAGCGCGCCGTGACGGACGAGAGCCGCCGGAACCCGAAGGCGCGCCCGCCGGCGCGACGGAATCCGCCGATACGGCATCGAATTCACCGCAACGATCCGCGACGAGTCCCGCGGGAAATGCCGATTCCGGCATCGCTCCGACATCCACCGCACCGCGACTGACCGTCAACGTGACGCTCGATCCGAAACTCAAAGACAAGCTCGATGCCAACGCGACTTTGTTCGTGTTCGCGCGCGCCGCAAGCGGTCCGCCGATGCCGCTTGCGATCCAGCGGCTGAAAGCTAGCCAACTGCCGGTGACCGTCACGCTCGATGACAGCATGAGCATGATGCCGGCGATGAGGCTTTCGAAATTCGCGCAGGTTGTCGTCGGTGCGCGCGTCTCCAAATCCGGCAACGCGATGCCGCAAAGCGGCGACCTGCAGACGCTGTCATCGCCAATCGCTTCGAGTCGCGGCGAGCCGATTGCGCTCGAGATTGATCAGGTGGTTCCGTAGCCGGCGGGAACCAGCGGGCATCCGCCCCGCACGCATTTTGCGGATTTCCGCAACGCCTAAAGCCAATCGCTGTGTTTTTCTTCCGACGCAAGCGCACTCATCGCGTCGCGGAAATGCTGCATGTACGCAGCCCGGTCGCCCTCGAAGCGCAACGGCTCGCCCACAAAGATGTCGACGAAGAACGGCACGATGACCCATTCGCCTTTCGGCAGCGCTTTGCCAAGGCCATGCGTGAAAACGGGAATGACGGGCACATCCGGGCGCCGTTCGGCGATGCGCGCGAGGCCCGTCTTGAATTCCGCCATCTGCTCGGGCGCACCGCGCGAACCTTCCGGAAAGAAGATCAGGATATCGCCGCGCTCGAGTGCCGCGGCAACCGGCGCCAGGAGATCTTCGCGTGGATCGTTGCGCGTGCGATTCAGCGGAACGATGCCGATGACGTCGAGGGCAAACCACGCCAGGAGTTTGTTGCGCAAGAAATAGTCCGCTGCGGCGACCGGACGCACGCGCGACAACAGCCGCAGCGGCAGCAGGCTGATCATCGCCATCGCGTCGAGGTGGCTGTTGTGGTTGGCGGCGATGATCGCCGGGCCTTTCGTCGGCAGGCGTTCGCGATGCCGCACGTTGAGACCGAGCACGAACAGCACGACGGTGCGGACGAGAATGCCGTAGAAGAATAGGCGTAGCAGATAGCCCATCGTTTGCTTTTCTTCCGACAAATCAAATGACCGTTCGCGCCGAGTGATCGAAGCGCCTGCGCTGCGTGCGGCTCGCCCTTCGATACCTCAGGGCGAACGGTCGGAGCGCTTCGATAACAAGAGAAACATCGCTGCGCCTCGCCTAAAAATAGAAAAACGCCATGAAGTGAAAGAACAGCGGTCCGGTGAAGAGGAGGCTGTCGATGCGATCGAGAATTCCGCCGTGACCCGGAATCATCGATCCCGAGTCCTTGACGCCGATATCGCGCTTCACGGCCGAAATCGTCACGTCGCCGAGGAAGCCGCCGAAGCCGATCATGAGACCCGCGGCGATGGAATCCGTCGGCGTCAGCGGCGTCAGATACGGCGCGAGGAAGAACGCGATCACGGTCGTCGTCAATGCGCCACCGATGAGGCCTTCCAGGGTTTTCTTCGGACTCACGCTCTCGATCACCTTGCGCCGCCCCAGCGTTTTTCCCCAGATGTATTGCGCGACGTCGTTGAGCTCGGTCAGCAATACGACGAACAGCAGCAGCGCGGCGCCATGCGCAACGACCGGTTTGCCCTCGGGCAATATGAGCAGATACGCGAGATGACTGAGGCCGAAGACCATCGTCATCAAACCCCAGTGGATCGTTCCGGCTGCGCGCAGAAAATCCCTGGTGTCGCCGCGCAGCACCATCAACATCGCGATCCAGAGGAACGCCCACACCGGAATGAAAATCAAGAACAGGTTGTACCAATGCATGCCGATCCAGAGGTATTGCAGCGGCACGCACAGGTAAACCCAGAACAGCACGCGGCGATCTGCGCGGCGCGTCGGTATCAGCGAGAGATATTCCTTGAGCGCGAGGAACGAAAGGATCGCGAAGAATCCGATCGCGATGCTGCGCCGGAACGAGATCGCGATCGCGAAGACGAATACGAGTACCCACCACGACCGCACGCGCGCGGCAAGTTCGGCGTGACGCCCGCTGGTATCGCCGCGGCGCATCAGCGCCACAATGGCTGTTGCGATGGCGAGCAATGCGACGATCGCGCAGAACGTCCACAAGACGGCCGGCGGAATCCACAGATGCAGGTTCTCAAGGCTCATCAGCTTCTGTCTCCGCCGCGATCAGCGATTCGGCTTCATGTCCGCGCTCCGCCAGCGCGATAGCGCTCTGGACCGAGTTGCCCGTCGCGAGCGCTCGTCCGCGCGAATTCCTTCGCAATCATCCGATCAAAATCGCCGCCCGCGAACCATCGACCGTAGGAACGCCGCAAAAGAGCGATCGATCCCTACCGACCTACGAACGGCGGTCTCCCGTCACCTACGTTAGCAGACGACACCGGCCAGGTTCCGACTTGGCGGCATCGACGCGGCCCGCTACATTGCGCGTTCGCTTTGCCATCGGCATCGAAACGCAATGTCCGACGCCCGTCGCTGGTTCGATCTGCCTTCGCCGTTTGCGATGAAACGCGGCGGCGCGCTCGTCGGCGCGAAGCTGGCCTATGAAACCTGGGGAACGCTCGATCCAAAGCGCAGCAATGCGATCTTCATCCTGACCGGGCTGTCGCCGAGCGCGCACGCGGCTTCGAGCGCGGACGATCCATCGCCGGGCTGGTGGGAGGAGATGATCGGCCCCGGCAAACACATCGACACGAACCGCTGGTATGTGATCTGCGCGAACACGCTCGGATCGTGCAAGGGCTCGACGGGTCCCGCTTCGATCAATCCGGAAACCGGCGAGCTCTATCGTCTCGATTTTCCGGCGTTGACGCTCGAAGACGTCGCCAACGCGAGCTACGAGCTCGTGCGTGGACTCGGCATTGATCGGCTCGCCTGCCTGATCGGCAATTCGATGGGCGGCATGAGCGGGCTCGGTTACCTCGTCCAGCATCCGGGCTCGGTGCGTGCGCACATCAGCATTTCGACCGCGCCAACCGCACAGCCTTTCGCGATTGCGATCCGTTCGCTGCAACGCGAGGCGATCCGCCTCGATCCGAACTGGAAACAAGGCCGCTACGACGACGAGCACTACCCTGAAGCCGGCATGTCGATCGCACGCAAGCTCGGCGTGATCACCTATCGTTCCGCGATGGAATGGGTCGGCCGCTTCGCCCGCATTCGTCTGGATTCGGACGAGCGAGAAGAAGAACCCTTTGCCGTCGAGTTCCAGATCGAGTCGTATCTGGCCGGGCACGCGCGGCGGTTCGTGCGCAGTTTCGATCCGAACAGCTACCTTTACCTCTCGCGCGCGAGCGACTGGTTCGATATCGCGGAATATGCCGGTGGCGACGCCGCGGCCGCGCTCGCCGGCATCCGGCTCGAGCGCGCGCTGGTGATCGGCGTCTCGACGGACATCCTGTTCCCGCTGACCCAGCAGCAGCAGATCGCCGACGGCTTCCGGATCGGGGGCGCCGAGGTCGATTTCGTCGCCCTGGACAGCCCGCAGGGCCACGATTCGTTTCTGGTCGACATTCCGCGCTTCGGCGCAGCCATCGCGCGGCTCCTGGCTAGCCTGTAAAATTGACGGTGCGGAGGCGCTTGCTGCCGCGGTGCCATGCCGGCTAAATGGCGCCTTGCGCTTACGGGGAAAACGAACCGACTGCCATGCTCACCCTCGATTTTCCCGGCTGCCGTCGCCTCGTCGATGCTCTCGACGCCGCTGTCGCTCAGCGCGATCAGAACGCGATCACCGAAGCGTTGCGCAAATCGCTGTGCTGCCTCATGCGGGACAGCGATGTATGCCTGCCCGACTGCGTGTTCGAACGCGCGAGTGATCATTACGCGCGACGCGAGCTGTATCGGAGCGAGGATCTCGGCTATAGCGTCGTCGCGATGACGTGGGGTCCAGGGCAAGGCACGCCGATTCACGATCACGAAGGCATGTGGTGCGTCGAAGGTGTCTGGGCGGGTACGCTCGAAATCACGCCGTACGAGCTCATGGAACAACGCGACGGCCGTTACCGTTTCGAACCGCGCGGCACGATGAACGCCGGCCCGGGTTCTGCGGGAAGCCTGATCCCGCCGCACGAATATCACACGATCCTGAATCCGAGCGAGGATGCGACCGCCGTCTCGCTGCACATCTATCGCGGCGCGATGACGGCGTGCTCGGTGTTCCAGCCGACCAGCGACGGCTGGTATGCACGCGATCGTCGACAGCTTTCGCTGGATCGCACGCACTAACCTTTCGGCTCGCGTCAGCGCAGCCGCTCGAACGAGAGAAATTTCATCAGCGGATGCGCCTGGCGCTGGATACGACGGCGAATCAACTCTGCGCCGATCACGCTGTAAACGATTCCGTTGCCGCCGTAGGCCATTGCGAAATGCACGCGCGGTCCGTGCTCTGCGTGGGGACCAAAAAACGGCAGCGCATCATCGGTTTCGGCGAACGTGCCGGCCCACGCAAACCCTTCTTCGATGTCATCGCGCCCGAGCAGGTTGCGCAGTTTCGCGAGAAGACGCTTCGATTTGCGCGGGACGGCGCGGTCGCGTCGCGCCGGCAAATCGATGCGGTCGTCCTCGCCGCCGATGATGACGCGGTTTTCGTCAGCCGGGCGAATATAGAGATACGGCCGGCGCGATTCCCAAACCAGCGTGCGATCGAGCCAGGCCGGCGCATTTGCGAGCGGCTCCGAGACCACTGCGTAGGTACTGTGGTTGTGCGCGACACGTTGACGAAGAAATGCGTGCGCTTCGTACCCGGCCGCGAGGACGAGGTGTCTGCATCGCACGGTCGCGTCGCGATCGGTCTGAATCCTCAGTCCGCCTGAAGCGTTTTCCCAACGCACAAGAGAAGTGCGATCGAACACTTCGCAGCCGCGCTTCGCCAGGTCCGCGAGAAGGCCGACGGCGACCCGATACGGATCCATGCGCGCCGCGACCTTGGTCAAAAGCGCAACGCTTGCATCGATGCCGAAACGATCCTTTAGCTCGGCACGAGCGAGAATGTCCAGCTCGAAACCATTTCGGCGCCGCATTTCGCCTTCGTCACCTACGCGCGCGGCGTGCCACGGCCAACTCGCGTAATAGAGGCTCGTCGCGCGATGGAACGACGAACCCCGCACCGATCGGGCGATGGGCTCGAGATCGCGAACGGCGGTCTCGCAAGCCTTGAACACAGCCGCCGCGTGCGCCTCGTCGTAGCGACCTGCGATGCCGAGCATGCCTTCGTCGATTTCGTACTGCAGCAGCGCGGTCGTCGCCGCGGTGCTGCCCCAACCCGCATCGCGCTTGTCGAGTACGACGACATCCATACCGGCTTCGCACAGCGCACGCGCGATCAGCGCGCCCGTGATTCCGGCGCCTACGACTGCCACATCGCAACGCACGTCGCGCGTTAGCGGAGGGAACGAAGGGAGGAGTCCGTTCTTCACCGCCCAATACGGGTAGCCGCTCTTGAGATCCATCGATGCGTCGGGCCTTCGCGCTCGCCGCGTCGCGGCATGAGGCGGGACTATCCGGGCCTCCGGATGAAATTGCGTTGAACCGCCGCGGCGAAAAACCGGGGCTCGGGCCCGCACCTGCCGCCTCGCCTGCTCTATACTTTGCGCCCGATCGCGCGCCGGGTTTGTTCCGGCCGATCGTGCCGCATGAGAGCCGAAGTGGCGGAATTGGTAGACGCGCTGGACTCAAAATCCAGTTGTGGCAACACAGTGTGGGTTCGATTCCCACCTTCGGCACCATATCCCAGGTCGTTGTGATGCATGATTCCCGCCGATACCGGCGTCCGTCGCGGCGTTGCCTGTTCGGGACTCGTGTTCTCCATCGCGCGTCCGCGCATGTACGGAAGAGGGCGACGGCGGCATATTCAGAAGTCGCCTGCATCACGTTGCGTGATCGGCCATGCCAAAGCTCAAGATAGCCACCTACAACGTCAACGGCATTCGCAGCCGACTCGCGCGCCTGCTCGAGTGGCTCGAACGCGAAGCGCCGGACATCGTGTGCCTGCAGGAGCTCAAGAGCGTCGACTCGGGTTTTCCGATTCGGGAAGTACGCGACGCCGGCTATGGCGCACTATGGGTCGGTCAGAAGTCGTGGAACGGCGTCGCCATTCTCGCGAAGGGGACGGACCCGGTCGAAGTGCGGCGTCGCCTGCCGGGTGACTCGAAGGACCAACAGGGCCGTTACATCGAGGCTGCGGTCGATGGCCTCCTGATCGCCTGCGTCTATCTTCCGAATGGGAACCCGCAGCCCGGACCGAAATTCGACTACAAGCTCGCATGGTTCGAACGCCTGATCGTCCACGCCGAATCGCTCTACGCGAGCGGACACCCGGTGGTTCTCGCGGGCGACTTCAACGTCGTGCCGACCGATTTCGACATCTACAACACGAGATCGTGGCTCAAGGACGCGCTGTTGCAGCCCGAAAGTCGCGAGTGCTATCGACGTCTGCTCGCGCAGGGCTGGACCGACGCGCTCCGCGCGTTGCATCCGGACGAACGCATCTACACGTTCTGGGACTATTTCCGGCAGCACTGGCAGACCAATTCGGGTCTGCGCATCGATCATCTTCTGCTCAACGAGCCGCTGCGCAAGCGTCTGTCCTACGCCGGAGTCGACAAGTGGGTGCGCGGCCGACCGGGCGCCAGCGATCATGCGCCGACGTGGATCGTGCTCGATGCTGCGCGGCCGGCGGTAGCTGCCAAGAGTCGCGCGCCAAAGGGCGAAGGCGTCCGGGCTGGTACCAAGCGGACATCGAAATCGAAACGGAAATAGCCGACCAAGCCGTCCCATTTTCGAGCCAATGCAAGCGGCGCATTCATAACCGCGTATAGTTCAGCCTCTGACCTGCGTTCGGAGTCCAAATGCGATCGATGATCACCGTCGAACGGCTTCCCACCTCCCATGGCTCCTACCTGCTCGGGGACGACGTGTCCAAGCTCCTTGGCACGGTGGTCGGCATATCCGCGGTCAACATCGAGAATCAGTTCATCGACCGCGCCACCGTCAGCTACGACTGGACCGATGCCGGCCGTGATTTCGACCGCATCGACTTCCTGTTGAAGTCGAAGGGCATGCGGCGCGTGCGCTGATCAGCGCGGCGCCGTGCACGCACGGGCAGCCTCGGACGTGCTTGCGACCGCACCTTCACCTGTGAAGGCGCACACTGGCGGTCTCGCACCCTGCATGGATCCAAATGCGCGCCCTGATTACCGTCGAACGCCATCGTTCGACGACGACGAGTTCTTCCCTCCTCGGTTCGCACGCGACCCTTGTTCTGGAATCGCTTCCCGGCATATCGGAGATCCGAGTCGAACATGAGGGCGCACACCGCGCCGTGCTCTCATACCGGTGGCGAGATCCGGGCACGCACAGTCCCGGAATCGGGGCCGCGCTCCTGACCGAGGGTATTCAGCTCGTTTGATTCAGCGATCGGGCCGATCGAATCAGCGCGGCCGGGATCGGCGTAGCGCCGGATTTAGCCGGTCGATGTCAGCCTGGACCTGGTCGCGAGATCTCTCATAGACAATCTCGCGCCCTAGAACGCTGCCCGCATACGCGGCCCCGTTTCGTGTCGGCGTCAATTCGCATTTGACCGAGTGCACGCCCTCGCCGAGGACCACCTCGATGCGGTTGACCCGTTTGCTGAAAACCACCACTTCCATCGTCTGCCCACTTTGCGTCGCACGCACGGTGATCTTTTCGATGTTCATGGCGACGAACGCTCCCGGTCGTGTATCCGGCCATGTTACACGGCGCTATGGCCGCTGTTTCATCCGCTAGAATGTCTCTCGAGCGATCGCGCGCCCGTCCACCGATCGCACCCAGCCGAGCGAGATCATGGCCGCCAAGGCCGAAAGCATTCTCGAAACGATTGGCCGCACGCCGGTCGTACGCATCAAGAAGCTCGCGCCGCCGCACGTGCGGCTGTACGTCAAGATCGAAGCGTTCAACCCGATGGGCTCGGTCAAGGATCGGCTCGCGCTTGGCGTCATCGAAGATGCCGAAAGATCCGGAAAACTGAAGCCCGGCCAGACCGTCATCGAAGCCACCAGCGGAAATACCGGCATCGGTCTTGCGATGGTATGCGCGGAAAAGGGATATCCGCTGGTCGTGACGATGGCGGAAAATTTCAGCGTCGAGCGGCGCAAGCTGATGCGTTTTCTCGGTGCGAAGGTCGTAATCACGCCGGCGGCGCTCAAGGGCAGCGGCATGCTCGCGAAGGCCGTCGAGCTTGCCGAAGCGCATGGCTGGTTCCTGTGCCGTCAGTTCGAGAACGAAGCGAACGCCGACATCCATTCGCGCACCACGGCGCCGGAAATCCTCGAAGCGTTCGCCGGCGAGCGGCTCGACTCTTTCGTCACGGGTTTCGGCACCGGCGGAACGCTCAAAGGTGTCGCGCGCGTGCTGCGCGAGCGAAGCCCCGAAACGAAAGTGATCGTGTGCGAGCCGGACAACTCGCAGACGCTCGGCAGCGGCATTCCGCAGCGGCGCTCGGCGGACGGATCGCCGGACGGAAGCCATCCGAGCTTCCGGCCCCACCTGATGCAAGGCTGGTCGCCGGATTTCATACCGAAGCTTGCCGAAAGCGCCGTCGCGCAACAATTCATCGACCGCATCGTCGCCGTGAACGGCGCGGAAGCACTGCGGTTGTCGCGCGAACTCGCGCGCAAGGAAGGCATTTTCGTCGGCATCTCGGGTGGCGCGACGCTCGCGGGTGCGCTGCAGGTGTGCGCCGACGCGCCGGACGGCGCGACGGTTTTGTGCATGTTGCCTGACACCGGCGAGCGCTATCTCAGCACGCCGCTCTTCAGCGACATCCCCGCCGATATGACGGCCGATGAGATCGCCATCGCGCAATCCACACCGAACTATCGCTTCGATGCACCGCCGCAATCCGAAGCCCCGCAACCGCCCCTCGTCGAAAGCGCGAATGTGTCCGCGGATGCTGCCGCGTTCGTCGAACGCGTGGTCAACGATCGCGAGCAGCCGGTGGTGCTGTTCGCGCTCGAGTGGTGCGAGTTCTGCTGGTCCGTGCGGCGCATGTTCGCCAAACTTGGCATCGCCTACCGCGCCGTCGATATCGATTCGGTCGAATATCAACGGGACGACCAGGGCGGAAAGATCCGCGCGGCGCTGACGGCGCGCACCTCTGTCAGCACGATTCCGCAAATATTCGTCGGCGGCGTACTCATCGGCGGCGCCACCGATGTGTTTGATGCGTACAAGGAGGGGCGCCTGCAGACTCTCCTGGAAAAGAATCATGTCGCATACGACCGTGGCCTGCGCGTGGATCCGTATTCGTTCCTGCCGACGTGGCTGCATCCGAAGTGAGCGCGTTACGCGAGTCCGCGAGCGCTCGTTCCTGATCGATCCAAGTAGCTGCTCGCTATCGCCACATCGACAGCGCGCTCATCAATTTTTTCCCAGTATTCCTTCCGCTCATGAATCTGAATGCTGCTAGCGCAGCGAGCGCAGCCTCGAAGCGATTTCGATGAACGGCACCTATCGCGAGCGTTCTTACGGATGAGGTCCATTCAGCACGAATGGCCGACCCTTGTCGCCGGACACTGCTGGCACGTCATCGGTGACGGCGCGCGGTGTTTTCCGTCAGCAACGAGGAGCTACCACATGAACATGCGTCACACCATTTCAACCGCGACACTCATGGCGATCGCTTGTGCAGCGGCCACTCCGGTGCTGGCCCAGCAGACCGAGACGACCGAAACCACGACGACCACAACGGTCTCCAAAGGCCACCATCGCTATGTTTATTACGGCGATCACGACATCTATTTCGCGCCGGAAACCAAGACCTACTACTGGCGTGAAGGCGATGCATGGCGCTCGGGCGTCGAATTGCCTCCGTCCGACCGTGAGTACATCACGACCGGCGGCGTCAACATCGAGCTCGATACGGAGCGTCCGTACGAGCGCAACGAGTGGGTGATCCAGCACTACAAGAACGGTCATCGTGACCGTGACGACGACGATCATCGTTGATCGATTGCTGAGTGTCATCGAGCGCGGCCGCCGGTTTCAGGCGGCCGCGCTTCATTGTGCGAAAGCGCTGCACATCACCTAGGCAAAGTCACTGCCTGTTCGGATCATCGCTCGACGTCGCGGTGCGATCCGATGGCGGCGTGATTCGCGGAGCCGCTGCTCGCTGCTTGGCGCGCGCCAGTTGGCGCTCCGCCCAACGCTTTAGTACACGCGCCTGTCGCGCGCCGACCTGCGGATCGCGTACCACTTCTTCGACGCGCGTAATCAGCGCATCGACATTCTCGCGTTTCGGAGCATCGGCATCTCGGCCGCCGGACCAGACGTCGATCCAGTGATCGCTGTGCTCGCCCATTCGCAGCACCGAGCGGAAGAAGCGCGGCTCCTGGGTCTTCAAAAGAACGAGGTCCGCCAACGCCGCCGCCCAGGCGAGCGGACTGATCGCGAGGTCGCGCGCCGCGCCAAGCAGCACTTTCAGCTGCAGCACCGCTACGGATTTGATCAGAGCGATCGCGGGTCGCGAGCGCTCGCTGTTCATGGTCATCATTCGCTTCCGTCAGCTCTGGAAACCGTTGCGCGCGTGGCTGCCGTCGCAGAACGGCTTGTTGTTGCTGCCGCCGCAGCGGCACAACCTTGCCGATTGCACGCGCGCAACAACGCGCCCGGTGCCGCTGATGATCTCGAGATTTCCGCGCACCTTGAGTGGTCCGTCGCGTTCGGGATCGATCGCGAGCGGGCCATCGCGTTGTTCGAGCGTGTCGGTCTTTCCGCTCGGCGGCTCACCGGTCGCGCCAAAGCCGATTTCCTTGTGTGACTGGTCGCAGAACGGTTTGTTCTTCGATGCGCCGCATCGACATAGCGTCGCGCGATGGATGAGCGGCCTGCCACCGAGAACAATGTCGGCGTGAAACGCATAAGGGCCTGCTTCGCGCGTCGACAAAAGATTGACGGGCGGCGCGGTTTCGTCGGCATGTCCATCCTTGCGCCGATAACGGATCG
>Ga0157372_10004560_pt1 | contig 14748 bp, 11 predicted proteins | sample C55metaG_FD_115307 | JGI IMG/M metagenome (GOLD analysis project Ga0157372, IMG submission 115307) | Corn rhizosphere microbial communities from Kellogg Biological Station, Michigan, USA - C5-5 metaG | ecosystem: Host-associated > Plants > Roots > Rhizosphere > Soil | place: USA: Michigan... | reverse complement strand
GCTGGTCGCCGCGAGCTTGCCGATCAGGATGCGTGAGCGCGAAATCGGATTCACGAGCAGCGGTTCGAGCGACTGGCGTTCCCGCTCGCCCGCGGTCGTGTCGATCGCGAGCGCCATGCCGCCGATGAACGCGCCGAGGATGAAGAAGTACGGCAGCATCGCGAACAACGTTCCGCTGCGTGTCTGCGCGGTCGACTGATCGCGATCGGCGACGACGAGCGGCCGGATTACACCCGGTGAAATTCCACGCGCCAGCAGCCGCAACCCGCCGGTGCGCTGCGCGTAGCTTTCGAGCGCGCCGCGCAGACGGTTGACCGATCCTTGCGCATCGCGCTGCGACGCATCGTAGATCAGCTCGACCTGCGCCGGCTCGCCGCTGCGCCAACCCTCGGCGTAACTGGCGGGAATGCGCAACACCAGATCGGTGTCGCGCTCGCGAACAGCACGTTCCGGGTCCGCCGGCGCCTCCTTGATCTGCATGTTCTGCTGTTTGAGCGCGGCGATGAGATTCGGCGCGTGCTCGGCGCCAATCACCGGAACCGGCAGCGCCTTGTCGGCCTTCTCGATCTCTCGGGTGACGATGCCATTGATGATCAGCACGAAGATCACCGGCGCGAGCAGCGGACCGGTCAGCAGCGTATTGATCACCGTGCGCCGGTCGCGAAGATTCTCGCGGACTTCCTTTAGAAACACGACGAGCACCGAATTCATAAGGAACGACTTCATGCCGAAAGCCCCTCCTCGGATCCGATCACGGCGACGAACGCGTCTTCGAGGCTCGCCGCATGCGTTTGGGCGAGCAGCGCGGCCGGCGTCGCATCGGCGACGACACGTCCGCGCGCGATCACGACGATGCGATCGCACAAGGCGGCAACCTCCTGCATGATATGGCTCGAAAAAAGCACGCAGCGGCCTTCATCCTTGAGCCTGCGCATGAACGCGCGCATCGCCCGCGTCGCCATCACGTCGAGGCCATTGGTTGGCTCGTCGAGAATCACGTTGCGCGGATCGTGCACGAGCGCGCGCGCGATCGCGGTCTTGACGCGCTGACCTTGCGAAAATCCCTCGGTGCGCCGATCCGCGACGTCGGCCATGTCGAGCGCGGCGATCAATGCGTCCGCGCGTTCCCGGGCACGGGTCGCGTCGAGTCCCTGCAACCGCGCGAAATAACCAATGTTTTCGCGCGCCGTGAGGCGCTTATACAAACCGCGCGCATCCGGCAGCACACCGAGACGACGGCGCACTGCGGTTGCGTCCGCGGCGACATCGATACCGTCGACGGTGACGCGTCCGGCATCGGGCTGCATCAGCGTGTACAGCATGCGCAACGTCGTCGTCTTGCCGGCGCCGTTCGGACCGAGCAGACCGGTGATTTCGCCGTCCCGCGCGACAAAGCTCACGCCATCGACTGCTTGCACAGTTCCGAACGCCTTGCGCAATCCGGTGGCCTCGATCATGGCCCCGCTCCGTTGTAGTCGAGGAATGCCGGCGTCGGACCGAAGTCGTCCATGCACGTCGTGTCGAGTGCTTTCGCGTCCAACGTCTCGACGAAACGGCCGACCAGCCTCGGCATGCAGCCGCGCGCCATCACGCTATGGCCCTGCCCTTTCGCGATCAGCAGTCGGCTGTTCGGCAATCCCTTGACGATGGCCTCGCCGTAGCGTGGCGGCGTCACCGGATCGAGCTCGCCACCAAGCACGAGCACCGGCTTGTCGCTCCGCACGGTTTTGTGGAAATCGGCCGGACGCGAACCGCGCGGCCAGATCGCGCACTGCGCAAGCAACACGCGCTCGAGCGCATCGCCGAGGATCAGGTGCTCATCCTCCGGACGCGGTGCAAGCAAATCGGCATCTTCTGCGCAGATCACCGAAAGCTGCATGCCGTTGCCTTTGAGATCGGCGAGTTCGTCATTGAGAATCTCCGACTGCGCGACCAGTGGCGCGTAGTCTCCGCCGAGCGCACGCTCGATCGCCAGTGGCAGCAATGCACTGGTCTCGGCGGAATAGGCAAACATGCGCACGAGTGCGGCGAGTGTCAGCGCCGTGAGCGGCTTTTTTTCCGTATTGAATGTGCGCGGATGACGCAGTTCGATGTCGACCGGTTTCGCGGCGAGCGCGTCGCGCAATTGATAGAGCTTCGCGTACGGATCGCCGAATGCCTTCGCGCAGGCCGGCGTCTGCGTGCATCCTGCGAATTGTTTCTTGAGCGCGTCATCGAGATTCTGCGCAAACTCCGATCCGAGCACGAGATCGTTCGGCACCGCGCTGTCGAGAACAATGCTGCGCACGCCGTCCGGATACCGCGCCAGATACTGCTGCGCGACGCGCGTGCCGTAGGACACGCCGACCAGATCGAACTCCGGCGCACCGAGGGCCTGGCGCAGCGCTTCGAGATCGCGTACCGCTGCAGTCGTCGTGTATTGCGCGGGATCGGCGTTCTTGGTGATTTCGGCGACGCAATCGCGTGTCAGCGCGCGCACTTTGTCGAGGTCGATTTCGCTGACTGCCGCCGTATCGAAATCAGTTGGACTTTCCTTGCACGACAACGGATGAGAACTGCCCGTTCCGCGCTGATCGAGGAGCACCAGATTGCGGTGCTTCAGTAGCGAGGAAAATCCGGCCGCCGCGCGCGGATACACTTCTGTCGCAGCCTGACCGGGGCCGCCCGCGAGCATCACGACCAGATCGCGCTCGGCGAGCTCGGCATCACTGCGCACGATGGCGAGCTTGAGTTCGATCTGGCGTCCATCCGGGCGATCCCAGTTTTCCGGCACGCGAAACGGTGCGCAGAACGCGGCCGTCGTCGCTGCGGAATCGCGCTGTCCGAGCTCGCATGGCGCAAACGTGAGCTCGCCGAGCCGGAATCCGCGCTCGCCGCGCACGTCGGCGATACGCTCACCCGCGGTGGATTTCGGCTCGGTCTTCTCGGCGGGTCGAAGCCACTGCCTGCCGACGAGCGCGGTCAGCGCGATGGACAGCAACACCATGATCAGCGTCTTGCGCGAGCGCATGAGGCGTCATCTCTCCGGATGGAAGATCGTTTCGATGGTCTTGTGGAACAGCCGCGCGATGCGGAACGCGAGCGGCAGGCTTGGATCGTACCTGCCCGTCTCGATCGCATTGATGGTTTGGCGCGACACGGCCAGCCGTCGCGCAAGCTCGGCTTGCGACCAGCCATGCGCCTCGCGCAAGTCCCGCACCTGATTGATCATCGCCGTCGCGAAACCGCGGCCTGTAAAGGATGCTTGACACATTCTGCTCGACCGCACGCTGCGCTGTCAAGGATACTTTACACATCGCGATCCGCGTCGTGATGTGACGCGGCGCGGCTCATCCAGCGCTTTCACATGCTTGCGCACGTTTCCTGCGAAATGCGACGAGTTTGTCGAACCACGACTGTGTGCGGCAGGTGAAACGCGAACGCACCGAAAAGAAACTGCCAACTGCGTCACATAACGACAGCGAATGTAGCTTCGCGAGCTTCCAGCTGTAAAAAATGACCTGCGCTTCAGCTTGGCATACCGCTTGCTCAAACCCCCAAGCCCGCAACTCGTGCGATGTCGAACGGAACTCGACCCGCTCGGGAAGTCGGTAACCCACAACCGAATCCCAAGGGGGGATTAGTCCGATGAACTTCAAGACCAAAGCTACTGCAGCGCTCGTCCTGGTCACGCTTGGCCTCGCGTCGACCAGCCTTCTCAACGCCGCCACCGTGACCAACACGATGCCGGTCAAGATCACGATCCAGAACGCGTGCAACATCAGCACGACCGCGCCGACCACGCTCGACTTCGGCACGCAGGGTCCGCTGGTCGCCAACGTCGATCAGACCGCGACGCTCACCGTGACCTGCACCTCGGGTGCGAGCTACAACGTCGGCCTCGACGGCGGCGGCGGTGGCAGCATCAATGCACGTCGCATGATCAACGGCGCAAACACCGTCGGTTACCAGCTGTATAGCAACAACGCCCGCACCACCGTCTGGGGCGTGACGATCGGTACCGATACCGTCGCCGGCACCGGCAACGGCAACGCACAGACGCTGACCGTTTATGGCCGCGTTCCGCCGCAGACGACACCGCCGGCGGCCGTGTACAACGACACCGTCAACGTCACCGTAACCTACTAAGCCGGAATCCCTGAGATGTGCTCGCTATCGCCCCCTCGGGGAATCGTCCTCGCATGCCTGCTCGCGGTCGCATCCCATGCGTCCGCGAGCGGACTGCAGATCGCGCCGACGGGTCTGCAGATCGTGCCGGGAGGTCCTGCGCAGGCACTCTGGCTCACCAACACCGGCGATCACGAATTGCACGCACAGGTGCGCGCTTTTCATTGGTCGCAAACCACCGGCAAGGACGAGCTCGAAGCAACGCAGGCCGTGGTCGCGAGTCCGCCGATGCTGAACATTCCGCCGGGCGGGCGACAACTCGTTCGCGTCATTCGTACCGGAGCGGACGCCGGATCCTCCGGCGAGCAGGCGTTTCGATTGCTCGTCGACGAGCTTCCGCAAGGCGAATCGAAGGGAACCGGCGTGCAGTACGTGCTGCGTTATTCGGTTCCCGTTTTCGTCGGTACACCGGGCGCGGCGCCGGCGCTGCAGTGGTCGACCCACATCGCCAAGGATGGGCTCGAGCTCACCATCCACAACGCCGGCGCGATGCACGCGCAAGTCTCGGCGCTCAATCTTTCTCAACCGGGTGCCGCACCGGTAGAGCTCGTGCCGGGCTTGCTCGGTTACGTGCTGCCTGGTGCAACGATGCACTGGACGCTCGCTCTGCCTGCCGGCGCGAACGCGGCGAACGCAAGCATCAAGGCCCTGATCAATGGCGAACCGACCGACCAGACGCTATCGCCTGGCGCGCCGTCTCGCTAGCAGCCTGCTGCTTTGCGCGATCGCACGCGACACACTCGCCGAACCGGCGGATGCGCCCGTGGATACCGCGAACGCGATTGAAGTGATTGCCGACGCCGGCGGCAGCGGCGCGGCGGGCGGCGGCGAAATGCTGTATCTCGAGATCGTCATCAACGGCAACGAAACGCACAAGCTCGCCGGATTTTCGCGCGTGGACGGCAAGCTCAGCGTCGGCGCCGACACGTTGCGCCAGCTCGGCTTCCGCCTGCCCGAAGGTTCGGGCGAATCGATCGATCTCGGCGCACTGCCTGGTGTCACCTACCGCTACGACGAAGGCCGCCAGCGCGTCGAGATCACCGCCGGAGAACGCGCGCTCGATCAGGAACTCAACGTGCTCAACGCACCCGAGGCGCCGATTCCGCGCCCGCAAGCGTCGACCGGCATTCTCTTGAACTACGATCTCTACGGCACGCGCGACAACGATTCCAACAGCGGGCTCTCGACGTATACCGAGCTCCGCGGCTTCGGCAAGTTCGGCGTGATCAGCAACACCTGGCTGTCGCGCCTGAGCGATTCGCCGGGCAGCGATCCACAGGCCGATTCGAATCGGCTCGATACGACGTGGACCTATTCATTCGTCGATTCCGCCAATGTTCTGCGCGTCGGCGACACGATCAGCGGCAGCTTGCCGTGGTCACGCGCGACCCGCTTCGGCGGCATCCAGCTGCAACGCGACTTTGCGCTGCAGCCCGACCTCATCACCTTTCCGATCCCGCAATTTCTCGGCCAGGCCGCGGTGCCCTCGACGGTCGATCTCTACGTCAACGGCTTGCGTCGTTACAGTGGCGAGACGCCGGCGGGACCGTTTCAGCTCGGCACGATTCCGATCGTCAACGGCGCCGGCAATGCGCAGGTCGTCGTCACCGATGCGCTAGGCCGGCAGACGACGTACGATTTTCCGTTCTATACATCGAGCCAGCTATTGCGCGAGGGTCTCAGCGACTACTCGCTCGATCTCGGCTTCGCGCGCCGCAACTACGGCGTGAGCTCGTTCGATTACGGCAGCGATCCGGCCGCGAGCGCCGTGTATCGACGCGGCATGAACGATTGGCTGACGATCGAAACGCGCGGCGAGGCGATTTCGGGCTTGGCCAACGCAGGCGGCGGCGCGGTCGTCGGAATCGGCGACGGTGGCATCCTGACCGGGTCCTATGCCCAGAGCAGCGGACACGGCAGAGACGGACATCAGGGCGAGCTCGGCTACAGCTGGCGCAACACCTGGTTCAACTTCGCCGTCGACAGCATGCGCAGCTTCGGCGACTACCGCGATGTCGCATCGCTGTACGGCCCGCCGCCCGCGCGCCGCACGGATCGCGCGTTGCTCGGCGTCACCTACGCGCCGGTCGGAAGCTTCGGCGCGAACTATGTCGAGCTCACGTATCCGGGTCAACCGCGTTCTCGTTTTGCTAGCGCCTTCTATTTCCGTTCGTTCGGCTCGCGCTTCTCGCTGAGCTTCAGCATCAATCAGAATCTCGACGATCACGGCGATCGCAGCGCGTTCCTTGGCCTTTCGATGAGCTTCGGCAACAACGAATCGGCGAGCCTGTCCGCGCAGCACGACAGCCGCGGCAACTACGGCGCCGTCGACGTGACGCGGCCGATCTCGCCCGACGGCGGCTACGGCTGGCACGTGCGCGCACAGGATGGCGCCGGTCTCAGCGGCGGCCAGGCCGAATTCGGTTATCGCGGCGATCGCGTGCAGACGCTCATCGGCGCGCAAACGCTCGACGGCAACACGCTCGGCTACGGCGAACTCACCGGCGCACTCGTCTTCATGGACGCTCAACTCTTCGCCGCGCGGCGCATCGATGATGCCTTCGCCGTCGTCGCGACCGGCGTGCCCAACGTGCCCGTTACGCTCGAAAATCGACTGATCGGCGAGACCGGATCCAATGGCGATCTTCTTATCACGCCGCTAAACGCCTATCAGCGCAACCGCGTCGCGATCGATCCGATGCGCCTTCCGGCCGACACGCATATCGAGCGCGTCGACGACGAAGTCGTGCCGGCCGACCGTTCCGGCGTGCTGGTCAATTTCCGCATCGAGCCGGTGCAGGCGGCTTCGGTCGTGCTGCACGACGCGCAAGGCAACGTGCTCGCGCTCGGCAGCACGGTCGAGCTCAATGACACGGCCGCAACTCCCGCAATGGTCGGCTACGACGGCGCGGTCTATCTCGAAGGCCTGAAGCCGCACAATACGTTGCTCGTGCACGCAACGGCCGGCGATTGCCGCGTCCGTTTCGACTACCGTTACCAGGCCGGCAACGTGCCGCTGGTAGGCCCGCTGGTTTGCAGCAAGGAATCACCATGATGTGCGCGAGCCGTGCTCTCCTTTTCGCGATCTTGATGGTCGTCATCGCGATCGCCCCGAACGCCGCGCACGCGCAGTCGATCACGTGCTCGGCGACGATGACCAACGTCGCATTCGGCAACGTCAATCCACTTTCCAGCCAGACCGACGCCAACGCGACGCTCAACTACAACTGTTCGAACAGCGCGAACTCGACGCGCTTCGCGACGGTATGCTTCAGCATCGGAGACGGCGCGCAGGGCGCCGGCAATTCGAACCCGCGCCTGATGCAGGATGGCGCGGGCGACGACCTCTTTTTCCAGCTCTTCCAGAATGCCGCGCATACGACCGTGTGGGGCAGCTCGTTCTTCGGCGTCAACACGCCCGTGCAGGTCAACGTAACGGTGGCAGCGCACGGCTCGGCCTCCGGCTCGGCGACGATGTATGGCCGCGTCGTCGGCGGCCAGACCACCGCCGTTCCGGGTTCATACCAGGACCAGTTCAGCGGCAATCACACGGCGCTGACGATCAACGAGAGCGGCACGAGTCCGCCCGGAAGCTGCTCGACATCGATCCTTTCGCAATTTCCATTCGGGGTCACCGCAACCGTGACATCGCAATGCGCGGTTTCGGCGACGACGCTCGATTTCGGCACCGTTGGCCTTCTTCTCGCCAACACGGACGGCGCATCGACGATCAGCGTGCAGTGTGCGCTCGGCATCGCGTACCAGGTCGGACTCGACAACGGCCAGCACGCGACCGGCACGACGAGGCGCATGACCGGCCCCGGCGGACTGCTCAACTATGAGCTCTATCGAAATAGCGGCCGCACGCAGCGTTGGGGCAGCACACTCAACAGCGACACCGTGATCGGCCTTGGCACCGGCGGCAACCAAAGTCTCACGGTGTACGGCCGCGTTCCCGGTCAGACGACGCCGACCGCGGGCGTGTACAACGACACGATCACGATCACCGTCACGTATTGATCGCTCGTCGATCGGCTTGAACGAAATCGCGGTCCCGACTCACGCCGGTACGGCGAGCACGCTCGTTCCGCGCTCGATTGCCGCGGTACCGCTGCGGGCGATCTCGAGCACGTCGCCAACGCGGCCGACGTCGGCGAGGAACGCATCGACTTCGGCGCCATCGCCGCTGAATTCCGCCGTGCGCACACCCGCGCTGATGTCGAGCACCTGCGCACGCGGATGCCGGCGCAGGCACGCGACGAAATCCATCAGCCGGTCGGCCGCAACGTCGATCTTGACCATCAGCAATTCTGTTTCGAGATGATCGCGGCGCGTCAGATCGACGATCTCGAGCACGTCGATCAGCTTGCGCGATTGTTTGATGATCTGGCTGATCACGGCATCGTCGCCCGCCGTAACCAGCGTCAGCCGCGAAACGGCCGCATCGTGCGTCGTCGCCACGGTCAGCGAATCGATGTTGTAACCGCGCGCCGAGAAGAGACCCGCGATGCGTCCGAGCGCACCGACTTCGTTCTGCAGCAGCATGGAAATGATCCGGCGCATCAGAACATTTCCGCGGAGCTCGCATCGTGCGCGGGCGTCGGTGCGCGCTCGATGCGCGACGCGATGTGGTCGCCCGTGATCATCTCCGCGTAGCTCATCCCGGGTCCGACCATCGGATACACGCCGGCATCCGGATCGATGACCACTTCGAGAAACGCAGGTCCGTCGAACGCAATGAATTCGCCGATCACGCGCGCGAGATCCTCGCGGCGATCGAGACGCTTCGCCCACGCGAAACCGTCCGCTTGCGCGGCCTTGACGAAATCTTTCTTGTGCAGACTCTTGTCGCTCGCGGAAAAGCGTCCCTTGAAAAACAGCTTCTGCCACTGCCGCACCATGCCGTCGCCACAGTTGTTGAGCACGACGATCTTCACCGGCAAGTTGTACGTCGTCACGGTTTCGAGCTCGCCGATCGTCATGCGGATGCTGGCATCGCCGTCGACGTCGATCACGATGCGATCGCGCCGCGCGAATTGCGCGCCGATCGCCGCCGGCAGGCCGAAGCCCATCGTGCCCATCGAGCCCGACGTCAACCACAACCGCGGCTCGCGAAAATCGAAATACTGCGCGGCCCACATCTGATGCTGGCCGACACCGGTCGTGATCACCGCTTCGCCGCGCGTGTAGCGATTGATTTCCTCGATCACCGCATGCGGCTGGATCAGCGTCGCTTCGCGATCGTAATTCATCGCGTGCGTCTGTTTCAGCGTGGCGATTTCCGCCTGCCAGGCCGAATAGCGTCGTGCATCGACAAGCCGCCTCGAAACACCGAACGCGCGCAACCGCGCGAGTGCGCGCGCGAGATCGCCGAGGTGATGCCAATCGACATGCTTGACCTTGTCGATTTCGGCCGGGTCGATATCGAGCTGCGCGATGAAGCGCGAGTGCGGCGCGAACTTCGCTGGCACGCCGGCGACGCGATCGTCGAATCGGCTGCCGGCCGCGAGCAGGAAATCGCAGTCGTCGATCGCGTAGTTCGCGAAGGCGGTACCGTGCATGCCGAGCATCTGCAGCGAAAGCGCATCGGTCGTGTCGTAGGCGCCGAGTCCCATCAGCGTCGTCGTGACCGGAATGCCGAACGCGTGTGCGAACTCGCGCAGCGCGTCGGACGCCCCGGCCGCGATGACGCCGCCGCCGGCGTAAATCAGCGGACGCTTCGCACGCGCCAACGCATCGAAGAAGCGCGCGCAATCCGCATCGGCAATCGCTGCATTTTCGATCGCGCGCAGACGCGCGCGATAGCCCGGAATCGGCAAGGTACCTGCGCCGGAAAAAATCAGCGCCGCGTTCTGCACATCTTTCGGAATATCGACGACGACCGGTCCAGGCCGACCGGTGCGCGCGATCTCGAATGCAGTTCTGAGCGTCGCTTCGAGACGCGCCGCATCGGTGACGAGAAACACGTGCTTTGCGCAGCTCGCCATGATGCTGCTGACCGGCGCTTCCTGAAACGCGTCGGTGCCGATCGCGGCAGTCGGCACCTGACCCGAGATCACGACGATCGGAATCGAATCCGCCATGCAGTCGCGCACCGGCGTCACGGTGTTCGTCGCGCCGGGACCGGATGTCACCAGCGCGACGCCGACCTTGCCCGACGCACGCGCGTAACCGGCCGCCATGAAACCCGCGCCTTGTTCATTCGACGGCACGACCAGCGGCAACCGTTCGCTGCCATCCGTGCGCGGATGATCGTGGTTGTAGCGGAACACCGCGTCGTACACCGGCAGGATCGCACCGCCCGAGTAGCCGAACACGACGTCGACGCCTTCATCGACGAGCACCTGCACGACGACGTCGGCGCCCGAAAGCGTCGCGCCCGCGAGCGGATGCGGTGTCTCTTCATTTCGGCGATCGATCAATGCGTTCATATCAATCTCCGCCTCTCCCGCGCAGCGGGAGAGGGCTGGGGTGAGGGCGTACGGAGCGCATCATCAAACCTCGGTTCAAGTCTCATCGCCGTGCTCCGCCCGATCCCCATCCTGCGCTTCGCGCATCCTTCTCCCTTCCGCGAGAAGGGACATCACGCCCCGCGTGCCACTTTCACCTGCCGCGAAAACGGCAGCGGCCGAACCGCCGATGTTGTCTGCGCCGGCGCGGGCTCGTTGAGCCACGTCATCTTCGAGCGCAACACGGCGCCGATCTTCTCGATCGGATGATCAAGATCCCTCTGCTTGTACGTCTTGTAGTTCGGCAGCCCCGCCGCGTGCTCTGCGATCCACTCGCGCGCGAAGGTCCCGTCCTGGATTTCGCGCAACACGGCGCGCATGCGCTCCTTCGTGCCCGCGTCGACCACGCGCGTACCGCGTGTGAAATCGCCGTACTGGGCGGTCTCGGAAACGAACGTCAACATGCGCGTGATGCCGCCCTGATAAAGCAGATCGACGATCAGCTTCAATTCGTGCAGCACTTCGTAGTAGGCGATTTCCGGGCGATAGCCCGCCTCGACCAGGGTCTCGAACCCTTTCTGCACGAGCTCGCTCGCGCCGCCGCAGAGCACGGCCTGCTCGCCGAAGAGATCGGTCTCGGTTTCTTCCCTGAAATCCGTCTCGATGAGGAGCGCGCGAGCACCACCGAGACCCGCTGCGTACGCCATCGCCTTGGCTTTCGCCGCGCCGCTGACATCATGATGCACGGCATAAAGACACGGCACGCCGCGTCCGATTTCGTACTCGGAGCGAACCAACGCACCGGGTCCTTTCGGCGCGACGAGAATCACGTCGATGTCTTTGCGCGGCGTGATCGTCTTGAAATGCACGTTGAAACCGTGCGCGAAGAGCAGAGCCGCATTCGGCTTGATGTTCGGCTCGATCGCCTCGGCGTAAAGCTTCGGCTGCACCATATCCGGCGTCAGCACCGCGACGAGATCCGCGCCGCGCACCGCGATATCCGGCGCGACGACATCGAATCCGTCGGCTTGCGCTTTGGCTGACGTCGGACCACCGGCGCGCAGGCCGACGACGACGTCGAGTCCGGAATCGCGCAGATTGAGCGCATGCGCGCGGCCTTGGCTGCCGTAGCCGAGGATGGCGATGCGTTTGCCTTGGAGCGCTTCGGTAATGACGGTCATTTCGATCTCCGGATTCGGTGGTGGATCTCTCGGCGCGCGCGATGGATTGTGTTGGCCAGCTAACGAAGCACGGGAGCAAGCGTTTTCGTTCGCCCGCTTGCCGGAAAATGTGCCGACTGCGGAGGCCGGATGCCGCAGCGAACGGCGGCCGGCCCGAAGGGCGCGCCGTGGGAGCGGCGCGTAGGGCGGATGAGGGAAGCTTCGAACGTCGTCACGCGGTTGCCCCCACCCCAGCCCTCTCCCGCTGAGCGGGAGAGGGAGTAACCGCTTCCGAAGCGGTCGTGACAGCGCCGTGCGATGCGGAGCCAACCAAACGCGCGTATTTCGCGAGCGCGCCACGGACGACATTCGGCGCGCGCGGTTTCCACGCGGCGCGGCGTGCGTCGAGGTCGGCTTTCGTCTCGATGACGCGTCGTGTTGCGTCGATGACGATGCGATCGCCTTCCCGAAGCAACGCGATCGGACCGCCGCGCGCCGCTTCCGGTGCAACGTGGCCAACCATCAGACCATGCGTCGCGCCGCTGAAGCGGCCGTCGGTCATCAGCGCAATGTCATCGCCGAGGCCGCGTCCGACCAGCGCTGCGGTCACCGCGAGCATCTCGCGCATGCCAGGCCCGCCCGCCGGCCCTTCATTGCGGATCACGATCACATCGCCCGCACGGATCGCGCCGGCTTGCACGGCACGGAACGCGTCTTCCTCGCACTCGAATACGCGCGCGGGACCATCGAAATTCGTGCGGCCCTTGCCGGCGAGTTTGAGGATGCAACCTTCCGGCGCGAGATTGCCGTACAGGATCGTATAACCGCCGCGCGGCTTGAACGCGTTCGCGACCGGCACGACGACGCGCTGTCCAGGCGGCGCAGGCGCAGCCTGATCGAGTTCCTCGAACAGCGAATTCCCGGTGACCGTCGGCGCGTCTTCGATCAGGCCCGCAGACCGCAATTCGCGCGCGACTTCGGCCATGCCGCCCGCCGCGGTCATTTCGATCGCGGTGTATCTGCCAGCGGGCATCAGGTCCGCGATGACCGGTGTCGCCGCAGCGGCTTCCTCGAAATCCTCCAGCGTCAGCGCGATGCCGGCTTCGTGCGCAATCGCGAGCAGATGCAACACCGCGTTCGTCGAGCCCGCCGTCGCCGCGACGATGCGCGCTGCGTTCCGGAATGCGCTCGGCGTCAGGATGTCGCGCGGGCGACGCTCGTCGCGCAAGACCTCCAACGCGAGCTCGCCGCAGCGACGCGCTGCGTCGCGCTTCGCCATGTCAGTCGCGGCGATGTCGTTGCAACCGAGCGGAGAGAGGCCGAGCGCGGTCAGCACCATCGCCATCGTGTTGGCGGTGAACTGGCCGCCGCACGCGCCGGCGCCCGGACACGCGTTGCGCTCGACGGCGCCAAGGCGCGCGTCGTCGATGCGACCCGCGCCGTGCGCGCCGACCGCCTCGAAAACCTGCTGGATCGTGATCGAATGGCCGTCCAGACGGCCATGCGCGATGCTGCCGCCGTAGAGCACGACGCCGGGAATGTTGAGACGTGCGAGCGCCATCGCCGCCGCCGGAATGGTCTTGTCGCAGCCGCACAGCACGACCATCGCATCGAGGCAGTGGCCTTCGACGACGAGCTCGATCGAGTCGGCGATCACCTCGCGGCTGACCAGCGAGGCGCGCATGCCTGGCGTGCCCATCGCAATGCCATCCGTGACTGCGATCGTGTTGAATTCGATCGGCGTGCCGCCCGCAGCGCGCACCCCTTCGGACGCGGCGAGGGCAAGATCGCGCAGATTGAGATTGCACGGCGAAACGTTCGACCAGGTGTGGATCACGGCCACCAATGGACGCGCGATATCGCTCGCGCTGAGGCCCGTCGCATACAACATCGCGCGCGCCGGTGCGCGATCGGGTCCGCTCTTGATCGCGTCGCTGCGCATCGTCACGCGGCCTCTTGGTTCGATGCGTCGTCACCGGTCGCTGCGTTTTGCGTCGATGCATCGCCGCCAAGCGCTGCGATAACCGCGCCGGTCACGTCGCGCGTGCCGGCCATGCCGCCAAGATCCGCGGTCAGGACGCCGCGCGTGATCACCGTGTCGACCGCCCGTTCGATCGCGGTTGCTTCTGCTTCGAGATTCAGCGAGTGACGCAACAGCAGCGCCGCCGAGAGGATCGCGCCGAGTGGATTTGCGGTGTTCCTGCCGGCGATATCCGGCGCCGAACCGTGAATCGGTTCGTAGAGTCCCGCGCGCCCGTCGCCGAGCGAGGCCGAAGGTAACAGTCCGAGCGAGCCCGCGAGCGCCGCGGCTTCGTCGGTGAGGATGTCACCGAAAAGATTCTCGGTGACGACGACGTCGTAGGCGGACGGACGCGTCAGCAGCAGCATCGCCATCGAATCGACGAGCTGATGCTCGAGCGTCACGTCGGGAAATTCACCGGCGATGCGCGTCACCGTCTCGCGCCAGAGCCGCGACGTTTCCAGCACGTTCGCCTTGTCCACCGAGGTCACGTGCCCGCGTCGCGCGCGAGCAAGCGCGAATGCGCGGCGCGTGACGCGCTCGATCTCCGCGACGGTATATTTGGTTTCGTCGGTGGCCTGCGTCGGCGTGCGCGTCTTCGCGCCGAAGTACGCGCCACCGGTGAGTTCGCGCACGAACAGGATATCGACGCCGGCGAGTTTCTCGTTCTTGAGCGGCGACAATGCCGCGAGCCGCGGGTGCACCGTGACCGGCCGCAGATTCGCGTACACGCCGAGCCCAGCGCGCAATGCGAGCAAACCCTGCTCCGGACGCGTCTTCGATTTTGGATCCGACCAGCGCGGTCCGCCGACGGCGCCGAGCAGCACCGCATCGGCGTTGCGGCAGGCGATCAACGTCGGCGGCGGCAGCGGATCGCTGTAGAGATCGATCGCCGCTCCCCCGATCGGGTGTTCCTCGAACGTCCATTCGTGGCCGTTTCGCGCTGCGATCG
>Ga0157372_10004559_pt1 | contig 14749 bp, 9 predicted proteins | sample C55metaG_FD_115307 | JGI IMG/M metagenome (GOLD analysis project Ga0157372, IMG submission 115307) | Corn rhizosphere microbial communities from Kellogg Biological Station, Michigan, USA - C5-5 metaG | ecosystem: Host-associated > Plants > Roots > Rhizosphere > Soil | place: USA: Michigan... | reverse complement strand
CGCAACTCCTCTGTCGTCATCCGCACATAGCGAACCGGGTCCGAAATCAGAATGGTTTTCATCAGATCCCCAATTGGGCAAACGCCTCGCGCTCGCCCAGTTCAGAATAATCCCCGATCCCAATCTGCGGTTCGTCCCTCCCCCGCCACCCGCATCGCGTACAACCTCGGATAGGCAAAAATCCATCAAATCAGACATATAGCTGTACCGGGCATCTTCTCAGCCCGGAACATCACAACGCACGACGCAGGCAGGTGATTCCAAGAAGGAGCGGCAATCATGAGTTCCACAGTTCACGCCCAAAGCGCGCCCAAACTCGCCGGGCATCGTGCCGTTCCAGCAAATCGAAGAGGATCTTTTGCACGATTCTGCAGTGTTGCTTCCAGTTGGGTTGGTTCCAGGTGGGCGTTCTCCGCTGCGGTGCTGATTGTGTTTGTGTGGGCTGCCACCGGTCCCTTATTCAAGTATTCCAATACCTGGCAACTCGTCATCAACACCGGCACGACGATCGTCACTTTCCTGATGGTATTTCTGATTCAGAACACCCAGAACCGCGACGCCCAGGCCATCAATCTCAAGCTTGATGAACTGATTCATTCCATTGGCCCTGCCAGCAACGAGATGATGGACATCGAGAATCTCAGCGATGACGAACTGAATCTCGTCCATGAGCGCTACGAAAAAATCCGAGCCGAGTGCGTAAAGCGGAAGAAGCGGGACAAGCGGTAAATCCACTCGAAACTCCATGCTGCTTTTCTGCCCAGGAGCTTTCGCTTCTTTTTCACTCTCCCCAGCATCTACTTACCCGCGAGTGTACGATCCGACCTTCCGCTGCATCTTACTGTCTGATGCGCTATTGCGTTTCGTACAGCCGACCTGCGTTTTCAGCCCGCCATGCCCGTCGCCACGGCATGATGCTTGCTGCCTTGCTTTGCGCCGCCGCTGTGGGCGCCATGGGACAAACCACACCCTCCGCAGCGCCGCAGCAACCCTCCGTCGCGCCTCGACAAACAGCCCCAGCTGTTCAAAACGATCCGCGCCGCCCGGAAATTCAGCCGAATCTTTCTATCGATCGCGACCCCATTCCATCCCCCGATCCCGAACCCGTCGCGGAAGCGCCAAATCCCAACACACCAAATGCACCCGCAAACGCAGGCGAAATCCAGAAGGGCCAGAACGGCGTTTACACCCTGCACGAGAATGTAGACGAAGTCCTGCTCAGCTGCACCGTTGTCGACGACAAAGGACATCCGGTCGAGGGCCTCACGCAATCTGATTTCCGCGTTTGGGAAGACAACGCACCTCAGCGCGTCAGCTCCTTCAGGCATCAGGACCAGCCCGTCTCCATAGGCCTGCTCATCGACAACTCCGGTTCCATGCGCGACAAGCGCACCGCTATCAATCGCGCCGCCCTCAACCTGATGCGCGAGTCCAACCACGAGGACACCGCCTTCGTCGTCAACTTCAACGACCGCGCGTTTCTCGACCAGGGCTTCACCACCGATTTGGTTGCGCTCAACCGTGGCCTCTCGCACTTCGATTCCAAAGGGACCACAGCGCTTTACGACGCCGTCGCCGCATCTGCGGATGAGCTTGCAAAGCACGCCAAGTTTCCCAAGCAGGTCCTCCTCATCGTCTCTGACGGTGCCGACAACGCCTCGCACTTGACTGAGCAAAAGACCATCCAGCGTGTGCAGGATCTCGGTGGTCCCGTCGTCTACTCCATCGGCCTGCTCTACGACGCGGATCAGCGCGAGTACCAGCGAGCGCATGAAGCACTGCAGACTCTCTCTGACGACACCGGCGGCATCGCCTACTTCCCGGCGTCCTTGGACGAAGTAGATACCATTGCCTCTGAAGTGGCCCGCGATATCCGCAATCAATACACAGTCGGCTATCACTCGACCAAGCCGGCCAGCCTGGGCGGATTCCGTGTCGTTCACGTTGAGGCCTACGGAAGAAAAGGCGCCAGGCTTATCGTCAGAACTCGTCGCGGCTACTACGCCAAGCCGACCCCAAAAACCAACCAGACCGCGCAGAGCACACCGAAACAACCATAGGCGTCTACTACGCACCGGCCACAGGGAACGGCACCGCGGTCAATTCGGCGAGCTTGGTTAGAAGCTTATCCTGGAAGGAAACATCCGATATCTTCGCAGCCGGACGTTGTTGTTGGCGATGATACCAATAGCCGCCGCTGAAGGTAGCGGCGCGGTCATCACTCACCGCAAGCCAGCTCTGCGTCAGCGATCCCTGCTCGAGATCGTCCGAGGCTCCGGCCCCTCCCATCTTCGTCGGCACCCAGCCCGGATCGACGGCATTGCTCAGAACATCGGGCCACAGCCGGGCGACTGCGAACGCCAGCGCTGTGACTAAGAGCTTGCTGTCGCAGTAAGCCTGGGTCTGATCCCACGGCCGCTCGATCCAGTCGATATCGCCTAGCAGAGATTTTCCCTGCCGGTGCATGCCGCTGCTGAGATAGATCAATCTGCCGGGCCGGTCCATCAGCACTGTGAGCATGTACGGCGCCAGCGTGTTCACCGCAAGAGTTCTCGCGTGACCTTCGGGCGTGGCGCTGCGGCTGGGTACACGGTAAATGCCCGCGTTGTGAATCACGGCGTCCATCCTGCCAATCGCGTTGACTTGGTCGGCAACCCCGCGTGTCTCGACAGAACTGCTCAGATCTCCAATAGCAACGCCAAGCGATCGGGGTGCCAGGTCTTTCATTGCGGCAGCACGATCGCGCGAGCGGGCGTGCAACACCACCTGGTGTCCTTCTTCAATGAGGGTTCGTGCCGCAGCGTATCCCAGTCCATCCGTGCTGCCAGTGATGAAAACGCGACTCATGCTGCTCCTACATCTCAAGTATCGCTCCGCTCGGGCTGCTACGGAATTGAGAATCGAAGGCAGAGTATTCGGGCAAAGAAATAGGGGGGATATCTCCCCCCTTTTTCGGTTGCTGCAGCATCTGACAATTCTCAGTGCAGATGGAATTCCACGTCGACCACAATCTGCACAGCCACTGGGTGCCCCTGGTACATTGCCGGTTTGAACCTGTACTGACGAACGGCCTCGATCGCCTTCTCGTCCAGGCCCATCCCCAGGTGCTTTGTCACATGCACGTTCTGCGGATTACCTTGCGCATCCACAATCAACTGCAGAGAAACTGTTCCCTGGAAGTTCGACTGCCGCGCCTCATTCGTGAACTCCGGCTGTACCGAGTGGATCACCGAGGGTGCGCTCACGCCGCCGCCCACGCTCATGATCCCGCCGCCGTATCCGCCACCGCTGCCGGCACCAACGCCCGAACCGTGCCCGGATCCAAATCCGCCACCCAGCCCATGACCAAATGATCCGCCGCTGCCGCTACCTTGCGATGCCAGCTTGATCTGTGGTGAATCGCTCTCGCCCAGGTTAGCCATCTTCGGCTGGTCGGGCAGAGCCACTGGTGTTGTCGGTTCAACCGCAAGCTTTGGATCATTGATCCGGAGCTTCGGCGCGCTCAACTGGACAGGTGACACGACCACAGGCGGAGTGCCCTTGTTTACCTCAACCGGCTGGCGCAAACCGCCGCCGCCCCCACCATGCGCCACCTTCGGCACAGGCAGAATCTTCGCCGGAGGAGGGGTCGGAGCAAAGAGCTTGAAATCCACGTGACTCATGTTCATCGCCGGCGCCACAACTGGGGTCACTTTCATTCCAAGCCAGAGCACGGCTCCGAAGATGATCACGTGCACAATGGCTGAAATGACGCGCGACTTCGGATCACGCTGCTTCAGCGCTGCATCCAGCCCGCCAAACGTTGGGACCGACGTGGGCCTCACACGTTCATGTGGCGTCACGGGCACCAGATAGAGAGTGCGCGGTTTTTCCGCCTCATCCTCGCGCAGATCCACCGCCAGCGATGAAGAGTTGTAGAATGAGCCCGCATTCGAAAAAGGTCTGATCTTCGAACTGGCTTTACGTGATTTCGACCCGAATTCTCCCATATATTTTGTCCCGGCTATGTAATGCTTCCGGCCTCCCCATTTCTCAATATTTGCGACCTAAGAAGCTTCTGCTTGCATATCTGAGACAGTTGCCCGCCCCAGGGTTGAAGTTGAATCACCAGATCCCCTTATCACTTCCGGTGATCTTTTGCCCGACCAGCGCCGCTGTGGCAAGCCACGGCAGCAAACTTAGTCGAGCGCCACTGTAAATCTGCCGTCTGCGCAACACGCCGGCCAGTTGCGTGCCGTAGAGCATCGCGGACTGAGGCAGAATCGGCACACGAAGGAAGTCCTTGGCAAAGTAGATTTCCCGACCGTCGAATCGTGCTGCTTTCAGAACCCATTGCGGAATATCCAGTCCCTCTCCACGGTAGCGCTTCACGTAATCGGAAACGATGGCGAGATACGTAGCCATTCCCTCCCAGATGCCCGCCGTCTTGGCCGCGACATACAGGTCGTCGTAGTCCACCATGCCACTCTCGACCAGTTGAGCGCTGTCAATGACATCGCACAGCCGGAAATAGAAGTGCCGATACATCCGCTGCAATGTCGAAATCATCAGTCGGTCAGAAACTGAAGGCACGCGGAACATCAGCTCGCCAACCGAGATACAGCGGGTCCGGTCGATAAGTGAGGAAGCAATTGCGAACTGCTCGCCCGTCTGCCCCAGCCGACCCACATGGATCTCGACAAGTTCCGGCAGACCGGGAACAATGAAATTCCATTTGCATGCGAGCCGGTCACCCCAACTCCGCGCATCCGGAATTGCGTTGAATTCTTCCCTCATCAGTTGGACAACGTCGCCAGCACTGGCATTTGTAAAGAGGTCCAGATCGCTCCCAAGGTCCGGCAAGTGATCAAGCGACTTGATCACTGCAACAGAACACTGGTGATTCGCGAACGCATTCGTGATCTGCCAAATGAAGGAAATTGCGTTGTTGATCCGCGCAAGCTCAGCGGAGAGAGACTCATCAACCCAGCTCGTCCGGAGCCTGTCTCCTGCTTTCTCCGTAATCTGCCTGAAAGCTCCAAGAGCGCGCACGATTACGTGATTCGTGTCTGCAAGAGCTACCAGCGTGTCGAAGTCGGGCTTCGAAATTTGGAGAACCGCGCTCTCCAGTTCAGAAGCGACAACGGAGACACCACCCGCCACCGGCATGATGAGCAGCCGGGACAGGAGATCCATAGACTTGTTCGATAAAGATGGCATTCCTTCTCGTTTCATTTCAGAAATTAAGAACTAAAACTGCGGGCGAGTTTGCAGTTGCGGCTGAGTTGCCGGAGAGGGCGGAGTCTTCGGCTCATTCTCCGGGCTGGAGTTAGAACTGCCACCTCGCGGCGTTAGCTCGATAGGTGCCTGTTCCTGGCGGCGCTTCTGGCTGTAAACCTCCAGCGCATCGTCAACCTTGTCATTGCTTGTGCCGGCTACCGCTTCGAGGCTCTGTCCTTCAGCCGCCAATTGCGTTGCGAATCCCACGTTGCCGGCCGCATTTTCGGCTCGCTGCGCTTTGCCATAGAAGTACTGTGCCGTCTCAAGATCTCCATCTTGTTCAGCAACAAAGCCCCGATTGTTCAGCGTGAACGCGCTGTTCGGATCAAGCGAGTACGCTTTCAAAAAGTCCTGGCGCGCGGACGCCCAATCGTTCTGATTGGCCTCAAACACTCCTCGAATCGAGAGCATGATTGCCTGCGACCCTGCTGATCCCGTATCTCGAATCCTCTTCTCAAGGCGTTTCGCGCTCGCGGCCGCCATCTCGCTTACTGACTTCCCACGCCACGACCGGTCAGCCGTCACCACGGTCGCTTCTGTGGAGTGAGACGATGCCGCGGTCAGATAATAGCGAAGCGCTCCATTGAAATCCCCAATAGTCTCGCTTGCCACACCAAGATTGTTTAACGTAAATGCGTTACGCGGCTCGAGAGGAAGCGCCTTCTTCAGCAGATCAATTGCTTCGAACCCACGATTCTGCGCCAGCAACCGCATGGCATTGATGTTCGTACGGTTCACCCGCATCGTTACGTCCTGCAGGTTCACCACTGCATCGCGCATCGGCTTGCCTTCCAGACGCTTCGCATTACTGATTTCGATGGTGGCGTTCGATCCTTGCTCTGCCGCCAGGCCATAAAATTTCTGCGCCCGCTCCAGATCCCCATTCAATTCCGAGACGTAGCCAAGGTTGTTCAGCGTGAAGGGATCAGCGGGATCGTAGAGGTAGGCCTTATAGAACAGAGATTCCGCATTCTTGTATTCATGCTTCTTGATCGCATCCACGCCACGCCGATTGAGCCGTTGTACCGGGGTCAATTCACTGCGCCGCGGAATTTTGATTACGCGCGTATCCGCGCCCCAGCAGATCACTGAGCTCGCCAGCACCGTAAGTGCCGTAAATCGCAGTAGATATCTATATGACACCGGCGTTCTCCTATCCACGCGGCTTCAAACCTATATGGGGAATACGTAGATCTGCACAATTCGTTAGATGCCCATTTCGGAGGCGTGTTGCTCACAAGATGCATGTGAATAACCATTTGGGACCAACGGCTGCCATGCAAACGCCATCTAATTGGTTGTCTGTTTCTCCTCAACAAGGTGCGCACGACCATGAAACGAATTCCCGAACTTGCGTTGCTGGGAGCAGTTGCTCTGTTGCTCACTGGCCGCGCCCTCGCTCAAACTTCGCAGCAGGCAACGGCAGCAGATCTCCCATCCGCAACCCATTTGAAGCCCGTTGCCGTGGTGCCGCCTCTTCCCGGCGGAACCAGCACAATCATGGGCGGCTCCATTCGCGACATCGATCCCGTCCTCGATCGATTCACGCTGCACATCGCCGGCGAAAAGCCTTTGAAAATTCTGTACGACGAGCGCACTCAACTCTTCATCGATGGCAAGCGGATTCCTCTGAGGCAGCTCCGTCCCGCTGAACATGCCTCCGTGCAGACCACCCTTGACGGCACCTCGGTGTTCGCCATCAGCGTGCACATCCTCTCCCAGTTGCAGCAGGGAGACTACAGCGGCCAGGTTCTCAGCTACGACCCAACCAGCGGCAATCTCGACCTGGTTGGTGCCCGCGGCGGAGATCCCATCCGGCTCCGCGTATCAAGCAATACGACATTCGAGCGCAAAGGCCAGGGAAGTGCTACTGCAACTCCCGCAGGCCCGGGTGATCTTCAGAGAGGCTCCCTTGTCTCTTTGCAATTTGATCCCGATGGAAAAGGCAGAGGATCTGCCACGCGGATCACCGTTCTCGCCACCCCCGGTTCCACGTTCGTCTTCAGCGGGAATCTGATCGCACTCGACATGCACACCGGAAAAATGACGGTGCTTGATCCAAGAAACGAACAGACCTACGAGATTGAATTCAATCCCGCTTCGCTTTCTTCCATCCAGAGCATTCATCCGGGCCAGCATGTTCGCATCAGCGCCGAATATGACGGCACCCGCTACCTTGCGGAGAATGTGACTTCGGAGTAGCCCGGTCAGCTCAGGGCCACTCTCCTACTTCGCAGGGCCGCTTGTCTGCGTCGCCGTCACAGGCGGCGCAAAGCTCGTCGGTGTGCACGGATTGCTTGCAAACGAACCCGCGCTCACCGGCGTCGGCGGACTTGGCGGTGTCGCCCACGGTACCTTGTTGAAGTCGAAAAACTCCAGCAGGTTCGGTTGCGCCGCGTCTCGCGCAGTCAGATGAGCTCCAGTCCCCACGAAACGATCTTCGACGAACTTGATCACCGCCGTATGATCCATGGGCGTGTGCGAAACATAATGTTTCCGGGTAAACGGTGAAACGATAAAATTCGGCAGCCGGAATCCTAACTGCGCAGCAAAGCCCTGTGCTGCAGCGGCGTCTCCGGGATTCGCACCGGGATCGCTCGCCCCCAGATCGCAGTGAATGGTCGGAGTGCCTCCGGGAGCAACGCACGGATTGTACGCATCCGGGTTCACCGCGATCTGCGAAATATCCGCGACTGAACCGAGCGTCGTGTCCGTGAAGTCGTTCGAGTGCCCAGGCACAGGCGGAACGTGATCGTACGGCCCTCCACCCTCGTCGTAGCTGAAGAAGAACACCGAGCTGCTCCAGGAGGGGCTCGTCATCAGCGAGTTGATGACGTTGGCGACCTGTGCCTGTCCAGTTAAGATCGATTGCCCCGATCCGGGATGCTCATCGTTGTTGCCGTAACCGGCTTCGATAAACGCGAAGCTCGGCAGCGTGTTGTTTGTCAGATCGGTAAAGTACGTCGACAGTGGTGTAATGTGGGTCGGGTCGATACAGAACGAATTCGAAGAATCCCCCACTGTGCTTGATGGTTGAGTCGGCGCAGTGCATGCGGCCCCAGTCGGATTCGCATAAAGATAGCGCGCAGAATAGGCGAAATTAGAAAAGTCTGTAGCAGGGTACTGCGATCCGCCGGCCGTGCACCCATCCTGGCCCACAAGGCAGAGGCCTTGCGTTGAGGTGTAATAGATCTTCCACGAGACGTTTGCCTGTTGCAACTCCTCAAAGATGCTCGGTAGAAAGAGCTGCTGAAGATGATCCTCGCCCGGGTCCTTCACAAGACCCTGAGTCGTTCCGCCGCTGAACGTAGCGATCCGATTGTCCACGCTCTTGCTTGCCACCGGCGAGAACCAGCGATCAGACAATGCGAATTGTGAAGCCATGTAGTAGTAGTAATTCAAGAAAGTTTCGTCGTAGTACCCCATGGCGCGCTGTCCTGCCAGGTCAGTGAAACTACCGGAGCATATCGACGGGTTTGCAGTGCAGCCCTTCGCGTAACCCTCAGCGGTGTGGACGAATCCGTCCATCAAAATTTTCCGCGATGTGGAGAAATCAAACCGATTCACGTCTCCGAAGCTGGCAAGCCAATCGGAGCTCTCGTCGTCAATGCACGTGCTTGTGAATTTGAAAAGCTGGAACGGCGTGCCCTCGTCGTTAACATTCACGATGCCGCCAAGCTTGTCATCGATGCCGTCCACTTCATAGTCCACACCGTCATCACCCATGTTCAATGAGTTCTTCTTCCGGTAGGTATTCAGCATTCCGAAGTAGTTATCGAAGCTGTGGTTTTCTTGAAGCATGAAAATCACATGCTGAATGGATTGCAATGTGGCTGCAGGCTGCACGGTCAATTCCGCCGTTGCAGTCGCGGTTCCACCTGCCCCGGTTGCTGTTGCCGTATAGGTCGCGGTTGACGTCGGACTGACTGCCTGGGTTCCGCCAGCCGGCTGCAGGGTGTATGAACTGCCGTCCGTACCGGTGACGGTCACTTGTGTAGCGCCTGTAGCCGTAACTGTAAGTGTGGATGATGCGCCGCTGGTAATCGACGCAGGATTCGCCGTGATGGTCACTGTCGGTACTGCCGCAGAGACAGTCACGGTTGCGGTCGCCGTGACCGAGCCTTTTGCGTTCGTCGCCACGGCGGTATACGTTGTTGTCGCGGTTGGCTTCACTGCCTGTATACCGCCATCCGTTCCCAGGTTATAGGTCGTCCCGTTGCTGCCCGTGATGGTCAGTGTTGCTGCATCAGTGGCAGTAATTGTCAGAATCGAAGTAGTGGCGCTCGCCACCGTCGAAGGCGTTGCGGTGATAGTCACCGTAGGCACCTTGAGTGTGTTGCTCCCTACGAACAGAGCGCATCCTGACATGAGCGCAGAGAATCCCACCAAAGCACTGACGAGAAGGACACGGGAAAATCTGATGGGAAAGGGCGCAGTCGCCAAGATACTCTCCTTAACTTCCATATGGACTCGACGCATCGACAAAACGAAATCGGAGGGATTGTGCAATTTGCCTCAGAACCTTTACGGCGTCAAAAAGCCGCCCATAAGGCGGCCGTTTTATGAACGCGAATCGGCGGCCACACGCGCCCGCATCAGCTCACTTCAGCAACTTGCTGTATTTGGATGTTGTACTCACAGTTAAGGATGTCTCCGCAAATTCATTGACCCCTCGCTCGTCCCTGTGCCCGATCCTGCAAACGACTCAGCGGCGTTTCGCGGCGGCTACATTCGCGGTCTTGTAGGCCTCCTCAACGTCGCTTTCCACGCCCTTCACATCATCCTCCTGCGCCATAAGAACCGGAGATACACTTTCCCCTTCCGCTGGAAACGTCGATTGCAGACCCCAGCCCGGCGAACGCCCCTTCGACCGCAGTGCTTGTGTCCAGGGAATATGGGAGCGGACAGGAGACATGTCATTCAAAACAGTCTTCTTCGCCTGGTGCAGCCGGAACCACCGCAGGTAGTTTCCAATCACATTGCTCATCGTCATCTGAACTCCCGCAGCGAAATTCTGCTCGGCCATGCTCTGTTGCAGTTCGGGAGACTTCAGTATGCGAATAAGCTGCTGGGCTAGGTCCTCGTGGTCGCCAATCCGGTAGAAACGAACGGCCATGTCCTCGTCCGTCACCATGCCGCGAAAGTCGGGAATGTCTGCGCAGACAATGGGCACGCCAAATTCGCACGCCTGATGCGCAGGCCCACTGGATCCAGTCGCCGAATCGTAAGGCAGTACGAGGATCGATGTTGACTGGAACAACTCTGGTATCGCGTCCTCGGCCACATACCCTTTGAACTCAATCGGAAGCTCCGGCGGTTGCGCATCCCGGATCGACTCCCAATACCCTGCCCGCGTGTGGTGATTCGCGCCGGCCACAACCAGCTTCGCTTCCGGTACTTCCTTCAGCACAAGCGGGAACGCCGCCATCAGCGTCTCAAGCCGCTTGTACGTACCCCAATGCCCAATGGCCAGAATCCGTTGATGCGGATTTCCTCTCTTGCTGAAATCGGGTGGCTCCGGCGCCGACGCGAAGGTGCCATGCGTTCCCAGCAAGACATTTTGCGCGGAGTATTTGTTGACGAGAGTGCGACGATATCCCGGCAAGAGTACTGAGACCGAGTTCGCCCGAAGCAAAGCTCGTGTGGCGAAATCAGATCCGAGCTGGTAAAGCCGCTCACGCTTCACTCCAGCTGCGGCGAAATCGACGTGCTCGATAATGTGGTGCAGCGTAATGTGCGTGTAAAACCCTGCAGCACGCACCATCGCCGGGATGGAAAGCCCCGCAAACGCGGCCACGGGATTCTCCGGCGTCGCAAACGATGAGAACACAAGATTGAACCACACGATATCCGGCTTCAACCGGCGAATCGTGCTTAAAAGCCGCAACGGCGTCGAAAGAGACGCAAACTTCCAGCAGCGGATGACGTTGAATCCCGGCAGTTCCTGCTGAGCCTCGACTTCGAGCGGTTTCCCGTTCTCGTCCGTCGCAAACTCATATTTTGTGAGTTCATCGGCGAGAATCGTTAACTCGACATCCGGATGATTTCTGAGTTCCCGCGCGATATGGAAGGCGTATTCATTTAGTTGCCGGCCGCTCGGTGGGAACGTTGCTACCAGACATATCTTCATTAAATAGGGCCCCTAAAAAATGCTGATTTGAATGAACGGCCGCATTTCTTGTTTATGCGCGCCCGGGAAATTGAAGAAAGTCTCCTCCTGCAATCCTCCCGAGAAGCGAATCGGATACTGCAATACAACTTCGCCGGAATCGTCCCGGAATTTGCGCTTGAACGGCCGCGCGTAGGATACGGAGAAACCGTTTTGCGTGGTGTCGTAAACGTGGAAACCGCGCGTGCTCGCGAAAGCTGTCGTCGCCTGAATCTCCCAGTTCTGCCTTGGCTTGAAACTGACCGATGCTGTGGGACGAAGGTTCTGCGCAATTCCCGATCTACCACCCACCACTCGCCAGGCCCGCAGATCCTCGACCATGCCGCGCACCATCAGGCGCTCGGAGAATCGATGCTCCAGCCCGATGTAAGCCGAAGTGAAATAGTCTTCGATCTTCACAGGGTTGAACACCTGGTCGTTGGCTCCCCAACCGGTTACCAGAGCATTCTTACCCCATGGCGCTCCAACTCGAAAATTCAATGCGCCTGCCAGCACCCGCGAGTGCTCATTCCTCTCCGTGAACGGCCCACTCTCGCGAATCAGATATCCCGATGCGGATATTGCGTTGAAGAATGAACTCGTATCCATATAGATGAATGTCCGGAGCAGGTTCTGATTCATCTCAGCAGGAGACAACGAATCGCGCCGAATGGTTGTCTGAACGCCACCGCTGAACGTCATCACGTTCGTTCCCAGACTTACCGTTGGGTTCAATGCGAAATTGATCGTGTAGTCGGTAGTGTTGCGATTCGCGATCGAGTTCGTGGCCGGAACCGAGATCTGGCCGCGCATGTTTCGGATCTGGAAAAATCCACCCGGCTCCGGCAGTTTCCCCATGTGCAGGTGAAATGCATTGGTCGATTGCGTCTGAAGCGACGAGCGGGGTGGCGGAAGCAGCGACGTATCCGTGGTCGAAACGGCGAAAGGCGCGTCCAGCTTCGAGTCCAGAACATACACCGTCGAGTCTTCGAAGAGCGGCTGCATCAGAAAATCTGAAAGCACACTGATCTTCGGAGTTACACGCAAGCCCTCGTTAGCTCCAGTAGCCAGCAGGCTCGTTGTGGCCGCCTCGTCCTCGCCTCCCGCATTCGATGCTTGCGCAAACGAGGTAAGCGCCTGCTCGTTGTGATGTTGCTGGCGATAGAGATTCGCTTGAGCAAGTAGATACTGGTAATCTGGCTCGCTGTCAGCCTCGGCCTTGATTGCCGCCAGCTGCGCGTTGGCCTTCGTCGTTTCCCCCAGCGCAAGATAGGTGTTTGCCAGTCCGATGCGCACTTGCGTGTCGGGAGCTCCCGCAGCCTTGGCATGCTGGATGTATGTCTCCGACAGTTGGTAATCGTGCAGCGAGCGAAAAATATCTGCTGCGGCGATATACTGCGCACCCGTTGGCGGCAGAGAATCACCCGCAGCCGCTTCCATCATTGCCAGCGCAATCTCCCTCTGGGCATCGTCATTGCGATCCTGAAGAGCCATCGTGTGCGCGATGGCAAGGCGCACCGTGACGCGATTGCTCTGCGGAATCTCCAGGGCGCGCCGGTAACGATCCATCGCCGCCTTGTTGTCTCCCAATTCGCCGAGCGCCTGGCCCGTTGATACAAACGTCTGGCTCTGGATCGATTCTGCAAGTGGATTTGAAGGCGGGGGGGCAGCCTCAGCTTCTTTCTCAGCAAGCTGTACATACTTGAACGTCTCATCGCGATTGCCGAGATAGGCGTACGAACGCGCGAGCATCGCGGCAATATTCGGGTCATTCGGACCGTACCGTTCAGCCACCTTCAGTTCATCAATGGCCTCGTGGTAGCGGCGAGAGGCGAAGAGAGTCCCCGCCAGTCCAAGGTGCAGTGCAGGGTCGTCCGGGGTGAACTTCAGGGCGGCCTTATATTCGGCAGACGCCTTGGTGAGCATGTCTTCCCGTCCATAAGCGGTGGCACGAATCACGTGCACATTTTTTGAGTCACCCATGGCTTGTTCGGCAAGATTTGCATGGCGAATAGCCGCTTGCGACCTGTGCAGATCGAGATCCGTATAAGCCATGCCCAGATTCGCCTCGCCGTTCTTGGGCTCCCGCTTCAGCGCTGCTTCAAAATCCGTGGCAGCCAGTTCGGGCTTGTGCATGTCGTTGCGCATGTACCCACGATTTACGTATGCCGTCACCACGTTAGGGTCGCGGTTCAGCGCCTCCGTAAAATCCTGTTCGGCCAGATCCGACTTTTCCTGGTGCTTGTGCACATACCCTTGCAGCAGCGAAATATCCGGCTCCTTGGGCAACACCTCCATGTTTTGCTGCGTCAGCGCAAGAAGCTCATCCCACTTCTCCATATGCAACAGGTCATAGCCCAGATAAACAATCACGTCACGATCGTGAGGCAAGACCTTCAGCGCCTGCCCGCCGATTTTTGCGGATTGCTCGTAATCGCCCCTGAAGCTGAGATACCTCTCCTGTTCGCGGAGAACCTGCGGTTCGCTCGCCATCTCGGGTGTTGATCGCCCATACCACTTGCCCGCAAGAGCAAGATCATGCGCTTCAATTGCCGCATTCATTCCGCCGGCAATCACAAGCGCATTTTTAGGCGCCAGTTCAAAAGCCTTCGCATAAGCGGTTTGCGCCTGTTTGAAACGGTGCCGCGCCGTATACAAATCGCCAAGCGCAATGTAGGGAACAGGAAGATTCGGCTCAACCTGGGCCAGACGCTGAAAATACTTCTCCGCATCGTCATCGCGCCCTGCAGCCCGTGATGCATAACCTAGCGACGTCAACGCAAATCGATTCTTTGCGTCGATCGCGAGAATCTTTTTGTAGGTCGTGATCGCCTCTTCCGTCCGCCCCAGTTTCATCAGCACGTCGCCGTTCAACTGCAGACCACTCGGATTGTGGCTGTCGATTGCCAGGGCATCTCTCACGTCCGTCAGAGCCCCGTTGGGATCCCCTGAAGCCAGCTTGATCTGTGCCCGAAGCCGAAGAAACGGAGCGCGGTTGGGTCCCTGCTCATTGAGCTTGCCGATCGCATCCTTCGCCACAGCCACTTCGCGTTGCGAATCCTGCTCGTCGCGCTGGCTCCGGTAGAGCTCCGACAGATTCATGTGAAGTTGAATTCCATACAACGGGCCTTCAACAGGCTCAGCCGGAAGATGTTCAATCGCCAACTTGTACTCGCGTATTGCTTCCGGCGATTGATCGTGAATGCGTGCAATCTCGCCACGAATCGCATGCAGCCTGTAGCTGTTCTCGTCGATGCTGGCCGCCCGCTTCAGAAAACTCTCTGCTTGCTCCGTCGAACCCGCGGCCACCTGCGCTTGCGCTGCGGACAGCTGCAAGTTAAT
>Ga0157372_10004558_pt1 | contig 14752 bp, 11 predicted proteins | sample C55metaG_FD_115307 | JGI IMG/M metagenome (GOLD analysis project Ga0157372, IMG submission 115307) | Corn rhizosphere microbial communities from Kellogg Biological Station, Michigan, USA - C5-5 metaG | ecosystem: Host-associated > Plants > Roots > Rhizosphere > Soil | place: USA: Michigan... | reverse complement strand
GACGGTCGCCCGATGCCCCGTTCCTCAAGCTCTTTCACCAGCGAAGCCTCGTTATAGCGCGGAGGCGGTTCGGTAAAATGCTGCTCCGGATTCAAAGACTTCAGCGTCAGCTTCTGCCCCGCTTCAAGCGGCGGCAGTTTGTGCTTCAGCTCCTCATCTTCTTCGTCTTTGCCTTCCTTGGCTTCTTCGTACACTTTGAGGAAGCCGTCGAACTTCAAAATTGATCCGGTCACGCGGAACCAGAAAGTCTCCGCCCCGGACTTGGCATCAATATCGACCGTGGTCTGATCGAACACCGCGGGCATGATTTGCGAAGCCACAAAGCGCTGCCAGATCAACTTGTAAACCTTGAACTCATCTTCTTTTAAGTACTGCTTAATCTGGTCCGGATGGCGCATGGCTGAGGTGGGACGAATCGCTTCATGTGCGCCCTGCGAATCCTTCTTTTCTTTGAATGTATTCGGTGCCTGCGGCAGGTATTCTGGACCGTAATTCGTTCCGATGTACTCACGCACTTCGGTCAGGGCTTCGGGCGCGACTCGGGTCGAATCGGTTCGCATGTACGTGATCAATCCGACTTGGCCTTCATCACCAAGCTCCACGCCTTCATAGAGGCGTTGCGCGATCATCATCGCCCGCTTCACACTGAAACGAAGTTTGCGAGAAGCATCCTGCTGCAATTTGCTGGTGGTAAATGGAGGGGTCGCATTCCGGCGGCGTTCTTTCTTCTCAGCGCTGCGTACGACCCAGTCTGCGATCTCCAGGGCAGCGCGAAGCTTCTGCGCTTCTTCTTCATTCGGAACTTCGATCTTCTCTTCGCCCTTGCCCAGGAATCGCGCATCGAATGCCGGAGGTTTGGCGGCGGCAAGGTTTGCGTCGATGGTCCAGTATTCTTTTTTCTCGAACGCTTTTATTTCGCGCTCGCGTTCGACGATCAACCTGAGCGCAACCGTCTGCACGCGCCCAGCGGAGAGCCCGCGCCGTACCTTGTCCCACAGCAGCGGTGAAACCTGATATCCCACCAATCGGTCGAGTACGCGGCGCGCCTGTTGCGCGTCCACCAAATGCTGATCGATATCGCGAGGATGCTCGAAAGCTTCTCGCACCGCGCGCTGGGTAATCTCGTTGAACGTCACCCGCCGAAATCTTTCGTGCCCGTTCTTTTCGCCTTTTTTCTTTTTCTTCTTCTTGCCGTCGCCGAGTTCTTCCGCCAGGTGTGCAGCAATGGCTTCCCCTTCACGGTCCGGGTCAGGCGCCAGGTAGATCGTGTCCATCCCGGCGGCCAGCTTCTTCAGCCTGGCAATGACCTTCTCTTTCCCGGGAATGACGATGTACTCAGTCTCGAAATCGTTGTCGATATCGACGCCCAGAGTGCTCTTAGGCAGATCCTTGACGTGCCCGAGCGAGGCTTCGACCGTATAACCCTTGCCCAGATATTTTTCGATGGTCTTCGCCTTGGTAGGCGATTCGACGATGACTAAACCCTTTGCCAATGTGTTCCTCTATTCCTAGTGTTGGTTTTGAAGCTAGCACGAATGGGAGGACGCTGTCAGCTATCAGCCGGGACTCGGCTCTTAGCTTTTAGCCTTTAGCTCTTAGCTGCACCACTTCACTCCGTGGTTTCAGCCTTTGCAAAAGAGCGGACAACATTCGCATAACTTCGTTCAGCTCGGATCGGAAATGCTCGGACGACGCTGCAGACAACAGCTCCAAGTCACGTGCGAGTCGCAGATGATACGAGAGTTCAGCGCCCGATCCCATAGCAATGTGGACAAATCTCGCCATCTCACCTTCGGATCTCCGGCCACATCCTTCCGCCAAATTCGCTCCTATTGAAGCGCATGATCTCCGCATTTGACTTGTCAGTCCGAATCTTTCTTCGTTCGGAAAACACCGCGTAGCCTTATAAATTGCGAGCGTAAGAGTGTGAGCCTTCCGCCAAACATGTAAGTCCTCGTAGTTCCTCATCAATCCTCCGCGCTCTTGGGCTTCTGCTAAAAGCTAAGAGCTAATAGCTAAAAGCCTAAAAACTTCGTACGAAGTTTTTACCCGGCAACTGCTTCACCTTCCCAGCCAGCTCCAGTTCGAACAAAGCTGCAAAGATTTCGGAAGAAGACAGCTCCGGTTCCAGCTTCTCGATGATCTCGTCCAGATGCTGCGCCTCATCGGCTTTCAGCACCCGGTAGATCTTCTTTTCATGCGGAGAGAGCGAAGGTTCCTCAAACAGTGATGCGGTCTGACCCGCTTGCGATTCAGAGCCCGGTTCTGGAGTCAGCGTAAGTCGCACATTCGCCGGGAGTTCCTCCCACACGTCCTCCCAGGTCGCAACCAGCTTCGCGCCTTGCTTAATGAGCGTATTCGGTCCCCATGAGTTTTTATTGGTCACGTTGCCGGGAACCGCAAAGACCTCACGGTTCTGCTCCAAGGCACACCGCGCGGTGATACGAGTGCCGCTATACTCAGCAGCCTCCACCACCAGCACACCCAGTGAAATGCCGCTGATGATTCGGTTCCGAATTGGGAAATTTTGGGGAGCAGCGAAGGTAGCCAGGGGAAACTCTGATATCAGTGCCCCGCCTAGACTCAGTATCTGGTCGGCAAGTCTCGAATTTTCCTTGGGATACATCACGTCGACGCCAGTCCCAAAGACCGCAACCGTTTTGCCTTTTGCCGATACTGCCCCGCGATGGGCGAATGTATCCACGCCACGTGCCAGCCCACTGAAAATGACAAGGTTTCGTGCAGCCAGATCGCAGGCCAACCTTTCGGCCATTCCCATGCCGTACGGGGTAGGGTGCCGGGTTCCGACCATGGCAATCCCGGGATGGGAAATTGCGGGCACATTGCCACGAACGTAAAGCAGCAACGGCGGATCATAAATCTGCCGCAACTCGGGCGGATACTCCGGGTCATCGAGACTGACGATCTTGATTCCCGCACTCGCCGCCTTGCCAAGCTCATCCTGCGCGAGCTCGATTGAACGGCCAGTGGCGAGTGATTGCGCCGCTCCCGCCGGCAATCCAGCTGCCTCAAGTTCAGTCAAAGAGGCCCTGAACACGCCTTCAACTCCGCCAAAGAATTCCACCAACCGCTTGGCCCGGGTCGGGCCCAACCCCGAAGTCAGGGTCAAAGCCAGCCACAGAGCCTGGCCAGGACGGCTGGAAGTCGGCGCCGAAGATTCTGAAACCGCTGCATTAGGCAAGAAGCCTCCTTGACAGTCCTGCCGACTCTAACCAGCCGGAAAAATTGCCGTCAAGGTCACACGTCACATGTTTGATAGTATTTTTTCAGAGCCATAAGCCATGAGCTGTGAGGGTGAGCAACACGAGGCTTGTGAGCGGCTGCGGACCAAACCAATCCGCCGCGTTCCTTGCTCGTAACTCATAGCTCACTGCTCAAAGCTCGTTGCTCAAAGCTTTATGCGCATTTCCGCCATTTCTTATCTCAACACCGCCCCGCTGATGTGGGATTTCGAACACGCCGAGGCTGGCGATCAGTTCGACGTCTCTTACACGATTCCGTCGCAGTGCGCCCGCGAGTTGCAAAACGGGAAAGCCGACATCGGAATAATTCCATCAGCCGCCTACGCAACGATTCCAGGGCTCTCGATTATCCCCGGCGTGGCGATCGCCTCCAAGCAAGCCGTCCGTTCGATCCTGCTGGTCAGCCCTAAGCAGATCAATGACATCCAAACCGTCGCACTCGACAACTCATCTCTCACGTCTGCTGCCCTCGTCCGGGTTTTGTTCGAGAAGTACTGGGGAAGAGCCAGACAATTCAGCACTGTTCCCCCCGACCTGGAAGGCATGCTTGCTAAAAACGACGCCGCGTTGCTTATCGGTGATCCGGCGCTCCAGGTCGACCGCTCGCGTTATTACACTTGGGACCTTGCCGAGGAATGGCTCCGTTTCACCGGCAAGCCTTTTGTGTTCGCGTTCTGGGCTGTTCGCGACGAAGCGGCCAAATCGTCCAACTTGGATCTGCCTGCGATCTTTCAAAAGTCGCGCGATCACGGTTTGGAGTCTGACAATCTGCGGAGAATTGCGCAGGCCTGGTCGCAGAAACTCAACCTTTCCGCCGCGGACTTGCACTCCTATCTGACGGCAAACGTCTTTTATTATCTGGACGAATCCTGCCTTGACGGCCTGCGACTTTTTTACCGCTACGCCCATGAATGCAAAGCGCTTCCACTCGCCCCTGAGCTGACATTTGCCAATGCCAGCCCGGCCCTGATCTGATGGAGCTCAGATTCTTGTACCACTCTGCCGCTCGAAACCGCCTCTAACCCAGTCGAATGCAGCCATTCGCTTTCTACACTGTGCTTGCCATCTGGAAATGGCTAGTTCGCCTGGGTGGGCCCGGGCTCGTCCTGCTCGGTATTGCCGACAACTCGGTCATCCCACTCACTGGCAGCATGGACATCCTCACCATGTGGCTGGCAGCGCGTCATCGCGAGATTTGGCCCTACTACGCTGTCATGGCTACCGCGGGCGCGGTTCTCGGTGGATACATCACCTACTCGCTTGGCCGCAAGGGTGGGAAAGAGGCGGTTGAACGCAGGTTCAACAAGCAAAAAGCCGATAAGCTATTCAATCGCTTCGACCGCTGGGGATTCCAAACTGTGGCGATCACCGCCTTCCTGCCTCCCCCATTCCCTCTGGTTCCTGTGCTGCTGGCCGCAGGCGCTTTGCAGTATCCGCCAAAGAAATTTCTGGGTGCTCTGACGCTGGGCCGCAGCGTTCGTTACTTTCTGGTCGCAGGACTGGCTTCACTCTATGCCCGTCCGATCACTGCATTCTTCAACCGCTACTACAAGCTGGCGGTGTTCATTCTGATCGGGCTCGCATTTCTCGGCGGCATCATCGCATTGCACGAATACGTGAATTCGCGACGCGATCACGATCCTAAACGACACACTGCATCCGCCAGCCCCAAGGCGGCATGAAGCAATTTGAGGGTTCCCAATAAATCAGACACGATGGCTGGATCAGACTGGCCGCTATGGTGTGATCACCGATCGGCGGCCTGGCTGATCACCTGCAAGCGTTCTCGATATCGTGGTCGAACCTGCAAAGGGGACTCTGCTTACGGAGTCCCGTTTCCCTTGCAGGTAGATGCTGTTGATCGTGTGTGCTTCAGTTAGTCGGCAACCGGGACCGCGAGAAATCCGTGGGTCACCTTGTTCGTGTCGGTGTAGGTTCCGACTATTGCGCCTCGTGGATTGGTGCCCTGTGCATGCGTAGCAGTAGCAGCCGGAAAGTCAATGACCGTATATTCGCTGCCGATTCGCAGGAAACCGTGGAACATACCCGTGCCGTCTTGAAAGTCGCCAACGATATTGCCATCCGGGTTAATGTCCCAGGCTTCTGTGAACTTAAACGTGCTGCTCGGAACATCGAACGACTGAAAATTGCCGTTCTGCAGCACGTAGCCGTGCGTAGCCGCTGGCATCATTGTCAGGTCACTATAGAGACCAACGATCGTGTTTCCGTCAGGTGTTGCGCCGGTGTGCATGGATGCAGGCACATTAATGCTGGTGAATCCGCTGCCGATCCGGGCGAACCCGAACATCGATCCCATAAGATCAGCATCGTGATAGCAGGCGTAAATGGCGCCATTAGGAGTGATTCGTGCCGGAATGGATCCTTCATGCCCTGGAAATAGTACTGTCGAGAACGTTCCATGACGCAACAGAAACCCTTTGATACAAGGTGGTGAACCAGCCACCGTGCATCCAGCCGTCGAGTTCGGCGGAGCAATGTAAATTCCCACGATATCGCCACCTGGGTTGACGCCTCTGAGATTTGTTGGCAAGGTGCCCGTCAAACCGAGAACAGACCCGGGGACATCCACCGTGATGTAGTGTCCGCCACTCAACACAAAACCGTGCGGGACGTTGGATGCATCGCGATAGTCACCCACGATGACGCCGCCCGGGCTGATTCCCCACACGCGGGTGCGGATCGCGTTGGGAAAGTCGACAGAAGCGTAGTTAAAGGATTGCGCCGGTGCTGAGCCTATCGCCAAAACAGCAAACCCAAGCGCGATAATTGCACGAAACAAATCTCTTTTCATTGAGGTCTCCTCGTTGTAATGCCGGTCAAATTCGGAAAGCTGCCGTCAACTCCCAAATTCTTAAGTGCCATGACGGTGCAACTTGGCGACTCGTAGAACATCGGGAGCATGCAAAAGCATGAGGACTTTGCGGCAGAATTCGCTGAGGGTCAAGGAACAGGCGGTTAGTTTTTGGTGAGCGCGCAAGTAGCTGAACAGAAGAGGCTTATTTTGTCAGATATACGGCGGTGATTCAGGGCTATAATGCCGCACAATTGAACAGGAGTAAGGAATGCCAGCTTCCGACTCTCAGCCGACCATCATTCGGTTCGGTATCTTCGACTTGAACCCGCAGGCTGGCGAACTTCGCAAAGCCGGTCACAGAATTTCCTTGCGCCCTCAGGCAGCCCGATTGCTTGCTCTCCTTGCCAGACATCCGGGTCAGATATTGACGCGGGAAGAGCTCAAAGATGAAGTCTGGGGGAAGGAGACTTTCGTCGATTTCGAGCATGGGCTAAATCTTTGTATCCGCCAGATTCGCGAGGCTCTCGACGATGACGCGGATACTCCCCGCTACGTCGAAACGTTGCCGCGCCGCGGTTATCGGTTCATAGCCCCGGTTGAAGCTAACGCACATCTAGTGCCTGCCGCCGCTTCTACACCTGTAGTCCCGACTCGTAAACATTTCGCATGGCGTTTGGGCACGCTAATTGCCGGCGTCACTCTGATCATCGGTATTAGCCTCGCTATCGCCGATCCCTATGAAGTTCGGGAGCATTTGTTCGGCGGGGTCACGGCGCCACGAACAATTGCGGTCCTGCCGCTGCTCAATCTCTCGGGCGACGCAAATCAGGATTACTTTGCGGACGGAATGACGGAAGCATTGACAACCGACCTGGCACGTATGGAAACCGTTCAAGTGATTTCACGCAGTTCCGCTATGCAATATAAGGGGGCGAAGAAGCCGTTACCCACGATTGCAGGTGAGTTGCACGCGGACGCAATCGTCGAGGGATCGGTACAGCGCGTCGGCAATCGGGTGCGAGTTACCGCACAGCTGATCCGCGCGGCATCGGACAAACATCTGTGGGCCAATACGTATGAACGAGATGTTGGCGACATTCTCGCTCTGCAGGACGACGTCGCATCCGCTATCGCAGGACAGATTGAGAGCCGCCTGGGTGGACCGAAGCCCCTGACGCTCGCGAAGGCACATGCGATAAGCCCGGAAGCTTATGAAACCTATCTAAAGGCAAATTACTATCTGGACCAGTTCGATTTGCAGAAGAGTATTGAATATTACGGTCAGGTCATCAAGCTCGATCCGGACTATGCCCCTGCTTATGCCCACATGGCCAGTGCATATTTCTTTCTAGGTTTCTTTAGCGCGATACCACCCCAGCAAGCCTGGGGCAAGGTAAAGGAACTAGGCGTCCTTGCAGTCACCAAAGACGACCAACTACCTGAAGGACATGCAGCCTTGGCGTCGGCGAAGCTTCACTACGATTGGGATTTTGCGGGGGCAGAAAAGGAATTTAAGAGAGCGATAGACCTCAACCCAAATGATGCCGATATTCGGCACGGGTACGCGCACTATCTCATGGCGATGGGTCGCATGGACGAGTCCGCTGCCGAAAGTAAACGCGCAGTTGAATTGGATCCCGTTGACGACGGTCTAACCGATTGCCTCTGCTGGCATAACTACGCGGCGCGCCAATACGACAACTCCATTGAATTGGCCCTCGAAGTACTCAAGCGTCAGCCGGGGGACAATTGGGAACATGCGATTCTCGCATGGGACTATGAACAGAAAGGCGTGCCGGAAAAGGCGGTTGCGGAATTCAGGAAAGCAGTTGAGACTGATCCGAAGGAAAGCCCGCTGCACGCTTTCCTGGTTGCAGGTCTTGGGCAGGCTTATGCCTCCGCCGGGATGAAGAGTGACGCGGAACAGATTCTTCGCCGCTTGCTCGATCAAACGAAAAAGTCCTATGTTTCGCCGTTTGATATTGCTCTGATCTACACTGCGCTTGGAGAAAAAGATACGGCTTTCGAATGGCTGAACAAGGCGGTGGCTGAGCGTTCCACTTTTCTGGTGTACAGCAAGTGGGAGCCGAGACTTGACCCAATGCGCTCTGATCCGCGGTTTGGACAAATGCTGAAAAAGATCGGGCTCCCGAGCTAAAAACGGCGTCGCTTGAAACTATGACAGTGCGGCTCCATGAGATTCCCGTCTCATATAAAATCATCTGAGCCATGTCCCTCACTCACGCCCAAGCCCTCGACCTTTATAAATCTGACGATCTCATCGGCATCGGCATGGAAGCCGACGCCGTGCGCCGCCGCCTGCATCCCGAAGGCGTGGCCACCTACATTATCGATCGCAACATTAATTACACGAATTTCTGCACTGAATACTGCACCTTCTGTGCGTTTTATCGCCCACTGAAAGGTGCGAAGGCGAAAGAGGGATACATCCTCGACCTGGATACCATCTACGAAAAAATTCGCGAGACCGTGGAGCTCGGCGGCACTGGTGTACTGATGCAGGGCGGCCTGCATCCTGATCTCAAGATCGACTGGCACGAAAAGATGCTACGCGGGATTAAAGAGCGCTTTAAAGTTCATCTGCACTGTTACTCCGCGTCGGAAATTATCGCCATCGCCGAGTACAGCGGCCTCACCATTCGCGACACCATCGCTCGCCTGCGTGATGCCGGGCTCGATTCCATCCCCGGCGGCGGCGCTGAAATTCTCGACGACGAAGTACGCCATCGCATCGCCCGCCTCAAGTGCCTTACGGAAGACTGGCTCAACGTGCACCGTACCGCGCACCAGCTCGGCATGAGGACCACTGCCACCATGATGTTCGGCGTCGGCGAAAAATTCGAACACCGCATCAACCACCTGCAAGCCATCTACAATTTGCAGGAGGAAACTGGCGGCTTCACCGCCTTTATTCCCTGGACGTTCCAGCCGCAGAACACCGCGCTGGGCGGCCGCAAGTGGGATGAAGCCACCGCTGTCGAATACCTGAAAAATCTGGCCATCTCGCGCCTGTTCCTCACCAATTTTCTGAATGTGCAATCGAGCTGGGTCACGCAAGGATTGAAAGTTTGCCAGCTCGGCCTTCGCTTCGGCGGCAACGACGTCGGCTCAGTGATGCTCGAAGAAAACGTCGTCCGCGCCGCTGGTGTGACCAACTGCACTACCGAGGAAGAGCTCCGCCGCATTATTCGTGACGCCGGGTTCAAGCCTGTGCAGCGCGACACGCTGTACAGAACGTACTTCCTGAATTAGCACAGGGCCGTAGCTCGCGCGGCACCGCGAGCTACTAATTACTGCCGGCAAAGCACGCGTTCCCGCTGTAACGCAGCACGACGTGACCGGTATTCAAGTCAATCTCGCCAATGTACGATGTGGCGCCAGTTGCGTTGGCAAAGCGGCCAGTGCCACCACTCAGGGTGGCATGGTAGTCGATTATGGCGAGCAGCCCCGGCGCCACGAAGGTGCCGTGGAGCGTAGCCTGGCCAAAGTTCAGCGTTTCGCCGTTCTCCGTAACCCAGTGATGTTGCACCGTTATGCTGGTGAAATCGGCGCTGGAGCTCACAATCTGGATGCCGATTGCACCCTTCAGATCTCCGGTTGCGACACCCATGGTTGTGGGGCTGCCGTCGATCTGGCCAAAGCCGCCAACGTTGGTGAGAATCACGCCGCCAAGGTCGGTGCAATGCGGATTCGCGGCGAATCCATTTGTTGTGAACGATGCAAGCAATACACCTACGCCCAAAGCAAAGTTGAACCAGCCAGTCGTACCTCTCATGGAATCCTCCTAAATATTTGCGGTTTCGCTTTCGGCGCAGCCGCCAATGTGCCTGACGCGCCTACCATGCCTGCGCCTATGCAGATTGGTCAATGAATGGAGGGTAAGCTGGAGGTAAGTTTGTGGTGAGGAAAGTAACCCATTATTTATCAAGGCAAGTGAATCACTCGGGCTATAATCAGGCCTCCCCCGCCGGGCAGCAGTCTGCCTTGGAGTTTCCTTTTGGCAACACAGATCACTTCGCACGAAATCCGCTTTGGCGAATACGTGGTGGATCTCCGCACAGGAGAGCTTCGCCGCAATAGCGCCGTCCTGAAACTTCAGCCTCAACCCGCCAAGGTCCTGTCGATTTTGGTCGGCCGCCCCGGCGAGATAGTAACGCGCCAGGAGCTTGCCAATCTGGTCTGGGGTTCAGAGACTTACGTTGACTTCGAGCACGGCCTCAACTTCGCCATTCGGCAAATACGGAGTGTGCTAGAAGACGATCCTGAACATCCGCGATTCCTGGAAACCATACCGAAGCGAGGCTACCGCTTCATTGAGCCGGTGATTGATCCCGCAGCTCAGGGACAGGTGCAGTCACCCGTCGCTGCGCCCGTCAAGTTGCGGGGTTCGCAGGAAGCCAGGGTGCGGACCAGGCTTGTTTACCTGGCGATGGCTATCGCGGCCGTAGTATTGATCGCAGTCACCTGGGTTTATCTGCGTCCCCGATTGCCTCGGACAGCCGGCCCCGCTCGAATTGAATCGGTTGCCGTTCTTCCCCTGCGCAATCTCTCCAGTGACACGGAACAGGAATACTTCAGCGATGGCATGACCGACGAGTTAATTACCGATCTCGCGAAATTTGGCAGTCTGCGGGTAATTTCGCACACCTCGGTGGAGCGGTACAAAGGAACGAAGCTGCCTCTGCCGGAAATCGCGAAGCAATTGGGAGTGGATGCGGTTGTTGAAGGAACGGTGATGCGGTCCGCAGAAAAAGTCCGCATCACGGCGCAGTTGATTGAGGCGCGCTCAGACCAGCATCTGTGGGCCGACACCTACGAACGGGACTTGCGTGATGTCTTCAGTCTTCAGGACGAAGTCGCGCGACAGATTGCTGGCGAGATCGGGGCCAACCTGATCGCTGGCCAACAACTACCCGCGAAGCGGCGCGCGTTGGATCCAGTCGCGCATGAGTCTTATCTCCGCGGCAACTTCTACGTGAACCAGCTATCCTGCGATGGGTTCAGCAAGTCACGGCAATATTTTGAGCAGGCGGTCAACCGAGATCCGGAATTTGCACGCGCATACGTCGGACTAGCCGAATCTTACTTCGCACTCGCGGATTGGGGATGTTCGTCTGAGCCTGGGTTGATCGCAAAATCCAAAGGAGCTGCCGTAAAGGCGTTGGAGCTCGATCCGTCGCTGGGAGAGGCCCACGCCTGGCTTGGAAAGCTGGCTTTCTTTTATGAGTGGGACTCTCACAAGGCCGAAAATGAGTTAAAGCGTGCCATTGAGTTAAGCCCGAATTATCCCGAGGGTCACATTATCTATGCGGTATTTCTTATATCCACGGGCAGACGTGAGCTCGGCCTTGCGGAAATGACGAAGGCGCATGACATTGATCCGATTTCGCAACTCCCTAATGTGATTGCTGTGGTTGCGTTCTATCTCGCAGGTCAGTACGACGCGGCCATTGAGCAAGGGAAAAAGACCATCGAACTCTACCCTGAGTCCGTCGGGGCATATGATTGGCTCGGTTATGCGTACGAGAAGAGAGGCTTGTCCGATCAGGCAATTGCCACGTATTTGAGGGCGAAGGAATTACGAGGCGCTTCTCCCAGCGAGATGTCTGCTTTCCGAACCGCCTCCCAAAAAGACGGTGTGCGCGGGTTGTGGCAGAAGGAACTCGAAAACGCCGAACGGACTTCGGTTCCAAATCCATGCTGGCTCACGAAAATTTACGCGCACTTGGGAAACAAGGACCGGGCACTAGAGTTTCTGACGCAAAGCTTTCAGCAACACTGCAGTGGACCTCACACCACAATTGCCGATCCTGTTTTTGATGATTTTCATCAGGATCCCAGATTCAAGGAAGTTCTTGCGCAGCTTCATTTATGAGTTGGTCTCGGGCAGAGCCTGGAGCGGGCAATTCTTCTCTCAATCTATATCCGCTTTTGGCTTCCTGCATCATCTTCGCGGCGAGATTTATGATCCTCAACGCCGCATCTCTAGTCCGCACTCCGCGTGAGTGAATGTTCGAAATCAAATTGCGCTTGGCGTCGGTGTCGCCCGGTTGCGGTCGGTAGGCTAAATACGCCGACAGGCTCTCCGCTGTTGCCAGGCCCGGGCGCTCGCCGATCAACAGCACCACAACCTGCGGGGAGAGCAGGCTCCCAATCTCGTTGAGTATTCCCACCCGGCAGTGACGAATCACAAAAGGCTGGCCGACCTTCCACCGGCGTGCTTTAGCCTGGTTATACAAAAGGTCTAGCAGCGGAGGAACCTGCCGCGAAACAGCAGCGACCGAAAGCCCATCTCCTATCGCGATGATTAAATCCTGCTCTCGACTGATGCGCCGCAACAACTCTGCCCGCGCTTCCTCGCTAAAACATCGACCGAGCTCCGGGCGTAGCAAATACTCATCTTTAGTTCGAGCTTGAGTGGAGACTTCAAACAGGTTCCATCGTTTTGTAAATTCAGCGCCGAAATCTCGTTCAAGATGAAGTTCAGCCTGCACCGCATCTCTCGCTGATGCATGAGCCGCCCTCAGTTCGAGTTGGGTCTTGGTTCGATACGCCGCTCCGGCACGTCCGGAAAGTATCCGCGCTGGTGTTTGCGCGCGCACCCGGCGCACGATCTCGGGCCAATCGTTTACTCGATCAGACGTAAGCGCGAGATCATCCTGGTCGTCCTCCATTCAGATCTTCTCCTGACCACCAACAAGACTTGTCTTGCTTTGATCAGACGCAAGGGACGCTTCCAAACTTCGCATGAGTTGCCGCCGCGCCGGTGCGCTGATCGCTGCTGGTTCGCCGTCGCGATAAACGCCCATCTGTTCCAGCCATGCCAAAAACTCTGGCGCGGGCCGCAAATGAAACAGCCTTCGCGCGGCCAGGGCATCATGAAAACTGGTTGACTGATAGTTAAGCATTACATCGTCCGAGCAAGGAACTCCCATGAAGTAGCTGCAGCCCGCCGCAGTCAGCAAAATTAAAAGGTTGTCCGCCGAGTTCTGATCAGCCGCGGCGTGGTTGGTGTAACACACGTCGCAACCCATGGGCAGGCCGAGAAGCTTGCCCATGAAGTGATCTTCGAGGCCAGCGCGCATGATTTGCCTCTCGTCGTACAAATATTCTGGCCCGATGAAGCCCACCACGCTGTTTACCAGGAATGGATCAAACGCGCGTGCGACGCCATAAGCCCTCGCTTCAAGGCTCAACTGATCTACCCCGTGATGCGCTTCCGCCGAAAGCGCGCTGCCCTGGCCGGTCTCGAAGTACATCACATTGTTTCCGGCCCACGCTACGTCGCGTTGCTGGTGATGTTCGAGCGTTTGCTCGTAGCCTTCTTTCAGCATCGCCAGCGTGATTCCAAAACTTTGGTTGGCGGCCTCGGTTCCAGCAACGGATTGAAACAGCAAATCAACCGGCGCGCCGCGCTTCATCGCCGCCAGTTGCGTGGTGATATGCGCCAGGCAGCAGGTTTGCGTCGGGACTTTATAGGTTTCCACCAGCCGATTGAGCGCGTTCAGAATTGCGCTCACCGTCTCGACCGAATCCGTTGCCGGATTCACGCCGATGACCGCATCTCCGCAGCCGTAGAGCAGTCCCTCAAATGCCGCCAGCAGAATTCCGCCGATATCATCGCTCGGATGATTCGGCTGTGTGCGGATTCCCAGCACACCTCGTTCCCCCATGGTGTTCCGACAATGCGTGACATTCCGAATCTTGGCGGCTGCAAGAATCAGGTCTTTGTTGCTCATGATCTTGGCTACGGCCGCGGCAATTTCGGGGATGATCGCCCACTGAATCTGCTTCAATTCAGCTTCGCCGGTCGCGTCATCAAGAATGTGTTCGCGAAATTCTCCGATGGTCAAATTTTGGATCGCGCGAAATGACTCTCGGTCGAACGTTTCGAGAATAAGTCGGCTTACGTCATCGCCATCAGGATCAATCAGCGGCTGCTGAACGATCTCCGCCAGCGTCAGGTCGGCCAGGTCCTCTTTTGCCGCAACACGCTCGCGCTCTGATCTCGCTGCGATACCTGCCAACTGGTCGCCAGACTTCTCCTCGTTCGCCTTGGCGAACAGTTCTCGCAGATCGGAGAAATGAAATCGCTCAGCCATCCGGAGATCTCGATAAGAAGATGGTATTGAAGCGGCGCGAACTCACCAAGACCTTTTTCGGGCCTTCAATTTCGCTTGGAGGGACGTTATATAGGACGTACTTTCTGAATTAGTGTCTCGCGATTTAATTCAGGGCGGAGATGTTTGACCTACTCCAGCGGATTCTCCCATCGCAGACCTGGAAAGCGAGCAAAATCGCGGTCCGTGGTTTGCAACGTGCCACCATATTCCATCGTCAATGCAGCCATTTGCGCGTCAGACACAAGAGCAGCCGGAGCTTGCCCTTCGACAATCATGCGCCGCAGCAAAGGCCAGTGATCGTCGCCGGGCGCCAACAATCGCACATTCGGCTGTTCCAACCAACGATCCACAAGCTGGACGGCTTCCTCAAGACTGAAGCGCTCGCCGGGGAGGCGGGTGTTCGTCATTATCCGTAAAAAAGCCCCGACCGTCTGCCAAGGCAATCCAACTGGTGTTGTTTTTGAAAACACCTCCTCAACCCAGGCGCGGGCTTTTGCATGTTTAGAGGACGCACTGTCGTAGGCGTACAG
>Ga0157372_10004554_pt1 | contig 14761 bp, 15 predicted proteins | sample C55metaG_FD_115307 | JGI IMG/M metagenome (GOLD analysis project Ga0157372, IMG submission 115307) | Corn rhizosphere microbial communities from Kellogg Biological Station, Michigan, USA - C5-5 metaG | ecosystem: Host-associated > Plants > Roots > Rhizosphere > Soil | place: USA: Michigan... | reverse complement strand
TCACCGAATAGAGCTTCTTGGCAAAGCCCGCCGGCAGGCGGACGCAGCCGTGGCTGGCGGGGTGACCCGGGTTGTATCCGGCATGCATCGCGATGCCGTGGGATTCGAAGAACTGGGCGAACGGCATCGGCGCGTCGTCATATTTGTTCGAATGGTGCATCACCGTCTTGTTGAGCACCGAGAAGATGCCGGTCGGGGTCGGCTTGTCGTCGCGGCCGGTCGAGATGCTGGCCGCCGCCATCAGGGTGTCGCCCCGATAGAGGTAGGCCATCTGATCCGACAGGCTGATGACGACGCGTTCGGGACCCGCGCCCTGGGGGACGTCGCGCCAGACATATTGTCCTGGCTTGATGACCTTCGGGCCGAAGGCGTCGACAAGATCGACGCGCGCCTGGGACGCAGCGTCGCTCGCTTCCATCCTGGCTTCGTAGGTTTCCAGCGCGGAGGCCGGCGTAACAGCAATGGTACTCGCAAATACGCACGAACCCGTCAGCGCCAGCGCAATGGCTAGCTTCCTCATTTTAAACACCTGAATTTGCTATTGACTTTTGCTGCGAGAATGCACTGGCCCCGAGTCGGGTTCCTCCAATTGCCGTTTATCAGGCTGTGCCAAGCGGAAGCGAATCCCGCCGGAGGTTCGCGTCGGAGAATCGCAAGAAACTGAAGTTATTAAATAAATTGTCGAACGAGACCGTTGTCGAGTCCGCTCAATCCATGTCCATCTTCTTGCCGCCGGGCGCCTGAATGCCCGCAACGAAGTTCGCGACCTTCCAGATTTGGTCATCCTTCAGCTGGCCGCGCCAAGCGCCCATGCCGGAATAGCGAACGCCATCGTGGATCGCCGCATATGCCTCGGGCGCGGACACGTCGGTGCCTTCCTGGAAGAATTGCGGCGCGCGGGGGTAGAAGCCCTTCGCGCCCCAATCGCTCGGACCCGTAGCGCTGCCATGGCAAACGGCGCATTTGGCCGCGTAAATTTTGCCGCCGGACGCCAGAGCGGCCTTGTCGTTGGCCTCGACCGGATTGCTGAAGGCGTCGGAGCGCTTTTCGAGCGAAGCATCGAGCGCGCGCATTCCAAGCGACGATTCCCAATGAGGCGGCTCGGACGTGGAATTGCTGGGGAGCCACCCGGCGATTCCAACCAGGACGAAGATGACGGGCACGGCGATTACGCCAAGGACGAAGGCAATGAGCGTTTTCATGGCGCGAACCCCTTTTTCCCCCGATCATCGATACGGCTGAAGTAGACCGATATCAGGCGGATTGCGACGCACATTCCTGAGCAATCGTTAGCGACTTGTTAGCCCAACAGGGCGCAAGGGATGGACGAGTGCTGGATGAGAAATGGCTGACACCCCTTCAGTCACAACCGTTGTCGTGGGTGACCGCCTCCCATGGCCCGAGGATTCGTGGGCCGGGGACGAGAAGGGCCCCTTCGATTCGGGAACCCTGACGGTCGGCGGTTCACGCGAGCCATGCTCCATTCGCAAGATCAGCGCGCTCGGGGTGACTGTCAGCAGCAAGCTTGCTCCCGCTCTGGGGGATGCGGCCTCGGTCGAACTCCCCAACGGCCAGCGCGCGCCGGGCAAGGTCGCATGGACGGGGCGGAACCAGCTCGGTGTCCGCTTCGACGACAATATCGACGTGATCGCACTCCTCAATCGCAAGCTGGTCAGCCAGACGCGCGAGCGCCGGACCATGCCGAGGCTGGAAGTGCGCTGCCCCGTGCATATCAAGTGCGGCGGCCAATTCTGGATGGCCACCCTGCGCAACATTTCGGCGCGTGGCCTTCAGCTGGAAGCGGACGAATTGCCGGCCGTCGGCGCCTATGTTTCGGCGTTTGTCGAGGGCCTCAACATTCCGCCCGGCGAAGTGGTCTGGAAGCGCGCGCGGCTGGCGGGCATCGAGACGATGGAAGAATTGAGCTGGACCTCGATCATCCCCTGGGTGCGCGGCCTCGTGAAGCGCGCGAGTTAGACCTCGTTCAAGCGCAGAGACAGCGCCGCAAGACCGAGCGCTGCGGCTGCTGCGGTGACCAGCGTGAGATTGGGCGGCGGTCCGTAGACCTTGGCTCCTGCGACCGCTCCCGCAACGAAAGTCATCCAGAGAAAGAAGTTGTTGGTCCACGCCCAGCTGCCGCGTCCCCGGACGGACGATGCGATTCCGGTCCCCACGCGGACCAGTCCGCCGGTCATGTAGGTGACTCCGAAGCGGACCTCGCCTTCGCGCTCGAAGACGGTGTTCATTGTACCCATTGCCAGGGCGAGGCATGCGAGTGCCTTGAGGGTCGCTCCGCTGCCGTCGAGCCAGGCCGCGGCACCCAGCAAGGCGGCAGCGCAAGCGAGCACGACGGCGGGGCGGCGCGCGCCGGCTGTTTCGCCCACCAGTGATCCGAGGACCACTCCGCCGACGAACGAAACGACCAGATAGCATGCAAGAAGACCGTCGCGCAGGTGATTGGCGATGCCGACACCCAGCCGGGTCGAATTCCCGCTCATGAAGGAGACGAAGAACCCGCCCGACCGAATGAATCCGATCGCGTCGATGAAGCCGGCGAGCGCGGCGAGGAGGCAGGCGAACAGTCGCGCGCGAGATTCGAGGCGGTCATGGGCGTGGAGCGAAGGAGAAGGCCGCCCTAGGAAGCGTTGACGAAGCTGTCGAGCACCTTCTTCCGCCCCGCCTTTTCGAACTCGATCTCGAGCTTGTTGCCTTCGATCGCTTCGATCGTGCCGTAGCCGAACTTGCCGTGGAACACGCGCTGGCCGAGGGCGAGGTCGGTTCGGCCCTGGTTGCCGAGGCTGACGGCGCTGGCGCGGACTTCGATTGGGGGTTGGAGGTAGGGGTCACCGCGCACACCCCTCACCCTCCCAGCGCTGTCGCGCCGGGCCCCTCCCTCTCCCGCAAGGGGAGAGGGGCTCAGGCGGGTTGCGCGCTGCCAGCCGGGGCCGCGGCTCGGGCGCGCGACGTGCGCGAAGGGATCGGCGCGCTCGGACCATTGCGCGCGCCACAGGCTCTCGCCGCCGGTCATCGTCGTTTCTTCCTCGATGTGCGCCTTGGGAAGCTCGGCGAGGAAGCGGCTGGGGATCGAGCTGGTCCACTGGCCGTAGATGCGGCGGTTGGCGGCGTGGAGAATCGTGCAGCGCCGGCGGGCGCGGGTGATCGCGACATAGGCTAGGCGCCGTTCCTCCTCGAGGGCGGCGAGGCCGCCTTCGTCGAGCGAACGCTGCGAGGGGAACACCCCTTCCTCCCAGCCGGGAAGGTACACCATGTCGAACTCGAGGCCCTTGGCGGCGTGGATAGTCATGATCGTCACGCGGTCGCCCTGGCGCGCCTCGTCATTGTCCATTACCAGGCTGACATGCTCGAGGAACGCGCCGAGCGATTCATATTCCTCCATCGCGCGCGTGAGCTCGGCGAGGTTTTCGAGGCGGCCCGCGGCTTCGGCCGAGCGGTCCGCCTGGAGCATGGCGGTGTAGCCGGATTCTTCGAGGACGATCCGGGCGAGCTCGGGGTGGGGGAGCGAATTGGTAGGGCCCCCTCCGTCCCCCGCTTGCGCGGGGGCCACCTCCCCCGGAAATCCGGGGGAGGATGCGTTTAGCATCCCTCGCCATCTCGCGATGTCGGCGACGAAATTGCCGAGGCTGCGGCGCGCCTGGGGCGTCAGTTCGTCGCTGTCGAGCAGGGTGGCGGCGGCGATGAGAAGCGGTTGCTGGGTCGCCCTCGCGTGGCGGTGGATGGTTGCGACGGCCTTGTCGCCGAGGCCGCGCTTGGGCTGGTTCACAATCCGCTCGAAGGCAAGGTCGTCGGCCGGCTGAACGATCAGGCGGAGGTAGGCGATCGCGTCGCGGATCTCCGCGCGCTCGTAGAATCGGAAGCCGCCGATGATCTGGTAGGAGAGGCCGATAGCGATGAAGCGCTCCTCGAACTCGCGGGTCTGGAACTGGGCGCGGACGAGGATGGCGATGTCGTCGAGCGAGCCGCCGCCGCGCATGTGCCCTTCGGCTTCCTCGCCGACCCGGCGCGCTTCTTCGGGGCCGTCCCAGACGCCGATGACCCGGACCTTCCGGCCGTCACCGGCATCGGTCCACAACGTCTTGCCGAGCCGGCCCGCATTGTGCGCGATGAGGCCGTCGGCGGCGGCGAGAATGTGCGAAGTCGAGCGATAATTCTGTTCGAGACGGACGATCTTCGCGCCGGGGAAGTCATGCTCGAAGCGGAGGATGTTGGTGACCTCGGCGCCGCGCCAGCTGTAGATCGACTGATCGTCGTCGCCGACGCAGCACAGGTTGCGGCGCGGCTCGGCGAGCAGCTTCAGCCATTCGTACTGGGCCTGGTTGGTGTCCTGATATTCGTCGACGAGGATGTAGCGGAAGCGGTCTCGGTAGGCGTCGAGGACGTCGGCGTGAGTGCGGAAGATGACCAGCATGTGCAGCAGCAGGTCGCCGAAATCGCAGGCGTTCAGCGTCTTCAGCCGCTCCTGATATTGCGCGTAGAGTTCGGCGCCGCGGCCGGCGGCGAAGGCTTCGGACTCGCCGGCATCGACCTGCTTCGGGGTCCAGCCGCGATTCTTCCACCGGTCGATGAGCGCGGCGAGCTGGCGCGCAGGCCAGCGCTTCTCGTCGAGATTCGCAGCGGCGATGAGCTGCTTCAGGACCCGGAGCTGGTCGTCGGTGTCGAGGATCGTGAAGTTGGATTGAAGCCCGACGAGCTCGGCATGGCTTCGGAGCATTCGCGCGGCGACCGAATGGAAGGTGCCGAGCCACGGCATGCCCTCGATCGCTCCGCCGGATATCTGCGACACGCGCTCCTTCATCTCGCGCGCGGCCTTGTTGGTGAAGGTGACCGACAGGATCTGGCTCGGCCAGGCCTTGCGGGTCGCGATCAGGTTGGCGAGTCGCGCCGTGAGCGCCGCGGTCTTTCCGGTCCCGGCGCCGGCGAGGACGAGAACCGGCCCTTCGGTCGTCAGGACAGCTTCGCGCTGCGGCGGGTTCAGGCCCCGCAGATAGGCAGGTTCGGACAGGGGGACCGGCGATTCAGGCACTTAGCGGAATTAGGGGGAGGAGAACGGAACGGCAACCGAAGCGAACCGGCTTTGTGCGAATCGAGAAGGTTCCTGCGATTTTGCCCGATATCCCCGTTATCCACAGCCCAAAAGCCGAATTTTTCGCTTTTGCGACTCGGATGACATGTGCATGGTGACTGGGTGATCGGGACGGCGGTCCCGGCCTCCTCGGAGCCGGCAACGGTGAAGAGAGCGGCAGGTGGCCAAAGGTCCGATCTCCGCCGGCAGGATTGGGAAGAGCCTTCGGGTTCTTACCGGACCAGCCGGGAAGAGGCGCCGGAAGAGGAATCTTCCTGTCGCGCGACGCGGCTCCCGGGGTTCCTCGGAATTCTGGTGAGCAAAGCGGGACGCGATAGAGGGTTTCCCAAGAAGGGCCGCGGAACATTGAATGGTTTTGGCTTCGAGGGACTTCGGTTTCAGAGGCCAGGCCGGAAAGGTCGAAAGACCAGCGAACCTTCGGGCCGCGCAGTCTGGTAGATCGATCTGGCTCCTCGCAAGAGGGAGTTGTTCGATGGAAAGCGACGCCTGAGCTGGTGAGCCAGGATCGAGAGCGGGTCGTTAGGGCGAAAGTTCTATCAACCAGGTTACGAATACCGGCATATCCTTCGCTCGGCGCAGTGGGGGCTGGCAGCAATGCCGGCCCCCATTTCTATTTGGGCGAAGCCGCTTCGCGTCCTCGCTTCATGGAGCTCCGCCGCTGGAGGCGGATTCGGTTCTATTAGGGCGAACCGCATTCCTTCGGGCCCATCCTTCGAACTATCCTTCGTCAGCCTCGCCGCGATGCCGCCGCCTTGCTATGCAGTCGCGAATTTCCGCGTTCCTGGGGAGGGGCGGCATGGTTGCAAAACATGAGAGGGCGGCGGGGGAGCTGCTTCGGATCCTCGGCATCGGGTTCGGGCTCGCGGTCGTTGTCGGCGGAGTCGTCGGTCAGGGGATCATGCGAACGCCCGGGATCGTCGCCGGAGCGATGCCCAATGAGGCGTGGAACCTCGCCGCCTGGACCCTTGGCGGGCTGATCATCCTCGCCGACGCCTGCGGGACCGTGGAGCTCGGCGCTTCGATACCCCGCGCGGGCGGGCCTTATGTTTTCGCGCATCGCGCCTTCGGACCGTTCGCGGGGACGATGCTCGGCTGGGCGGACTGGCTGAACTACACGCTGGCGATCTCGTTCGTTTCGGTCGTCTTCGCCGAATATGCGCAGCGGCTGGGTCTCGCGACCTCGCTTCCGCTCGGAGCCCTGGCCGTCCTGCTCATCGCCGTCGTCACGCTGATCAACTGGTCGGGGACGAAAGCCTCCGGAGCGAGCCAGGTCGCGGGAAGCGCGATCAAGGGGCTCGGGCTGCTCCTTCTCGTTGCGTTGCTGTGGATCATCCCCGGCCACGCGCCAGTCGCGAGCCCTGCCGCCGCGCCAGCCCCTGTTTTCGGGCTAGCGGCGTTCGCGGTCGCAATGCGCGCAATAGCGATCACTTATGGCGGGTGGAGCAGCTGCGTCTATTTCTGCGAGGAGGTCCATCGGCCCGAGCGCAGCGTGGTTCGAGCGACGTTCGGCGGAATCCTGCTCGTCATGCTGCTGTACCTGCTGGTCAACGCCAGCATCCTCCACGTCCTCACCCGCGAGCAAATCGCGGCGTCGAAGCTTCCCGTCGCGGACGCGATGGCCGCGGTGCTTGGCCCGGCGAGCGGGTCCGTGATCACGATCCTCGCGATCGTTTCGGTGGTCGCGATCTGCAACCTGCAGGTGATGACCGCTCCCCGGATCGCCTACGCCATGGCGCGGAATGGAGTGCTTCCTTCAGTTCTCACGCGGGTCTCGGCTTCGGGTACGCCGCGCGTGGCGTTGCTGTGCACGACCCTCGTCGCGGCCCTGCTCGCGTCAACCGGCGGATACGAGCGGCTGATCGCGATGGGCGCGCCGTTCCTGATCGGAGTCGCAGCGGTCAGCGACCTCGCCGCAATCACCATGCGTTTCAAGGAGCCCGAGCTCGAGCGGCCGTTCAAGATGCCGCTGTTCCCGCTTCCGGCCGTGGTGGGCTTCACGGTCAACGCCTTGCTGATTGGCGCCATCTTCTACGATGACCCGATCGATACGTCGCTCGGCGTGGGGCTCCTGGTAGCGATCGGAATCGCGACGAAGGTGCACGCGCACCTCAGGCTTCAGAGGCCCGCCGCGGTCTAGCAATCCGACGCACCCGCACGGCAGACTGGCGCGCCTTTGCGAAGCGCGATTGAACCCTTGGACGCCGGCAAGGAAACCTACGCTGTCCCGCGCGTTGGGGGCGCAGGTGGCGGCGGCATCATGCCGACGGAGCGGCGGGCGAAGGAGTTCTGATCGTGCTCAAGATCGCCGCTATCGTTCTCGCTTCCGCAGCAGGCTTTGCAGCCGCGGCTGCTACACCAACCTCAACCCATGAGCCGACCGTCAGTCGATCGGCGTCGCCGGCGGCTCCGGCGGATCCGAGCTCGACACTCGTTTCGGCCGCTCCGTGGTGGGAGAAAGTCACCGTCACCATGGACGGGGACGGCAAGCCCGAGGCCTGCGCCTATGAAACCAGCCTCAGCCCTTCGAAGACCGAGACCTGCGACGTCGGTTCGGACCAGGCGGCGGCGGCCACCAAAGCCTCCGAATCGCATGGCGAGATCACCCGCATCACGTTCGAGCGCCGGTTCAACCCGGGCGTGGCTCCGGACACGACCAAGCTTCAGATCGGCGATACCTTGCTCGGCGGGCAGGTGATGGCGCTGGCGATCGACGCCAAGGGCGCGGTCAAGGGCTGCCGGGTCGTCGCGGCGTCGGGCGCGATGCGTCCCGAATATAATTGCGACGACGCCCAGGCCGAGAAATTCAAGGCGAGCTACACGCCGGGCGCGAAGGAAGCACCCGACCGCGAGGGGTATATGACGATCCTCGTCTACGGGCATTCGGAACATATGGTTTGAGGATTGGAGGCTCGCTTCGGCGGGCCTCGTTCGGCCGATCCCAATTATTCGAATATCGGTTTTCCGTCGGCACTCCATCATGGAACGGAGCGCGGTTCACGGCTCAAACCCTGCTGCCAATCGAGGACGAGGAGGCAGCGATGAAGAGCAGATGGATCGTGCCGTCAGCCGCACTGGCGGCGATGGCCGGAATTACGGCCAGTGCCGGCAAGGGGCCCACCAGTCCCAAGAGCGCAAGCAATGTCCCGGGCGTCGAGTTGACGGTGAAGGCGCTGCAGGTGACGAGCAGCGCCTCCAGAGTGCTGAGCGGGGCCTTCGAAATCCGGCCGCCGAATCCGGGTGAGGCGTCGATCAGCTCCAACGGGGTCGGCGGCGCCTGCCTTGTCGCGCAGCTGCCGGTGCAGGCCAAGTCGTGCACGACGAGCCGCCAGTGCGACATAGTCTTCGGCCACGGAAAGCCGAAATGGGGCGGCTATTGCCTGGGTGGCCAATGCTGGATCAAGGCGTCGGAGAATTACTGCCTTAAAGGGGTTGGAATTGGCCCGCACTCGACGCCGCCGGCCGACGCAAGCGCCGTCTATGACTATGCGGCGAAGAAGGGCGAGTCGCCGCCGATCAAGTGGCGGGTGCTGGGCTGCGTCAACGGCGTGCCGGTGAGCAAGAACGCAAAGGCCCCCGCGCCGTGTCCGGGCGGCCCGGGCCAGGTGATCCACGATGCGGGACAGCCGACTGCGGTCCCATAAGGCTAATCCAGCTTCGGACGTAGACCCGAGGGCGCCTGTCCTCGAGCGAATTAGTGCGCTGTCATCGGATCTACTGTCGAGCGACTTACAAAGCGTTCCTCCTGCGGGAGTCGACGGCTTCGAAATCGAACCGGATGCTGGGCAACTGAGGCGGCGATGAGGTCCGCAAGCGGCGCGGCGCGGGGCCGGCAGTACGAACAGCGGCCCCGGCTTATTCGACGGGCTGACTACCCCGCCGAGCCGCGGTGCGGCCAGGGCCGGCACTACCCACATCGACCCTGTTTGATCCCGCAGCTGACTGCCTGAAGGACCGCGCGGTAATTTTGGTTGAAGGCAGGCCCCGGATCAAGTCCGGGGTGACGCGGTTTATCCGGTTGAATCAGTCCGGGTTGGGCCCTTCGGCGTCGTTCTCGAGGACCTTGCCGGTGCGGGCGTCGACGCCGACTTCGAACGTCTTGCCGTTGGCCTTGATGTCGAATGAATAGCGAAGGCCGGTGCCGCCGCGCTCTTTCTCCAGCTCCTGATCGGTAATGACACCGGGGTGGGCGTGGACCGCGGTCTTCCTCGCCTGGGCGAGCGTGACCTTCGCCATGGGCAGAAGCTCGGCCCCCGCGAAATGTTTGGGCGCCGGCGTGGCCAGGGCCGCCGACGACATCAGCGCCGCCGCGCCGACGAAAAGAAGCTTACGCATACATGTCTCCAACTCTGGTGATCCCCGCTGCGGGCGCGTTTCTAGCAGAAGCGGACATCGCTCCAACATTTGGAAATGATTGAAATTTCTTAAGGTTACCGGTGCTCCGGGCGGGTCCAGAGCCGGATTTCATTCCGGGTCAAACGGCTGCCAGGGAACGAATGACGCTTGCTTCGGCGAGCCTCATAAGCCTGGCTGCGGGAGCGATGTCTTTCTTTGATTGGCGGCGTCGACGCGCTTGACCTAGCCATTGCGCATATCGAGCGATGGAGGTTGCCATGGAAAAAGCTGTCGACGGCGCGAGAGTCCTTTTCCCGCCACCACTGATTTATGTCGCAGGACTTGCGCTCGGGATCGCGGGTGATCGCATGGTGCATCTGCCAAGGCTCGGGCTTCAGCCGACGCTGCGCGACATTGTTGGGGCAGGCTCTGTCGTTGCGGGATTGCTGGTCAGCTTTGCCGGCGCGGGCCTCTTCAGGCGGCTCGGGACCGCGATCATTCCGTACAAACCGGCGACGCGGCTGGTGACGTCGGGCATTTACCGCTGGACCCGCAACCCGATGTATCTGGGGATGGCGCTGATCTTCGTGGGCGTCGCGGTCTTCTTCAACAGCCTGTCGTCGCTGGTCCTGCTCCCGCTGGTCCTCGTCACCGTCCAGACGCAGGTGATTGCGAGGGAGGAAGCCTATCTCGAGGGGACATTCGGCGCGGAATATGTGGCGTACAAGAAGCGCGTGAGGGCTTGGATCTGAGCTGAGCCGCTAGCGGCAGCTCTCGACCCATTGCAGACATTCCGCTCGAGTGGAACAACGGGCGCGTGAATTCGATGCCTGACGACTGCGAGAACAATTCAGCGGCCGTGCCCGCTGGCGCGCTGTTTGTCGCTGCGGATGAGCCGCTGTTGATCTATCCTTCCGTCTCCGAAGCTGAGTGCGACCTCGAAGCCATTGACGTCAACGACGGTGTTTATCCCGCGGCTTATGGTGCCAACGGCGAACCGTATCGGATTGGCACCGACGGCGATCGCGTCGTCATCGAAGCAACCGGTGAACCGAACAAGCCCGACGAGCTTCGCGTTCTGTTATGCCAATATTTGGAAGCGGTCGGGCGCCCGTTCGAGGACTCGGCGAGTCTCGATGACTTGGTCGCGTCTGCTTGGGCTACCTACCGGCCCTCCAGGCCCTTGCCGCCTTGGTGCTGCTTCGCTGTGCTCGCGGTTCCTGTGGTCCTACTGTTTCTATTCGTAACAAAGTTGCGGCAGCCGCTGATTGGTATTCTGATGGCGGCATTGATTTTGTGGCCCGTCGGCGTGCTCGCGAAACGTAGGGCGGACCGAACTGACTTTCGAACCGGCTAGCGTCAGCTTTCCACCCATTCCTGCCATTAGCTAATTCAATTTGATCCTCACGAAGCCCATCGCTCCTCGAGGCTTGTGCCCGCCATAGAGTGGCGCCAGCGTGTCGGGGACGAAGTTGACCGCGAACAGGCCGCCCGCGCCGATCGACAGATGATCGGCGATGCGGAAGTCGCGGATGGCGCCGATGGAGACTTTGCCGACGCGGAAGGCGGGCTCGTCCTGGCCCTGGATCAGCTCGCGGTTCTCGGTCATTTCGGCGCGGCTGAAGAGCGTCCATTGGGCGTGCTTCAGGGAAGCTTCGGCGGCGAAGGCGTTGTCGCCGTGGCCGTGCGCCGACTTGCGGCCCCAGGCGAGGGTGGCGGCGGCTTTCCAGCCGGGCGCGATCTCGTCGGCCCACATGCCGCTTGCGGAGAGGCGCTTCTGGTCGACTCCGGGCTCGAGCTGCTCGGGGTCGGTGAAATGGCCCCAGCTGCCCTGCAAGGCTAGGGTGCGGGTGGGGTTCCAGCTGAGGCGGATCGCGGTCGAGTCCAGCGGGCCGGTCTCGATGTTCCAGCGGTGCTGGTCGGGCTCGCGCCCGTTGAAGCGGCTGACCTCCAGCTTGACGCGGTCGAGCACCAGGCCCGCGGTGACCACGCCGAAGCTGATGTGGGTGGAATCGAGCCAGTGGTGGGTGATCGGGGCCTCGGGCGAATCCATGATGGATTCGCGGTGCATGAAGGCGGGCGGGCCGAACGCCGGCTCTCCGGGAAGGCCTGCGTAGAGGAAGGCGCTGCTGTTCGCGCCGATGTTCTGGGAGACTGAGGCCGATAGCTCCATGAAGAAATCGTGGGGGTGCTGGCGGTCGATCAGGCGGTCGCGGCCGTTGGCGGTCTCGCCGCTGGCGAGGAGGAGAGGATAGCCGCGCGGGCCCATGAGCGGATCGGGGCTGGCCATCGCCTTGAACTGGACGGCGCCGTTCCCGAGCGGGTGCATCGCCATGCCCATCAGCATTCCGGTGGCGAAGCTCTTATCGGCGCCGCGCGTGCCGGACTGATGGTCGTAGACGAAGTTGAGGTCTCCGTGGGCCATCAGCGTCCAGCCGCCGCTCATCTTCATGAGCCCGGTGTGCTCCGAGGAATCGGGCTCCCAGGCGGTGCCGGAGCTTTCGCGCTGCATGGGGTAGGGGCCGAGGGCGCCGGTCATGTCGTGTGTGGCGTGCGAGGGCATGGCCATGCTCATCCGGTCCATCCGCGAATGGTCCATCGGCACGGGGGTGGGCGCGGATTGGGCCGGTGCCGGCATGGTCATGCCGGGCATGCTCGCCATTCCTTTGTCCGCGGGCGCAGCGGCCTTGGGCTTCGGAGCAGGCGCGGGCTTCCTGGTGGCCGGTTTCTTTTTCGCGGGAGACTTGGAGTGCGCGGACATGGTCATGCCGGGCATGTCCATCTGCGCGCAGGCGGGCGCCGCCGCTCCGAGCGCGATCGTCGAACAAAGCAAAAGGGGAAGGATTTTCAAGCGAGCTCCACGGTACGGGAAAGCGCCCCCGGCGGACGGCCGGGGGCGCGTCGGATCAGCAATTGCAGTTCTTGCAGGCGCAAGGGTTGCAGCTGCAGCCGGCTTCGGTGGTGCAGCCGCACTTGCAATCCGTGGCGGCGGGGGTCTTGCGGTCGGTCATTCCTGGTCTCCTTTTTGACGTTGCTCCAAGCGAGCGAATCACCATATAGCGTCCGTACCATGGTACAGAGTCAAGCAACGCAATCGCTGACCATCGGAAAGCTCGCCGCCGCGGGCGGGGTCGGCGTCGAAACCATCCGCTATTACCAGCGCCGCGGCCTCCTCGGCACGCCAACGTGCGACCGCGAAATCCGCCGCTACGGCAGCGAGGATTTGCGGCGGCTTCGGTTCATCCGGCAGGCGCAATCGGCGGGCTTCACGCTGGAGGAGATCAAGGAGCTTCTCGATCTCGACGCGAGCGAGGATCGGCCGCGCGCCCGCGAGCTCGCCAGAGCGCGGGTGAAGGCGCTCGACGAGAAGATCGCGGAGCTGGAGCAGGCGCGGGATGCCCTGCGCAGGCTGGCGCGAGAATGCGGATCGGGGAGCGCCGGGCCGTGCCCGATCCTCGCCGCGTTCGAGGTGTGAAGCTGGCGCCCATTGCGGAAGCTCCGGACGGAGCTAAGCTCTCGGGCGCTGGGCGACTAACATCTCTCGCCGACGTAAATTGCCCGCCGGCCGGAACGGGGGTTCGACATGTTCACGCGATTTGCGCTTGTCCTGATTGCCGCGGCGGCAGTTTCTTCGGCCGGTGCGGCGACGCATCATGCGGCTTCGCAAGCCGCGATCGCCGCGCAGATCAAGGCCGACGTTGCGACGATCGTCGACGGGATCAATTCGAAGAATATCGTCAAGGCGACGAAGTTCGATGCGCCGGACCTCGTCTCGATGGAAAGCGGGCGCGAGCCCTCGGTCGGCGCCAAGGCCGACCATGACGGGCTGGCGATGACGTTCAAATATGCGCCGAGCTGGCACCTCACCAAGGTCGACGAAACGGTCGACGTTTCGAAGTCCGGCGACATGGCGGTCTATCGCGGCACCTATGACGAGGACAGCCTCCACGACGGCGTCCCTTACACGCACCGCGGCAATTATATCGCCGGCTTCCGGCATGACCCCGATGGCCAGTGGCGGGTGCACTGGTCCGTGGTCAGCTGGCAGTCGCCGTCGAAGAAAAAGGGCTAGCGCAATTTCGAGATTTTAACCTATTTGGAAAAAATGTGTTGAGAAGGTACGAGCGGCTCGAGCTGGCGTTGCTCGACCGGGTGTAGGGCATCGAGAAGATCGTCCGGCGCAAGGACGGATCCGAGGAGCGGACGATCGAATATCCCGACCAGCTCGCGGTGGCGCTGCTGAAGATGCATCGCGCCGCCACCGCCAACGCGGGCAGCACGGCTCCGGCAGCGGACGTCGAGGAAGTTCGCGAACGGCTGCTGAAGAAGTTCGAACGCTTGCAGAAGCGGCTCGGCAAGGAAGATCCGGAGCGGGGATGAGCCTTCAAGGCGCGCGCCGCTTCTTCGGGTGGCTGCGCGGCGCGACAACGGAGACGATCCGCAGCTTCTTGAGCATGCTGACGCTGGCGGAAGCGCTCGTGCTCGACGCCTGGTTCGAGTTCTGGGCACACGCGAGCCAGCTTGCGCCGTCAGGCAAGGGCTGGCGCACGTGGCTGATGCTTGCCGGGCGCGGCTTCGGCAAGACTCGCGCCGGCGCCGAGTGGGTCGAGCGGCTGGCGAATGCGAGGCCCGGAGCGCGGATCGCGCTGGTCGGGGCGACGATCGCCGATGCGCGAAGCATCATGGTCGAGGGGACGAGCGGATTGCTGAAGGTGGCCGCGCTAAATGGCCGGGCGATTCAGTGGGAGCCGAGCCTCGGCCGCCTGAGATGGCCGAACGGAAGCGAGGCGCAGCTCTTTTCGGGCGACAATGCCGACGGGCTTCGCGGGCCGGAGCATGATTTCGCCTGGTGCGACGAGCTGGCGAAGTGGCGTGAGGCGGAGGCTTCGTGGGACAATTTGCAGTTCGGACTGAGGCGCGGACCGAGGCCGCGGGCGCTAGTGACGACGACTCCGCGGCCGATTCCGCTGCTGAAGCTGATGACGGAGGATGGTTTGACGATCACCACGCGGGGGCGGACGAGCGACAATATCAACCTCGACGAGAAGGTGATCGACATGCTGACCGCGACTTATGGCGGGACGCGGATCGGCGCGCAGGAGCTGGACGGGGTGCTGCTGGAGGATGTCGAGGGGGCGCTCTGGACGAGGGAGATGATCGAGCGGGCTCGGGTTGAAACCGTCACACCCCTCACCCTCCCATCGCTGCGCGATGGGCCCCTCCCTCTCCCGCAAGGGGAGAGGGGCTTTGACCGGATCGTGGTGGGCGTCGACCCGCCGGCGGGGGTCGGCGAGGGGGTCGATGCCTGCGGGATCGTGGTCGCGGGAT
>Ga0157372_10004553_pt1 | contig 14763 bp, 9 predicted proteins | sample C55metaG_FD_115307 | JGI IMG/M metagenome (GOLD analysis project Ga0157372, IMG submission 115307) | Corn rhizosphere microbial communities from Kellogg Biological Station, Michigan, USA - C5-5 metaG | ecosystem: Host-associated > Plants > Roots > Rhizosphere > Soil | place: USA: Michigan... | reverse complement strand
TCCACGCCGCAGGATTCCGGCGCCATGCCCGTGGATCACTCGGACACGCGGCAGCCCCGCCAGAAACGCACGATCGAGATATTTCTCCAGTTCCTCAGTCGCTTCATCCACAGTGCGGCCGATCAGGTTGATCTCCATCCGCATGTCGTCCGCGCTAGCGCTGCTTACCGAAACATGCACGCCCTTCTGCTTGCGCGCTGCCGCCAGTGGGTCTTGCCGTTCCGCCTGATGCGCAGCGGATTTCACAACCTCAGCGATATCGTCCCGCTTGACACGCATCTTGATCGGCCCCAGGGCCACTTCGAACAGATCCTTCTCAACCTCTCGCTGGACAACTGCGATCTTTCCCATCGACTTCAGCCGTACCTGGTCGCCGGCCGCCACGTGACGAACCAAATGCGGTTGCGCATTCACATCTCCTGCGTCCGCACCGGTGCGATGAGCGACCACCGTCTGATTGAAGCTCTCCTGAAACTCACGTCGAAGCCGGGTAATGCGACGCTCCGCCTCCTTCGACAATTTCTGCTGCGCCGCCCGGTCCTCGACCGCCCGCACATTCTCCCGCATCTGAAACTCAAATTCCTTCATCAGCGAAGCAAGCTTCTGTTCCAGTTCGCGCGTTCGATTTTTGACCTCTACGTCACCTTCGCGCTCCAGCCGCTTACGCTCCTGGTTCAATGCGTACTGCTGTTCGCGCGCAGCTTTGCGATCGTCCTCCAGTTGCGTGAGTTCCTTGTGCAGCCGATCCAGGAACCGCGCGATATCCACCTGCTGCGATCCCAGTCGCTCGCGTGCGCCCGTGATAATCCTGCGGTCCAGCCCCAATCGCTCTGCGGTCTGAATGCCCGCCGATGCGCCCGGCACACCGAGACGCAAGTGGTAATTCGGCACCAGAGTTACTTTATCCACACCGGCCGCCGCATTCAACACGCCCGCAGTGTTCGCGCCATACACCTTGAGCGAAGTGTGATGCGTTGATATCAGCGTCCATGCATGGCACTCGAGAAAGTGCGCTGCTACCGCCACTGCCAGGGCCGAACCCTCTTCAGGATCGGTCGCCGAACCCAGCTCATCCAGCAACACTAGCGCCCGTTCATTCGCGAGTTGGGACAGCCGGTTTAGATTCACAATGTGCGCCGAGAATGTCGACAGCTCCGCCTCGATCGATTGTGCATCCCCAATGTCGGCCAGAAATGCCGTAAACACCGGGAGGTTAGCGCGGGCAGCGGGTACAGGCAGTCCCGCCTGCGCCATTATGGCCAGCAGTGCCGTAGTCTTCAGCGTCACGGTCTTCCCGCCGGTATTAGGACCGCTGATGATCAATTGCCTCGCATCGGCAGTTAGCTCCAGCGTCAATGGAACGACGGTGCCACCCGTCGCGCGCAGATGTCTTTCCAGCAACGGATGCCGCGCCTGCTCGAGATACAGGCGATCAGGGCCGAAGGTCGGCTCAACGCAGTTGTAGTCCCGTGCAAAGCGCGCGCGAGCCACCATCGTATCCACGATCGCCAGCACCCGGGCACCCTCGACCAGCGCCTGGGCATACCCGCCAACCTGCCGGGTAAGAGCAACAAAAATGCGGTGAATCTCTGCCTGCTCCTCTTCGATCAACCGCACCAGTTCATTGTTCTGTTCGATCGTCTCCAGCGGTTCAACATAGACCGTCTGCCCCGACGAACTTGCGCCATGCACCACGCCCGAGACGCGTCGCTTCAACTCGCTGCGCACCGGAATTACAAACCGGTCTCCGCGAATCGTGATCAGGTCCTCTTGCGTCGAACCTTCCCCAGACAGTCTTCGCAAAGCCGATCGCAAGGACTCTTCGATCGCCCGCTGCTGCCGCTCCTGCTCGCGCCGGATTCGGTTCAATTCTGGCGAGGCATCGTCCGCCAGTGTGCCGTCCGGCATGATCTTGCGTTCGATCGACTCTGCAAGCGGCTTCAAGGAGGACCCTGCCAGCGGCGACGAAAGCTCCATCAGGCCCGGCAACTTATCCGCCAGGCGCGCAGGCGGTTCGCGCAACAGCGCCTGCCAAGCCCCGACGTCATGAGCCAGGCGCGCAACGGCCTGTAGTTCCGCGGCCTCCAGCGCCGCGCCCGGTATCTGGGCCTTCGCCGCTAGTTGCGTGGGATCGAGCAGTCCTCCCAAAGGAATAGACACCTGCTCCTGCAGCAACTGCCGAACTTCACCCCACAGCTGATGCTGGCGAGTCATCCAAGGCTCATCAGCCGAAGGCCGCAGGCTCAGGATCGCTTGGCGTCCCACCGCGGAAGACGCATATCCAGCAACGAACGCCAGCAACGGCTCCCACTCGAGAGCCAGCGTGTCAGCGTTCTCAACCGGAAGCGGAATGGGCTCGATGAGCGACATTGCAGCCCTGATTTTAATTGGCGGAAGGCAGGCTTAACTCTTGCCTAGCTCTTGTCTGAGCTCTTGGGTGCGGGAGCCGGCGAAGCAGCGGGAGCCGCCGGTGCAGAAGGCGCAGGCGTTCCGGGGGCCGCATCGCTTGATTTAGCGGCTTCCTTGCTCTCGGCAGGCTTCGTCTCGGTGGACGAATCCGAGGAAGACTCCGAGCTTTTCGATGCGTAGTCGTTGATGTACCAGCCCGCGCCCTTGAACTGGAATCGCGGCGCAGTCAATGGGCGCACCAGCGTCTCATTGCCGCACTTCGGACACACCTTCTCCGGCTCGGCTGAAAAGCTCTGGATTTTCTCGAATCGATGGCCGCACGTCGTGCAGCGGTATGGGTAAAGGGGCAAGGCTCTTCTACTCTCCGGAACTGGTCGATCTAGGCTGCAACAAGCTCTCTTCCATTCTAATGGCAGGATGGAAAGGACTCCACCCTGCCTCCGGTTGCTCTACTTGTGAGCCATCGCTTGCACGGATGCTTCGTGGTCCTCCCAGGCCAGCGAGATTGTCCCTTTGTCGCCGTTGCCCTTGATCTCCCACTTGAGGTTCTCCACAGTGGACGAAGGCTTGCTCATTTGCATTTTCGTTTTGCCGAGGTCTTGCGATCCGTCATAGGCGAGTCCCCACTCACCGGTCTTCTTGTTCACGATCAGCGTCCACTGGTCCGGGTCGGAAATATCGACAAACAGCGTGTATTTGCCGGCCGGAACGTTTACGTCGCCGATCATGAGATCGCCATTTGTTTCAAGTGTTGTTGCCGCGTTCGCTCCGGCTCGCCACACTGGATAGTGCGGATTGTGACTGATCAGCCCGTCCTTGGTGAAGATCTTGCCCTCGCGTCCCTTCACTCCGGGCGAGGAGTAGGTGATGCTGACTTCGTGCCCGCCGATTGTTCCAGTGGCCTTTTCAGGCGGGCTGGCGGGAGCCTTCTGCTGAGCAAGCACGGTGGTTGCTGCAAATACGAGTCCGGCACAAACGAGAAGATGCTTCATAGTTTGATTTCTCCTCCAGCAGCGGCGATGGAAACTGCTGCCGCGACGGCAATGATTGTCGCACCGCAGGGGAGCCCCGGCAAATGCACGGGCCCAATGGGCGGCAGGACCAAGCTGGTATGATGCCCCCGGAGAAACAAGGGAAGGCCCCGCCATGGCAGGTCAGCAAAATCAACCATCACCCGGCGCTCGCTTCCGCGCCGCCGTAGCCGAAGAAAAGCCCCTTCAGGTGGTCGGCGCGATCAATGCTTACACCGCGCGCATGGCCGAAGCGACGGGCTATCGGGCTCTCTATCTTTCCGGAGGCGGAGTCGCCGCCAATTCCCTCGGCATGCCCGACCTCGGCATCAGCACCATGGAAGACGTCCTGACGGATGTTCGACGCATCACTGACGTGACCACCATGCCGCTCCTCGTCGACATCGACACCGGCTGGGGTAGCGCCTTTAACATTGCCCGGACGATCCGGTCCATGGTCAAAGCCGGAGCCGCCGCCGTACACATGGAAGATCAGGTCGGCGCCAAGCGCTGCGGTCATCGCCCCGGCAAGGAGCTCGTTCCCACCGAAGAAATGATCGACCGGATCAAAGCCGCCGTCGACGCTCGGACCGACAATCAATTCGTTCTAATGGCCCGCACCGATGCGCTCGCCAACGAGGGCATCCAAGCCGCCCTCGAACGCGCCCAGGCCTACGTCGCTGCCGGCGCAGACATGATCTTCGCCGAGGCCGTCACCGAACTTGATCAGTACACGCAGTTTCGCAAAGCAGTCGGAGTCCCAATCCTCGCCAACATCACCGAGTTCGGCCAGACTCCCTTGTGGACCCGTGATGAGCTTGCCTCCGCCGGAGTCGACATCATCCTCTACTGCTGTGCCGCCTATCGTGCCATGAACGCCGCCGCCCTCCAGATCTACCAAGCCATCCGCACAGAAGGCACCCAGAAACACCTCATCCCACAGATGCAGACCCGTGCCGATCTGTACAAATACCTCGACTATCATTCCTACGAAGACAAGCTCGATGCGCTCTTTGCAAAGAGTGCAAAAGGAAAAGCAAGCGAGTAGACACCCGCTCCTCTGATCCGATAGCTTCAGCTCTGCGGGGGTCGCAATGAGCAACGAAACCACCTCTACACCGCCGGCGTTCAAGCCCAAGAAATCCGTCGCGCTCTCCGGCACACCTGCCGGCTCAACAGCGCTGTGCACAGTCGGCCACACCGGCAACGATCTGCATTATCGCGGGTACGACATCCACGACTTGGCCGCGCACTGCGAGTTCGAAGAGGTCGCGTATCTCTTGATCCATGGCAAGCTACCCACCGTTGCAGAACTCGCCGCATACAAGACCAGCCTTCGTCCCCTGCGGAGCCTTCCCGCCGCGGTGAAGCAGGCGCTCGAGCTCCTTCCGCCCTCAACACATCCGATGGACGTGCTCCGCACCGGGGTGTCGGTCCTGGGTTGCGTTCTGCCGGAGGGCGAAGCCCACAAAGAATCCGGCGCACGCAAGATAGCCGATGCCCTCCTCGCCTCCCTGGGCTCCATGCTCATCTACTGGCACCACTACGCCCGAAACGGCAGGCGCATCGAGGTCGAACGCTTCGAAGATTCCATAGCTGCCCACTTCCTCCATCTGCTTCACGGCTCTGCTCCCAGTCCGGACTGGATTCAGGCGATGCAGACTTCCCTCATCCTCTACGCCGAGCACGAATTCAATGCGTCCACATTCACTGCACGCGTGATTGCCGGCACCGGTTCCGACATCTACTCCTGCATCGCCGGCGCTATCGGCGCATTGAAAGGCCCAAAGCATGGCGGCGCCAACGAAGTCGCCCTCGAGATTCAAAAGCGCTATCAGCGTCCCGATGAAGCGGAAGCAGACATGCGCTGGCGCGTTGGCGAACGCGAAGTCATCATCGGCTTCGGCCACCCCGTCTACACCATCGCCGATCCGCGCAGCGACATCATCAAGGAAGTTGCGCGGAAGCTCTCCGCCGCCGCGAATGACATGCGACTTTTCAACGTTGCCGAGCGCATTGAAACCACCATGCACGATGCCAAACGCATGTTCCCCAACCTCGACTGGTACAGCGCCGTCGCGTACGACCTTATGGGCATCCCCGTGGACCTCTTTACCCCTCTGTTCGTCATCGCGAGAACCGCCGGCTGGTGCGCCCACGTCATCGAGCAGCGACAGGACGGGAAGATCATTCGCCCATCCGCAAACTACACCGGACCCGAGCCGAAAACTTTCATTCCCATCGAGCAGCGCAACTGACCACCGTCCGAATCCAGAGAGAAGACACCGTTGTCATCCCACATCAGCAACGAACGCCCCGCGCCAGACAAGGTCATTGCCGACATCGCCGACTACGCACTCGGCTACGAAATCAAAAGTGACCTAGCCTACGAGACAGCCCATTACTGCCTGCTCGACACTCTGGGTTGTGGCCTCGAGGCCCTTGAATATCCCGCATGCACTAAACTGCTCGGGCCCATCGTACCCGGCACTGTAGTTCCCAACGGCGCACGCGTTCCAGGAACCAGCTACCAGCTCGATCCAGTGCAGGCCGCCTTTAACATCGGAGCGATCATCCGCTGGCTCGACTACAACGACACATGGCTCGCGGCCGAGTGGGGACATCCCTCCGACAATCTCGGCGGCATCCTCGCTGTAGCCGACTGGCTATGCCGTTCCAGCGCCTCCGAAGGCAAACCACGCCTGACCATGCGGGATGTTCTCACGGCGATGATCAAGGCGCACGAGATCCAGGGCTGCATAGCGCTCGAGAACTCGTTTAACAAAGTCGGACTCGACCACGTCGTTCTGGTCAAAGTGGCGTCAACTGCTGTCGTCTGCTCCCTGCTCGGCCTCTCGCGCGAACAGACCATCAGCGCCATCTCCCTTGCCTGGGTCGACGGCCAGAGTCTTCGCACTTATCGCCATGCGCCCAACACCGGCTCGCGCAAAAGCTGGGCCGCGGGCGATGCCACCAGTCGCGCGGTCCGTCTTGCACTCATGGCCAAGGCCGGCGAGATGGGCTATCCCTCCGCGCTCACCGCCGAAACCTGGGGCTTCTACGACGTCTCCTTCCGAGGACAGGAATTCAAATTCCAGCGGCCCTACTCCAGCTACGTCATGGAAAACGTGTTGTTCAAAATCAGCTACCCGGCCGAATTCCACTCGCAGACAGCCGTAGAAGCTGCCATGAAGCTCCATGCCGAACTGGCCCGCCGAAACCTGAATGCATCCGCGATCAAATCCATCACCGTGCGCACGCACGAAGCCTGCCTCCGCATCATCGACAAAAAAGGGCCTCTCTCCAATCCCGCAGACCGCGACCACTGCGTTCAATACATGATTGCCGTGCCGCTCATCTTCGGGCGGCTCACTGCAGCCGACTACGAAGATGCCGTTGCACTCGATCCAGTGTGGGGCAAGCGCATCGACCATCTTCGCGATCTCATCACCTGCATTGAAGAGCCTCAGTTCACAGAGGACTATCACGATCCCGAAAAGCGCTCGATCGCCAACTCACTCCGTATGGAGTTAGAAGATGGAACGGTTCTCGAAGAGACGGTCGAATACCCCATCGGCCACAAGCGCCGTCGCCAGGAAGGCATGCCGCTGTTGATCGAAAAGTTTAAACGCAACCTCGCTCGCCGATTCGCATCCGATCAACAGCAGCGAATCCTGGACTCATCGCTGGACCGTTCTAACCTCGAGTGCATGCCTGTCAGCGAATACGTCGACCTCTACGTCGTATAAGTCGCACCTCTCGCAATCCACTTGCACGGGTGTAAATGCTTGCAGCACCACGGGGATGCGTGTTTGACTTGTCCCGAAGGAACCCTCCCGCTCATGCCCTACGTACTCGCACTGGACCAGGGAACCACCAGCTCCCGGGCCATCCTCTTCGACGAAGGCGGCAATATCGCCGCGGTTGCGCAGCACGAATTTCAGCAGTTCTATCCGCAAGCCGGCTGGGTGGAACATGACCCGTTCGAAATTCTCACCAGCCAGATCTCCTGCGCTGTCGAGGTCCTCGGAAAAGTCGGCGCTCGTCCCCGCGACGTTGCCGCCATCGGCATCACCAACCAGCGCGAGACTGTCATCGTCTGGGAGCGAGCCACGGGCAAGCCCATCCATCCTGCCATCGTCTGGCAGGACCGCCGCACTGCCGCCATGTGTTCCACACTGGAGCAGAGCGGCTTGGGCGATACCGTCTCGTCCAAAACCGGTCTCGTCCTCGATCCATACTTCTCCGCGACGAAAGTGCGCTGGATCCTCGATAACGTTCCGGGTGCGCGAGAGCAGGCTCAACGCGGCGAACTCGCCTTTGGCACAGTCGACTGCTGGCTGATCTATCACCTCACCAGCAGCATGCGGCACGTCACCGACGTCACCAACGCGTCCCGCACCCTGCTCTACAACATCGTCGAAGGCAAGTGGGACAAGGAACTTCTGCGCATCTTCGACATACCAGAGAGCATGCTCCCCGACGTAGTATGGTCCAGCGAGACGGTGGGCGACGTCACTACCACACTGGGCCTGGGCGGGATCACCATTGCTGGAATCGCCGGCGATCAGCAGGCCGCACTCTTCGGCCAGCTCTGCTGGAATCCCGGCGAGGCCAAGAACACGTACGGCACCGGATGTTTCCTGCTCCAGAACATCGGCACCAAGTTCATCCGGTCGAAGCACAAACTCATCACCACCATCGCCGCCAGCGCGCAGCAGCGCCTCGAATACGCTCTCGAAGGCAGCATCTTCATCGGCGGCGCGGTCGTGCAGTGGCTACGCGACAACCTTCGGCTCATCGGTTCCTCCGCTGAAGTCGAAGCACTTGCCGGCGGAGTTCCCGATGCTGGCGGCCTCATCTTTGTCCCGGCCTTTGTTGGCCTTGGCGCTCCACATTGGGACCCGCACGCCGGCGGCCTCATCATTGGACTCCGCCGCGATACCAAACCCGGGCACATTGCCCGCGCGGCGCTCGAGAGCATCGCCTTCCAGGTTGCCGATGTGCTCGACGCCGTGCACAGCGAAACCGGCACTCCGCTCAACGCTCTTCGTGTCGACGGTGGTGCCGCAGTCAACGACTTGATGATGCAGTTCCAGGCAGATCTCCTGGGCGTTTCCGTCGTCCGTCCCCGCGTAACAGAAACGACTGCGCTTGGGGCTGCATATCTTGCCGGCCTCGCCACTGGGTTCTGGCCGAGCACGCAGGAGTTGCAAGCAAAGCGCCAAGGAGACGTGCGATTCGAGCCGCACATGCAGCAACAAGAACGAAATACCCTGCGCGGACGCTGGCAGCGCGCGGTTGAGCGCTCTAAGAACTGGGTCGAAAGCTAGGAGAGACAAATGCGCAGGGAAGAAATGCTGCGCAGGATTCGTGAGCGCGCTGAGCGGAACGAGTCCTGGGATATCGCTGTTATCGGCGGCGGCGCTACCGGTATGGGTGTGGCAGTCGATGCCGCAGCACGCGGCTTCAATGTCGTGCTCGTCGAGGCTCACGACTTCGGCAAAGGAACAAGCAGCCGCAGCACCAAGCTTGTTCACGGTGGCGTCCGATACCTCGAGCAGGGCAACATTCCGCTGGTCATGTCAGCCCTGAAAGAACGCGGCCTGCTTCGGCAGAACGCTCCTCACCTCGTCAAGGATCTCGCCTTCGTCGTTCCCAACTACTCCTGGTGGGAAGCGCCTTTCTACGGAATCGGCCTCAAGCTCTATGACCTGCTCGCCGGCAAATACGGTTTCGGTCCATCGAAGTTGCTGAGTAAAGAAGAAACGCTCCAGCGCCTCCCGGCGCTCGAACCCGAAGAACTTCGCGGCGGCGTCGTCTACTACGACGGCCAGTTCGACGATTCCCGTCTCCTCATCCATCTCGCCATGACCGCCGCCGACCACGGCGCCACGGTCGTCAACTACTGTCCTGCAACCGGTTTGTTGCGCGATGACGAAGGCTACGCTAACGGGCTCATTGCCCGCGACGACGAATCAGGCGCAGCCTTCTCGATCAGCGCAAAAGTAGTGATCAATGCTACGGGCGTCTTCACCGACGAAATCCGGCGCATGGCAGATCCCGGTACCGAACCCCTGATGGTCACGAGCCAGGGGATACACCTGGTTTTCGATCGGTCCTTCCTCAAAGGCGACACAGCGCTTATGGTGCCCCGCACCAGCGATGGCCGCGTTCTCTTCGTCATTCCCTGGCATGGCCACGCTGTCGCCGGCACTACCGACACTCCTGTCGAGGGACCGAGCCTCGAGCCCAAACCTCTCGACGAAGAAATTCAGTTCATCCTCGAAACAGCCGGGCGTTACCTCACGCGTCCGCCCAGCCGATCTGACGTGCTCGCTGTCTATGTAGGCCTGCGGCCGCTTGTCAAATCAGGGGGCTCATCCAGCACCGCTGCCATCTCGCGCGATCACACCATTCACGTCGATACCTCCGGGCTGCTCACCATCACCGGCGGCAAATGGACGACGTACCGTCACATGGCCGAGGACACCGTCGATCACGCCATCACCCTGGGCCGTTTGCGCGACGAAGACTGCATGACGAAGAATCTCAGGATCCACGGTTACCAGGAGCCGCCAGCGGACTCGAATGAAGAAGAAAATCCGCTGGGAGTCTACGGCTCTGACGCGGCCGAAATTCTCAGGCTCGCGCAGCATGAGCCCGACCTCGCCAAACCTCTTCATCCCGCACTGCCCTATATCGGTGCCGAAGTGGTTTGGGCGGCCCGCTCTGAAATGGCTCGAAGCATTGAAGACGTCCTCGCCCGCCGCACGCGCGCACTTTTCCTTAACGCCCATGCGGCAATGCAAATGGCGGAACCCGTCGCGAAACTGCTCGCACGTGAACTCGGGCGCGACGATAAGTGGATCGCGGCTCAGCTACAGGATTTCTCGGAACTGGCGAAACAGTACACTGTTTGAAAGATCATCCCCCGCGAGAGGTCATACAAATGCCGGCTCAGTGCACACACGTTAAAGATCACGCCAAAAACGTCAAGCCAAATAGCAAGGGCTGTGAAGAGTGCCTGAAGACTGGCGACACCTGGGTACATCTGCGAATGTGCCTTGAGTGCGGACACGTAGGCTGCTGCGACTCCTCAAAGAATCGCCACGCACGCGCTCACTTTCATTCGACACAGCATCCGCTTATTCGGTCCGCAGAACGCGGAGAAGACTGGCGCTGGTGCTACATCGATGAGGTCTACATCTAGCAGAGGCGCGGACTTCACGCCACCTCCACCTCAATCGACTTTGTCTCCGCGCTCAGTTTTGTAATCCTGAAGCTTCGAATCTGTCCCGCTTTTAGCGGCTCGGGCGCCGCCGCCGGAGCTGGCGCGCTCCCCTTCCATCGCGCCGACAGCATTGAGCTCAACGACGATAAATCGGCTTTTCCGCTTTGCAGCGCAGCCTCAGCGGCTGGATGAGCCGTCTTGCTCACACCGCATACCGCGAAGATATTCTCACCCAGTTCAACCGATGCTCCTGCAGCCGACTCCTCAACCACTCGCCCCGAAACAACGTCTCCCGCCTTGTGCTCGGCTATGTACTCATCGATGCTGGTTGGCACCAGTTGCTTCATGCTCAGCTTGATCTGCCGCTTCTCCGGCGCAATCCCCAGCACCTGAGCCTTCACCACCTGCCCAACGCGCAACACGTCCTGCGGATGATGAATTCTCTTCTCCGCGCTGATTTCGCTTACATGCACCAGCCCCTCAACGCCCTCCCCAATCTGAACGAAGGCTCCGAAGTTCATCATCTTCGTCACCGGCCCTTCGACCTGCGAACCCACCGGAAATCTCTGCGTCACATCCGACCACGGGTCAGTGAGTGTTTGCTTGAGCCCCAGCGAGATCCGTTTCTCCTCCGGCTTGATCGCCAGAATGACCGCATCGACGCGATCTCCCTCCTTAACAACATCCGATGGATGCCGCACCTTTTTTCCCCACGACATCTCGGATATGTGAATCAGTCCCTCTACGCCTGGTTCGATTTCAACGAAGGCCCCGAAGTCGGCCAGCCGCGTGACGGTACCGGTGACCCGCTGTCCAGCCTGGTACTTGGAAGGCGCGGTCTCCCAAGGCTCCGGCTCGAGTTGCTTCAGTCCCAGCGAAATCTTCTTCGTGTCGGGATCGATCTTCAAAACTCGCACACGAACCTTCTGGCCGGCGGACAGAACATCCTCAGGCTTGCTGACACGATTCCAGGAGATATCGCTCACATGCAAAAGTCCGTCAAAGCCTCCGAGGTCAACAAATGCCCCATACGGCATCAGGCTCCGTACCGTTCCTTCCAGGACCTCTCCCGGCTGCAAAATGGCGAGCTTGCCCTCCTGCGCCGCACGAGCCTGCTCTTCCAGCACCACGCGCCGATCGACCACAACGTTTTCATCCGTGACATCGAGCTTCGTAATCTGGCAAGTGATCTCGGTTCCAACGAGCTGTTCCAGCTCCGCCGCATCGCGGGTTCCGCTGCGGCTCGCCGGCATGAACGCACGCACCCCAACATCTACCGTGAGGCCGCCCTTCACCACTCCGGTCACCGTGCCGACAACGGCAGTTTTCTGTTTGAATGCCTCTTCCAGCGCCGTCCAGTCGTGCGGTTGCGCCACATTAAACCGCGTCAGGTCGTAATAGCCCTCTTCGCTTCGGCCCTTGATCGAGACCAGAACCTTCTCACCCGGCTTCACGCCCTCCGCATTGTTCCGGAAAGCTGAACGCGGCAGCACACCCTCGATCTTGTACCCGATATCGACAAACACCTGATCGGCGGAAACAGAGATGACGGACCCCTCAATTTGATTCCCGCCCTGCTTGGCGCCGCCCGGCTTCCGAACGTGCCCACGCTCGAACTCCTTGAGGATGTTCGCGAAATCCTCGAGCGGCTCAGCAGGCTCTTCCGTCGGAGCCTCCTCCGCTGTCGCTGGAACGGACGCCGGATTCTTTTCGGGTATGACCGCGCCGTCTGCAGCTGGCGCACTGGTGAATTCAGCCGCGCCGTCGCCTACCGGGATTTCAATCGGCCCTTTGTTCGTGGATGGTGTCTCTGATGTGGAGTTGGACTCTGGAACGCTCTCGTTGCTCATAGGTCTACACTTCCATTCTCCCACGCACTGACCGGGGACAATGCGGGCGCCGCCTTCATCTCACGATTGGATTACTACTCAGGAAACTCCGCCACCTTCGGATCCACCCGATGCGGCGCCAGGTGCGTCGGTCCGCCCTTATCATCAATCACGTTTGAAATCTCGCCTTTGTCATCCAGCGCCACTGTGATCATGTGATGGAATCTCACTCCCGGTTTCACCGGCACCTCAATCGCCCGCGTCAGATTCACATCTGGATGCCGGAACACGCTGTAGATCCCAAGCCCCCATGCCTCGTGACTGCTCACGTGGTCTGCAACCTTGTACGATGCCCATCCATGTACGCCCGGCGCGGACGTGTAGCTCTGCTGATCCGGCGGGTCATATGGAATCTCCGACTGGTAGAAATACGTCCGCCCGTGCTCACCCTTCCACAGCACCTGGAATTGCTGGTGGTGCTCCACAAACAGCCCGTACGCGGTGACATTGTTCCCGTTCACAACCAGCCCGTTATCGCTCAGGTTGCTCGACCACCCGACACCCTTGCCGTGATCTGCGCGCCATATCCAGGTGTGATCAATGATCGTGTCGTTCGCATTGACCACCAGATTCACCTTCACTCGGCCTACGGACGCTCCGCCATCGCGGAAGAATACGTCATGCAGCAGAATCGGATTTCGCGAATGAGAAACCCTGCTGCGCTCTCGCCCAACCTCCATCAGCACCGGCGAAATCTTCTCTCCCGCGTCAATCAGGACTCCAGCGACATCGATTCCATCTACATCCGCCACTGTCAGCGCCGCAGTTCCATTCACCGGCCTGAGTGTCGCAAATCCTAGGCCCATCACCACTGTATTCGCCCGCGTAACCTTGATCGGCTCATCGAGGTCATATATACCTGGCGTCAGCAGCAGATTCTTTCCCTTCGCCAACTCTTCATTCATCCGTGTCACGCTATCCCTGCCCGCCTGCGCAATGAAGAACTTTCCCAGCGGAATGTCCTTACCCGGCGTTGATCCTCCATGCCATGTGACACCGGTGCTGTCTTTCCGCAGCTCCGGAACTCGCACCGACCAGTTCCCCTTCGTGTCCACCCGCAGAAACGGCTTCTCACGAATCACTGGAGTCCTCGCCACCTTCGTATACGGAGGCTGCGGCCACTCGCCCTGCGGCGGGTGCGGAACCCCGACAAACACCATATTCCAGTTCGCACCCGTCCAGCTTCCCCACTCGCTGTTCCGGGAAATCCACTGCTGCTGCGGTCCAGAACCAACGTTTCCATCAACGACCGAATCCGACATCCATCCGCCGCTTGCCCATCCGCTTTTCTGATGCAGCACGATATCGCCTTTCACGTGCATGCGCCGGAATGGCGCCGCCTGCGACACCGCCCACTGCATCGTCCCTCCAGTTGGCGTCACACTGAAGCCCTCCACCGCCCGCCAGAACGTGCACGTCGCGTTATTGCGCGGAAGACTCGCATCCGAATGCACGTTCCCGGCAATCTGCACCGCATCCGGCGTCGCGCCCAGCCCGATCACTTCCGTATAGAACCCAACGGGAACGTCTACGTGATACTCGCCGGGCATGAACAGCAGCGCGTAACGCTCCTTGCCAAATTCGCTGTGCTGCTGCATCGTATAAATCTTGTCGATCTCTGTCTGGATGCTCTGCGGCGACATCGAGGGATCGAAGATCAGAACATTGGGTCCCAAATCGAGATGCGCCGCCCGCCCAATCTCCTTCGCTGGTTGCCCGCCCGCGATCGCCCACAGATTGAACACAACGAACAGACAAAAGCAAACTCTGCAGCTCAGGTTTGTACTAGCTCCTGCTTCTGATCCCATCAATTAACTCCGTTCGTCGCTCAGGTTCCAAGCTCTCAAGCATCCTATGACATCCTCTCCGCCCTGTGCCCGTATTGGTGGACACAACCCAGCCCCTCAAGCGAAAATTGCCGCGCACAAGAAAGGCTTGCGATCATGAGTCCTATTTCACGCCGGGAGTTCGTTCGGCTCACTGCGGGTACCGCCGCCGCGGGCGCCGCAGCTAAATCGATTCTGCTCGAGCCAGCGGTTCTGGCCGCTCCCAGCGACCGAAAGATTCGATTCGTTTCCATCGGAACCGGTATCCGCGGCTGCGATCTGCTGCGATCTGCTCGCAAACTTCCCAATGCCGAGCTCGTTGGCACCGCTGACCTTTACGATATGCATCGCAAAGCCGGCATTGAAGCCTACGGTTCCGACGTCCCCACCGCGCG
>Ga0157372_10004552_pt1 | contig 14764 bp, 13 predicted proteins | sample C55metaG_FD_115307 | JGI IMG/M metagenome (GOLD analysis project Ga0157372, IMG submission 115307) | Corn rhizosphere microbial communities from Kellogg Biological Station, Michigan, USA - C5-5 metaG | ecosystem: Host-associated > Plants > Roots > Rhizosphere > Soil | place: USA: Michigan... | reverse complement strand
CGTGGCAGTCGAAACCTTCACCACCTCGGTTGTCGTGTCTTTGGTGTTCTTTTCTGTCTTCTGTTGGGCGAGCAAGCCAGTAATGCCTGGGGCCGCCTTCTTCGCTTTTGCGGCGGCAAGGTCGCGCTGAGTAGGACCCCAGCCGTGCGTGACGTCAATCTTTCTGCCATCGGCAAGCACAAATATCGGCAAATCGATCGCGTTGGCAAAGGCATGTTGGCTGAGATGGCCTTCTGGCTGGTTATAGACGTTGCGACATGCGTACGAGGAACCGATGATCTTCGAAACCGGCGATGAAAACGCCTCTCTAGCCGCGGTCTGCACCCTGTCCCGAAGCCAGCGATCGAGGCCGACCACCATGGCGCAGTCCAAAACCAGAGGCGGATCGAATGAAACCTTTTCCGCGCCACCAATGCTCTTCACAAGCACTGGCGCGGGCGCACCGCAATCGCCACTGCGGATCGGGGCTAATGAATCTACATCAGCCGTTATGGGCGCCAATGCTTGCACACACTGCATGAGCGCAGCCTCGATTTCCTTATCGGTCCAAGTAGCGGTTGGTCCCTGAGGCGCTTTCCCCCCTTGCTCTGGTGGTGCCATAGGCAGCCAATCTTTCAGCGATCCGAGCCAATTTTGGGCTTGCCCGAACCATAGGGGAGCGATCAAAGCGCCGAACAAGACAAGGCCACACACCGCGATGACGGAAACCAAGTCCCTAAACCCTGAGTGATTGTTTTGGTTCATCTCGACGCTTGAACGGTATTTGCCCCTAGAGCCGCCTTCTCATTACAAACGCTGTTAACCTCTTTAAGGTCCTCCGCGGGGATTCCCCCTGCATCCTCTTTGAGCTTCGCGCTCGCCTCACTCGCGATGAATGCGCACGTTGAGCGCAGCTCTCATTTCTGAGTAGCTGTTCATGTACCAGAGCAGTAAAGCCACCAACCCCAGGCACTCGACCCTTTGAAGGCGACGGATGTCGGCTTCATGCGTGATCTCTAAGCGTTTCAGCTCGTCTTGTAGCCGCTCCACCTCGTCCGAAAGAGGCCGATCCCAATTCTTCTCTAGCCAACATTGGAAGTTCTCCTCTTCCGTCGTCATAGCGAGTCGACGCAGCGAGTCATCATGACAATTCCGTGAGGGTTCCCCCAATGATTGTCATTTCGCGTAGGCGGCTTTGCCCCTTCCAGGGTGCGAACCCTACCGGAAGCTGTTCAAAGGCACGACGCCATTAAGAGCCAGCAAGCCAAGTTACGATCAAAACAATATCGTATGCGCGCTCTGCCATCGCACCGAGCGCGAGACCTGATGCGAGCGCGACTACTAACAGGGCGACGTTTCTGGTGAGTAGGTTGCCCACGCGAACAGCGTAAAAGCGCACCTCCTAACAAGTTCTTATAGACCGTTCAGGTCAACGCCATCGTCCGGCAAGCGCAGGCGAGATTTCGGCCGCGAAACAGTCGGCGGGCGGGTTCGGCTTATCGGCATCTACCGCTTTAACTGCTCTGCAAGAGTTTGAGGCCAGGCTTTCTTCGAAATGACACTCGAAGAGTACATCGAGGCAGAACCTAGCCCGAGTGGGCAACTCCGGCGCCGATACCGAATCTTTTTGGCCAATCTGGCCGTTGCTTTAGGTTGGGCACTAAAACGCTCCTGCAAAGGATGCGCTCACCGGCTGTTCGCCACTGCTAGGTGGCTCGTTCCAGAGGCCGAGCGCTTTCTTGTCCTCCACCTACCCTCACACAATCACCCTCGCCGCATATCCAATTTTATGGGCGATTTGGGCGTCCTCTTGAACCACATACGGCCTCTTAGAATCGCAGCGGGTTTTATAATCGTGCTGGTTCTTCTCGCATCAATTGATCTCGTCACGCGGGCTACTGCGACAAGCACTCAGCCCCCCTTAGGAGACTCAGCGTTTCGTGCGTCAGAAAAAGACGGAAGCGTCACGAACTTTTCGAAACCGAAGCCAAAACCTGTTCGCGTCTCAGCGGGGCAAAGCGAAGCAGTACCATTGCCTACACGTAATCCCCAGGCAACTCACAAAAGAATGGCTCAGCAAAAAAGTGCGCGACCAAAGCCGATGCCTTGAACCGCGATCAGGTCGCACCAGCCGCCAGCTAGCGTTGATCCTCCGCCACAATATCACTGAGTTCCTCCACTAAAATCACGCTGTTGGATGTAGGGCGACATGCGAATCTCATTCTGACTCTCATGATAGCGTCGCTCGCTGGGAGCATGGGCGCAGGGGCTGAGTTTAACTGTTTCCGGACGCCCGGTGAGGGAATCAGATGTGCCTGCATCGGCGCGAGCGACTGCAGCGAAATGAGAAACTCTGGTAGCTGCAAGTCGGAAGCTGAGTGCGACAAGGGCGAGCTTGGCGCGATCGTATGCAGCTGCAAAGCGGCACGCACTCCAAATTCAGTGGTCGGCGGCCAATGTTACTTCGCTGAGCTATGCCCGGACGCCTCAGTCTTGCACTGGGACCGCAAGGACCCTTGTTAAAACGTGACCTAGAGATCCTGCCGGACGCCTTGCGCGAACATGTCAACGCTCTCGCGGCCGACATTGGTCCTCGTACGCTCCTAGACCGAGCGTTCTGTCCAGCGGCAAGGTCTGCTGTGGGTCATAAGCAAACGTTATGATCAGCAGCGTTCAAGTTCGCTTTGCGACTAAAAGCGGTGCGATCCGGCGACATTGTTCATTATCGCGTGGAAAAAATTCGCAATCGCGGGCGTGTATGGCGATATCGAGGGCAGGCGAGCCTTTATCAGCTTACCCCCGAAGGTGCCGTTGCGCTTGCGCGGTGGTCAACAGTGGCACTCACCCAAAAAGCAGCGTCACATTGCGCGAAATGAAAAGCATGTCCGGCTTACATCGAATGGTGATGGCGGTGGCGGCGGTGGCTCCGGCCGAGGCGGCGGCCCCGGTGGTGGTCCTGGCGGCTTCGGTATGCTGTCTATCCATGCGATCCGAGCCAGCTGCTGAGGACCAGAGTTCCTCGGAGTCTTTTAGCTCTTCTTGGATGTCACCACAAAAACACGGCCCGGCACGAAGGTGACCCTTTTTGCTCCCACACTTCGGGCATTGCGGTTCACCTCGGCATGCTCGGAGATGGTCTCGGTGCGCTCGAACCCTTTTTCGCATTTCTCGCAACGATATTGATAAGTCGGCATGGCTCAGCCCATCATGATGCGAGGCTTCCGCAACCGAACGGCAAAGCCTGTCTACGTTGGCGTCTCGCTCCCGGCAACTGTCACACTCACACCTCCCGAGCGAGCCTCTCCGATGCGCTTAGCTAGGTCCTGATCATAGACGCCCGGCACAATGATAATGGTGTCCTCGGGTCCTGCCACATGGATCGCATGAAGGATGCGTCTGAAGGCGGTATCGAGGCTGCGACCGTCCCTGGTGTCGATGCCCTGATTAGAGTTCACGTACCAAAACATGGTGCTGAAACACTGGGGGAAGCTGCAATATCACCCGATTCTACTCTTGGGATCGGCGCCGTGCCAAGGGTGGGCCCAATCGCAGGCTTACCGGTAATGACCTACTGCGGGGGTTCGATTCAACTGGATTTTGCCTGTCAATGATGAGGTGATGAGCGTGCCGGCCCCTCGGCCCTTCACATGTCAGCTAGCGGCCCATAGCTGACTCTTTCGTCGCCCGCAGACTATCTGCTTTCAGCGGTGAAGCAGATGCTTTTTATGCAACCCGACATGTCCGCTAATGACCAAAAGCGGACTTATTCTTGTTTTTGAGTGAAGCCAACAGCGGCGGGCGCGATACCCTTCGGCCCCCGGCTCAGTTCATCGCCGTGTTTGGGTACTCTTTACTTGTAACAATGAGTTTCTCCCCGAGTAAAAATGCTCTCGTGTTTTTCGCCGTTCATATGGCGGCTGCGTGTCTGGTGAGCGGCGGAGCCTTGGCGGAGGATGTTGGTCGCGCCACAACACAGATCACGGCGAATTACGGTGTCTACTGGGCTGGGCTGAATTTCGGCGATGTTCGTCTCGTGATCACCATCCAGAACTCCGAATACGAAATGAAAGGGGACGGCCGATTTTCGGTAATGGGCGGACTGATCTATGAGTGGAGCGGCGATACGACGAGCTCTGGGCAAATCGGCAAGTCAGGTCCGCGCCCCTCGCTGTACACCCTGAGCTATTCGGGTGGTGATAAACGCGGAGATGTGCGCATTTCATTCTTTGGAGGCGCTGTTTCAGGCGTCTCGACCTCGCCAAACAAGCGACCTAACCCCAAGAACATTCCCGTCACAAGAGAGCAGCTTCGCGGCGTGCTCGATCCTATGACTGGAGCCTTCCTTAGACTGCGTCCCAATCTTTCTGAAGGGGACTTGACGGTGTGCAACGAAACCATACCAGTGTTCGACGGCAAGCTTCGGTTTGACCTTGTGCTCAAGCCTAGGCAGCAGACTCGAATTGAACCAAAAACGTCTAACAGCTACTCGGGTCTCGCGTCGGTGTGCGGGGTGAAATTTATCGCCATCTCGGGTTTTCGTCCGGACAATCGCGCCATCAAATACATGTCTTCGCACAGCGACGCGATCGAGGTCTGGCTCGTACCTCTGCCGAGCACCAAACTTTATCTACCCTATCGCATTTCCGTACCCACGGCTTATGGCTCTGGTTCGGCGGAGATGCTTTCGTTCCAAGTGGCACACTGACGAGGCAGATGCGGCGCTGACCAACAGCTTTCCTAACCTAGGATGGTTGCTATTGGTACTTAGCGGACATTGTGCTCACCCAGTTTGGGGTCTGCTTTTGACCTTCACAAGCTGGCGAGGGGGACATCGCGGGCCAGCCACTTCTACCGCCTCTCTTCCTGGCGTCTTCCTAGGATTCCTCCGCGATCGCCCTCTTTCGGTCCCCAATTCCGAAATAGCCAGTTTTCTCAACTGCTCATCGCTATACAGCTTAAGATCGGGCACGACTGTCCCTGAAATGGGTCGCCACTAGCTTTTCGTAATCAGATGCACGCTTCCCGTGTTGTTTGTGCCTGTTGTGGTGGTGAGGGCATAGGCTCTGGGTATTCTCATATTTGAAAAACAGTAACCACTGACCGCGATGCGGATCGACGTGATCCACGTGGCTTGCAACCACAGTTCGACCTTCAATCGCACACTGCCGACACAGCGGTTCCTCGGCGAGCCTGTGCCTTCTGATCGACTTCCAAATTGGTGATTTGCACCACGAGCGCCAGAGCGGGTCCGCTCTGGGCGTGTTGTGTTGCCACGAACCAAAATCAATTGTGAAGGTGGCGTTGCGATGCGGCATGACTATGCCCCCCGGTCTGCCAGGGTTCCGCCGGCAGTCGCGACGCTGCTCCGTTGGCGAAGTCCCCCATGTAAAACTGATTCTAGTGATCTAACTTGGCAATTTTGGGTCACGCCTCTCTAGCCAAGCAATAAAGTCTGCGAGTGATCAAAACGCCACAGTTCGGTTGGCCTTGCATGCCCGAGCATCGGGTTGTCCGAAGACTCATAGTATGGCGAATACCCTAACCCCCTTTGTTGCACCTAAGTCACGTGCGTAGAATTTCGTTGCTCACCGCTGCTTGCCAACTTTCGCGGTTCGAAACTAGCCAGTAACTTCGCTCAAAGGGGTTAGAGTAGCGGGGGATAGGGGGATGTCGCGTTCAGAGTACTATCATCGTCAGGCTGATTTGTGTGTTCGAATGGCTCTCACTGCAGGACGCTATGATGAGCGCATTCGGTTGTTGGACACAGCTAACGAATACCGGGATATGGCCTCGCGAGCAGAGGCTCTCGACAGTCACAACGCCACTCAACGATCGACTTCGCGTCATGACGGATGACTCAATCTTGGATTGGGTTGGCATCTGACATAGCTGCTCGGCTTCGAAGCGCGTCGCGTCATATCGCTAAGGATTGCGGCCATCGCTTTGGCGGCACGCACGCCCAAGCGGAAGCTCAAAGACTAATTGCCGAGAAGATTTTTGCCGCAGTCAGAGCTTGGCAGACTGCTAATGTTCGGCCAATCGCCGCAAACCGTCCTACGTCACCTTAGATCAAGAGTAAGATCAAATCAGCGGCGATTGTCTCGTCTATAGCGAGGTTCCCTTCGCCTTGATACTCCGCGCAGGGCAATCTCTTTCAGTTGGTCGACGTCTCGTTTTCCGTTGCACGCGGAAGCCAGAATGATTTGCGCGAGATTCTTTTTGAGGACCAAAGTTTGCTCAGCGCCGAGGGTAAGTCTCTCAGTCCACAAGTCCTGCCAGGCTGCGTCATAGGCAGCGGCTAAAACGCCGAGCTCCTCGGCCCGAAAGTAAGCTGAATAAGCTTCGAAGGGCATAGCCTAGCACCTCCGGAGAACCGCCGAGAAGTCCCCAGTGCTCTCGGCTCCCACGCCCCACCGACTATTGTCCGCTTAGTTGAAGGGGATTTTAGCAATTCTCGCCCGGCGCGTCTTCATGCGGCGCACTAGTGTGCCAAGTGCAGTGCAATAGCCGCGCCGGTCGGAACTCACAGAAAACTTGAGCTCAAGCCGCCTCATTCTTGGCTTCGCGAGCACTTTGGCACAGGCGTTCAAACTCATCTTGAGCGGCTGCCCCGTGAAGCCACTCGCGCGCTTCCTCGTAGCCCGTTTCGAATCGCAGCTCGAAGGCAATTGGACGCCATCCATGGAACTTGCCGGAGCGCCAATTCGCGAACTTTGGCTTGGATTCTCGCAAGATTGGTCTTTAGGTGCCTCAGCCCCCGGTATTGCCGCGAACAGCCATATAGGAGCCTTATCAGCGAAGGTTAAGGTGGGCACAGAACACCACTCGCGTGCGTCCTCAGCTCAATCTCCAGGATAACGTTGCGGCGCGCCTGATGCTTGCATGCTAGCTAACAAGATATCTTTCAACGTCTCTGGATCACTCACACCATTTATGCGAGCGATCTCGACCAGCTCGCGGCGGACCTCAGCCTCCTCGTCGCTGTCAGCGTCGAAGTGTAGATGACTTTGCTTGATTGATTCCCAGACCGATTGGTAGCATGTTCCAATCATACTGGTAGGCGGTGACCGGTCCAGCGAGGGCGCCGCCTACACCCATAAGCGTCTTATCAAACTCACCAATCGAAGTCTCGAACGGATCGCGCTTGATGTTGACGACCTGGGTCCAGTGATAAGGCACGACGCCGGTGATGAACCCAGCCAGGGCATCGGTCCCGCCGCGAGCGCCGACCTCGGACCATCGCCGCCTGCACAGTTAGCCGTCCCTGCGCCGCCACCCAGCCAATGGCAGTTCAGTTTTACGCCTTATCTTTGGCTCCCGTGGATGACCGGGGACGTGGTGGTCAAAGGCCGCACCTTAGATGTGTCGGTCGACCCCGCAGCTCATCGACCATCTCGACTGGCCCGTTATCGTGCCGGCGTGGATGAGCCATGCGGAGGGCCGCCGTGGCCCGCTGAGCTTATTCAACGACATCGTTTGGGGAGATGTCACCGGCTCGGGAGGCTTCAGCAGGACGTTCCACGGCAGGAGAGCGGCCGCGACATTTGGCGCCGATATCGACGTTGACTACAGTTTAGCAATCGTCGAAGCGGGCGGTGCTTACACGGTCTGATCTCAAGGCAGGCAAGGTTCCCCTGGTTCCACGGCCTTCGACCTTCTTGCCGGCGCACGCTGGTGGCACCAAGACATAGATGTCTCCGCTGACCTGACGACGACGCTGACGCTGGGGGGTGCCGGCGATATCACGATATCCGGAAGCCGCGCGCTTGCGAAATCCGGTGGTATCGATTGGGTCGATCCGTTCGTCGGGGCGCGCATACGGCAGCAGCTGGCGCCTGGCCAGGCGATCGAGCTCCGCGGCGATGTTGGTGGCTTCGGCGCCGGCAGCCAATTCTCATGGCAAGCCATTGCCACCTATAACTCACCGCTCTGTGTGATCCATGGCATCCCCGTCGATGGCTACGTTGGATTCCGCGCATTGTCGGCGGATTTTTCGGGTTCTGGCCGATCCAGATTTGAATGGGACAACGTCATCTACGGACCGGTGATAGGCGCAACGGAGGTTTTAAGGTCGATGGCAGCCGGCGTTGCCTCTCGGCTGAGGTTCTGAAGAGACGAGGAGGCATAGCATGCGCTAGACTTGCCCTCGGGGTGGGCGTGAGTGTCGACGCCAACCTGCACATCAAGGGTCACGCACAGCTCGACTATCAATCGGTCATCGTCCAATCCGGCGCTGGATTAGAAGTCGCACATTGGTTCGGCCACTCGTCACGCACGGGGCTGGAACTGCTGGCGGGAGCTCGTTACTGGAACCAGAACGTTGACACCTCGGTCAGTCTGAAGGGCAATTTCACCGCCGACGTTGCCGCTTCAGCGACCTTCGAGCCCCGCGATGTGCTGACGCAAATCGTTCGCGACCGCGGTTTCCGACTCAATTCACGTAGGGCCTAGCTGTTGCAGCATGTGATCGATCGGCGATTCGGGTCGGGCCAAGACATTGCCCTGTCAAAAACGGTGCAAGTAGATGTGTCAAAGGCTGTGGCATTTGCGCCGAGCGGAGATCTTGAATGGGTCGATCCCTTTGTGGGGTTCCGTATACGCCATGAGATGGGGCCTTCTAAAGAGCTTGGCCTTGAAGCCGACTTTGGTGGTTTCGGTGTCAGCAGCGACTTCTCTTGGCAGGTGGTCGGTACCTATGGCTTCGACACAACCTGCATAGGCACCCCGCTCCATGCGGTGATCGGCTATCGCGCGCTGTCAGTGGATTTCAGCGAGAATGGCAAATTCGGAAAGAACGGCATCGACATGGTGCAACACGGGCCAATCATGGGTGTGACCTTCCGGTGGTAACTCGTTAAGGAAAATGTCCGTTATTGGCACAAAAGCAGACTCTTTGAGCGGACCAACGGCAGGTCCGCTTTTGGGGGTTAGTCGGACATGGCGCGGGCTTGGCACTTTGTCCGCTAATGACCCATAGCGGACATCAACGTACGCGCCAAACTTCAGCCCTGGCGTGTCTACCCCGCACCCAGGCTTTCTGCGTTACCCTGCGGATTAAAGCGATGCGCGACTGCGTTTCCCTGGCACTCTAAGCTTGATTAGCTCGCATCCAGCAGGGTAGGGCTTGCCAGAAATCGTCGCATCTCCATAGTACGCTTCGCCTTTGTTGCTCGTTGCGACAGCCTCGTGACATCCAGCGTGCTGCCAACAACGTTCATCCCTTATTCGAGCTTCATGACGGGCGTGCCTTAAAAAGAAGAGGACTGAACCCCTCGTTCGAGCAACGGCGACATGTCAGAGGAAACGGCCAAAATGCAATCCAAGGGACAAGTTGGCACCTGGCCACCGGAATTCGTGTGGGGTGTGTCGACCTCGAGCTTCCAAATCGAAGGCGCAACGAAAGAAGGCGGCCGTGGCCCCAGCATCTGGGATACGTTCGGCGCGGCTGGCCGCTGCCAGAATAAGGACACGGGCGACGTTGCCTGCGATCACTACAATCGCTTTGAGGAAGACGTGGCGCTTATGCGCGATCTAGGCATAGACGCCTATCGCTTCTCTATTGCATGGCCGCGAGTCCTTCCCCTTGGACGCGGCAAGCCAAACAAGACCGGACTCGATTTCTATGATCGGCTCATCGATGCGCTGCTCGAAGCAAACATCGAGCCTTGGATCTGCCTCTATCACTGGGACTTACCGCAAGCGCTCGACGACCATGGCGGCTGGCTGGTGCGCGACAGCGCCGGTTGGTTCGCCGATTACGCCACACTTGTAGCGCGCCGCTATGGCGACCGCGTAAAGCGCTGGGCCACGTTCAACGAGTTTTCGGTGTTCACGATCTTCGGTTACGGCTTCGGGGAGTCTGCTCCCGGACACTCCGCTGGCACGGTTCCCTTGCAGAAAGCCGTGCATTACGTGAATCTCGCTCATGGCGCGGGCGTCGATGTGCTTCGTGCCCATGTACCCCACGCTTCGATCGGAGCGATTCACAACTACCAGCCGATTATTCCCTCATCGGCGGCTCATGAGAACGCCGCGGCATTGTTCGCTACCTACTGGAACCAAGCTCACCCGGATCCGCAGATTCTGGGCGCATACCCCACGCTCATTGCCGACGCGATGGAGCGCTACATGGAGCCCGGCGATCTCGCCCGCATCTGTCGTCCCATCGACTGGTTTGGGCTCAATCACTATTCGCCAATCTATGCACAGACCGAGGACAACGATCTCGGCTTCGGTTTCGGCCCGCATCCGCCAGAGATCGAGCGAACGCCCATCAACTGGCCAATTCACCCCGAGGCCTTCCGCGACACCCTGATAGGCGTCAGCGATCGTTACAGCCTGCCGATCTATGTGACGGAGAACGGGTATGGCTCACAGGATCAGCAGGCGGAGAACGGCACCGTCGAGGATCCGAAGCGTGTCGAGTTCCTCACAAATTACATCAACGCGGTCAAAGAGGCGATGGCCCGTGGTGCCGACGTCCGCGGATATTTTGTCTGGTCGCTGCTCGACAATTTCGAATGGGGCTCAGGCTATGGTGTGCGCTTCGGGCTTGTCTATGTCGACTACCCGACACAAAGGCGCATTCCCAAGGCCTCGTATACCTGGTTCGCCGATTTGATTAAATCAACACGGCTAAGCCGCGAGCGCCGACAGCCTGCCCCCACTCAGGCGGGCCGAGTGAATCGGTTCGGACCGATATAGATGGGTGTTGGCAGTTTGATGGTGCGAACGGCAGCGACGATACGAGTGCGCTGAGGCTTGCTCGCCGAATCCATAAGTCTTTGCACTTCCGAGCTGCGGTCGATCGTGTCCAGCGTATCGAGAGCGATAAGTAGCTTGGCCACTCGGTTGACCGAAGAGCGCCAATTGGCGAGGCGCCCATAGTTGTCTACGACCCAGTTGAAAGCGTGTTGCACAATGACGAATGCAGCAGCGGCCTGCGTCATCTCGCCGAGCGTCATGGTTCCGGCGACATACTTGGGCACGCAAAGTAAGAGGCCCATCACCGGCGCTACTACGAAATTGCCGTGTGACACGAGGGTTATGCGAACGAGCTGCCACAAGAGCTCGCGCCACACGACGAGCACTTTCCGCAGCGAGAGCCATAACACCTTGCGCTCTGTCCTCTCGTTTGCGTGCAAGCCACGGTCACCATCCCGACGCAACCGATCTGCCGCCGATCTGAACTCTGCCTCACCCTGATTCTTATTCTCGATCGCGGTCGTCAGGTTTCGCCCCACGAGGATCATGAGACTGGTAAAGATGGCTGAATAGGCGATGACCCCGATGACGAGATAGGCCGGGATCACCCAAGCATAACCGAACAGTCGAACGTCCAGGCTGCCGCCGAGGCTCCACAGCACGACTAAAAAGGTGACCGACGACATCAGCGATGACAGGAAGGAAAACCCTAGATCGATCGGATCGTCAGTTGCTATGCGAAGATCTTCGGTGAGACGATACTCGGGATTGCCTGACCCATTGACGAGATGGTGCAGCCGCCGAAAATGTTCCTTGGCAAGCCAGTAACCCAGCAGTTGACGCGTGGTCGACTCACGCCATTTGCGCTGCGTCGTCATGCGTCCCCATACCGCAGTCGCAGCGAGCAATAAGCTTACCAAAGCAAGTGGCACGAAAAGCTGGGCCTGAGTCCATAACCCGGCAGCATCGCGGCGCTCGAGCGCGTCAAAGAAATTGCGATTCCAAACATTCAGCCGGTATTGGACCAGCAGCTCGGCAATAGCGAGAAATACCAGGAACGCAGTTAAGCCCCAGGCTAAGGGGGCCCACTTGCCCGTCCAGAATGTCGAGGCCGATCGCCAGAAGCGAGTAAGCAGGCGCCCTTGGTCAACGCCCCGGCCGAGCTCGTTGAGCGCATCCATTCAGATATGGCCCCCCGACCGTACCTTCCGAATCGCCCTTTTGTGGAATTATTGTGCAATTTTCGTGCACTACAACTATTGATTTTGAGCGAGTTTTGTGCGCGCGGCTGATTACCCCCTTCCACGCAGTTCTCAAGGGGCGCTGCCCGAGTACCGAGGAAACTTCTTGACCGCCTGGAGAGCCGATTGACCCGCGATTTCAGCTCATAACGAAGATAGAGAAACCGAATCTGGGTGGCTTGGGATCTAAGTTCGGCTGCCTTAAGGCCGCTAAAAGTTGCCTTAAGTGATCAAGTGTCGGAGTGCACGACCCTCTGGGTCGGGGTGGTACTCGAACTTGGAGTTAGCGAGTGTGATCATCCGCCTGCTTCTCTCGGCCAGAGGCGAGCTTCCGATCGAAGTTTCGCACGCTCGGAAAGCCCTCACCAACACACGAGCCAAAGCGTAGTCGAGAAGTGTCATTTCTTCACCACTTCACTGGTCTGAACGCAGGTCCCGAGGACCTTGTATCTAGCGACACCCTGAGTAACCACAGGATCCGTTAGATTCTTGAGTTCTCGAACGGCCATTAGACAAAGCTGCTGCGTGTTGAATTCCAACGTTGTCACGGTGGCGGATGCTACGCTGCTTGTTGCGAATGTGAAAATCACCAGTGCCCACATGGCGTGTCCTTTCGCTTTCGGCGTCATCGGTTTCGATACGGCTTGATATTCCAGGCCGCGACTTCAGGCGCGCTTGGGGATGATGCCAGAAGACGAAAGTCTGAATGAAGCCATCCTATGGACCCAGCCGCTCATCCTAGTGGTCAATCTCAATGAGCGGCCTCTGGTCATACCAAATAACAAAGCCCGCTAGAGTTGGAGAGTAATATGGGACATCCTAAGCCCCATTTTCGGAACTCATAAACTCACGGGCTTTTGTCCGCTTATGGCACTTAGCGGACCTGAAAACCGTGTTGGGGAATGTCTGCTTTTGAGCGCAAAGCAGACTTTGATGGCGAAGACCTCAATGTCTGCAAATGACCCAAAGCGGACTCTGCGCAAATAGCTCATTGCACCGTCAAGCTGGGCAGCTCCGGGATTTTCACAACTGGCGGCGGGTTCCACTTCCCCGTCAATGAATCCCCTCGCGGTGCGTAGAGGCGCATGGTCAGGTTAAAAGGCCCCTTTGGAGCCGGTAGCCAGTTTGCTTCCTTGTGGTTTCCGGGGCGTTCGTTCTGGAAGTAAAGATCGAGCGAGCCGTCGGGATTGTAGCTGAATGGCATCCAGCTTGAGACAGCGAAGCGATTGAGCGTGTTTGCGACTTGGAAACCTTCTGGATCATAGAGCGTGATCGACCAGAAAGCATTGACGGGGGGCGTTGCGCCCTTGTCGAAATGGATTGTGTATTTGTTTGCGCCGTCGAGTGGCTGGCCTTCGCTGTCGCTCAGGTTGAGCGGGTAGATCGCATCCTCGGGTAGATTCGCGCCAAGGCCGAGTTGGCTGACGATGGCACGCTTTAGATAATAGTTCCCATAGACGCCCATCGTGTCCGTGTTCATCGACCAATAATTCACAACACGAGCGAGGGTCGGGACCTTCCAAGCCATGAGCTTCTGGGCGTCCTCCGGCACATTCTCAAGCGCCTTCTTCACCGTGGGATCGGCTTTACCAAGATCGAAGCTCTTGCCCGCCTCAAAACCAATCTTCCTAAGCTCCACGATGATCGGTTGGTCGGTAATGTGCGGCGAATGGAGCTTGAGCAGTTCTGCTGCATAGGCGAAGAACTTGCCTGCGGGCATTGTATCGACCTGCTTCTTGGGTGGGGTACTCATATCGACGTTGGGATCAATCTTCACCGTTACTGGCTCTGGCTCTTTTCCCCACCGCGACAGAGGCGTGATCTTGTAGCCAGCCTGAATCTTGTGGACGGCTTCATAATCCGCGGGTCCATTAGTCCTGGTTCGACCGATGATCCAGACATATGGCGTCGGCGCTTTAATCTGCGTGAACTCAGAAGGAGTTGTGCCGCTCCAGTCGGACGGGGTGATGAGGAAGTTGCCCGCGCTCGTGCCCGTGGTGCGCCAGCCCGGTGAGGCAAACACATCAGTCCAGATGTCAAGCATGGGCAGTAGATAATAGCGACCGCCGGTATCGGGGACGGAGACGACCACAGGCTCCTTGGTCAAGTCGAGCCAAGCACTGGAATACAAAGTATCGAAGTTCGGCCTCACCACGACGCGCATATCCGCGCTCGGATAGGCGGGGATGTTGACAAAGGTGTTCATTGGCCCCTTGAGGGGGTCCTTACCAGGTTCAACATTAGTGAACTGAAGCCGCGTCAGGTCCATCGTGATTAGCGGATAAAAATAGAGATACGCATCGACGCCGATGGCATGCGCCTCCTCCTCCGTTACAGGAGCAGCCTGCGCCCTAGGGATGGGTGAAAGAGCGAATGCGAGCAGAAGTCCTAGGGTCGTAGCAAACACGTGTCTTCGCATGAGAGCTCCTCGTGAAACGGCCATCGGGTCCTTAGCCAGTAGACGGCCCAAATGGCATAAATAAAAAACCCCTAACTCATGCTAATGTCCGCCATTGGCACTAAGCGGACGTCGATGCTGACACTCAGCATGCATGCGGCTTGGCCCGCAATTCTCATTCCTGCCGACGGCTTTTGTTGATATCAGACGACACCGACAAGGTTGTCCACGTCGGCATCAATCTGCGCTTTGGTCGTTAGTGACCGAATGTGTCTGCTGGTGGCGCATAGCGGAGGTGCCACCTCGCGCTGACGAATGTCCGCTTTGAGGGAAAGTGCCGACATCACGCAGGAAACCGGGAGGAGGAATCCACAGATGAATGGACATCGCCACGTTTCGCTGACGACCGCGCTTTTCTTGACGACAATCGTTGCGATAAGCG
>Ga0157372_10004550_pt1 | contig 14769 bp, 13 predicted proteins | sample C55metaG_FD_115307 | JGI IMG/M metagenome (GOLD analysis project Ga0157372, IMG submission 115307) | Corn rhizosphere microbial communities from Kellogg Biological Station, Michigan, USA - C5-5 metaG | ecosystem: Host-associated > Plants > Roots > Rhizosphere > Soil | place: USA: Michigan... | reverse complement strand
GACCTGCAGAAGGAACTGCCAAAGGAGGCGGTTGTCATTGCGCGCGCCATGGGGCCCGCGGAATTGCTTGATTATCCACGTGACTGCCTCATCGGCCTGGTGCTGGAGGAGGTCGCGCCGACCTCGCATGTAGCCATCGTGGCGCGCGCGATGAACATTCCGCTGGTGGGAAATGTGGAAGGCGTCGCTGACAGCGCCCGCGGGGGAGACGACATCGTCGTCGATGGTGAAACGGGCGAGGCGCAATTGCGGCCAGCCATGGAAGTGGTGCGTGCTTTCAAGACGCGCCGCTCCTTGCGCGAACAGCGCGCTGCGCAAATGGCGGAAGTGCGCGACCTGCCGGCCGTTACAAGGGACGGCATTCATATCAGGCTGATGATGAATGCCGGCCTCCTGATCGATCTGCCGCACCTGAAGGAATCCGGCGCCGACGGCATCGGCCTCTTCCGCACCGAACTGCAGTTCATGATCGGCGAAACCATGCCGAGACTCGCCGATCAGATCGATTTCTACAAACAAGTGATTGACGGTGCCGGGGACAAGCCGGTTGTGTTTCGCACGCTCGATCTTGGCGGTGACAAGATTCTTCCCTATGGGCGCTGGGAGCGCGAAGCAAATCCGGCGCTTGGCTGGCGCGCCTTACGGATCGCGCTCGATCGCCCTGCCCTGCTGCGATATCAGGTACGCGCCTTGCTGGCCGCTTCTGCGGAACGCACGCTCCGCCTTCTGCTGCCCATGGTCAGCGATGTGGCCGAATTCAATTCCGCCCGCGCGCTGATCGACCGCGAAATCGAGCGTGCCCGCGTGCTGCGGCAACCTCAGCCAAAACGCACCTTGGTCGGCGCCATGCTGGAAGTGCCGGCGCTGATGTTCATGCTGCCGCAAATCCTGCGCAGCGCGGACTTCGTTTCCATCGGCTCGAACGACCTGTTGCAGTTCATTTTTGCGGTGGACCGTACCAACCCCCGTGTATCGCGCCGGTACGATGCCCTTAATCCGGCGGCACTCACGGTTATCCGGCAGATCGTGCGCAGCGCTGCAGAAGCGGGAGGTGATGTTTCGCTGTGTGGCGAGATTGCCGGCCGTCCGCTGGAGGCGATGGCACTGCTGGGCGTGGGTTTGCGAGTTCTTTCCATGCAACCGGCCAATATCGGGCCGATCAAAATGATGATCCGGAGCATGGATCTGCGAGAGGTGAGCGAATTCGTCGAACGCCTGTGCGGGCGCAACGATCATAGCCTGCGCATACGGCTTGCGGCCTTCGCGGCCGAACGCGGTGTGGTGCTCAAATAGAACGGATCAGTTCGCTTCGTTGAGATCGGGCGGAAGGGGCGCAACGTCGATGCCCTCTTCCACCAGGTCGGCGGCTTCTTCGAGCGACGCTTCGCCATAGATGTACCGTTCTTCACTTTCGCCGTAATGAATTTTCCGCGCTTCATCTGGAAATTTTGGGCCGACATATTCCGCGTTCTGCTCTACATATTTGCGCAATCCCGTCATGAATTGCTGCATCTTGCGCAGCTCGTTGGCGCCTTTCGCCGCAGGAACCGGCGAAGGTTTTGTTTCCATGGGCACGCGAACGGCGCGTTTGCTTTCGGCGACTTTGCTGGACAAGGCGGGTGCCATTGGCGCCTTCGTCACCGAGCGGGAATTGCACAATGGGCAGAGCAATTTGCCATGTGCCTTCTGCTCATCAAAGGCGGCAATGCTGGCAAACCATCCTTCAAAGGCATGGCCCTTACCGCAGTGAAGGTTGTAGACGATCACGCCAAATTCACTCAAAAGATGCCGATCAGATTAGAACATGGGGGTAAATGCCAGGTTCTGCAAGCACTCTCCAATTGCCGGTGCTAGAGCATATTTGTGCCTTGACCTCTCGCCTGCTGCCGCACTGGAGGATGGCTATCCCTTAGCCGGCTTGACTGCGCAGATATAACTGCCGCTCTACGGCCCCTCGAAGTCACGGTCATGCCGCAAGCTGGGCACGCGCTCGCGAGCGATTTTGGCAGCAGCGGGATCGATGTCTGCAATGATCACGCAAGGTTCGATGCCGGCTTCCGCCAGAATTTCGCCCCACGGCGCTACGATGAGCGAATGGCCGTAGGTCAGACGGCCATTGGCGTGCGTCCCGCCTTGTGCGGGCGCAATGACGAAAGCACCATTTTCGATGGCCCGTGATCGCAACAGCACATGCCAGTGCGCTTTGCCGGTCGTTTCGGTAAAGGCGCTCGGGATCGCGAGGAATGAACTGCCTGCTTGCGCCAGCTTCCGATAGAGTTGCGGAAAACGCAGATCGTAACAGATGGAGAGGCCCATTCTGCCCCAGGGGAGATCGGCAAAAGTTGCCCTGTCCCCGCCGGCAACCGTATTCGATTCGCGGTACGTTTCACCGCTCGGCAGATCAACATCGAATAAGAAGATTTTGTCGTAACGCGTCGCAACTCTTCCCTTTGGATCAATCAGGAAAGAGCGATTGGCTGTCTTCGCCTCGCTCACCTTGATTGCCAACGATCCGATCAGCAGCCAGATGCCCAACTCCTCCGCCAGGGCACGAAACTGCGGCAGCGCCGGATCGCGCTCTTCCGGAAAACTGTTCTCGAGTTTTGCGCCACCGTCCGGCGCCATCAGAGTCGTGTTCTCAGGCGTGGCGACGAATTCGGCACCTTTGCCCTTCGCTTCCCGGATCAGTTCGGAGCTGACGCGGATGTTCTCGGCGATATCGTCTGAGGACCGCAACTGTACACAAGCGGCGCGAAAAAGGCTCATGCCGCGTCCAGTAACGGATCAAGCTCGCCCGCGCGCTCAAGTGCATATAGATCGTCGCAGCCGCCCACGTGCCGTTCGCCGATGAAGATCTGAGGCACGGTATAGCGGCCGCCCGCGTTCTTTTCCATTTCACGACGCGCCTCGACGTTCATGAACACGTCAACCTCCTCGAAGACCGCGCCCTTTTTCTTCAGTAACGCCTTGGCGCGAACGCAGTAAGGACAGATCGGTGTGGTGTAGATGATGATCCTGGGCATCGACTCAGAGAGAACACAAAAGCCGTCACGCTATATAACGCGCGGGAGTGGCCGAGGAACACGGGCCATTGTCAGTACCAACACTTTTTCCGCACCGCCACGCTTCAGGGCCCGCGCGCAGGCTTCGATAGTGGCCCCGGTGGTGAGCACATCGTCCACCAGCAGCACACGCCGGCCATCTATCTTTGCCGTTTGGGAGGGTGGCACCCGGAAGGCTCCCCGCATGTTGCTTGCCCGTGCCTTGGCCGAGGGCATGGCTCCCTGGCTGGGCGTGGAGCGGGTGCGCGTCAGCACAAATGGATCGAACGGCTTTCGGCTTAGGTGCGAGAGGCGCTGGGCAAGCAACGCCGACTGGTTGTAGCGTCGCGCCCACAGGCGCCAACGGTACAGCGGCACCGGGACAATCAGGTCGGCCTCCTCCAGCATGGATTGCCCGGCGCGCTTTAGCCAAACCGAAAACAGATCGGCAAATTCCAACCGGTCGGACCGCTTGAGCGCAAGCACTGCGCCCTTGCTTGCATCGTCATAAGCCATAGCTGCACGAGCGGAGTCGAATGCCGGCGGGTCCGCAAGACACGAGGCGCAGAGCGAATCGGCACCGGGATCTATTTCGAATGGCAATCCACAGCAGGAACACATCGGGCCTTCAAAGAATGTGATCTGCTTCCAGCACACTGGGCACAGTGCACGCGGCTCAGAAATGGGCGACCGGCAGGTCAGGCAAAGTGGCGGATACAGCAAATCGAGAATCGTGCGCCCCGCCAGCTTTGCGGCGGCAAACAAATTTGTCGGGATGGAATGCTCGAATACGGCTGGCATGCGCGTTAGCTTAGCGAGCCAAAGCCCGATACGCGATGGAACTATGAGCGGCCCCGCGCAGATTTTTGACCGTATCCTTTATGCCCGGAGGCGCGCTCGTGCGGCTGGGACAGCGTTCTTGGTCGGCGATGTGGCAGCTCACTTGGCCGAACGTATCGCCGCCGTGAACCGGCGTTTTCAAAATGCACTCGATCTGTCCTCGCGCATGGAAAGTTTCTCTCAATTGCGCAGCTCGGCGAGAGATTGGACGCGCACCACGCTTTCACCCGCTCCCGGCAATATCGCTGCGGATGAAGAGGCGTTACCGTTTGCAACAGGCTCTTTCGACCTCATCACCAGCGTCTTGTCGCTGCATGCGGTGAACGATCTTCCGGGCGCACTGCTCCAGATTCGCCGGGCGCTCCAGCCGGATGGTCTCTTTATGGCTGCACTTTTCGGCGGCGAAACATTGCACGAGCTGCGCGAAGTCCTTGCAGTCGGCGAATCCGAAATCGCCGGAGGCATTACACCGCACGTGGCCCCCTTCGCAGATCTCCGCGATCTGGGTGGGCTGCTACAGCGGGCCGGATTCGCACTCCCGGTTTCCGATGTGGAACGAACTGTAGTGACTTATCGGGATTTCGACGCCCTCATCCGCGATCTGCGTGCGCTGGGTGAAACCAACGCGCTTGCCGGTCGCAGCCGGAACTTTCTTCGCCGCGATGTACTTACGGCGGCGCTCGCACACTACCTGGCGACACATTCAAGCCCAGACGGACGCCTGAAAGCGACATTCGATATCGTGTATCTTACGGGATGGGCGCCGCACGAAAGTCAGCAGAAGCCGCTCGCACCAGGAACTGCCCGCACGCGCCTTGCGGATGCGTTTGGAAATAGGGAGTTTCCCTCGACGAGCTAAAAGCCATTCATGGCGTTGCCAATCTTCGTATACAAATTTTCCAGGCTCGTCGTGAGTTGCGCAAGGCTTCCCAGGATGGCCACCGAAATGAGGCCGGCGACAAGACCATATTCGATGGCCGTTGCGCCGCGTGCGTCTAAGAGAAAAGCCCTTACAGCAGATCGCGCAGCATGGGGATCAGCGGCAGATCGGCGGGCGGCATCGGGTAGATCGGAAGTTCCCGCGGCATCACCCATTTGAGAGCCGTGTGCTCCAGTGCCGTTGGCGTTCCATCCCACCGCCGACACACATACAATGGCATCAGCAGATGGAATTCCGGATAGGCATGGGACGCGAAGGTGAACGGCGCGAGACATGGCTCTTGCACCGCGATGCCAAGTTCTTCCCGCAATTCGCGGATCAACGCTTCTTCCGGCCGCTCGCACGGCTCGATCTTCCCGCCAGGAAATTCCCATAACCCTGCCATCGCTTTCGTATGCGGCCGCTGTGCAATCAGCACGCGTCCGTCAGCATCGATCAGCCCACAGGCCACAATTAGAACAACTTTGGCCATGGATGTCTCCAAAAGTGCTTTTGAGCAATTAACGCAGGATTAAGGCGTTTGAACGGGATTGAAAAATTTTTGAATGGATTGCCCAAACGGCACGATCACGACCGGTAAGAACCATTGATCCGGATGTAACCTTCCGTCAGATCGCAGGTGTAGATTCGGGAACGGCCTTGTCCCAACCGCAAATCCACCTTGATGGTGACTTCACGGCCGGACACCGCCTTTGTTGCGGCGGCTTCATCGTACGCCGCTGCCGGGGCGCCATTCTCCGCCACCAGCCGATCGCCGAACCAGATGCTCAGACGATCGCGATCCGCAGGTTCGCCAGCCTTGCCAACGGCCATCACAACCCGGCCCCAGTTCGCGTCCCCGCCCGCGATGGCGGTCTTGACCAGCGGAGAATTCGCGATGGAAAGCGCGATCGTACGCGCGGACCCGTCCGATTGGGCACCAGTGACATCGACCTGAATGAGTTTCTGTGCGCCCTCACCATCGCGCACAACCTGCAACGCAAGATCAAGCAGAACGTCATCGAGCTTCTGCCGGAAATCGGCGAGATGTTTGTCGCTCTGTGTACGAATTTGCGGATGCCGCAGGCTCTTGCCTGTCGCAAACAGAAGCAGCGTGTCGCTTGTCGAGGTGTCGCTGTCCACCGTGATGCAATTGAAAGAATGTGTCACAGCCTCGGATAACAGCGACTGCAGCACGCCGGCGGGAATCATTGCATCGGTGAAGATAAACGCCAGCAGGGTAGCCATGTCGGGTGCGATCATCCCCGAACCCTTGGCGATGCCATTTATCCTAACGTCGCTCTCGCCGATGCGTGCCGTCGCGGTCGCGAGCTTTGGATAGGTATCGGTGGTCATGATAGCTTCCGCTGCCGCCCGCCATCCATTTGCACGTGTGGAACTGGCGAGCGCCTTTATGGCGCGGGTGATTTTTTCGGCTGGCAAAGGCTCGCCAATCACGCCCGTCGAGGCAAGAAACACTTCATTCACGCGGCAGCCAATTTGATCGGCTGCCGATTGTGCGACCGCTGCGGCGGCTCTGGTTCCGGCTCTGCCGGTAAAAGCATTGGCATTGCCGCTGTTGGCCACTAGCACCCTCGCTGCGCCGCCGCCAACGTGCTTCCGGCACCACTCGACGGGAGCCGACGCCGTTTTCGATTGGGTGAACACCCCCGCGACCTGCGTCCCAGCTTGCAAGGTGACATTCAAAAGGTCGTCGCGGCCCCGATAACGAATTCCCGCGGCGGCCGTGGCGAGCCGAACGCCGGCCAAGGGGGGAAGCCGCACAATTTTCTTCGGTGCCAGCGGCGAGCGCACTGGTGCCTTGTGGTCCTCCAACGCGCTCTCCCGGGCCGTCCTTGAAGACGTCTTCTTTGCCCCTACCATTGCCCTTCGCTTCAATGCCGTCCCCGATCCACTAGGGACAAAATCGGCCTGAATTGACAAGGGGGAGACCGGTTCCTATGTCTCTGCCGGCGCGCGGCCGGAGTTCTCCGGCCGCTTGTGCTTGTTTGCCGGTTGCACCGGCTCGGCCCCGCCCCGTCAGAGGATTTCATGGTCGGCTTCACCGCCATTGCGCAGCGTTTCTTTGGCTCCGTTAACGAACGGAAGCTTCGCCCCATGTTTAAGCGGGTGGAGCAGATCAATGCGCTGGAACCGCGCTTCCAGCCAATGAGCGATGAGGAGTTGCGGGATCAGACACGGATCTTCAAGGACCGGCTGGCGAAGGGTGAGACGCTCGACGATCTGCTACCTGATGCCTTTGCCGTGGTTCGCGAGGCGGCCAAGCGGACGCTTGGGCAGCGGCATTTCGACGTGCAGCTGGTTGGCGGGATGGTGCTGCACGAAGGCCGCATAGCCGAGATGAAAACCGGCGAAGGCAAGACACTGGTCGCCACCCTTCCTGTCTACCTCAATGCGCTGGCTGGTAAAGGCGTGCATGTGGTGACGGTCAACGACTACCTCGCCCAGCGCGACGCCGACTGGATGGGGCAAGTCTACAAGTTCCTCGGGCTGTCCGTGGGCTGCATCGTACATAACCTCACCGATGAAGAGCGGAAGAAGGCGTACGATTCCGATGTCACCTACGGCACGAACAACGAGTACGGCTTCGATTATCTGCGCGACAACATGAAATATTCCATCGCGACGATGGTCCAGCGCGGCCATTTCTTCGCGATCGTCGATGAAGTCGACTCCATCCTTATCGATGAAGCGCGAACGCCGCTTATCATCTCCGGCCCCACGGAGGACCAGACCGAACTCTACCGGAACGTCGATGCACTGATCCCACGGTTGGAAAAGGACGACTTCGAACTCGACGAGAAGCAGAAGTCGGTGACGCTCACCGAAGCCGGCAACGAGCGGATGGTTGGCTGGCTGCGCGAAGCGGGGCTGCTTGAAACGGGCGATCTCTACGACATCGAGAACATCAATATCGTTCACCACGTCAATCAGGGGCTCAAGGCGCATAAGCTGTTCCAGCGCGACCGTGATTACATCGTGAAAGATGGCAAGGTCATCATCATCGACGAGTTTACCGGCCGCATGATGGAGGGCCGCCGCTATTCGGAGGGCCTGCACCAGGCGTTGGAGGCGAAAGAAGCCACTCGCGTCGAGCCGGAAAACGTCACCCTCGCATCCATCACTTTCCAGAATTATTTCCGGCTCTATCAGAAGCTCGGTGGCATGACCGGCACGGCCCTTACCGAGGCCGCCGAGTTCATGGACATCTATAAGCTGGACGTTATCGAGGTGCCGACCAACCGCCCGATGGTGCGCAACGATCAGGATGACGAGGTCTACCGTTCGGTTGATGAGAAATATGGCGCCATCATCAAGCTCGTCGAGGAATGCCAGGGCCGCAAGCAGCCGGTCCTTGTGGGCACCACTTCCATCGAGAAGTCCGAGCAGCTTTCGAGTTTGCTTCGCGAGCGCAAGGTCAAGCACAACGTCCTGAACGCTCGCTATCACGAGCAGGAAGCCAGCATTGTGGCCCAGGCCGGCGTGTCCGGCACGGTCACCATCGCCACCAACATGGCAGGCCGTGGCACTGACATTCAGCTGGGCGGCAATGCCGACATGCGGATCAAAAACGAGCTCGGCGGCATGCTCGACGAAGCCGAGTTCGCAAGACGCGCCGAAGAAATTCGCGCCGAAGTTGCTGCGGATAAGGAGCGCGTGCTCGAGGCGGGCGGCCTCTACATCATGGGCACCGAACGACATGAAAGCCGCCGCATCGACAATCAGTTGCGCGGCCGTTCCGGCCGTCAGGGCGATCCCGGCGCTTCGAAATTCTTCCTGAGCCTGCAGGACGATCTGATGCGCATTTTCGGCTCTGAGCGCATGGATTCGATTCTGAAACGGCTTGGTCTCGAGGAAGGCGAAGCAATCGCGCATCCCTGGGTAAACAAGGCGCTGGAGAAGGCGCAGCAAAAAGTCGAAGCGCGCAACTTCGAAATCCGCAAAAACATCCTCAAATACGATGACGTACAGCACGATCAGCGGCGCGTGATTTTCGAGCAACGTCGCGAGATCATGAGCGCGGAAGATGTCAGCGAACAGGTCACCGATTTCCGCGCGCAGGTGGTGGAAGACCTCGTCGCCCGTCACATTCCGGAGCGGGCCTATGCCGAACAGTGGGATGCCGCAGGCCTGCGCGATGAGGTGCTGAAGATATTCGCGGTCGATCTGCCAATTACCGACTGGACGAAGGAAGAGGGCATCGCCGACGAAGAAGTCCGTGAGCGTATCATCAAGGCGGTGGACGCACGTGCGGCTGAGCGCGCTGCAAATGTTGGCCCGGACCTGATGCGGTACATCGAAAAATCCATTCTGCTGCAGACGCTGGATCACGACTGGCGCGAGCATATCGTCAATCTCGATCACCTGCGCCAGTATGTTGGGCTGAGGGGGTATGGGCAGCGCGATCCGCTGAACGAGTATAAGAGCGAGGCGTTCGAGCTGTTCGAGGGGCTGCTCGCGAAGATGCGCATCGATGTGGTGCGGCAGCTGATGCATCTGCAGATTAATATGGAAGCGCCCCCGCCGGAATTCGATCAGTCCCCCGGGCCCATGTATGCCTCTCACATCGACCCGCTGACCGGCGAAGAAGAAATGATGCCGCCGGACGCAATGCGGCAACGAATCTCGCGGATGGAACAGGTAACGGCATTGCCAAACGATCCCAGCACGTGGGGCAAAATTCAGCGTAATGCGCCTTGCCCGTGCGGCTCGGGCCGCAAGTTCAAGCACTGCCACGGGGCGCTGGTCTAAACGGGCCAATGCGGACAACGACGACGCGGCCAGGCGGCTCGCTCCTGCCGATCCTTGGTCTGGTGCTGGTCGCATGGCAGATCGGACGCAGCCGAGAACCGCTGGTGCAGCAGCTAATCCCTGCAGTTGCCGAATGACCCCCGATTACGTCCGATCTGGCGCAATGGGAGCCATGTCACCGCGAAATCCGTTATTGCGATATGCCCACAAAGAAGTCGACACGCAAATCGAGCGCCCGAAAACGGGCGAAATCGAGCAAGCGAGCACCCACCAAGCGCTGGTCCGCGAAGGTCACGCAAGAAAGCGATGCGCTCGACCTACGCAAGAACGTCTTCAGTCTCGATGATCCCAAGAAAATTGCTGCTTCACTCAAACGCTCTGCAGAACGCAGCAATCGGCGCAAGGCAGATCCGTATCGCTCGGCGATGTCGATGCTGACGTTCTATATCAATCGCGCGGGCAAAAACCTGCCGACGTCCCGAAAGAAAATCCTGACCCGGGCCAAGACAGAACTCAGATCGCAATTCGGCCGCGAGTAAACCCTCACCGGCCGGGTCATTGGCGCGCGACGATCTGGCCGTTCTGCTTATAAATCTCGCCGCCTTTCATCACGAATTGCACGTGCTCCAGGGTGTGTATGTCGCTAAGCGGGTCGCCGTCCACCGCGACAATATCGGCGTAGTGGCCTGGACGCACAGAACCGATATCCTGCGGATCGCCGATGAGATCGGCGGCAGAACCGGTGGCGGCGATGATTGCTGCCATCGGCGGCATACCGGCGGCAACCATCAACGCAAACTCCTGTGCATTCTGGCCGTGTGGAACTAAGCCCTCGTCCGTGCCGAACGCAATCTTGACGCCCGATTCATAGGCATCGTGGAGATTTTGCTGGATGCGGGGAGCTACCGCCAGCGCCTTTTGCGCGGAGGACGGATTGAGCTGTTCGGGGTGCCTCTTGGCGACAATGTAAACTGCGTGCGCAATGAGGAGAGTGGGCACAAGATACGTGCCGTGCTGCTTCATCAGTTTGTAGGATTCCGCATCGGCGAAACTGCCATGCTCGATGGAATCGACACCCAAGCGCACGGCTGTATCGATTGCCTGCTTGCCGTGGGCGTGCGCTGCCACCTTGAGGCCAAGAGCGTGCGCCGTGTCGATCACCGCCTTGATCTCATCGTCTGCCATCAATTGACGATTGGGGTCGTCGTTGACGGACAGCACTCCACCGCTCGGCATGATCTTGATGAGATCGACACCCAACTTCTTGTGTTCGCGGACGGCCTTCCGCGCCGCTTCCGGGCTGTCGATAATGTTTTCAGCCCAGGCTGGATCGCTCAGTTCCGGATCGAGACCCGTCGATTCGTCGGTGTGGCCTCCGGTCGGTCCAAGCGGCGCGCCGGAAACCCACAAGCGCGGCCCGGGTACGATGCCTTTGGCGATCTGTTTCTTCAGGGCCACGATGACATTGGTCTCGGCGCCGACGTCGCGCACGCTGGTGAAGGCGGCGAGCAGGGTGGCACGTGCGTAGGCGGTCGACTTCACCGCAGAATCGAAGCGGGTTTCGGTGACCTCCTCGGCGATCGGATTTCCGCCATCGAACTGGCTTGTTACATGAACATGGCAGTCGATCAGTCCCGGCAACACGGTGCTGCGCGGCAGGTCGATGACCTCAGCACCTGCTGGCGTGACAAATCCAGGTTGCACACCGGTAATGCGGTCGTCGTGCACGACAATGGAAACCTGAGTTCTCGGTTGCGCGGAAACGCCGTCGATCAGCCGCCCGGCATGAATCACCAAATCCCTTGCCAAAGCCGGTGCGACCGCCAGCGCAGTCGCAACGACGACCGCCGCAATCGTTCGAAAGGTAATGACCATCCCCGCTCCCTAGCCCTGTGGAAAGAATCAATGCTAACGGTCACTTACAGAGCGCACAATGCAGCGCTTGGCCAAATGCGAGTCGCCCGATGCTGAACGTCTGCCCCTCATCCACTGGCCGAGCACCAGTCTGGATCGACCTGCTCGATCCTACGGCCGAAGAGGTGAAGCAGGTCGAGTCCAAGCACGAAATTCAGGTGCCTTCGCGGGCGCAGCTGGAGGAGATTGAATCGTCGAGCCGGCTGTCCGTGGAGAACGGAACCATTCACCTGAACATGCCTGTGATTGCGCATGAGGGAGAGGAAGGGCCAACCGCTTTGGGCTTTGCTTTCAACAAGACCTTGTTGGTCACCGTGCGGTATACGCATTTGTTCAGCTTCGATGCCGCCATCGAACGCTTCAACAAGGAAGGTCCCGCCAAAACCAGCTCGGAGGTTTTTGCGACCCTGATCGAGGGCATTACTGACTTCGGCGCGGATTCGCTCGAGCAGATCAGCCTTCAATTGAACGACGTTTCAAGGCGGGTTTTCCGCAACTACGGGACCAAACGGCCGGGCAACATTGCGCGCGCCAACCGCGCGCTTCGGGAAGTGCTGGTTGCGGTTGGCGAGTGCGGCGAGCGGCTGTCGCAGATTCGGGAAAGCCTGCTCGGCCTCGAGCGCATCGTTCCGTACGCGCTCGACAAGGGCAAGGAATGGATTTCCAGCGACATTGTCGAACGGCTCCAGACGGCAGCGAAGGATCTTCAATCGCTGAACGACTTTGAAGTTCACCTGTCGAACAAGGTGCAGTTCCTGCTGGATGCTGTCCTAGGCTTCATAAACACCGAACAGAACGATATCTTCAAGGTGCTGACGATCGTCTCCGTGGTCGGCATTCCGCCGACACTGATCGCCAGCGTGTACGGCATGAACTTCCGTTACATGCCTGAGCTTCAGTGGCACCTGGGATATGCGTGGGGTCTCGGCCTTATCGCACTCTCGGCGATCCTGCCCACGGTTTGGTTCAAATGGCGTGGGTGGTGGTGAGGCGCTCTTCAACCAAGGCACCTTCGTGTAGCACCAGCGCGCGATCCATTTTCGCGGCAAGCTCCTGATTGTGGGTTGCAACCAGGGCGGCCGCGCCTTCCGCGCGCACCAGATTCACCAACATGTCGAACACCGCCTGCGCGGTTTTCAGGTCAAGATTCCCCGTGGGTTCGTCGGCGAGCAGCAACCTCGGATGATTGGCAAGGGAGCGTGCGATGGCAACCCGCTGCTGCTCGCCGCCGGAAAGCTGCGCGGGGCGGTGGCCTAGCCGCGCCGCCAATCCGACTTGCCCAAGCAGCCTTCTGGCCTCTTGCTCTGCCGTCGCGTAAGGCTTTCCTGCAATGCGCAGCGGGATGATGACGTTTTCCAGCGCGCTGAACTCCGGCAAGAGATGATGCGCCTGATAGACGAAGCCTATCAAATCGCGCCGTAAACGCGTGCGCTCGGTTTCCGGCAGTTGTGATGCGGCAGCGCCTGCCAGGTAGATTTCGCCAGCCGAAGGTGCCTCCAGCAGGCCTGCCATATGCAGCAGGGAGGATTTCCCGGCTCCCGAAGGCCCCACCAGCGCGACCAGTTCTCCCGGCCACAGGGTCAAACGTAAATCGCGGAAGATTTCCAGCGTCCCCTGTCCCTGCGCATATCGGCGTGCAACACCGTCCAGCCGCAGGATGGGCTGCTCACTCATAGCGAAGCGCCTCGACCGGATCGAGGCGCGCCGCGTGCCATGACGGGTACAGTGTCGCGAGGAACGATAACGATAGCGCCAACACAACCACGAACAAGACTTCGCGGGGATTCATCTGTGCCGGAATGCGGCTCAGGAAGTAGATGGTCGGATCGAATAGCGTTGTGCCGGTGAGCGACGACAAGAATTGCCGGATTTCTTCGATATAAGTGCAGAAGACGACGCCAATGATCAAACCCAGCAGCGTTCCCGTGACGCCAATACTGGCGCCAGCAATAAAAAAGACGCGCATAACCGCACCGCGGCGTGCCCCCATGGTTCGGAGGATGGCGATGTCGCCCGCCTTGTCTTTCACCAGCATGATGAGGCCGGAGATAATGTTCAGCGCTGCGACCAGCACAATAAGGGCCAGGATCAGCGTCATCACATTTCGTTCCACCTGCAACGCGCCGAACAGGCTAGATTGCATATCCTGCCATGAGATGACCCGGGTGTAGGGACCGGCAACCGTAGAAATTCCGTTCATCACCGCGCCAATCTGTTCCGGGTCTCGGACCATGATCTGCAAGCCGTTCACGCTGTCGCCCATGTTGAAATAGAGCTGCGCTTCCTCGAGCGGTATAAAAATGAACGTCTGGTCATATTCGCTCATTCCAATGCGAAATGTGCCAGCGACTGTGTAGCTCTTCACCCGCGGGGTCGTACCGAACGGCGTGACGTTGCCGCGGGGCGCGATCAGCGTGATCTGCATCCCCGGAACAAGCCGCAGTTTCTCGGCAAGACGCTGCCCGATGATAACCGAGTCTCCGCCGGCGAAATGCGAAAGCGCGCCCTGCGAGAGGGACTTCGAGACGGTGGTGAGGCTCTCCAGATCGCTTCGACGCATTCCCCGCACGATTACGCCCGCATTGAGGCCATTGGCGCTCGCCATCACCTGCCCGTCCACAATGGGCGTGACTCGCGTGACACCCGGCACAGTGCGCAATCGTCCGGCCAGATGATCGTAGTTTGTGAGGTTTCCGTACAGGCCCTGCACCACCGCGTGACCATTCAGGCCAAGGATGCGCGCCAGCAGCTCGTGCCGGAACCCATTCATCACGGCAAGCACGATGATCAGCGCGGCCACCCCAATGGCAATGCCGATCAGCGAAAAAATGGAAATGACCGACACGTAGCCTTCGCGCCGCGTCGGCCGGAGATAGCGCAGCGCGATCATCCACTCGAAGGCGGAGAACGGTCCGGCACTGCGAGAAGCATTTGGCATCAGCGTGAAACCAAGGGCCGCATTACGCGAATCTGTTCAACATGGCTTCGGCGGACGCTTCCGTCCGTTCGCCGGTGGCGCGGTTCTTCAGTTCGACCAAGCCCTTTTCCAGTCCGCGCGGCCCCACAATGATCTGCCACGGATTGCCGATCAGGTCGTGCGTGGCGAATTTCGCGCCCGGGCGCTCATCGGTGTCGTCGTAAAGCACGTCTTTGCCGGCGGCGGTGAACTTCGCGTACAGTTCTTCGCAGGCGGTATCGGTCTTCGAATCGCCCTTCTTCAGGTTGATCAGCGAAATATCGAACGGCGCCACCGGCTCCGGCCAGATGATCCCCGCGCCGTCG
>Ga0157372_10004548_pt1 | contig 14774 bp, 17 predicted proteins | sample C55metaG_FD_115307 | JGI IMG/M metagenome (GOLD analysis project Ga0157372, IMG submission 115307) | Corn rhizosphere microbial communities from Kellogg Biological Station, Michigan, USA - C5-5 metaG | ecosystem: Host-associated > Plants > Roots > Rhizosphere > Soil | place: USA: Michigan... | reverse complement strand
ATACGCGTTCACCCAATGTCCCACCCTCGGGTCGTTGCGCGTATGTCGGGGAGTGGCTCAGCCTGGTAGAGCACCTGGTTCGGGACCAGGGGGTCGGAGGTTCAAATCCTCTCTCCCCGACCATTCTTTTCCATAACTTACGTAATTGTCGACTTGGCCTGAAGGTGGTCTTGTGTCGTTGTTTGTGTCGTAACCGGCTGATTTGCCCTGCGAACCGGTCCTGCCGATCGAGAGCCCTTCAAGTGCTCTACGTTTGAGATCAAGACGAACGTGCGAGTAGTGCTCCAGCATCTGCCGGGAGACGTGCCCAGCGATGGCCATAATGGTTGCGTCACTGGCTTGGGACTCCGCCAACTCAGTAATCGCATGGTGCCTTAGGTCATGGAATCGCAACGAGGCTACCCCTGCTGCTTCGCAAGCTGCGCCACGCTGACCGCCAGCTCTTCTGGGGCCTCGTAGGATCGAATCGATCATTCTCACAAGCTGGGAAGACGTAGTGATCCGGGTTCGGTGCACCTATTGTGCAGGCGCGACGGTATAGCTCACGCACCGCACTCAACGCGTCTTCGTTGAGAGGAATCACTCGCTGCCCCGCTTCGGTCTTGCTCCTCCTGATTGTTACGGTGCCATCCAAAAAATCCACGTCATACCACCTGAGCGCTTTGATCTCACACGCCCGCATCGTGGTGCTGAGGGCAAGTACCATGGCCAATCGTGCATTCTGCCACTCTGGCTTCATCTCAGCCGTTTTCGTTAGGCGGAGCTTCTCATCTAGCGTCATTGCACGACCGATTTGAGTACGGACTGGCAATGGTTTGATTTCCTCCGAGAAGTGATGCCACAGCTTTGCTCGTTTCAGGACGCTGCGCAAAACCCCGAGTTCCAAGTTGATCGTCTTATTTGCGACATTGGCGGACTTCCGACCGGCAACATAGGCCCGCAGCATGTCGACAGTGATTCGATGGACCTTCACAGATCCGAAAACCAAGGAAAGAGGCTTCAGGCGTTCACGTTCGGTCTGGATACTTCGGGGAGCAAGATGGGCGATTCGCTCGGCTAGGTTCTTTTCCGCTGCTTCCTTAAAAGTCAATTTCGAGAAATGCTGAGATACTGGCGCAAGTTTTCCCTGGGACGCCTGGGCGATGAGCACCTTCTCCTTTGCCTGCGCCTCTCGCCAATCGCTGGTTTCGAGCGACTGCCGATAACGCTGGCCATCGACGAAGAAATGCGTGTGCCAAACTTTACCGCGCTTTGTGAGTGCCACGTTTCCCTCCCTCGCCTAAAAGTTTCGTTCCCGATAACTCTCGCGCCGCCGTGCTTTCCATTCTTCGCTCGTTTGGTAGTGAAGAACCTGGCACCTGTTCGTGCAGAAGCGCTGGTGATTGAATTTGGCGTAGAACCAACGACCACACTTCGCGCAAGTTCGTACTCTCGCAAGCAAACCACGTTCCCCCAGACGCACAATTCTGAAAATCATCTCAGCATCGCGGGAACCAGCACTTGAATACCAACCGAACATCCACTTTGGCGCAGCAAACGTCTTGTGCTTGCCCGTGTCCTGCGGGTGCAGCACCTTCACTCTAAGGGAGTGACGGGCGAGCTCCGCGTCAATTCTTTGAATCAGTACCGGGTCGGACTTCCCTTCGCGGAAGAAAGCCTCTGCGCTTTGGTTGAGGTTGTCGACAAGCTGAGCAATCCGTTTACGCGTCCGAACTTCAGCACGAAGTTCCTCACGAGTAGCTCCCATGAGTTGAGCCTCTTCGTTATTCAGCCACTCCACTAGGTAATCGCCCTCGCTCTGCCCTGCGAAAGTATGACCCGTTGTTCCTGATTTCTTCTTCATCGTCTAATGGACTATTGATAAAGGTATTGTTTAGTAACCATCGACAGGGTACCACTGGTGCGAGTAAAAGTACAAGAAGAACTTCAGTTGCCAAGGAGCAGAAATCAAGTGAAGCGCATAGTTGAAGAACTTTCGATCAAGGATGCCGCACGACGGCTAGGAGTCTCGATTCGCTACATCCGCGACCTGGTTTGGTCTGGTCAGCTTGAAGCAGAAAAAACAGCAGGGTTTGGCGAATACCATCCGATGCCGTAGAAGCTCGGCTGAAAGCGCGCCAGGTGCGTGATGCCGGAAACTAGGGCCGATAATCCCTCTGCAATTCCACGGCTGCTGACGTTGCTCGCGGTTGCAGACCTTTTGTGTCTGTCGCCACATACCATTCGTGCATTCGTAAAGCGGGGAAAACTGCATCCCGTCAGGATTTGTAGACGACTGCTGTTTCATCCGAGTGAAATCGCCAGGTTCATCGCGGAGTGCCAGTGAACGCTCCGGGCATTGGGCTCTCGGCGCAGATTCCTCGGCACTCGTCTACCGTTGCTGCACTGATTGCAGAGGCGCGGCGAAACCCGCTTCGGTGGCTAGTTCCCGGAATCGTTATTGAAGGCGGCCAGCACGTTCTGCACGGCAGAGAGGAAACGTTCAAGACGATGGTGACTCTTCAGTTGCACGAGGCGCTTGCGACTGGCGGTGAGTTTTTGGGTCGTCCAGTCAATGGAAAGTACCGGACTGGAATCGTCCAGCTTGAAACCAAACTGAACATCTTTGGTAGTCGGCTGTCGCGTTTCTTTGGGAACGACGCGCCGCCAATCGAGGTGTTCCCCTCCACATTGAGGCTCGCAGTGCTCAACGGCAAACAGCCTAAAGATCGGATTGGCATCATCGCTGCCTGGGCGAAAGAGTACAACCTAAGCTTTGTCAGTATCGACAGTGCAGTGAAGCTCTTCCCGTCGAATTGTGACCTCAGTAGGCCGGAGCAGGCTTCCGAGATTTTTAATCAACTGCAACTCCTGCCGACCATCTGGATGCTTGCGCACGATAGGAAAATGGCCCAAGGCTTCGGTGATCAGCTCGGCAATCAGGAAATTGTGGGCTCCGGAAGATTCGCTCAGGATCCCGATATCGTTCACCAAATGATTCGTCCGGATGGGCGCGCCCCACGGGTCATATTCAACTGGGGAAAGGTGCGAGACGGCGAGAAGTCCGATCCGCTGGAGCTTTGGTTCGACAAGCTGGATTTTCGCCTGTACCCAATCCATCCGTACATTCATCTCCTTCGACCGGGCGCGAGATTCGAGGAGGAAATCGTCCAAGAGGCGGAGCAACGCTACGGCTGGAAAGAACGACGTGCGCGAGAATTCATAGCAACTTTGAAGAAGCTGTGTACGTGTGACGATGTTGCCGCGATCTCAGAGCGTCAGGAAGGTCACAAGAAGTTGCTGGAAATGATTGGGGAACCTCTACCGGCGGCAATCGATTTGCCCGATGGTCTTATAGGCCCTACTACTTAGTGCAAGGTTGCAATATGTCCCACCCGATACAGGGACGCTCGCCAGAATGCAACGAAAAGAGAGTGGCTCTTTGCTTCATGGCTTTTGAGCAGGCTGCTGAGTCGTAACGGCCACACAAGGAAACGCTTGTTAGGTCGGCGGCGAAGACCAAAGTTGCAGACTGCAAGTGTGCTTGCTCGGGATGTTCCCGTATGTATTTGAGAACAACACGGATTGCTTGCAGAACGCTGACTTCATCGGGAATGCAGATTCCGAAATCAGAAATTTCGCCCTTCGGGTTCGGATTGGGAGTTGATTGTTGGACGAGCTGAAGTATCAGACCTGCGCCGTCGCGAAGGCCAAGCATGAAACCCTGACAGCGATACATGTTGGCTACATCGGCTGCGTTCATTTTGTCCGGTGGTATCTCAACGCTTGCGCAAATCTCCAGAAAGTTGTTGCCGGAGGCAGAGATGTCTTTTGCGAGGGTCTGGGAACTAGCGCTCAAAGCGGCCGCATTCTGGGCCTGAAGGCGGGCAAGGGCAGAGGCATACTGCTGTGCTTCGCGTTGCATTTGCAATTGCTGTCTTCGCTCAAGGTCTCGTTGTTGAGCATCTGCAAAACCTCCGGCTGCTTGGCCAAGCTGGGCATATGCAAAGCTGCTGATCATCACAATGACGAAAGCGGCCAAACGTTTCATGGAGGTTCCTTTCAAAGCAAGTACGTTGCGACAATGGTGCTCTGGCGAAGTTCACACGTCAACAAGAATGTGACTCATCGGCTGTTTACGCATCGGCTGTACGCCCTCACGATGGCATCCGATGCCGCTCGACATCCGAATCCGTTTTGGCCGCGCCATTCGGCGCATTCGCGAAGAGCAGGGGATCAATCAGGAAGAGGCTGCGGAGCGATGTGGGCTGCACCGGACGTACTACAGTGGCATCGAGCGAGGCGTTAGGAATGTTTCGCTGGTGAACATCGAGAAGGTTGGGAAGGGATTGCGGATTACGCTGACCAAGATTTTCGAACGATTATAGAAAGAGCCCGCTGCTTGCAGTCAGCGGGCCGGGCGACACTCCCTCGAAACGAACGCGGCGATCATCGCCAGCATGCCCTATGATCTGCAGTGATTCCACGTCACTGCACCTAAACACGCGCTATCTCCCCTCGCGCAATGACCCATCTCCTGCAGAGTCGATACCCACACTGGAAGTGATCTCCCCAACGAACTTGGCGACGATTCTCGGTTCGGCAGTGTGGGCAGGTCCAGGAGAGGTAGCCGCAGACGCTCAGACGAACATCAGGCACCTTCTCTGGCGCTCGCGTCGGAACGCTTGCAAAGTGAGCATTCATAGACATCTTATGCCACGTTTCGACCTTCGCTGCAAGCGTTCACCAAGCATTGTGGAAATCGTCTGGGCGACGTGAGATGGAGCGATACTGAATGATACGTGTTCAAGGTTTCCACGGTGGATGAGGCGGGGATTTTGAGCGTTATTCGCCAACCACGGGGGCACTCAACATAATCGGAAGGGTTAATGAGCAAGGTGACTGGATCTTTCGACAGTTATCTGCCGCCTTCGCGGCTTAGTGTCGATTGAATGATGCAATATCATCCGTCGTCACTCTGACTCGGAGTATCCGCCCAATCAGATTGAACAGCGAAGCCAGCACAAATCCGGTGAGTGCGCCGGAGACGGCATAAAGCGCTGGCGTTAGAAGGAGACCAAGGTTGATGCCTGCGACTGAGATGCTCTCAAATTTGAGGTGAAGTGAAACATCAATTGGTCCCAACACGAGACCGACCGGAACGTACGCGGTGTTAAATGATCCCATCGCGTGTTGAACGAGGGGAACGGCTCCGAGGATGGCATATAGGACTGCAAATAATCTTGAACAATCACCGATGTTAATCCGGGTCAGCCGGGCCATCCGGGCCAAATATCGTCGATTCCTTCGCTACCCTTGGAATTCTTCGATTGCATGATACCTTAATCCAAACCTCTCCCCGATAAGCCGAATCCTCGCTGACTTTCACAAAGCTTGTCGTTAACAGGCAGTATGCGCTTTTTATTCGCTTTTTCGTGTAATGGCACTTGCACGGTGTGGTATCGTAAATCCTCCCCTGCGCTGTGCTCCCATGTTTAATGCTATCGTTATCCGCTCTCTGGAAATAGCAGTCTTTTTTGGTATTGGCATTGCCATCGAGCATCATTTTCCGGCCCGAGGCGGTGTAACGTTTCGGAGCCGAGCGTTCAACCTTTGCTGCTCCCTGCTATTTGAGGGATTTAGCCTCAGCGCAGGAGTTTTATTTGCCAGCACAGTAGGCCAGCTTGTCCGCAAAGCTCCGTTCCACGACCTGATTTATACCGGGAATGATCATGGCTCGTTTTTGATGGCATTCGCCCTGGTCTTATTCCAATTGTGTATTGCGGACTTCTTCTACTACTGGATTCATCGCTTAATACTGCATGGTTCGCTGTGGTCTGGCTGTCACGCCCTGCACCACGCTGATGAGCACATGAATGTAACCACAGCCAAGAGAGTGCACTGGTTTGAAAATCCATTGCAAACGATCTTCGGCTCGGTTCCGACCATCCTGCTGTTTAAACCACCAATAGTGACGATCGGGATGGCTTTCGTTTTGGCAGATGCGATTCCATATTTTGTTCACATGGATGCCCGAATAGATATTGGCTGGCTGAAGCGAATCTTTGTAAACCCGCAGACCCACCGTATTCATCACTCGCGGGAACCACAACATTTCGATAAGAACTTTGCGTCGCATTTTGCCTTTTGGGATGTACTGTTCGGAACCTACTACTATCCGGAACAAGGCGAATGGCCAGAAACCGGAATACCAGGGACGAGTGTTTCAGCCCGTGATTTCTTGCTTCCGCCATTGCCGAGCCGATAAATGCTTAGGGCGAAGAAAAAACAGGCCTGCAGCTGCCGAGGCGGGAAGTGAATGAACGAGTGACGAGCGATACCGCCAGGGAAAATGGGTTGCTGTAGTTTGCATTCAGGTGGAGTTGTGAAGTGACCTCTTTCAGGCACACGGTGTCACTGGCGCTCGCTGTTGGACTCGCCGCGATCATTGCATTCGTTTCTGGACGCGCTTTGCCATTTGAGGCTCGCACGTATGCACAGTTGGATCGCTACCAAGAGGCTAATCGTAACGTCGACTGCAAGCGTGCCTGCACCATTTTCTTCGGGGACTCGATAACGGAAGGCTGGCGACTAGAACTTTCCTTCCCTGGGCGTAATTACGTTAACCGTGGCATAGGCGGGCAAACAACTTCGCAGATGCTTCTGCGCTTCCATCAAGACGTTGTGAGCCTGCACCCTGCTGCGGTGGTCATTATGGCAGGTATTAACGATGTAGCGCTCCACAGTCCGATCAGTGAAGTTGAAGCGAACTACCAAGCAATGTCGGAAATCTCGAAAGAGAATGGCATTAGTGTTTACTTCGAATCAGTCCTTCCGGTGCGCAAGTCAGGGAGAAAATATTCTACGGAGGCAATCAGCGAACTTAACCATTGGCTTCAAGCGCATTGCAGCACCTCGGGAGACAGCCTAATCGATTACTGGCCGCAAATGGCGGACAAAGATATGCGGCTGCTCCCAGAATTGTCGGACGATGGTCTGCATCCGAATTCCAAAGGATACTCAACAATGACGTTTGTTTTCGACCAAAAGGTGCCTGCGAGATGACGCACCGCAATAAATCCCTAGATGTTTTGAGGGGAATGGCCGTGCTACTCGTATTGGGCCGACATTATCCCTCATCGCCGTGGGAACCGATAGGTTGGTGGGGTGTAGACCTGTTCTTCGTCCTGAGTGGGTTCTTAATCTCCGGACTACTATTTCGCGATGTCCAGCTGTATGGCGAGCTACGGCTAAAACGTTTCTGGTTGCGACGAGGTTGGAAGATATGGCCCGCATTCTTCGTTTACCTCATAGTCGTAACCGTTCTTGTCAGACTGCCCGGCCATCAGTTTTGGTGGGCGTCATTGTTTCTGACCGACTACATTTATCGTGGAGGGATTTTAGGCCATACGTGGTCACTTTCGGTTGAAGAGCATTTCTACATCATTTTGCCTCTCTTGTTGCTGTGGCTTTCGCCCCGCCGTTTTGCAGCGATACCCTTTATCTCGTTAGGGGTGCTGATTACCAGTCCTCTTTTGCGCTGTTTTGGCTCCCTCGAACTCGCAAATTTCGCCACTCACACCCGTATCGATGGCTTACTTGCGGGAGTGGCAGTCGGCTACCTTTACCATTTCAAACCACGAGCGTTCCGTCACTTGGCGAAAACACGTCGCGCAATTCCAGTATTCATTGCGTGCTCTGCTATAGCGATTCTCTTGGGAGACCCCGTGTACAATCGGATTCCGGCGATTTTTAGCTTTTCCGTTCTGGCGATCGGGTTCAGTTTTCTTGTGGCCTGGGCCGTAGTGCAAGAATGCCCGAAACTGCTGTGGCCCGTGGCGACGATAGGGTTTTATTCCTATTCGATATACCTGTGGCACATGCTGTTCGCCTCCATGCTGCCCTTCGTAAACTTTCGGGGAAAGCAAATCGTCTACTTGCTCGTATGCCTGTGTATGGGGACGACAATGTCTGTCCTAATCGAGGTTCCTTGCGTGAGGCTGAGGGACAAAATCTGGAAGGAGCAAGGGCGAAGATATGAGAAGAACTCTGGAATGCCGCTCAGCGCAGTGAGCGAGGTCAGCTAAACGCTGGCACGGTCTTTTCTCCTAGATTGTACTGAGCTGCCGAACCTGGTGACTATGAACAATAATGATCAGACACCTTTGAAAAAGGGTCCAAGCGGCAAGGTGATCGGGATTCTTTTAATCGTCGTGGGTATTCTTGTGCTCCTTTGCGCTTATGGCGTTGTGGAATCAATCAAACATTAGGGTAGTGGCATATGCTGCGCTGGCTAGAAGACAAAAAAAAATGGTTAATCTCGGAAGGCGCGAGCGATGGTCTTGCGAATTTCATCATGGCTATATCCGTTCTCGATGCCTTTCTCGTAATAGCTCTAATCTTTGACAAGTTCTTCAGATATCAAAAATAACGGCGTACCGTGTGAATCCAAAAACGCAGAGACTTCACGACTCACGCCTTTCGAAGCCGCTCGACAAAAGCCCCGGTTTTCACTTCATAGGAATTGGCCACCCGACGGACTCCGGTGACATACCTTCCGTAGCACACACCGTAAACTCGGAGCGTCTTGTCGTCATCCTGCAAATTGTGGCATTTTTTGCTGGCTTGGCGGATTTCTGGATTTCGAAGTTCATCATTTATTCCGACGGAATTTCATATTTAGAAATAGCTAGGAATTATTCGGAACACCATTGGGCCCTAGCGGTCAATTCGTATTGGAGCCCACTTTACTCATGGCTACTCGCATGTGCGCGAACCCTTGCAGGCTCAAACGATCGATGGGAGTTGATATCGCTACATGTGCTCAATCTGCTCGCTTATTTGGGTGCATTGGCGCTATTTCGACCATTGATAAGGGCGCTAGGGCCCAACCGAGGGTTTACGACCTTCGCCATATGTTCCTATTGCACCTTCATGTGGGCAGGTCTCGCCCTCGTTGGAATGTTTCGTTGCACGCCCGACATGCTCGTCTTCATGTTCGTAATTGCGTTGTCGGTTCTCCTCATTCGTTATTTGCAGACGCTCGATGCGCGAACCGCAGCTCTGATGGGGGCTCTCGCGGGCGTCGCGTACTTGGCAAAAGCGGCCATGTTTTGGGTGGGGCTTGTTTACCTCGGAACCGCTCTCGCAAAAAGGTCTTCCATCAAGAATGTCCTGATGATGATGGTTCCGTTCTTAATCTTCTCCGGAGGTTGGGTACTAGCACTTCATCACTACCGAGGAAGGTGGACATTAGGAGACGCTGCAAGGCTAAATTATGCTTGGGAACTTGACGGTGCTGCCAGAACTGCACACTGGCAAGGCGAACCCGGAGACATCGGAGCTCCATTACATCCAACAAGAAAAATCCATTCCGATCCGGATATATACGAGTTTTCAGAGCCAATCAATGTGACGTACGCGCCTTGGTATTCCCCCTCTTACTGGTATGCGGGAATATCCCCGAAGATTAGACCAATCAATCAGGCGAAGCTTCTGGCGAAGTATCTTCTCTACGTTGTTGTACTGCTGTTTCATACTCCAGGCTGCGCGATCCTTCTGCTTGGAGCGGCCCTTTCAAAGCATCTGCGTCAATTGCTGTTTCGCATCAGGTCGTTTTGGCTATTGCTCATACCCCCGATTTTCATGCTTCTGCTGTATTGCTTGGTTTACGTAGACAGTCGTTATGTGGCTGGCCCTGTCCTGGTCATTGGGATAGTGATTATCGCCAACGTCGCGTCGCTGAACCGACAGGCTCAAGAATCCTGGTCGAAATTGGGACGTTGGGCTGCGGTTATGACGCTCTGCCTTGCACTCATTCCGGACCGCCTCGCATTCATAGGTGCAATTCTGCATATACCATCTAGTCCGTTTTACGATCAGCAAACATCCATTGCACGCGAGATGCGTACGTTAGGTGTACGACCAGGGGATCGCATTGCATACGTTGGGTTGGGTATCAATGCGTATTGGGCACTCCTTGACAACGTGAGGGTCACAGCGGAAGTACCGGTTATCGTCAAGCGGAATGGAGACCTAGTCAACTACATTCAGGATGACTACTCGAACACTGATGCATTCTGGCACGCTGACTCGAAGACGAAAGAGGAGATATTTGCATTATTTCGAGAGAACCAGATTTGCGCAGTTGTGTCAGATGTGGTGCCTTTTGGAGCGGATACGAGTGGCTGGCAGAAACTGAACGGGATATCGATGACCGAAAGATCGGTTATTTCCGATGTGTACGTAAAGATGCTCGGAACCGGCACGCGTTGAGTGCCGCTCCCGGACTGAATGGCATGCCACCGCGTCGTGGGAAGCTTGATCTGGAGAGGATTCGCGCCTCTGCGGACGTGACCTGTCCGCATTGTGGCGCTTGCATTCCGCCTGATCGCCAGCAGCGGGTGGATTTTGAGCACATGCGCTGCCCTGGGTGTGCCCAGACGTTTGCGCCCTCAAAGAAAATAGGGCCAGTCTGAGGAGAGCTGGCCCGTTGGAGGAAGCGCTTAACTTTGGCAGCCTTCAAAATAAAGGCGCAGGGGTACCCTATTTTCTGCGTCCGCTGCGGTCAATTCCTCGAAGGTTGTAGACAGGGACTCGGAAGTACATCGAGCCGAGTGGTTGCGCTGCCCAGAATGGGACAGGACGTTTCGTGCCAAGCGCTGGCGCGAAGAGTCAATGAGTAGTCCCGTGGCCCGGAAACAGAGTCCCTTTCAGGGTGAAGAACTCTCTGCAACTTTCGAGGAATTGCAGCTTTCATCTCGCCATGTAAGCATGCGTTCAGGACAGGAATTGGGACCGCCATTCCGTACGTAGCTAGAGCGGTTCAACTCGCGTGGGAACTTCACCTTTTACTGGCTTCTCTCACTTTCTCGGCTACGCCCTTCTCGGCGGAACAGCATTCGTTATTGTCGTGGTTCTCGGCTCATTACTGCACGGTGATCTCGCGAAGGCCTGGGCCGAGCAAATACGGCGTACGCGAGAAAAACCGCACTGAGCCTCACCTTGATTTGCCGGATGCCAATGGAGGCTTGGGGTGCGTCGCACTCGAACCGCGCCCTCCACTGTCCTTTTTGGGGGTCAATGAGTGTAATAGAGATTTTTTACCAATTGACTCTCGTGTAACCATACCGACATGCCCAAAGCGAATCTGCGGGTACTACATTCCCCGGCAGGCCCCTTCCACAAGGCCGAATGTTCCGCTTGCGGTGAAAAGTTCTATGTGTCGCCCGGTGTGCCAGACTTTAAGGGAGACATGCTGAAGCAGTTCGATGCGCATCTTTTTCGGGAACACCGTCGGCAATGGGATGCCAGGCAAGCTAAATTCAAAGAGACTCGGGGTCAATGAGTGTAATAGGGATTTTTCGACAACTGAGGCACAGTTCTAGCGAAATCAACCCAGGTAAGTATTTGTGAGTACTGCGTTTCGTGGTATCTGATGCAGTGTTTATGGTGGTTTTGTCGCTTTTCGCCTACAATCGGCGCCAGCACCGGTGAGCAAAATGTCTACCTTCTCTCGCAACGCCGGATTACTAGTAGCCGTTCTTGCGCTGGCATTGAGATCAAGTTCCGCGCAAACAGCCTCTGATTGCGCCTCGCTGGTCGATAAGGCTTTTGAGGTCACGGGGGAGAAGCAGCAGATTCGCGATATGCCCCAGTTCGTGGGTCAGTCAGCGGAGAACGCCAGAACCTGGGGCGCGGACCCCGTATTGCCCACATGAGGCAAATCATGCAGCCGGACATTGTGCTAAAAGACCTGGAAGATACGTTCGGACACAATTGTGACTCTGGCATGTTGCGAGATGTAATCGCCAGGATGGGCTCACCTTTAGCCACTCGCATGCGGCAAATCAAACTGACCGAGCAAAACCCAAGAAACTACGAGAAAAGGAACGCATTCCTTCAAAGTCTTCGCCTGCACCCCCCGAGCAATCGCCGGTACGATTTGTTCACTCAGATCGATGATGCTACCGAAACCAGCAAGAGCGCCTGGGACATGCTGGTGGCAATGGTCAAGGCCACGCGAGCGAAAGTGCCCAGCGATTTCGCCGCCCAGCACCAGAAGTATGAGCCGTATCTTCGAGGTGCGGCGTTGAATGACTTCCTCTTCATCTATCGGAATGTCGATGACGCTGAATTGAGCGAGTACCTCGGTATATTGAAAGCACCTGCTTGCCAAAAATTCAATCACACTCTTAATCAGGCTCTCGTCACAACATTGCTGAGTAGGACGGAGCAGGTGATGCATGAAGTTAGCACAGGCAAGGCTGCATCAAAGTCCGGGTCCACTCCATAGAAGTGGAGTTCCGGCGGTCGATGAGTGTAATGGGGATTTATCAATATCTAGCGGATTGGTCTTCTTCGCGGCGGATCAGTGCTGGAGGACGACCACGCACGGCGCTGTTTCGCATGCTTTACTGGAAGTTGCTTGGAAGCTTCTTTAAGTAGTAGGAAACCAACTGTTCCTGCTGGGGAATCGGCTGGTAGAAGAAAACCTCCACGTGCCTGTTGCCGCTGTGCCAGTAAAACGAATTGAATTGCGGTCCTTTGTATCTCAAGACCTTCCCATCCCCTAGCGACTCCTCTGTTATCTTCGCTTCGTTGTGATCTGTAAAGCTTGGATTCCACGGTGGTGGTTTAGTAGAGGGCTCTTCTTCCGGAAACTCTTCGATCTGTACGGTTGCGATCGGTGTGACTGCCACTTTTGCCTCATTACCGTATGCCGCTCCGCACATAACACGACCACTAAACTTTAGACGGGGCCCGCAGTGTTTTCCTTGGATCAACAGCCCAGCGATTGAATCTGGAAACATTCCCTCTGGTACCGGCAGCGCCTCAGCCGCTCGGGTCTCTGAATGTAGTTCGAGTTGTGACAAGCACGAGTCCCTAATCCATCCATGCTGGCCAAGGTCTTCGCACAATCGCTTGCCGATTTTCATGTCTTCATAAGAGGCACGATGTAGGAAAGCGGCATGGTAAGTATTCAGCTGTCGGCACCTCTCCCGTAAGAAGGATTCTGTGATCGAGTTGCATCCTTGCGGGTCATTCAACACTGGTACCAAAGGAATCGTGATGTTGGACCAAGCATCAATGTGAATACAGGACGCGAACCACACCCTACCGCATTCCTCGAACCTGGGATCAATCGTTAAAGGTGGGAAGGTAATCGTCAGAGGGAAATAACGTTTGTTTGGCACAGGCCACTTTGGATCCAACAGCGGATTGAAAAGAATCTCCGCTTCAGCAGAACCCTGTTCCTGACCGGTCGCTTCAAACCCTTCATTAGCCGTCAGCCAGTATGCTCGGAATTCATCGAAGGGAATTTCAGTGCCATTCGGCGCTCCAAGAGTCTCCTTTCCAGAGGGGTGCTTCGCCCCTGGAAGTGAGAACTTTCCGGAGGCATCACTGCTCGCGACGCTTTTAACCTCTGTATGAACGCTTAAACCAGCGTAGGTGCTGATCTGGAGTGTGAGTGATATGCCCTGAATAGGTCTGGCGGTAACAGCATCAACAACCCGTCCCGTTATCGGTGGGATGGTCTGTGAAGCGAGATAAGGGGATTGAATCAGTGAAATTACAAAACAACCGACGACGATGATGAATTTGCCGAACACTCGAACAGGCACTCCCATGCGCAAACCCGAATCGTCAGTCGACCTCACAGGTAGGAATTAGTCTAGCAGCGAAATGAAGACGTAGTTTCTGTAATCAGGCGTTATCACAAGCATGCGCTTTTTATTCGCCAGCAATACCCTCCAGGTGAGTGCGTCACCTGGCAGCAGGGTCATTCGCCCGATCTAAACATCTCCAAGAAGATTTCTTCTGACGCTAAATGGGTCGGTCCTGCTGCGACGGTCTTGATGGTGCGGCCCTTAACAATGTCTTTGATCTGGCTCCATCCCTGTTCAATGGCAGCCATTTGAATACGGAACGCCTCCACAGGAACGTCACCGCGAGCGGTGAAACTCTGCAGCGCGGCTTCCCGATCCCCGTCAAACCACCAAACGGAGACTCCTCGCTGCTCCAACTCGCGGACGAGCCCAATACATGCGAGCGGGAAGCCCCAGTCAATCACGGTTCGCCCACCCCTAGAAACCTTGTGAACGAACTCTTTAGCACTTGTTTTCAGCAGCTCGACCAATTGCAGATGCTTCGGGGGGCCAATGCCCGAAAGTAGTTCGTCAAAATTCAGATGGTCAAACCTCTTTTGCTGGGCGAGCCACTTGCAGTACGTGGTCTTTCCGGAACCGGGAATGCCGCACAGTAAAAGAATTTCGCCATTGTTCGAAGGAGTCACGGTGTTGGACTTCATGACCTTGCTTTGCAGTACTTTGTCGAGTGTACTGCGGAGTCACTGTCCAGGAGCGGACTCGCAACATCCGACGCCAAATTTTTCTAAAATTTTTCTGAACGCGGGGAAGCACGTATACGAGACGGGGATGGGGTGGGTACCCCCTGAACAATGGAACGCCATTCAGGGCCAATGGCCAATCCAAATTTGTGTCGTGACTTGTGTCGTAACTCGGTGATCCCTGCCCATCTTGCACCATGTTCATCGGTATCGTTGAGTATCAACAGCAGAGCAGGGAACTGTGCTCCAACCCGCATGAACATTGGCTATTCGTACTATTCGGACTGACTCGGTGTCACTCGGTCTTTTTTCGGACACCGAATTCGGGACCAGGGGGTCGGAGGTTCAAATCCTCTCTCCCCGACCAATTACCTTAATCCCATCATTGAATTAGCGAACTTACGTTTCCACAATTTTCCGCGACTTGAGTCAACTTGAGTCGGTT